>VOFE01001261.1_pt1 | contig 70001 bp, 106 predicted proteins | sample 5384071 | NCBI WGS metagenome assembly VOFE01 (sample SAMN12384724, study PRJNA508395) | human gut metagenome | isolation source: healthy gut D | host: Homo sapiens
TAAAGGATTATGTCGTTCCCTTGCACTTCTCCCTCAAGTACGAACCACCGCACCGAGCCGAGCACGAATATGGCCACGCAGACGGCTTCCTTTCCCCTGCCGTCCTGCGAGTAAAGGGGATAGCCTTTCAAGGCTTCCTCCAACCGGGGTGTCATCAGCCTGCACATATCAGCAAAATTTAATTTCGTCACCATACACCTCTATCTCCGCACCGCTTGTCAGTCGCACGATGAAGCCAGTATCTGTCAGTGCAACCACAATGCCATGACAGTAGCCGCGCCACGGCTTAACCAGTTCACATTCCCTGCCGTATTTGGGAAAATCAGTATATCCAGCCATATTCAAATGTTTTAAAATTGTTATTTATACCTGTTTTTAATGTCAAACACTTACCTGATAATAAATCTGCGGTTCTGACGAAACATTGTAGATGTAGCTGCCGCACCTTACCAAAAGGCAGTCCTTGCCGTAATACAGCCTTTTCATGCCTCTTACGCTTCCGCTTCGGTGGAAGTTCGGAAGCAGTCAATGCCGACCCTTTCCCCTTGTTCGATGGTCATTCTTCTTACACGCATACTCCGATGTCTTGAAAGTTGATGAAATTAAGTTCTTTTCCCTTTTGTGAAGCCTTTCCGGGCTTCGTGGCAGGGCAACCTTTTCCGTGCGTGGAACCACTGCGGACGACAGGGAGGAAAAGACAAGTGTGAGGCGAGAGGGCGCGGACGGAATGCCTAAATTTCCAAGGCACGCGGAAATTTGCGGAAGGCTGCCGGCAAGCCCTCCCGACGAAAGCGCAGCCGGCACTTGGCGTTTCCTCCCGTCCGCAGTACCTTTGCACGGAAAAGCGTTGTCCGCCATGAAGCACGGACACCTACTGCCAAAAGAAATGCATAAAATGATTCCGTTTGGCTATGCCATTACGGCAGTTCGCCTATGAAATGGCGCAGCCACAAGCATCCACTTCATAGCCGGCAATGTGGCAAATCCTTAGTTGCGCCGGGGCGCAACCATGAATCTGCCTCTTTGTCGGCGGACACGGCCTTGCCGTAAATGCAGTATGAAGATACCGGCTTGGTTTGTTTGGTGCCAATGGCACGGAGCAGGCAAGCCGCTACTGTACCCCAATCGACATCTGGCACGCCATAGTGACCACAAAATCCGAACAATTCCATTATCTCCCCCATTCTCCAATGTTTGACGTATTGCAAGCCCTACGTCTTGGGCTTACCTTTATTGCAGTCAGGATATGCGCTGTCACCATATATAACAATGTGGTAAGGCCATACCGCTATCATGCCAAACGACAGACCCAGATCCGGAAACGCCCTGTTGCCGCAGTCTTTCCAATAGGTGTGCCGTCTTGGGGCGCAAAACGATGCATATTACGCTCCAAAAGACGCCCTTTCGCAACGTAAAACGCTACCTTTTACAATGCGCACGTTCACATGGGCATTTATTTGTCGCCGACATTAGATAAAGAACAATAAAACATTGTACCATGACATCGATAAAACTAAAATTCAGGCCGTCAACAACGCCGGGCAAAGGAAGGCTCATTGGTGTTCCAGCTGATACACGGACGCTCTGTGCGCAGGATAACGAGCAGTATAAAATCTTCGCCGAAGAATGGGATGAAACCGCAGGGAGGATAGTCCTGCCCACACCGTCATCGCCACGCTACTTCCACCTCGTTTCGGCAGAGTCTGCCCTGCAATGGGAAATGGACAGGCTAAAACGGATGGTGGAGGAAAGCGAAAAGGCAACCGGCACGGTAAATCTTGATGAAATCGTCGCCAACTTCTCGCCCAGCCTTGACGCGCAGGATAGCGTATTCAACTTCATACGCGGACAGATACGGCACAAGAAACAGCTTGGCAAAGTGCGCTCAGCCGAGACCTACCGCTCAACGCTCTACAGCTTCATGCACTTCCGTAAGGGCATTGACCTGACGTTCGACATGATGGACGATGGACTGATGGAACTCTACGAGGCGTGGATGCTGAATACAGGACTGACACGCAACGCCACCTCTTTCTATATGCGCATCCTGCGCACCAATTACAAGATGGCCGTCGAGAAAGGTCTCACGCCCGACCGTCACCCGTTCAGGCACGTCTATTGCGGCATGGACAAGACAGTGAAAAGGAGCATAACTTTCATTGAAATCAAGAAAATCAACGACCTGGACTTGTCACGAAGCCCAAACCTTGACTTCGCGAGGGATATGTTCATGTTCAGTTTCTGCACGCGCGGAATGTCCTTTATAGACATGGCATACCTGAAGAAAAACGACCTGGATAATGGCTGTCTGGCATACCGCCGCAAGAAGACGGGGCAACTCCTGACGATGGAATGGACCTGTCAGATGCAGGACATAATAGACAAGTACAAGCCAAACGATACAAGATACCTCTTGCCTATCCTCACCCGTGAGGACGGGAGCGAGCGCAGGCAGTACCAGAACCAGATGAGGAAAATCAACCGACAGCTGAAGGAAATAGCACGCATGGCAGGACTGTCGCTGCCGTTGTCAATGTACTACAGCCGCCACAGTTGGGCTACCATCGCACGCGGCAAGGACATCCCACTGTCGGTCATCAGCGAAGCCCTCGGGCACGATTCGGAAACGACGACACAAATCTACCTTGACTCGATAAAGTCAAGCGAAGTGGACAAGGCAAACCGTATGATTCTGGAGGGTCTATGACGCGAACAACTGTTTCACGAAAATGGACTTCTCCTTATATGAGATGGATATTTTCGTGAAACAACTAAATCCCAACAACTTACAAGAATTTCGTAAAAATATTCCGTCAACAAATAGCCAAATCCGTTGCCGCTTCATAAAAAATAATCGCAAATAAACAGGCAAAAGCACTTGATGTTTAATTATTTTTACTACCTTTGCAACGGAATATCCATCTCATATAAGGAGACGGACAAGAATCCGTCATGAAAATCAATGCCAACACAAACGCTATTATGAGTAGTGACGGAGATGGAGCAATCTTATGGAATTAAGGGAAGCCGACAGCTTTGTTTTCGTAACTGCTTGTCATTGTGAACTTTACGATGGCTTGCAGGATTAGAAGAAATGCCCCTGTCTGAAAAATGAACGAATCACGACCACAGGACAAAGACCGCCATTCAACGGCAGTCACCGCTTCTTCGGATGGGAATGACCGTCTTCAATGGTTCGTCATGCGCGACCTGAAAAGGCAGAACGCCGCTGCCTGCATACAAGCTCTTCAAGGGCTTGGGGATAGAAGTCTTCACACCTATGGTGTGGAAAGTATCCGTAAAGCACGGCAAGCGATGCCGTGAGGAAGTGCCATTCCTGCAGGATTTGCTTTTCGTACATTCCATGCGCCAGGCCGTTGACCCCGTGGTGGAGAAACACAACACCGTGCAATACCGTTACGTGCGCGGCGGCTACAAAATCCCCATGACGGTGAGGGAAAGCGACATGCAACGCTTCATACATGCCGTCGAGTCAACCGAGAATCCACGTTATTTCACGCCAGAAGAAATATCCCCCCGGCATGGTCGGACGGAAAGTGCGCATTGTAGGCGGCCCACTTGACGGCTATGAAGGGCATTTGCAGAAGATACAGGGGGCGCATGCCAAGCGGCTGTTTGTGGAGCTTCCCAACCTCCTTGCCGCTGCCGTTGAGGTGCGGCCCGAATACATACAGCTTATTTAATTAAGAGTAATGAAGAAATTACCGATGCAGGTAATGCCCTTAACTTCCAACGAGTGAAGCGAGTGATAACTTCATTTAACTCCTTTAACTTCTTGAAAAAGTGTACACGATAGAAGAATTCACATACCAGTGGAAACGTCTTCACCATCCGTCCATGAACGTGGACAGTGATGTGGCATTCTTTTTATGAAATCTATGCCGGGTTGCACCGTTTGATGGAACATGATGCGACGTGTTTCGATGAGCAACTTATCCTTTCCCTTGCTGCTCTATACGGAGAATACCATCGCCGTCGGCCTTGACGGCGTTTACGAATACAGGTACCGCTGTGTGGGCAATGTGGTGTTCAAATGGTGCGACAGTCTGACATGGACGCAGAGGCCACATCGAAAGTGGACAACCTTGTTTCACAAGCCGTGGCAGACGCTCCTTGCAGCGCATTGAGGCAATGGATGACGGAAAGTGTGCTGTCTGGCGACTTCATGCGTCTGGGCGGAATGCTGGCCTGGTTTCCATGCGAGGACCAAGTGATGTGGCGTATCTTCCCTGACTTGCGCTTCAGGGAAATGATGTTCAGGCGGCTTACGGGGGATTGGCAAACGGCAAGGCAAATGCTGTGGGCAGACCTTGCCTTCAATTGGCGTGACAAGCGCGGCGATTCCTTGGCAGATACCATTGCCAAACAGTTCCGTTATGAAACAGCTTTTGTGGAAGGGAAGGAAAAAGACTTATTGAAAGAAGCGGCAGGAATTCTTGATTCCATCCGTTCCGAGCGGTTGACACATACACGGTCATAGAGAGAAAAGACGGACGGACACTTACTTTGCGTCACAGGAACGGTCGTATATTCCATAATGTGATTTTTTCCAATGCCCGTTCCAGGGAACGTGCAAGGCCGTAGCCTCGCCGTCCAACTTGTCACGTATAATGGCAAGACCTACATAAACGGTTCGGCGGTCTGGCTCAACAAGGAAGCCATGCCGATATGGAACGGCGAAACCAACTGGAACGACATCCTGCGGAAAGAACAGGACGCTGCAAGGCTCACTTATTTTACCACCACATTCGGCAAGCGGATAAGCCTTTACGAAGACCTGTACACCGTACCGGAGGACCCGGAGGAAGCCTATTATGCCGACATGGGCATCCATTTCGATGAGCCGAACATCTTCGACTTCCTGGAACAGTTGAAGCCGTCAGGTTCGGTTGGTGGAACGGTAAAGTGACAGTCAGGATAGCTAATCGACAGGTAAAAATTGTAACAGAAAGTGGATAACAACAGACAGAAGAATGTGCAGACGGCAACCGTTGCCCTCTCCCCACAGGGGAGAGCCGGAGAGGGGCTGGAAGATTTTGGTTTCATCACCTATGCCAACTCCCGCGTTGAGAAACTGCAGGACGAGGGGCGTTACGACGCTGCGAACAAGCTGAAAATGTATCTCAGGAAGTTCGTCACCTATTTGGGCAAAGAACGAAGTGCCTTTCAAGGATTTCGATGCCCTGTTGATACGCAACTACCATACCTGGCTGGAGAACCAGAAGTTGGGGCGCAATACCATTTCCCTGTACATCCGCAACCTGAAACGGGTTTATCGTCTTGCCGTGGATAGCGGACTGACTGATGAATGTCATCCTTTTGAAGGCATGGATGTCAGTTACCATATCAAGAGCAAGAAATACAGGAACAGGCTGACCCCCGAAGGAAATAATGCAGCTGTGTTACATGGACGTAAATGGCCTGCACCACTCCACCCTATTCGCTCGCGACCTCTTCCTCTTCGCTGTGTTCACCAAAGGCATGGCTGGCCGGGATTTGTTCTACCTCACCAAGGACAATATAAAAGACGGAATCCTCACCTATACTTCGAAAGTGAACGGCAAGAAGGAAACCGTCCGTATGACCACTTTCCTGCAAGAGATAGTGGATAGGAACGTCCAGCCCGACACTCCTTACCTCTTCCGATTATCACGACGGAGGATCCCAAGGAGCAATGGAGGCAACATGACGCGGCCATCCACAGCATCAACTGGAATCTGAGGAAATTAGGACGGATAATCGGGCTTCCCTTTCCGTTGAACCTGACCGTCGCGAGGCATTCATGGGAAAATTTTTGCACATGGTGTTGAGATGAGCGACCTTTATAGTAGAATGAAAGGAATAACCCAATGATGACAGCATTCACGGACCAAACCGTTTTGCAACGTTTATCGGTGGAAACTGTGACGGCTGTCATCATTTTACGGAACATATTTCATGGTATATGCTTATGGAATTAACAATTGATACAAGTACGATTTATTAAGTACTAAAATTCACAACAGATGACAGACAGTAAATAATTTAAAAGGACTGGCTGACGATTTTGACCGGCAAAAGAGAACCACCTTGTTTGTATGAGCCGGTGTCAATATGTCCACCAATGATGACAAAATCACGTTGGTTGAGGGGCTGTTCAAAACGCCTTAAATTACCTGTCTACGAAAGTATATTTTCATGCATCTGTTAAAACCATTTCATATAATGTCGGAAGCAATCCAGAAAATATAAATGCAGACAATTTTTAGATTGCGCGTATGAAGGGTTCAGCCACTTGATAAAGGCATCGATAGTAAAGTCATTGGGAACTAATACATTTATCCTTATAGTTTCCATATAAGGCAAGCGCAACAAGAAAGGAATTGAGAACGCACTTACCCTTTACCGAAAAGGACAGAAATACGACAAGAAAAAATCAAGCGCAAAACCAAGATTATAAAGCATCATATGTTCGGGGAGAAGATAAAATCATTCGTGTAACTTATATATTTTTTATGCAGGCAAACTCTAATAATAAGCGTATAGCCAAAAATACCCTAATGTTATATTTTAGAATGCTGATTATTATGCTCGTAACACTTTACACGAGCAGAGTAGTTCTATCGGCTTTGGGAGTAGTAGATTATGGTATTTACAATGTCGTGGGAGGTCTTGTAACGATGATGGGACTTCTCAATGGAGCAATGTCTGTTTCAACTCAAAGATATCTTACCTATGAACTAGGAAAAGGTGATATGCTTCGTTTAAAACAAGTTTTTAGCACTTGTATGACCATTTTCATGATACTTTCATTGATTGTTATCATTTTAGCTGAAACGATAGGGTTATGGTTCTTATATAATAAAATGGTAATACCGGAAGAGCGAATGGATGCAGCCTGTTATGTGTATCAATTTTCCATATTGGCTTGTATACTTTCATTAATAACTAATCCTTTTAATGCAACCATTATTGCGCATGAGAAAATGGACGTCTATGCATATGTCAGTATCTTGGAAGTTGCGTTAAAGTTAGTGATTGTATATCTTTTATTAGTTATACCAACAGACAGGTTGATAACATACGGTATTTTGATTTTAGCAAGTCAGTTTATTGTAGCACTATGTTATATAATATATTGTTGGAAGAAATTCTCAGAAACACATTATCATTTTTATTGGGATAAGCCCCTATTTAGGGAGCTAATTTCATATTCTGGTTGGAATCTTTATGGTTCTGCTGCTGGACTTGTTAAAGGACAGGGGTTGAACATCCTGCTAAATATGTTCTTCAATCCGGCTGTAAATGCCGCCCGTGGTATAGCATACCAAATTAACTCAGCCATTACGCAGTTCTTTACAAACTTCTATACGGCAGTTAGGCCGCAAATAACAAAGTACTATGCAACAGGTGAAATCAACGAAATGACTAAACTTGTTTTCAGAAGTTCTAAGTTTTCGTTCTACCTTATAATGCTAATTTCCATGCCTATAATATTAGAGGCTCCATACATAGTTAATTTGTGGTTAGGACAATTACCAGAATACGTGGTTCCTTTCACGAGATTGATTATAGCAATATCTGCAATTGACTCAATGGCCAGCCCATTGATGACTACAGCGCACGCAACAGGAAAGATTAAATTGTATCAATCTTCTGTAGGAACGGTAATAATACTTAATCTACCTATTTCATATTTATTATTAAAATTAGGTGGATCTCCCATGACCGTATTCTATGTTTCACTATGTATATCTGTAGCCTGTCTATTTTTACGATTATGGATAGTACGTAGACTTGTGAATTTCCCTGTTAAACAATATATTATTGAAGTCTTTGGTAAATGTGTAGCTATTTGCGTTCTATCATTAATTATACCATTGGCTGTTCATATTATATTGCCACAGTCCTTCGTCAGTATAGTCGTTGTATGCAGCCTTAGCATCATTGCAAGTATAGTGACGATATATTATGTCGGACTTGACGGTCATGAAAAAGAACTTATTCACAATTTTGCCCAAAAAACGATATTCCATAAAAAAATAAGACAATGCCATTTGTAATAAAATATTTTAAGTAAGGAATATCCATAATAAATGCAATTTATACGGACAGAATAGATTCTACAAAAATTGTAATAAAATGAATAATATGAATCGTTTAATTATATTCTTGTGCTATTTCATTTTTTCCCTTTTGTATCGTTTCATGTGTTGATGACGAATTATTAAAACAAAATGTAACAAAGTGTGGGGTAACAATAAATGTTCAAGATTTCAAGAATGAAAACCATGTGACACGTTCATTATTAACACCTGGGGAACAGGGAACGTCTTTTGAATGGGAGAAAATGATGTGTGGCCGTATATTCTGCCGCAAAAGGAATGACAAACTTTTTCATTGATGAAGCTTCTATATCTGAAGATAAGTCTACTGCAGATTTTTATGGATCAGATTTTTTTGTCCCCAACAAGTACATATTATGCGTTTTATCCCTATGGCTCTGGACAGGCTTTAGACAAGAGTGCAATTCCGGTAAACTATAAATATCAAAAACAGTATTCTAATGGTGATTTCAGCGATTTGGGGAATTTTTGACTATATGTGTGCAAGTGGCATTTCGGATGAAAAATGGTCATGTTGGATTTACATTCAACCATTTAGGGTGTGTTGTGAGTATAAAATTACTATTCCTAAAACAGCAGTTTACAACAAGATTCGTTTGGAACTTAATTCAGATGACATGTCGTTAATTAAGAGTGGTATAGTGAATTTGACTGAACCTGAACCTAAAATCATTCAAAATGAAGACGAACGGAAGGACTCTATATTATCAGTCATATTGAATGGCACAGAAGGGCTTAAACTAACCCAAGACTCTATAATGACTGTATATATGATGATGGCTCCGCAGGATTTATCTGGTATGAAATTGACAATCAGATTGGTAGATGTTGACCAGAATTGGTATTCAGCTTCTGTTAATGGTAAAAACATGAAAGCTGGTTATACATACCATTATACTATTTCTCAATCTGGGGATGGTGGATTTACAGGAAGTGGTTCTGGATTACCAGACGATGAAGAACTCTGTTTTAGAAAAAATGTCAACTTTTACTCCGCCCATCTATAATTATTTAGAGGATTTTGCATACGAAGATAATATATTGTATGCAGTCGGCAATAATGGGATATTAAAAATTGATTACAGCAACTATTCTGTTCCATATCTATTGGCATTTAATGACATAACTGACACTGGAGAAAGAGGGAGAGGCATTTGCGTTAATGGGGATTATTTGTATGTGTCAATGCGTCAAAACACTGGTGGGTTAGATGAAACGAAAAAACCAGATATAAGACTGGATTTTGAAAGTAATATTTCTAAGTTTACTTCAACCAATCCCAACCAATCCAACACAGATATATGTAATAACGAGGTTGTGAACAATTTTTTAAAAGATTATTTCTTTGTTCTGAAGACCCTTCACTTTTCAATATTGTCTATGTATACAAAGCTGCTAATGTTGATGGAGGTTACAAAAATAGCATTCTCTTAAGTGATGGTAGCGGTTCTTCACTATCGCTCTGTAGTAATACATATTCAACAAAAGAGGAAGCGTTATCTTCTCTTCAGTCACTTTACACATTAAAAACAGGTGATTACTGCCTAGTGAATTGGTCTATAATCCCGGAAGGTAAGAACATTTTTCGGTCTGTCGTGTTTGATTCTAATCAAATTATTAACGATACAGGCATCACCAATAATACTTTGTGTAATATGTTTTTTCAGGAACTTCGTATCACCTCAAAAAATCCATCTATGTTCAACCGATTATATTTATATAAGGCATATTATACGGGTGGAGTTTATCGCAATAGTATTTTATTTAGTGATGGTGCAGGTACAAATTTAAGTTTTATTGGAGCAAGTTATTCAACCAAGGAGGAAGCTCTTGCTGCACTCACAGATGAATATGTAACATTAAATGGTGATTACTGTAAGGTAGATTGGTCTGTTCTAACAGAAAGTTGTAATATTATAAGGGATTTGTCCATTGAGATTCAGTTAGGAGAGTTCGATGAATATTTGGCAGACGGAAATATTTTTATTTCTGAAACAGGTTCTCCATGTCCGAACACAGGTGTATTTAGCGCAAGACTGATTTCAGGAAATAATGTGCAAAATGATGACTTTGCAATTCTTTCAAAAAAAATAGACAATACATCAAGTAATACAGAAATGTCTTTGTGGATAAATGCACAGAATATAGGAAATTCTGATATATACTTGCCATTGTTACAAACAGCTAAGGGAGAAGAGTTTTCCATCGTAATAATTCCTGGAAGTTCAGGATTCTCATTTGGGATTGCAGAAGGTGACGAATCAGGCAGACATATTATAGCAAGCAGTAATACTACTTTTGAAATAGGAGAATGGTACAATTTAAAAATAGTGATTAATTCTACTGTATCTTCTTTGTATTGGCGTGAACCGGAATGTGGAGAATGGAACATTTTTTGGAAGCCAATCTTTCCCAATCAAATGAATATTCTTCATTATTACTCGGAATGAGGACACTCTCAAGCAATGTTGAGATTTTGGTGGATGATTATTATTACCATCCAACAGACATAGATCAAGTGTCATATATAAATGGTAAACTCATTGTTGCAAATAAATCTAATTTAGATGTTCTCACAGAGTATAACCTTGATTTGAAGGGAACTGATATCTATATCTATAATAACCATCTAATTTTAAATTGCCTTAGAGGTTTTAACATCTATGATATCAGCAATCCTGTTAAGCCAATTTTGAAGTTCAGTCACAGAGATTATGATTATACAGAATATCAAGGTGCTGACTTCTTTACGGTTTCAGGTCGAGATTATATGGCTGTATCAAATTACACTCGTGGTCTCTATTTGGGATATAACAGAAATGTCCAATCCCACATGTGTCGCCAAAAAAACATTTGAAGGTCTGACCGCAGAGGATGGGACTCCGTTGCAAGGTACAGGCTACAGTTTTGATATAAAAGTGGATTATCCTTATGTATATAGTACATGGGCAAACAATACTCCAAATATGAATACGGCATATTGGCATATAGGTTTGTTGACCTATGACATTTCAAATTTTTCTAACATAACAATGAAACTTACGGAGATACCACCATCAGATAGATACTCTATAACAACAGACGGTGATAAGAGACCGACACGGATTGCGAAGCTTGGCAAACGACTTATCTTGAATAATTCCAATAAAGGTGTTTCAGTATTCAACGCAAATAGTGCACCTACTATTTATTATGAGGGTACAATTGGAACCAATGAAGATGCTTCCACAAATCCTATATATGTTACTACTGATGGGAAAATCTTTGTGGGAGATAATGAAATTCATTTGTTTATGCCTGTCAGATAGGGCATTCATGAAATTGAAGCAAGTAAATTAAATTGGTATAGGATATGAATAGAATTGGAATAATAACTATACATAACTCCCCTAATTATGGAGCATGTTTACAATCATATGCGTTATATAAGTATATTGTAAATCAAGGATTGGAATGTGAGTTGATTGATTGAAGCGTCCAATACACACTGGATATATAGAAAGTCCTGATTTTAAACCGTACTATATTCGTAAAGAATCTGTTTTGGAAAAAACGAAAGGGATTGCTAGGAGACTTTTTGAAGCCACGAAGTGTTTCAAAAGAATCCACTAATTCCAAACGAATTGCAAAATTTGATGATTTCAATAAAGCAATAAAACTTTCTACTCCTTATTACAGCATAGACAGTCTATATGATAACCCTCCACTATACGATGTCTACATTTCAGGAAGTGATCAATTATGGAATCCTGAACAACCGTTCCCAATTGAGCCTTATTTCCTGACGTTTGTTCAGAATAGTAACGCAAAGAAGATTTCTTATGCCTCAAGCATTGGCATATCTTCATTAGAACCTTTACAGGTTAGAGATTTTACTCGTTGGCTTTCTTCTTATGATGCAATATCTGTACGGGAACCGGAGGCGGCTAGGATATTACAGCCTCATTTAAAGCAGAAAATAGAGATTGTAGCGATCCGACATTCTTGCTTGATGTTAATGAATGGAATTTGTTAGCTCACGATTATTCAGAAAAGGGGTATATTTTGTGCTTTATGTTGGCTTTTCAACCTGTTTTGTTAACTGAAGCCTTACGTGTTTCTAATGATCTGTGTAAGAAACTTATTGTTATAGGACAAAGCGTGGAATTCCTAAAAACAAGAGATACACACTGATAGACGATGCGGGGCCTCGAGAATTCCTTGGGTTAATTAAATGTGCCGATTGTGTATTTACAGATTCATTCCATGGTACTGTATTTTCCATCCTTTTAGGCGTGAAAATTTTTCTCCTATGTGGCAATTGGTAATAGACGGGTATCACGTCTAGAAACCTTGTTATCTCCATTAGGCATTTAGATCGAATTATCAGAAATGATGATTTTTCTAAAGTGTATGGCTTGTTAAAAAGAAGGCGTTGATATAGAGAAGCAGAATTCCATTGTAAGAATGGAATCTGAATCATCGCGAGATTTTTTGAATAATTCTGTTTTGTAAATTTATGAATATTTCAAATACACATAATTGTTATGGCTGTGGTGTATGTGCCATAGTATGTGCCAGGCATATAATTGATATTATCCTTAATGCTGATGGATTTTATGAACCACATATTACGGATGAAAAAATGCACCAATTGTGGGTTGTGTATGAATGTATGTTCTTATAATCATGAGGACTTATCGTTGAAGGATATTTTGTATAAATAGCTATGCGGCATGGAGTAATGATAAAAAGCGCGGAGAAAATGTTCTTCTGGCGGGTTGGATTTGAAATAGGACGTACTTTAGTAAATCATGGCTATAAAGTGTGTGGCGTCCGTTATGATTCTGATTTAAATCGTGCTGAACATTTTATTGCAACAACAGTAGAAGAACTCATTCCTTCCATTGGAAGTAAATATATACAAAGTTATACAGTGGATGGTTTCAGAGCAATCAATAGAAAAGAAAAATACCTTGTAACGGGAACTCCATGTCAAATAGACTCATTTAGGAGGTATATTCAAAAATTTCATTGTGAAGACAATTTTATTCTTTTAGATTTCTTTTGTCATGGTGTACCATCCATGCTGATGTGGAAGAAGTATGTAGCTTGGGCTGAAAAGAAAGTTGGCAAGTTGACATATGTTTCTTGGCGTAACAAATTTACTGGTTGGCATGATTCATGGGCTATGTCAATTGATGGAGAAATTGTAAATAGAAAAGCACTAGACAAAGATTCTTATGATGAATTAATGAAAGAGAGAAAAGGTTCACTAAATTCCAGGTGGACACAAGGTGATATGTTTTATCTTCTTTTTCTTAGTGACAGTTGTTTAGGCAAAGCATGTTACAATAAATGCAAGTTCAAATATGATTGCTCATCCGCAGATATTCGTATTGGGGATATGTGGGGAAAAACCTATAGGATAACGAAGAAGGTGTGAGTGCTGTTATTTCTTTCACAATCAAAGGTTATGATGTCCTAAAACAATGTGGTTGTACTTTTTTTATAGAATATCCGTTTGATATTGTCGCTGCAGGCCAAATGAAATCAATGCCAATTGCACCAAAATATAGTAGTAAAGTATCTGCTGTTTTGCATGATGTTAATAAGCCATTATCAAAAGCTGCTATGTATCCTAATAGAGAGAGAATAATTGGAAAATGGAAGAGACGTATTAACAGCATTTTACGGATTTGTAGAATAATATAGCCAATGCTATTCAACAGTTTCAATTTTTGGATTATATTTCCGTTCATATTTGTCATATATTGGATAATACCAATTAAGTACACATCGGCCAAAAGATGGTTCCTGATTCTTGCAAGCTATTTGCTCTACATGAATTTCAATCCTGCCTATGCACTGATATTGCTTGGAATTACAATAGGACTTATGTGGCTGCATTATATCTGGAATCTACCTTTGCGTCAGCCAATATAAAGAAGCGTAAGATAATAGTCTGGACTGGTGTGGTTTTGGCTGCGCTTCCTTTGCTCGTGTTCAAGTACTATAACTTCATCAATGACTCAATTTTCAGTGCAATGGAAGTCATAGGAATAAAATTCAATCTGCCCGGATTAAATTGGGCCGTACCAGTTGGTATCTCATTTTTCACATTTCAGGCTTTAGGCTATATGCTTGATGTATATTTTCACAAGATAAGGGCAGAGAGAAGTTTTTCTGATTATTTGCTGTTCTGTTCGTTCTTTCCTCAGACAGCGAGTGGTCCGATAAGTAAAGCATCCGAATTGTTGCCGCAAATCAAGTCTCCCAGTCAGTTCAATTACGGGAAAGCCCGAGAAGGATTGCAGATATTGCTTTGGGGTATGTTCTTGAAAGTAGTTTTTTTGCCGACCGTCTTGGATTATATGTAGATACGGTATATGACAATGTAGAGTATTATAGTGGGGTAACCTGCCTTGTGGCAAGCATATTCTATTCGTTTCAGATTTACGGTGATTTCGCTGGATATTCGTTAATGGCTATTGGTATTGGAAAATTAATCGGGTTTGATTTGGTCAACAACTTTAATCATCCTTACTTGGCCACAAGCATTACCGATTTCTGGAGGAGATGGCATATATCGTTGACCCGTTGGTTGACATCCTATATCTATATACCATTGGGAGGAAGCCATTGTAGAAAAATCCGGCAATATTGGAATATTATGGTCACTTTCCTTGTCAGCGGAATCTGGCACGGGGCAAACTGGACATTTATTGTGTGGGGGCTTATTCATGGAGCGCTCCAGGTTATTGAGAAAATTTTGGGATTTGACCCAAAGGGAAATACGGCCATTGGGGTAGTCAAAATACCATGGTAAAGGCGATAAGAATAGGCGTAACTTTTGGACTTGTCACACTTGCATGGATTTTTTTCCGATTCAATCAATTGACACCGCCATTTTAGTAATTAAGAAAATCCTTACTAATTCCGCAGGTGTTTGGCAGCCAATCAGTTTTGCTTCCATCGTGATAGGTATGTTTATGATGGTTGTCGGGCGTGAGGTTATAGAGGAGTTCTTTCAGGGACATTTTCTTTATTGAACAATCGTTTCTCTATTGTCCGCTGGTGTTCTTATTTGTTCCTGCTCGCATTTATTATTCTATATGGTGTCCTTGATTCCACCCAGTTTATCTATGTTAGTTTTTAAATGGCCATGAAGAAGTTTTTATTGAAACTATTGTTGTTTGCTGTATTGTTCGTTACAGTAGATAAGACAGCAGGATTAGTGGCGACTTATCTTTTGACCATGCCAAAAAGCGGAGCGACGGAAAAGAACAAAATATAGCCAGCCGGACAAATGAGGACTTGCTGATATTTGGTTCTTCCAGAGGGGTACACCATTACGATCCCAGAATATTAGAAGACAGTTTAGGTATATCTTGCTACAATTGTGTTTATGATGGATGCGGAATCATCACGGCATACGGTTTGCTCGTCACACTTACGGAACATTATACTCCCCAAGCAATCATTTACGATGTTATGCCTAATTTTGATTATTTGGTAGACGGAGAGCCTAACGCGAAGTATCTTGGTCCGTTAAAACTACTTAAATTGGGGGTAAACCGGAGGTTGATTCCATTTTTTATCAACATTTCACCTTCAGAGCAATGGAAAATGATGAGCAATATGTACAAGATAAATTCTAAACTCATTCAACTCATAACCGAGAATCTTACGGAAAGAAATGCTACGATAAGCGGTTATTTACCGATGAACAAGAAAATGTTACAAGAGCCAGAGGTAAAAGAAAAGGGTCTTCCAACAGCGATTGATGAAATGAAACGGTATTACCTTATAAGGTTTGTGCAGTTGTGTAAGCAAAAAAACATACAGCTTGTGTTCTATGCTTCCCCATCATTTAGAAAAACTTTGGACTATCAATTTGATTATATCAAAGAGTTGTCTCATAAAGAAGGCATCCCATTTATCAATCATTATTGCGACACTTTATTCGTATGGAACCGTGATTATTTTTATGATTCTGTCCATATGAACCAAATAGGAGCAACGGCATATAGTAGAATTGTTGCTTCGGAAATGGGGCTTTTATTGAGAAACTCTAGAAATTAATTCTTTGTATTTATAATGAAGATAAAAACCATCACTTGTCATGATGTGTATAATTATGGCGCATCGCTGCAAGCCTATGCGCTTCAGCAATATCTGACCGAACTTGGACATGAGGTCCAGATTATAGACTATTTTCCGGATTATATGGATGTGAATTACCGTGTAAGATGGAATAAGTATGTCATACCTGAAGTGTCAAGTTTGTATAAGATACGGTATATACCAGGAATCAGGACTCTTTACCGTATTAAAATGAGTATACAGAAAATGAAATTCATTTGGGAAAAGAGCGGAAGAAAAAAAGCCTTTGACCGTTTTAAGATGCAATATCTGAGTTTGACACCAAAAAGATATAGAAATATAGAAGATTTGCGGGGAGCAAAACTAAGTGCAGATGTGTTTATTGCTGGAAGCGATCAGATTTGGAACCCTCTTTTTAATAATGGCAGGATCCGTCCTTTTTCTTGCAATTTGGCGAAGGGCGTAAAATGTCATATGCCGCAAGTTTCGGTGTATCGCCTTTCTTCTATGGATAGAGAGAATATGCAAAGGTGGCTTTCTTCGTTCTGCAAAATATCAGTGAGGGAGAAAACTGGATTGAAATTATTGGATGGGTTAGGTATAAGTGGGGTACAAGTGCCAGATCCTGTTTTTTTACTAACTAAAGAATATTGGGGCAGATTGGCTTCATCAAAAATAGGGAATGAAAAATTTGTTCTGGTATATAATCTTGGACCATTGATGCAGAGCATTAAAGAATGTGCTCAGCAATTAGCACATAATCACGGGCTGAAAATTGTGGCAGTTGAGGAACTTGCTAATATATCGTATGCAGACATAAGGATAACAGATGCAGGACCATGTGAGTTTATCGAATTGTTTGTCAAAGCTTCCTATGTTGTGACCAATTCTTTTCATGCCACATCTTTTTCTATCTTATTCAACATTCCATTCTTCTCCTATATATTAAGAATGCTACAAGTTCACGAATTACGGATTTGCTGAGTTTTGTGGTTTGGAAACAAGGCTTAACAGCAAAGACTTAAATGTGGGTATTGATTGGTGTGAGGTGAATACAAAAGTTGCGGCTTTTAAAGAAATTGGAATCCGTTTTTTAGATAGCATTTAAGTATCATGAACACCGCGATACAATTAATCGAATACCTGCTTTTTTCTGCTTGTTATATACAAGTTGATTTTCGAGAAAAATAAGGAGAAGGCTTTTTATTGGTATGTGTGGCAACATTCTCTTATTTCCGTTGATGAAGCTACCCGTCATACCGCAGCCTCCAATCCTGCTCCCATTGATCTGCATTATTCGTGCTTACAAGGATAAAGAGCTAAAAGGACTGTGGAATATTTACCCTTTACGGGCCTTCACATTAGTAATGCTGGTTTATCACATTGTGCATCCTTTCATGGCCTCATGGATGCCCTTAGGCTCAGCTATTCGTTTTTGAATTGTATGAGTTTTCACAGACTTATCTGGTTTTGTTGGGTGGTTTCCTTATCGCACCGGCAGCCTTTCTCTCGTAATCGGCTTCAACGATGTCTACTTTTCTTGGCGGTTGTTTTGATAGTGGCAGGAGGAATGTGTTGGATGATGAATAGCAATTTCATCGCTGCGGCATTTAGTTCCACGGGCGATTCGTTCTTTGGTTCAGATAGAGTTGGAACAGAACGTGGATTTAGGGCTACAGGCCCTACCTTTTCCCCAAATAGTTATGGGAACTCTTTGGTCTTATGTATTTTGCTTGTCAATCATTACATTAAGAAAACCACTCTAAAGATACCGCTGATTTTAGGGCTGTTGCTTTGTATCGTGTTTACTGCATCAAGGGCACCAGTATTTATATTGGCGATAGGATTGTGTATTTACTATCTTTTCCAGAAGAAATCGAAACTGGTATTGACCGTGGCAGTTGTGTACATTGGCTTTATTTTATTTGGTGAAGCATTGTCTAATAATGAGTATATAGGAAAATACGTCGCAGGAATTACCGACCTTGTGCTGACTGGAGGCCAAAACACGGATGGCAGTTCTTCGGAATTGAGGGAATTGCAGTGGCTGACCACGCTTAATTACCTTGAAGAGGCCCCAATATGGGGGCATGGACAGGGATATACAATGCAGTTGGTCAACGAAGACGGACGTTTCTTCTTCCTTAAAGATTCTTCTATAGCCGGGGCTGAGGGATATCAATACATCACTTTAATAGACTATGGAATCAGTTATATGTTATTGGCATTGTTCTTTTTTCATTATGCTTATTAGCTATTTTATCAGATACATGCGCAATAAAGAGTTTGCTGAAACTGCGTTATGGGGATTATGTTTTACGGTATGCTTGTTAGTTTTTCTGCTTTCATCTCGTCCCAACCAGATTTGGCAGATCTACTTTCCATTTGTCGGGTTATGTTTGAAAATGATAGTTTGTAAATCCCAATAATAAAGCAGATTATGAACATAATATTAGCATGTGATGACAGATTTGTGCCTTTCTGCTCTGTCGTCATCAGTTCTACGGTTAGGGTATAATGATAGGGTAAATTTCTATATTTTCACGGAAGGCTTGTCTGACAATAGTATATGTAACCTGCAAAAGTTGGTGGATGGAACTTCCAACACGATTTCAGTGAAAGTCGTGGATAAGGAGCTTATCAAGAGATTTCCACTCCCTAAGGGTGAAGGACTTTCCCACATCAGTGTAGCTACTTATTTCAGGCTCTTTTCCACAGAATTACTTCCAGAACTGGATAAAGCCATTTATTTGGATTGCGACATATTGGTTCGCGGCTCTCTCAAGGAATTGTGGAATATGGATATGGGAGGAAACTATCTTGCTGCCGTATATCATCCGAATTCATTATCTGTAAACAATGGGGCATTTAAGCGTCTTGATATACCTATTAGCCAAGGATATTTTAATGCAGGTGTTGCTTCTAATGAATCTGAAGAAGTGGAAAGAGGATGGTATCTATCAGAAATGCATGGATTTTATTCGGAACAAATATGCGAATATCCGTAATCACGACCAAGACGTGCTTAATGCCGTCTGTGGAAAGCAAACACTAGTCTTGTCTTGCAAATGGAATATGCAAAACATTTTCTATAAAGTGAGATTTTGGTATAAAACGAATGACCCTTATAACAAACGTTATCAGTTCGAATTGCACAACGTAAGAAATGTGATTACGGAAAGTGTAATTGTCCATTTTGCGGCAAGACCCAAGCCATGGGAATGGTATTGTACGCATCCACTTCGTAAGGAGTTCCTTTGCAGAGTTGAAATCGAATGAATTCCGATTGAGAGAAAGAGAGTGGTCAAATTGGTCAGGCTTTTGGGGGCATTTGAAAGGAACACTTATGGGATTTGGAAGATACAATGGAGAATGTTATCCCCAAGTTCTGTCTGGTATTGATAATTCCAGTACTTAACTTCCTGACTGAAAGAAAAAAATCGAAAATGATTTGGGATTAAATCTACAAAGGCATGAAAAAACTTAAGATTGCATGGATAACGGAGATTACTTTATAGACGTTGACTTCATGCTTGTACCATACATGAAAGATTATTATAAGGATAAAATCGACATTTCATGGACGGTCATTAAAAAGCCATAATAGTAATATACAGATAGATGGTGGATTAGAATGTAAAATCATGGATTTAAAACATCGGAACAAAGATCCCAGGGTAATCGGCGAATATTATCGTATCATCAAACAATTGAAAGGAACTGTTGATATAATTTATTCTGATTTTGTCGGGGCTCCTTTCTATTATCCCATATTGTTGAATACGGTTAAAAATAAGCCAATAGTCCATGCTGCCCATAATGTTATTCCTTACCCAGTCTGGCCATTGTTACTCAAACTCTATGTGAAGTATGTCTTTAAGCATAATAATCATTTCCAGATGTTCTCCAAATTTACAGCAGAGTACTTCAAGGAACATTATCCCGGCAAATCCTATTTTTATTGTCCAATGACGTTGAAGGGATATGGAGAGGTTTCAACGGATAACTATAACATTGATTCTTCAAAACTCAATCTGTTGTTTTTTGGAAATGTGGTACAAAACAAGCGGTTGGATTTGCTGATACAAGCGGTAAAGGATTTGCCCGTAGAAGTAAAGCAAAGGTGCATCTGACTGTTGCTGGGAAATGCAATGTTCCACAGCCTTATTTGGAACAAATAAATGGAGATGAAACCATTTCAGTTTTTCTTTAAGCGCATAGATGATTGTGAAGTTGCGGAATTGTTTACTAAGCATGACTTTCTTGTCCTTCCATATCAGGATGTTGCACAAAGTGGACCGCATATGATAGCCTATTATTATAATTTGCCTGTAATTGCCAGTGATATAGATGGATTCAAAGAAAGGGTTGTTGATGGGGTAAATGGTCTATTGTTTAAAAACAGGAATATTAATGATTTAATAAGCAAGATCATTAAGGCCGTAAATATGACAGATGAAGAACTGGCTAGTATGCGGAAAAGACTGAAAACATTTTCTGATGAGAATTTCAGTTTGACGAAAGTTGGTGAAAAATATATTGAATATTTCAAAACTATACAGCGATGAGTATAAAAGATTATCTGAAGAATTCCAGAACGGTTTTGTTCTTTAGGCTTCTGCATGAAAAGTTTCAGGAAGTTGTTTTATTGACTAAATACATAGCTAACGGAAACAGACTTAATGATAAAGACAAACTCCTTACAGACTTGGCTATCAGGACTCATGCCATAGAAAAAGGAATGTCCATAGGGAATGTTAAGGTTGGATTTGGCAAGCCTAAAGTCATGTCACTTTTACGAGATATGCAACTTTATCTTTCACTTGGTGGAAATAAGGGCTTTGTTTCAGAAGCATGTTCCGTCATAAACAAGTACATCGCTTTCAATGAAAGCATTGGTGCAGATATGGCTACAGTCAAAGATAGGTTCATGATTTTCTGTAAAGAAAATAAAGTGGAAATGATTGATAAAGGAGGCATATACTTATTGGACAGAGAAAGTACAGTAACCAAATTGAATAGCTCATTCGATATATTTTCCCAAAGTCGTTTTTCAGTTCGGGATTTTGGAACGGATAAGATTTCTTTTGTTTACATAGAAAGAGCATTGTCCATTGCAGAAAAAAGTCCTTCAGCCTGTAACAGGCAAAGTTGGAGGATATACGTATATTCAGATGCAAAACTCCGGAATAAAATTTTCTCGTTGCAGGGAGGTTGTAATGGCTTTTGTCAGGATATGCAATATGCTATTCTTATATGTGGCGATATTCGGGGATATAACATCAACGAGTTGTCGCAAGTTTATGTGGATGGAGGAATTTATGCAATGAATCTATTATATGCACTTCATTTTGAGGGGGTAGCGGCCATTCCGTTGACCATGGGGCACAAACAAAAGAAACTCAAGGAAATAAAACTGGAAATGGACATTCCCGATAATGAAGTACCTGTGTTATTAATTGGAGTCAGGGGCTTATAAAGACAAATATAAAGTAGCAGTATCAGTAAGGCGTGATTATCATAATTATACATTTATAAGATAGTAAATAATGAAAAATAGCATATATCTGGTCATGAACTATTGGCCGAAAGAGGATTATTGGCTTTGTTCAGAGTTCTACAAGCGGCATATCACTTATAGGTTGATAGGAATAGACAGTAAGGTCCGGAAGTTAAGATATGCGAAAATGGGGGTGGAATTTGGAAAATACTCCGCTTCGCGCATGCCATAAAAGTTGCCGTAAATACGAAAAAGGATGAGATAGTGGTTGTGATGGACGATACACCCACCTCCGTATTCATTTCATGCACTCTATCCTTTCTTGGGAGGAAGAATAACGTGATCTGCCTGAATATGATGGATTCTCTTCACCCAAACCTTGCAAAAAGATGCTGTATCGGGCAGCTTTCAGGCGGATGTATGCCTCAGCGAACAACCAGCGGATAATGGAACTGTATAGTTCGTTGTACGGTCTCCCACAAAATCGGTTTTTCTATTTGCCGGATTGCATTGCAAACTGGGGTATGAAAATATTACAGAGGAAAGAACCCATAGAATGCGGCGGCTATATTTTCTCTGGGGATCAACATTTAGGGATTGGGACTTGTTCATAGACGTGGCATGGAAACTGCCGCAATATAGGTTTGTCGGTATAGCCAGAAAGACCGGTTTCCCAAAGAAACAGTTGCCAAACAATGTGAAAATGCTTTTTGATGTGGACGAGACTACGTTCAATGACTACCTGAAGAAGTGTAGTGTGGTTTTCATGCCCATCAACGTCAAGACACAAGGAGGACAAATAGTCATATTTAAGGGTGGTCTGTATCGTAAAGCCGTTGTCACGACCGACACTGCTGCCATAAGGACATACATAGCGGATGGAAGGAATGGATTACTGACTCGCTTTAAGGATTCCCAAAGTGCCATTCAAGCCTTGAATAAGGTCATGGACAACGATAATTTCAGGAATAACTTGGGGAATGGGCTATATGATGACATCAGGCAACTTACACCGACCCATTTTGTTGATTTGCTGACAGATTTCCTCAAGAAAAAAAGGATTCAAGATATGAAAATTGGTTTGCTTACCTACTATGGAGATTTGAACTGTGGTACAAATCTTCAGGCTTATGCCACATTCTCGGCCATAAAGAACGTCTATCCTAACGATACGGTGGAAGTGATTCCATTTCATGGATTCAAGCCGGAAATTGACCGTACAAGAGTATCAATCCGACAAGTATCTTCCGAGATATTATAAGAATACAGAAATATAGGATATTCAAACGTGAATGGCTAAACATTAAGCGGAAAGACCCGATTATAAATAATGTAGAAACAGCTCTGAGATACATCGCATCGTTGAGGTTTGATAGAATTTATGTTGGTGCGGATACTTTGCTAGAACTGGACAGAATAACTTCCGATGGATTGTCTGCATATTGGCTTAAAGATATTAAGGCAGATAAAATTCTTATAGCGGCATCGTCTAAGAATGTGACTTATGAAAATTTGTCACCCCGTCAGAAAAACGAAATGGAACAGGCTGTCGGACAGTTCAAATATATTGGAATCAGGGATAGTGCCACTGCTAAGCTATTGTCTCACTTTGTCTTGTCAGAAAAGATATATCATGTACCGGATCCGACATTTACTATGGATATAGACAGGAATATTACACGACAATATTTGAAGAAGAAACAGTTGAATATCCCAAATAAGTCTGTTTTCATGCACTTATATGGAAATGATGTCTGGGCGGATGGGCTTGCTAAACATTTCAAATCTTTAGGTTACGCAATCGTTACTCCAAGGCCATATAAATTCAGTGATATAGTGTTAAATGATATGGGGCCATTAGAACAGTTAGGTATCTATGGCTATTTTGGACTGGTAATCACTCATCGTTTTCATGATTGTGTTTTCTGCCTTAAGAATGGTACTCCATTTTTTTTGTTTACGTAAAAAAGCAGGAAAACATTCATGACCTCCGACAACGATTCCAAGCATGTGTCCTTGCTAAAGGATTTTGGGCTATATCCTTATGGTTTTCTTGGCTGTGCCGATGATGGTATTTCTATTGAGGGTATAGATGAGAGATTGGAAATACTCAAACGCCGTTTTAAAAATGAAAAGATAAAAGCTCTTTTTATATGGACTGCGGCAAGATTATTTAAACTTTTTGAAAATGACCGTCTGATTATTGGCAGTAAATCTTTTTTTGATTGTTATTTACAATGCAATGCTGGCTGTTAATAAATGGATGAACACTGTGCATAATTGATTGAATTTGTATCATCGCATTTGATGCGCAACGTTCATTGTAGTGAGATATTAATAATAATTGCAGTTAAGTTCTGCTAGTTTGATGCTAAGTCCTATAGTAAGGACTGGGAATTGCTCAATTTAATGTATAAGCAAAAATATGCGAATCTTACTTTCTAATAAATTTTATTACCGCCGGGGCGCGACTGTATCTATATGCTCAACCTTGAACAGCTGTTGAAGGCGCATGGGCATGAGGTGGCGGTGTTTGCTATGGATTATCCTGACAACGAGGAAACTCCGTGGGAGAAATATTTCCCTTCAAACATGAGCAAGCTGATGGCTTTCACAAGACCTTTCGGGTCACGCGAGGTGAAAAACAAGTTCGGCAAGCTGCTTGATGACTTCAAACCTGATGTAGTTCACCTTAACAATATCCATACGCAGCTGTCGCCTGTCATTTGCGGAACTGTCGCATAGGCGTGGCGTAAGGACGGTGTGGACGCTGCATGACTACAAGCTGCTTTGTCCACGTTACGACTGTCTGCGTAATGGCAAGGAAATTGTGAACTGTGTTTCAATGGCGACAAGTCGCAGTGCAAGACTTACCGCTGTATGAAAGGTTCAAGACTTGCATCTGAAATCGGGTATCGTGAAGCAATAAAAGTGGAACAGGAAGCGGCTTGAGGAATGCACCGACTTGTTTGTCTGCCCGAGCCGTTTCATGGCGGAGAAGATGGCGCAGGGAGGTTTCAGGAAGGACAAGCTGAAAGTGCTGTGCAATTTCATCGACATTGAAAAAAATGCCGCAAGGACGGTTACGCAAAGGACGACTATTACTGTTACGTCGGCCGTCTGAGCCATGAGAAAGGCGTCGGAACACTTGTTCAGGCCGCTGCACGGTTGCCGTATAAGCTGAAAATCATCGGCGGAGGACCATTGCTGGAGCAATTAAAAATTAAAAATGAAGAATTAAAGGGAATGTCGAGTTTCTTGGTTTCCGTCAATGGGATGACATAAAGGACATTGTAGGGAAAGCGAGGTTTACCGTGATACCTTCCGAATGGTACGAGAACAACCCCTTGTCGGTAATCGAGGCCGAATGTTTGGGCACGCCCGTGCTTGGCGCCCGTATCGGCGGCATACCGGAATTGATAGACGAGCGCGTGAACGGAATGACATTCGAGAGCGGCAACGCAGACGACCTCGCGAAAAAATCAAGGCGATGTACAATGCTGATTTTGACTATAAGGTCATTGCCGATGCTGCGATGAAACGGTACAACGCCGAAAGCTATTATGGAGAAATAATGAAGTGTTACCTTGGCCGTTAAAGGACACTTTGCAAAAAGCCGTATATTGCCGTTCAAAAGGGCACGTTTCATCTTGCGATATGCGGCGAATCGGAAAGCAGACAAAATTCTTTTTATCGGCAATGTGTTTTTAAGCATATTGCCCAAACCTATAAGCATCTTATTCTCAACGATTTAAATATTAAAGAAACAAGATAAAATGGCTAACACAAACATTCCGCGTCCAACCGACGCAAGCATCATCCTGACGTATCGCTGCCCGATGCGCTGCCAAATGTGCAACATCTGGAAGAACCCGACAAACAGGCAGGAGGAGATAAAGGCGGAAGACCTCAAGACGCTGCCGCAACTGAAGTTCATCAACCTTACGGGCGGAGAGCCATTCATCCGCGAAGACCTGGCCGAGATAGTTGAGGAGTGCTACAAGCATACCCCACGAATTGTAATCTCCACCTCGGGCTGGTTTGAAGATAGGGTTGTAGCATTGGCAAAGAAGTTTCCGAATATTGGTATCCGTATTTCCATTGAGGGATTGAGTCAGAAAACGACGAACTGCGTGGCCATGCAGGAGGATTCGACAAGGGCTTGAGGACATTGCTTACGTTGAAACACATGGGTCTGAAGGACATAGGCTTCGGATGTACCGTGTCAAACCACAACTCGAAGGATATGCTTTCGCTCTACCAACTGTCGCTTTCGCTCGGCATGGAGTTCGCCACGGCAGCGTTCCACAACTCGTACTACTTCCACAAGAGCGACAACGTAATCACGAACAAGGACGAGGTGACGGGCAACTTCAGGCAGCTGATAGAGTGGCAGCTGAAAGAAAAGCACCCGAAGAGCTGGTTCCGCGCGTGGTTCAACATGGGGCTTATCAACTATATCGAGGGTGGACGCCGCATGCTGCCCTGCGAAGCCGGCATGGTAAACTTCTTCATAGACCCGTGGGGCGAGGTTATGCCCTGCAACGGACTGGAGGAAAGGTACTGGAAAGAGAGCATGGGCAACATCCACGACAAGCCTTTCATGGAAATCTGGGAGAGCGAACAGGCGCAGAAGGTACGGCAGATGGTACGCAAATGCCCGAAGAACTGCTGGATGGTGGGCACGGCAAGCCCCGTTATGCACAAGTACATCAAGTATCCTGCGAAGTGGGCGTTGCAGAACAAGCTGCGCTCCATGCAGGGCAAGCCGGCTTGCATAGACCCGAAATGGTGCGACGTAGGCCAAGACCCGTGCCAGGGGGGATTTAAGGGAGAAGTTTTGAGTTACTTGACTCTTTTTTACCTGTAATGAGAAGCCATAAGGCGGAAAGGCAAGAACATACGAGAATTCTTGCAAACAATATTGTTTCTTTAAAACTGCCTTGTGGCTTTCCCATTTATTGAGTTGCTTTTGTTTCTGCAAAAGTAATTATTTGTTTCAAAATCAAGAAATCTTTTTATGAAGATAGTAGTTACCGGCACCCGTGGCATCCCGAACATCATGGGCGGCGTTGAAACCCATTGTGAGGAGCTGTTTCCGAGGATAGCCAAACGGGGCTTTGACGTTACTGTGATACGCAGGGCAAATTACGCCAAGGACGACCTGAAAGAATGGAAAGGCGTGAAGTTGGTGGACATCGACAGCCCGAAGAAGAAATCATTTGAGGCCATCATCCATACTTTCAGGGCTATCAACGAGGCAAAGAGGTTAAAAGCCGACATCCTGCACATCCACGCCATAGGTCCTGCATTGCTTGTTCCATACGCCAAGATAAAGGGTATGAAGGTTGTTTTCACCCATCACGGCCCTGACTACGACCGCGACAAGTGGGGATTTGCAGCCAAGACAATGCTGAAATTAGGCGAACGCATGGGCTGTATGTTTGCCGACGAGGTGATTGTAATTTCCGACGTGATACGTAACCTGATAAAGCGGAAATACAACCGCACAAGCCACGTACACCTAATTTACAACGGCGTATCGCAGCCGGAAATATGCGACTATCCCGAATATTTCAAGGAACTGGGAATAGAGAAAGGCAAGTATATCCTGGGTATGTGCAGATTTGTGCCTGAAAAGAACCTGCACCACCTTATTTCCGCTTACGCCAAAGTTAAGAATGAAGAATTAAGAGTTAAGAAAGATAGCGGGATAAAGCTGGTCTTGGCTGGCGATACGGATTTTGAGGACGATTATTCACGTGGATTGAAGGAGATGGCGAGAAAGAACGGCGTCATCCTTACCGGCTTTATCAAGGGCAAGAAGCTGCATTCATTGTTGACGAATTGCCGGGCATACTGCCTTCCGTCGAGCCACGAAGGACTACCTATCGCCTTGCTTGAAGCCATGAGTTACGGCGTAAAGGTTGTTGTGAGCGACATACCGGCCAACAAGGAAGTTGGTCTACCTGAAAGCGATTATTTTCCCGTCGGTAATGTAGATGTGTTGGCGGAAAAGCTGAAAGCTGTCATCGGACAACCTTTGCAGCATATTGATTACGACATGAAGAAGTATGACTGGGAGAAAATCGCCGACCAAGTGGCTGACATGTACCTCGGATTATTGAAAAATAAAACCAACATAAATCCTGAATTATGAAAGGAATAGTATTGGCAGGTGGCAGCGGTACACGCCTGTATCCTATCACCAAGGGAATCAGCAAGCAGCTTATCCCGATTTTCGACAAACCGATGATTTATTATCCTATTTCCGTATTGATGCTGGCAGGTATCAGGGAAATCCTCATTATCTCGACACCTTACGACTTGCCGGGGTTCAAGAGATTATTGGGCGACGGCAGCGACTTCGGGGTGAGGTTTGAGTATGCGGAACAACCGTCGCCGGACGGACTGGCACAGGCATTTATTATCGGGGAGAAGTTCATCGGTGATGATTGTGCTTGTCTTGTGCTGGGAGACAACATCTTTTTATGGCGCAGGACTGAATGACCTATTGGAACAGGCTGTTGTCGATGCCGAGGAGAATGGTAAGGCAACGGTGTTCGGTTACAGGGTGAGCGACCCCGAGCGTTACGGTGTGGCTGAATTTGACAAGGACGGCAATTGCCTGAGCATCGAGGAGAAGCCCGAACACCCGAAGAGCAACTACGCCGTGGTAGGGTTGTATTTCTATCCGAACAAGGTTGTCAACATCGCAAAGAGCATCAAACCGTCGGCACGCGGTGAACTGGAAATCACCACGGTAAACCAGGAGTTCCTGAAAGACAAGGAGCTGAAGGTGCAGACGATGGCTCGTGGCTTTGCTTGGCTTGACACGGGTACGCATGACTCATTGTCGGAAGCATCTACTTTTATTGAGGTTTTGGAAAAACGTCAGGGATTGAAGGTCGCCTGTCTTGAAGGTATCGCATACCGAAAGGGATGGATAGCGGCTGACAAGCTAAAGGAAGTGGCGCAGCCGATGTTGAAGAACGATTACGGGAAGTACCTTATGTCGATTATTGGAGAAAGAGAGGATGACATAACGAGAAACCTGGAGCATTGAGAAATTAAGAATTAAGAGTTAAGAAAGATGGCATTGTAGCTTAAACAAGTTATTTTGCTATTTCCTTAAATTATAAACGATGGAAGTAATAAAGACAGGGATAGAGGGCGTGGTAATCATAGAGCCGCGCATTTTCAAGGACGCACGTGGATATTTCTTCGAGAGCTTCTCGCAGAGGGAGTTTGAGGAGAAAGTCGGGCATGTGGAGTTTGTTCAGGACAACGAGAGCATGTCTTCGTATGGTGTCATGCGTGGGCTGCATTTCCAGCGTCCGCCATATACACAGGCGAAGTTGGTAAGATGTGTAAGGGGAAAAGTCCTCGACGTTGCGGTTGACATCAGGAAAGGCTCGCCAACATACGGAAAGCACGTGGCGGTTGAGCTTACCGAGGACAACCACAGGCAGTTCTTTATCCCAAAAGGGTTTGCCCACGGTTTTGCCGTGTTGAGCGAGACGGCGGTGTTCCAGTACAAGTGCGACGAGTTCTACCATCCCGAGGCGGACGGCGGCATAAGCATACTTGACGGCAGCCTCGGTATTGACTGGCGCATACCTACCGAACACGCCATACTTAGCGAAAAGGACACGAAGCATCCATTGCTGAAAGACTTCAGTTCACCATTTACGATTTAAAGGTAAAAAGTAAAAAGGTAAAAGGACGATGAGAGGGTGAGAAAGTGGGAAGGTGAGAAAGTGAGAAAGTGAAAAATTAACCAATTATGAATTCTTAATTATGAATTATGAATTGAAAAATAACTCCTCCACCCCTTACTCCTTTACTCCTAAAAAACAAATAACATGAACATACTTGTAACAGGCGCAAACGGCCAGCTTGGCAACGAAATGCGCATAATAAGCAAAGACACGAACGACAGCTACACCTTTACGGATGTCGTAGAGGTTGAAGGCATGGAAACGACAATCTTGGATATAACCGATTCCGATGCTATAAAGAAAATCGTGAAGGAAAAGGACATACGGTGCATAGTCAACTGCGCTGCATACACGAACGTTGACAAGGCGGAGAGTGACGAAGCGTTATGCAGGAAACTAAATGCCGATGCCCCGAAGCTATTGGCGGAAGCGATGAAGGAAGTCAACGGCCTTCTCGTGCAGATTTCAACCGACTATGTTTTCGGCGGCGACCCATACAACACGCCTTGCAGGGAAGACCAAAGGGAACGCCGACGGGAGTCTACGGCAAGACAAAACTCGAGGGCGAACAGAATATCGAGGCTGTCGGCTGCGATTATGTCATCATAAGGACGGCATGGCTATATTCCGAATACGGCAAGAACTTCGTAAAGACAATGCTAAACCTTACTGCCACTAAGCCAAAGTTGACTGTTGTCTTCGACCAGGCAGGAACTCCGACATACGCATATGACCTTGCAGTTGCCATAAAGACCGTGCTTGCAGATTATGAAAAGGAAAATCCCAATGACGGATATTCAAAGCGTGGAATATACCATTTCAGCAATGAAGGCGTATGTTCATGGTTCGACTTCACGAAGAAAATAGCCGAACTTGCAGGAAACACTACTTGCGACATAGAGCCTTGCCACAGCGATGAATTCCCCAGCCCGGTCAAGCGCCCTGCATATTCCGTTCTTGACAAGACGAAAATCAAGGAGACATTCGGGCTGAAGATACCCTATTGGACGGATTCATTAAGGAAGTGCATGGACAATATGGGTGCATTGAAGGCATAAACATCATCATTTTTCTTAACGTGCTGAAAACCAACAATATACGGAATATATTCCAAAAGACAGCAAATTGCATTGTAAAAGGGCACGTATTGAAGGACGAAAGGCCGTGAATTACAAGCCGAAAGGTCGTCTTTTACAAAACAAGATTTTATTGACAATTTAACGATACAAAAATCATGGAATACAAGAGAAACATCATCATAACCGGCGGAGCGGGTTTTATAGGCTCTCACGTTGTACGATTGTTCGTAAACAAATACCCCGAATACCACATTATCAACCTCGACAAGCTGACGTATGCAGGAAATTTGGCAAACCTGAAGGACATCGAGGGCAAGAAGAATTATACGTTTGTAAAGGCGGACATCTGCGATTATGAAACGGTGAAGGCGTTGATGGAGAAGTACAACGTTGACGGGATAATCCACCTTGCAGCCGAGAGCCACGTTGACAGGAGCATAAAAGACCCGTTTACTTTCGCATATACAAACGTAATAGGTACGCTGACGTTGCTCCAAGCCGCAAAGGAATATTGGGAGAGCCGTCCTGAAAGATACGATGGAAAGCGCTTCTACCATATCTCGACCGACGAGGTTTACGGTGCGTTGGAACTGACAAATCCCGAGGGAATAGAATCGCCGTTCACCACGAAGGCAAGCTCGGAGCATCACCACGCCTACGGAACGGAGTTCTTCACCGAGGAGACAAAGTACAATCCGCATTCTCCTACTCAGCTTCAAAGGCAAGTTCAGACCATTTTGTCCGCGCTTTCCACGATACCTACGGAATGCCGACCATCGTGACCAACTGCTCCAACAACTACGGGCCTTACCAGTTCCCTGAAAAACTCATCCCCCTGTTCATCAACAACATCCGCCACAGGAAGCCGCTGCCGGTCTATGGAAAGGGCGAGAACGTTAGGGATTGGCTGTACGTGGAAGATCATGCACGTGCCATCGACCTCATCTTCCATAAAGGCAAGATTGCAGACACCTACAACATCGGAGGCTTCAACGAGTGGAAGAACATCGACATAATCAAGGTTGTTATCAGTACCGTTGACCGTCTGCTCGGTAGGAAGGATGGTGAGGATAGGAACCTCATTACCTACGTGACAGACCGCAAAGGGTCACGACATGCGCTATGCCATCGACTCAAGGAAACTTCAAAGGGAACTTGGTTGGGAGCCGAGCTTGCAATTCGAGGAAGGCATAGAGAAGACCGTCCGCTGGTATCTTGACAACCAGGCGTGGATGGACAACGTTACGAGCGGTGATTACCAACGGTATTACGATGAAATGTACAAAAGTAGGTAATGCATTAATATTGAAGAGTAAGCAATACAGCACAGCGGCCATGTATAAGATTCTTCTTGGTAATTATCCTATTGTGGGTGTGGATTAAGTAAAGAAGAGAGTATAAATAAAAACGTTCGCAATTCAAGAACCTTTAACATGGACACGATACCAGAATATACTATAAATAAACTGAATTCACTTTCTTGTGAGGAAGTGGCTGAAAAACTAGGAATGGATGTTATAAGGCATAGGTCATTATGCTTTATGCATGATGACCACCATCCAAGCTTATACTTTTCCGGAAACAACAGGGAAAAGTGGTGGTGCTTTGTTTGTAACAAAGGTGGAAGGGCTATTGACATGGTAATGGAATATACAGGAATTGGGTTCGTGGAATCTTGCCAATGGTTAGGGGTACAGTTTAATATTGATGTAGGGTTTGACAAGACTTCAAAAAAGGAATGGAAACCGCTTAACATAAAGAAAAAGATTTTTCCCCATGAAGAGAAACCCTTTTCAAGGGACATCTCCCAATGGATATTAGATAATAATAGTTTGACAGAAAAAGGATGTCAATTTCTTTTCGGAGAAAGGAAATTGCTACCCCAGGTAATCGAAGAGTTGCACATTGTATCCATTGAAGATTCAAGAACATTGGTTGACAGGCTGAGTAAGACGTTTGAACTTGAAAACTTGGTACATAGCGGTCTTATAACAATGACCAACAACAAAATGTATTTCCGCATGTTTACTCCGTGCCTCTTATTCCCATATTATGACAAGTCAGGCGTGTTAATAGGATTGCAATCGAGATACCTGGGCTGTAACAAGGAAGCTCCACGGTTCCAGTTCGTTTCGTCTCAAAAGACAAGGGTTTTTAATATGCCAATTTTCAATAGCATGAGGTCTGGCGATGAACTTTATATCAGTGAGGGTATAACGGACTGTTTAGCCTTGTTGTCGGCAGGGAAGAAAGCTGTAGCCTTGCCGAGTGCCACGATATTGCCAGTATATGACTTGATGGAACTGTCCAGATTCGAGCTGCATATGTATCCAGATCAGGATGATGCAGGTAAAAAGCTTATAGGGCTCTAAGACGGTTTTTCATCAACCATTATGCGATATTGAAAGAGGAGCAGTTACCAAAAGGAATCAAAGACTTTAGCGAATTTTATGCGATGAACTATGGGAAAGAGTAACAATAAAACAATATCGGACGAAACGGGAAACATTTTCTCAGAAGAATTGTTCTTTGACGACTTACTGTCAGTTCCGGAGGATGTCGAAAACACCACCGAAGAACAAGAAAGTTTGAAACGTGACTTTATGTATAAAAGGAAGGTGTTACAAACTATCTTATCATTGGAATTACCTGAGTCAATTCTGAATGGAGACGAAGGCAGAGAAATGAAAGGCAAAGAAATTATAGGAAGTAAAATTGACGATGACGAATTACTGTTTGGTTATACTTTCTACGTATCTTCCAATCCAGAGTTTAAGTACAACTGGAACTATATGAGAAAGCAGTTGGATGATAAGTATTATGTAGATTTCTTATTCAACGCTAAACGCTTCTTTAACGTTGTGTTTAGGGATATAAATGTCTTAGCAGACGTTCTGCGAGGCATAAAAGAAGCACATGTGGTGTTTGATGGTTTTGTGGATGTTGCTTTCTCGGATGACACACCCCATGTAAGAGCTAAAATGCTATGGGAACATTTCCATAATATAGCAAATGTAGGTTGTGCGAATTATATGGTATCTGTAATGATTAAAGAAAACATTTTGGTCGTTTGCAAGTGTTCTTACGAAGACGAAACTGGCAATCTGATTGAAAAAATAAAAGAAGCAAGAACAAACTTTTGACCTGTAGCTATTGAAAAAATGAGTGAATTTACAATCAAGGATAGAATATTGGATGAACAGAACATCTATAGTGCTATATTCTGTTTGGAGTCATACGTGTTTGACAAAGGATTGCTCGATACTGAAACGCCAGTGGTCGTTAAGGATGAGAACAAGATAGAGTTTCTTGCACAGAACGACTTGGAACTGTATTATGCTTTGTCGGATAAACACAATATGGTTTTGATTGAAAAGGTAATAGGCCTATGTACAGAGCAATTGAAAGCCATGTTTGCCGATCCAAGCAAATTATTCACAATAAAAGTGTATTTCAAATTGAAATCTTATGATGAAAAAATATTAAAATTCAGACCATTACATACAGCTCGACTGATAGATCTTATTTGCATGGTAAGCATTCTGATTCCACTCATGTATGATGATGATTACGCTAAAGGAAAGCGCAGCCTGTCGGATTTATCAAAATTGTTGCCTCACAATTTTTATGGCAATATTCCTAGTACGAATGTCCAATACCTGTTTCATAAGTGGCAGACTAAATATAAGGAATACTCGGACAACGTGATTGAACATTGCCGAACATACCAGAAAAAACCACAATTACCTGACCGAGGTCAGTTTAGACATCAAGAATTTCTTTCCATCCATATCCCCAAAGATGCTCTACAATTATATTGTAGACAAGCTGTCGTTGACTTACAAAGGAAGATCCAGATACCTTGAAAATGGCCATATCCAAACTACTATTCTTTCATGTGCAGAAAGAAAGCATAGAGCCTTGGAGTAAATTCTATTACCCAGATGGCTTCAAGGCGACTGATAGCGGATTGTATATGAATTGCGGAATACCACAAGGACTGCCACAATCGTATTTCTTCGGCAACCTGTGTATGATAGAGATAAAAAACATTCTAATGAAGAATGAATGCTTCAAGGGTGATGCTTATTTCTACGTGGATGATTCTGTCATATACATTCAAGCGGCATTGGAAAAGAAAATATTTGACGAAAGAATTAAGAAACTAAATGAAGAAGTGGCAAAATGGTGCCGCAAATCAAATGAAGCGTCGAGCGATATTGAAAAATACGTGCCCATCAACTACCTTGACTTTCACAAGAAAATAAACTACGAGATAGCATTTTATGAGGAAGGCAAGAGCGTATTTACGCCGATTGATTTCGCTGACACTCAATATGGGGCTATAGGAGATTTGGCAAGGTCGGTTTCCATGACTTCAAACTTGAGCCTTAACATCGACGAGATAGATGACCAAGTTTCATTGGAAAAATTGAAGGCATTGGACCAGATTATTACAACTGAGATAAAGGAGTGGAAAGAGCGAGAACCAAAAGACGGTAACAAGAATAACTTTGTTTCCTCACGACTGAAAATATTACGAAGATTCAAAAAATTCTTCCTCTATAGAATCCGCTTGCTGAAAATAAAGGAAACAGGTGGGCCAAATGAGGAAATGATTGGTGATTTCAAAAAAAGGCAATTGTCCAATAGAAAAGACATCTCAGGATGGTTTGAGCAAAATGACGAAGACATTTTTCAGACTGAATACAGGTTGATCATTCAAAAAGTATCCAAAGGAAAAGCCGTGAAATTTTGCCATGATGTACAGGACTTCGAGAAATCGATACTGCAAGAAGCCGGCATTTATGACGAAGCCATGCAAAGTGGCCTGTTCTTCAACAAAGATGTAAGAGCGGCTGTACAAATGAAATCCCTCAAACACGATTCTTATTCATACCTTGTGCGTTGGGCAAAAGAGAATTTCAGCGGTTTGAAGGAACTGAGCCACGATGAGCAAATAAAGAATTGCCGTGAATTCTTGGTGAAAGAATCAGATTTGAATATTTGCAAGATGATGGATGACGGGTTTGAGAGAAAAGCATTCACCCGATTTGTGATGATGGCTTCACCAGAATACCTTAGAAGGATTCTCAATGTGTTCTATTCGGAAATAATCGGGGTGCCGCCTTCAGATGCATTGACATTTACGAAGCTGAACTATCGTAAATTACACTACACTGAATTACGAATTATGGCAAGACTGAGGAACAAGAACTTTGACTTGGAAAAATTTAAAGCCTTTGTAAATCATATTGACGACAAAGATGTTTCCAACCGTATGGTCATTGACTTGGGGCTGCTGGATGTACTCAACAGGTTTATCTTGCAGGTGAAACGTCCTGAATGGGTGGATGACTTAATTGTCACGCACCGCTTGGTAAAAAGGACTGTGGTACAATGGTTCAAAGTTCCTCAATTCATACACGTTGCACAACGAAGAACATGCAGTGACTTTGATTAACAAATCATTGGAACTGATCCATCGTATAGACTACATTGTTCTCAAAGACGTGGATTACTATATACTTTTCCTCGCTTGTTACTTACATGACATCAGTATGGTAATACACCCGGATTTAGGTGGATTAAGTTCAGCAAATGGAAAGAACGAAACCTTGATTTCAGAATTAATGGCAGACATGAAGAAAAATGCCCAAGCTTTCTTTAAGCTGGATTTGGAAGACAGGAAAAATTCAAGGATGAAAGAGGCTGGAATATTTATCGTAAGTGTATTCAACAAAGTTTATGAATATTTTGAGAATGAGGTTAGGACTAACCATGCACACGACAGCGCAAAGTTCATCCGTGAACGTTCAAATTCATTACTTTCATACCTTGAGCCTGCACTGTTATCGTTCGTGGCCGACGTCTCAGAAAGTCATGGCAATGACGTATGGGACGTGTATGGATTGAAGTCACGCGCCAAGGACGACACTGTAAGCATGAAGTATTTGATGATGTTAATAAGGCTTGCAGACTTAATGGATGTAGCGAATGACAGAGTGAACTACCATCTGCTAAGACAAAATTTGACACATCTATCTTCAACATCAAAATTCCATTGGATTTCTCATTTAGTCACAGACAGAATGGAATTGAGAACAACATATGACATTCCTAATAAAGATGACGGAGAATTGCAGGAAAACGGATAACAGAAACCATCAACTTTGACTTGCATTTGAATTTTCAACAGCTAACTACAATTGCAAACACTCAAAAAGTGTAAATGTAGTCAATGTTCACTCAGTGATCATTGTATTACCATACATATATGCGGTGGTAAACCTTACCCAACATGCGATGAAAGCTCATGCACTATTCTGTGTTTGTGGATGACAAAAAGCATGAATGGCTAATACAGGAGTTGATTGCTTTAAATGAATATCTTTTTTCTGTGGACAATCCAATGTTCAAGACCCGTATAAATCTGAACATATACTATCGCAATGACATGAAACTTGACCCTGATATGTTTGATTGTGTACTGGAGTATCTCGGAATTTAGTCTTTCTTGCTTATTTGTAATAAAATATGCCTTCGCTTTCTATTGTTCTTCGCTCTTACCAGGTTGGAGTCAAGTTTCATATACTTGATACATGGCAGACACATAAAGCCTTAATGGTTCAGATGCCCACAGGTACAGGCAAAACCCAACTGCTTGCTTCTGTCATTTATGACCATTTGAAAGAGGAGCGAGGCAAATGCGTGTGGATTGTCGCCCACCGCCGCGAGCTTGTGGAGCAAATAGAGGAAACGGTTGCACGTCACGGCATCTCCAAAGAGGACGAACGGGTAAAGGTGATGTCCATTCAGTGGCTGTCAAGGCATTGGGAGAACGTGGATGATGAAAGACCAAGCCTGATTGTGATAGACGAAACGCACCATGCGCTTGCCGAGACTTACAAGGAACTGTGGCTGCGCTATCCAGAAGCAAAAAAGTTGGGTATGACCGCCACGCCATGCAGGCTGAATGGCAAGGGATTCACGGACTTATTCGACACGCTAATCACTTCGACAGCATCGCTGACTTCATCAGGCAGGGATGGCTTTCCACCTTTGACTATGTGTCCATAAGGTCGGACAGCAACGACCAAAGGCTCATAGACGGACTGTCGAAACGCGGTGCCGACGGCGATTACCAGGTCAAGGAGATGGACGCTGTGCTGAACCGCAGACCAAGCATCGAGCGTCTTTACGAAAGCGTGCGGCAATATGCTGACGGAAAGAAAGGCATCGTTTACGCCATCAGCATTAGCCACGCATGGAACATTGCAAAGTATTACAAGGAACACGGGATGAATGCCGTCGCCATTGACAGCAAGACACCGGCAAAAGAACGTAAACGGCTTGTCAAGGACTTCAGGCAAGGCAGGATACAGGTACTGGTCAACGTTGACGTGTTCAGCGAGGGCTTCGACTGTCCCGACGTGGAGTTCATAATTGGCACGTCCTACCCTCTCGCTTGCCAAGTACCTGCAGCAGGTGGGGCGCGGACTGCGCAAGACGGACGGCAAGGATTGCTGCGTGATGATAGACAACGTGGGGCTTTACCGCCTGTTCGGGTTGCCTACGGCTTACCGTGACTGGCAAGCCATGTTCGAGGGGCGGCTGGCTGGGAAAGGCTACGCTAACATGGCAAGGACAGCATATTGCCAAACCGCCAGGGCGGAGAAAACAGAAATCACAACACCCCAACATGACGACGAAATGGAAACAATCGTAACGCATGACAAGCTGGTTGATTTCTTAATGCAGTCGATAATCCCTACGTGGGAATTACAAGGCAGGATAAATTAAAGGCATTCAAGGACAGGGCTAGCGGACTGTATGGCTTGAAGCGCGGCGAGAAAATAACCGTAATGCCGCAGTATACGGAGGTACTAGGCACGGACGGTGGCCTTGCAGTTGTAAGCCTTAACGGCAAACAAGTGTGTCTGGTGGATGAACAGGGCGGAATAACGGCAAGGCTTGTACGGTGCAGCAAGGTGAAATTCATGAAGGACAGGATACTGTCGATGACGGGCGGCAACGGCCATGAAACCTACATGGACCTGTATAATGGAAAGCTATATACAAGCAAGCCAAAGATGCTGGACTTCAGGAAAGTACAGTTGCTGGAGGTTGACGGCTTCATTTACAGCAGGACGAAAACGCAGTACAGGGCAAAGGCAATCCGCGGCAACAGGAACCTTTTTTGACTACGGCTTCTACCTGCGTATTTGCGACTACTTTTCCGTTCCGAGGTGCAGGCAGGTTGAGGAGGATGATGCACGGTGGGGGTACGACAGCACCTGCATCCTTGCCGGAGATTATGAAACCTACTACCATTATTGCGGAATGCTGCCGGACGGAAGCATAGTCGTCGAGGACACCACAGGGAAATACTTCCTTGTAGATGAGTGCATGGCAAGCGGTATATCGCTTGCGAAAACCCAACGCCCCGGATGAGGACTTCAATACTGTCATTCCACGCCTGAAAGCCGAAGCGTCAATGCGTGCGTCCATGCGGTCGGAAAAAGAGAAGCTGGAAAAGGAGGAAAAGCGTCAGGAGCGGTTAGCCGGAATGCAGCAGGCCGAACCATTCCGGGCTGGTCGGAAGTGGGGGCTGAAACTCGGAGGGCGCATAGTCGTGCCGCCAATTTACCGCAACATCCTCGCGCCTGTCGGGAACTACTGTGCCGTGGAGTGCAATCCTTGCCAATGGGGCATCATCATGCTCGACGGCAAGGTCGTGGTGGAAGCCAACTACTCGAAAGTCGAGATACACGATGACGGTACAGCAAGGCTGACCGTCTTCCCCGGAAAAGAGAAGGTCGTGGAATTAGGCACCTGACAAGGCCGGAAATATCCGCACGGTACAAGAATGCCGCAAACTGCCCCAAATTGCTCCAAGGGCGGTTTGCGGCATTCTTGTGCCGTTTTGTATAGTTCAACAATACATGGAGAACTTGAAAATACCGGCCCACACCTCACGGCGCAGGCCGGTACACTGACATTACTTGGAACTTATGACGTTGGCTTTGCCTCCAGGAAGCGGTAGGCATTGTCATTGACAAGCTTTATAATCCGGTCGTGGTATTCGGTGTTGGAGTTGCATACGCCACGGCTCTGTATCACTTTGCCCTGTTTAATTGAGAACTCCGACTGTCTCGATGCGTTTGCCCGAAAAGGTCATGGGCGGAAAGGATGACGCTGTCAGATTTGGCGTAATACCCACACTCGAACACGCAGTGCTTCATCTTTTCACCCTCGGCTCGGAAAGCCTCTATGGAGTCAAGGACGGATATTTCAATGTCGCTGTCGCTCAGGACAATCCCAAAGAAGCACGACTTCTCGCGATAATAGTCCACCTCGTACCTTTTCGCCCTCACCATCCGTTCCATATCCCTGCGCCTTTCCTCCATCCGTGTGGCTTTGCGAGCCAACGGTCATGCTCGGCTTTGAGGTCTTTGGGGCAGATGTACTTGACGGAATGTATGTCCTTTCCGCATTTGTCAATCAGACTTACCGTATCGCACCACAACCCGTAATCCTCCGGCTCATAGCGGTGGCGTTTCGCTATCTTGTACGGCTGCCAGCACCTGTTGAGGTCGAATGGGTGTGAAATGAAGTGCGCCACAGCCTTAAAGTCCTTGGCTTTCATCATGGTTTCGATACGGCAGTCCGTAAGCAGGGCTTCCGCCAGCCTCGTCGGGTGGCAGTCGGGAAGTCGCCCCCTCATGCCGTTGCGCCTTAGCTCCCTTGTGGTGGAATAATGCGGATAGACAAAGCAGTCCGATATTACCCAATGGACGTTGGTCATGTTCCGCAGCTCTATGCCCGAAAACCAGTTGAAACAGTCCATGTAATGCCCCAGCGCCCTCGCCCTTGACGTGACGGCGGCCTTGCCGTCCGTGTTCAGCCACAGTCGGCACACCTCCGTTTGCCATGTGTCCAGCTTCCTGCCCTTGCGTGTAACGGCGGTCAGCAGGAACACCCTCTGCACGTGGAAGCCGTCAACCCTCCCTATGGTGGAGAAATAGGCGCTTTCTTTCCTTTTGCGCGCCAGCGTGTCCGTCACTTCCAGCTTGTGCCGGCATTGGGGGCAACGGATGTATCTGCCTTTTCCTTGTAGTCGAACTTATGACCGCAGTCGCCGCAGGTACACTTGTGCCCCTGACGTGCGGAATGCGATGTGCTTTACTGTGTTCCTTACAGCCCATTCCACGGCTTTCGGGCTTATGGCGGACAGCTTCACGTTGGAAGCCGCCACCTCCCTTTCCAATCTGTTCCTCGGTCTCATGGCTCAAAAATTGTCAAAAAGTGATGGTTGTGGTATTACCTCCTGCGCCTTTACAGGTTTCGGCCTGTGGCTGCGTGCCTGCAGCTTGCGCAGTTCCTCCTCCTGGTAGCGTTTGAGGGCGAGCGACCTTTGTTCCGCCTTTTCCTCTTCCGTCAGCTCCACATGGTGGTTCACCACGATGCCGCACTGCAGTGGCTTGCCGATTTCAAGTTCCGGCTCGTCTATGACGTGTACCGCCATTGAGTAAATCATATCTTCACGATTTGGAGTTTGTCAGGAGAGACGCCTAAACGCTTGCGGTACACCGCACCGTCCTCACGGTACATCTCCAGTTCTGCAGAAGTGATGCCTTTCTCGCAAAGTTCCTTGGCTTCCGCCAAAATCAGTTGGTGCCCGCCGATGTTTCGCCAGATGGAAAACGAACAAGGAGTTTCCTGATTGCCATAGTTGGAGCAGTTGAAGGCACGGCTGCCCACACGGATGTCTCCGCCGCAGTGAGGGCACTTTCCGATGACCGGCTGCATATTGATGTTCCCGTCATCTGCCAGTTCAAGCACGGTAGGAAAGGTTTTGCCTTCCTTGCTGGCGAAGCCGTCCAGTAGCACGGAACGATTAGTAAGCAGTTCCGCTATCTCATTGTCAGCCATCTTGCGATTACCAAGAATGGCATTGATGTTCAACACACACGAGGGATGTTCCCCATATTGTTCTCGCAGCGATACCCCTTACAGGTCTTTACTACGTTACCACCACAAAGGGGGCAGCTACCTATGATTTTCTTTTCTGTTGTCATCGTCATACTATTTGAATGTTGATTATACGTTGTTCGATGATTATTCTAATTGCATTCTAATTCTATTCTAATTACCATTTAAGCAAGTAGCCTTGGTTCCATTCCGCCACGATGCCGCCGATGATGTTCTTGCCCGACATCACGTTGGCCCAACCTTCCGGGTCGAGAGAGAACCAGAGGTCATTCCACGACAGCGTGCGCACCTGCCATGCTAGGATAAACAAGTCCGTATTGATGGCTTCCAGTCGGGTTACCACCTCATTGGCGATATAGTACCGTTCGGAAGAGTTCAACAAGTTCACCTTGTGCTTCTCGTTCTTCCCGTCCCCATCGGGTATATTGTAACTGCCCGAAGTCACCAACTGCTTCATGAACGGATAGAGAGCAGCCATCTGCGTGGCCGCATCCGTCAGTTCATCCGACACGATGGCGGCAATAGCCGTACCTTTCAGATTACGCCCCACAGACTTCGTGAGCAATGCGCAGTTCTTCGGTATCTCAGTTGTGACCAATTCCCCTGCACGTTTAATCTGATAGAGGTTCTGCATCGCACCCTGTGCATTGGAGAGGTATTCCAGCATCTTGTTCTCCACAGAGTGAACACGGTCGAGGGCCAAGGTCACGGCTGTCTCGGCAGCGATAATCTGTTCCTGTCTTTTTTTACGTTGCTTGTGGATATTCTTCAACTCCACAGTCTGGGCAATCACCGCACCCGTCAAAGCCGGATCCGTCTGTTGAGCGAAATGTAGGCAAGCCGTTCATCAGGAAAGCTGATAGAATGGCCAATGCCGCTACTTTTGATTTTATTCTTTGCATATACTTCACATTTTAAGACCCGCATTTCTGCGTTTAGTCAAGTTATGTTCACGTTCCTCCTTATGCGGAGAGAGCATCGGTGCCATCGGTTTGTTCATTAGACAGTCGTTCCAATCCTTGAAAGCCTTGGGTGGAAGCCATTGCCCCATCTTGTAACGGATGGATAGCTTTTCTCTGACTTGTGCCGTTAAAGAGCGTCCCGTGTTCAACTCAAAGGATTTTCCTTTGGCTTCAACTCGCAGCTTATTGTCTGTACGACAGATTTTCATCGGAATATCCTCTAAGATTGCCATCATACGCAATCCATAGATACGTCCGGCTAAATCATTATCGAAACAATCGAAGCCCTCGCATTAGGGAAACGAGCCATCGTCCCCGTTATCTGCTTGTCAGAGAAAGTGCCACCCAATGATATCAAAGCCACATCCGTACCTAATTGTACCTTGTTTATCTGGTAGAAAGCCATCGCATCAAAAGCCGACTCACAGAAGAACACGCTTCGGACAGCTTCCCGATTACCGCCGCTTAGGTCGGCCACCCAAGCCGATGAAGAGGAGTCCGTACCTGCCGCCTTGGATTTATATCCACCATAGCCACGAATCTCATAACCATTGGCTTCGTTGCTATACTCGTTAGTGTAAGGGAAACCGATATTGTAACCTTCAAACTTTCCATTTTGCTTATCCCTGACAAGGGAAATAAAAGATGAAAGCTCTTTCACTGTATCATCCGAAATACCCCGTTGAAAGAATAGCCCCGGTATCTTGTTGGTGTCAATCGGCTTTACCTCATAGCTCGATTCATCAAAAACTGCATCATGCTTGATGGATTTGATATACTCACTATCTTCCCAGTATTCGGGTTCGGGCATGTTGGCGAAGCGTGCCATCACCTTGGCAATCTTCTGCCACTCGTCCTTACCCGATACCAGGAATGACTTCAGATTCTCACGAATGAGAGAGACCACATCCCCCTTGAACCGTCCCTGCGGAAGAAGGTCTGTGCCGCCTTGTCGTATGTGGATGGCTGACGATTAGGGTGTCACGTCGGTCGTTATTCTCGCCGAGCACTAACTCGATATACTTGCCGACACCAGCTTTCCGGTCCAAACGATACCCCAACGCATAAGCAATATCATCCACGCCAACACGGGATTTCATGTCCTTGAAGTTTACTTTGTAATCACTCATCATCAACCCTCCTTATAAGCTAATCCCGGAACTTACTTTCTGATTTCTTCGCATCACAGCCAACTCCGGTCCATAACTCTTGCGTGCCGTCATGTGCAGGAACGCAGTCTTGTCCTTCATGTCCGTGAGCTGGAAATAGGTCTTGGCCGTCTCCTTGGTGACTTTCTTCAACCCCAGTTCCACCCCATCGTAAGAGGCACGGATAGCATAATCACCGGAACGGGTTTTGATGATGGCGGCATTTTTGAAAGGAACTTCCTCATCGACACCCAAAGGAGCAAATGGGTCATTCTTGGCAAGGTACGGCTGTTCGCCGAGCCAGCCGCTGCTTGTCAACGTGGTCAAGTATCAAATCAGAAGCCTTGTTCACGTCTGCCATAACGGAGACGATGAACTTCGGTTCCTGTTTCAGCACGCCTATCCAAGAATCCAGATACGCTGCCGAGTTGTCGGTTACTTTGGAGTCAAAGCCCATCGAATGGCTGATCATCGCTGCGGTCAACTCCGCACCAGTTCCTCCTTCGCATATTTCGGGTCGCCGAACTTGCCACCCATGTCCCGGTTGAGACGTTCCGCCGTCATGGTCGAGTGCGTCATCTCGTGCAGCATGGTGGAATAGAACTCCATGCCGCCACGGTAGGTTTCCTCCGGGGTACCGCCGATGTTGAACTGCAACTTCAAGGGCAGTACAATCTGGTCAGCTAAGGGAGAGTAATAAGCACCATCCACACGCTTGTCCACCTGTATCGGACAGAGCCAGGCCTGTGTCTGTACCATACGGTCAATGCGGCATGGGCATACATTCCTTCGGTATCTCGAAGCTCGGGAACTTTGAACTTTTCCAACAGTTTTTGCATATGCTCCGGCTGTACCTCTGCCAGATTGGTTTGAGCGATATTATAGACTGGAAATGCCTTGATAAAAGGAATAGCCTCCAAATCTTTCCGCTCTTCCACGGCTCATGGCGCGGTATTCATCCGAACTGATTTTCTGTCCGTTCTTGTCCTTTACCAGCATATCCCAATAGACTACCGGGAACGCCTTTTCGCCTTTCAGCACATGCGCTTTAAGGTTATGTGCCTGTTTAAAGGTCAGATAGACAGGAAGATCATAACCATTCGCTGCCGTATGTAGTTGCAAGAATAGCGAATTGGAGCCGGAATAGTTCCTACCACCCACATTCTGCGGCAGGCCGGCATAACCCGAAGCACCGCCAATCCAGCCTTTTTTCCAGTCGGAGGCTTTCATCTGCTCCATGCGGCCGATCATCATCGCTGCGAACTTATCCAGAGCGACCTGACCCGCATTGCCTGAAGCTGACGGATTGTAACTAGTTCCAGATGCCATAATCCTCGTCATCCATTTCCTGGCGGTCCATCTGCTCGATGTCCGTCTGCTCGACATAAAACTCTGCGGATTCATCCGAGGGGTCTGTACCGTGGGTACGGCACCACTCCAGGTACTCCCGTGCGTTGTCACCCTCCATGACAAAACGGAGATAACCGATTTTGCCCTCCTGAAGGAGTTCCACCAACTCCTCGTGATTCATTTTTGTTGCCATATAATGTTTTTATTTTATCGTTTGATTATTCTTTGATTTTGTTACACTTTCATAGAGGTAGATTTCTCAACCTTCACAGTATTCGCAGCGAGCAGCCCGCTGATTTCCGTGTTGAGATACTTCGCTGCTATCTGCTCCCGTGTGGCGGTCTTCGCCTTGAAGAGGGAGTAGCCGTCGTCGAATGAGATCTCCTGCTTGGTGGTGCGACCCTTTCTCACCCATGTCCACAGATACCTTCCACTTGTTGTCACCCCGGTCTTTGGCCACTCGCACACCATTCTGGTCAACGCCTTCGGGAAGACGGTATTTCTCGTAAGCTGATTTCAAGTGTAAGCGTTCTCCGAAGTTCCTCTCTACCAGCTGTGCAGGTGTCATTACCCGGTCAAAGTAAGCGTTCAAATCTTGACGGGAAGCCACGGCTGACATCTTGGCCTCTCCGATCTGCGCGTAGAACTTGTACTTGCCGAAGTCGGCACGTTGTTCGTCCTTCTCCTTGTACACGTTGAACTTCTCCACGGTGATGCTACCTTCCGGCCCGGCTATCGACTTGGGCATCCTGAACGCCTCTTCCGAGACTTTCGGCATCAGCTTGGTCGGGTAATAACGCTCCATCAGCTGAGGTACCGTCAGCTCCTTCTTCTGGTAGGCGGCGAGGTCGGCAGCATCCATCCGCTGCGGCTTCAGCTGCACACCGTCCATCTTGGCGGTAAAGTACCATTCCTCCGGGATTGGCTTTGCTTTGGTAAGCATGACCGTGGGTTACTTTCTCTCCGTCTGCAGTCACCATCTGCGGCTCGCGTGGCTTACGCTCCTGTTTCGTTTCGGTTTTCTGTTCACTCTTGGCTTCCGCCTCTCTCTCCTTGGCAGGTTTCTCCACGGCTGCGTTCTTCACTGTCCGGACAGGCTCTTCCTGCGCAGCCTTTTCCTTTTTTCTTCTTTGCCATATCGGTATTGTTTGATTGGGTTGGTTCTTTTTCGCCCTTTCTTACGCCTCTTCGTGACTTCAAGTTTATCACAGATGGCGACCCTTTCCTTTGCACGGATGAGTTTGGGCAGATAAGTATCCAATGCGTGTTTTGGAAACTCGGCGGTTTTTATCTTTCCTTCAATCGCCGGGAAATCTTTGTCGGTGAGGGTTATAGCAAGTATGGCGGCGGCCTTCACCGCGTCCTGCCGGTATATCTCATAGAAGTCACCCTCCCTAAAGAGGAGCATCGCGTCGGGATGCTTCTTCTTCATGTCATCGAACTGCCTGACGAGTCCGGTGTTTTCATCCGTCTCTATCTTCTTTGCCATAGCTTAGCGTTTAAGACCGTTATTTACCTTCTCTTCACGCAAGGATTTAAGGGCATGGCACGCTCCTTGGATTGTGCGTCAACCACTTGCTGGTACTCCCAACGGTTCTTGTCGGTCATGACGAGGCCGAGGTATTCGGGGTGCAGGTCGTCGTAGCGGAGCTTCTGCTGGCTTTCCCACTCTTTCATGTCTCCTTGAATGAGCTTGAACCCCTGTGACTCTTTGAGATCGATGCCCACGGAGACCTTCTCTCCGCCCACGTTCAGCTCCATAGGCTTACCGTCCCGTACCTGCTGCTTCTGCTGAGTGCCCAACTCGATGTCGTTTACCCTCTCCATATCTTTGAGTTTCCGTTCCATTTCGATGTCCGTCACCCTGCGGTGGATGACCAATTTGGTCTCAGGGTCTAATTGGAGATACTGTTTTGTTTTCTCACCGTTTACCTCTACGGCTTTTTGAAGCACCTCGCCATTCCGTAACCGTGCGGTTTCCTGTTCGGTCAAGCGTAGAACCTTGTTACGCTCCACTTCAAGCTCCGCTCTGACCGGATAAGCGATAAGAGCCGGATTGCCATTCTTGTCAGCGGTAAGTTGTAACTTAACAGGCAAGGTGATGATGCCGCCATTGCGGGCATTGATAGAGACTTGCATCAGCGGAGTAACCTCACCGGAAGCCAGTTTCTCCTTTACTTCCTGAGGCAACAAATCCGCTTTCTCGCGGTCGATGCCCAATACCGCCAACTTCTCGTAGGGCAGCATTTCGGATTGATTTCTGTTGTGTAATTCCATTTGACTGTTGTTGAGCTGTTAATTTTGCGGTGTCGTTACCGCTTGGATGTCACAAAATTATCCACATCAAATTCCAGAAAAGAAATGCGCAACACTATTCTGACAGCGATGTTCTTGATGCTGGTGCCGGGCATGGCATCGGCACAGTTCTATACGATAACAAAAGAGACAGAAGTCAAGCCAATTCAGATAAATAGAAAAGAAAAGGCTATTGATAATAAGAAAGATACAGTTATATCGAAGAGTATAGAGAGAACAAAATACACTACCGTTTCTTTATCAACGGATAGCACATCCTTGATTCAGTATGCCCAAAAAGTGGACGGCTGGACGTCCCAAAAATTCAAACGAGTTAAACCAAACAGTCATCTTCCTGATTTGACGATACCTAACCTCTACACTGAAATCAAACGGAACGGTATCCTATATCCGAAAGTGGTATTGGCACAAGCCATTCTGGAAACAGGATGGTTTACCTCTCCGCTGTGCAGGGATAGACATAACCTCTTTGGGCTGACCAATCCACACACCGGAAAGTATTATGAGTTTGACCATTGGTCGGAAAGTGTCCGAGCCTACTATACCAAGGTGCAGTACAAGTACAAACGAAAAGATGGGAACTATCTGCTTTGGCTGGAAAAGATTGGGTATGCGGAAGCTCCTGATTATATTCCGGCAGTTATCAGTGTGCTGAAAATGTTATAGTACACCATATTAGTAGCAAATGTACCGGATAGAAAGCATAAAAACCATACTTGGCAGCATTACCCTTGATAAATCCCCTTGTGCCATCATATAAGAATAACCATGCAAGCCAGCAAAGCACCGATGCTACCATAGTGCATCATCAATGGAAAAGTACAAAAAAGCTGCATCATCCGACCATAGGGAAAAGGAAGATTCAGTTCTGATTCCGTAACAAATTGAAAACGAAAATCATCAATATCCCTCGCCACTCATAATCCGTTCCTAACCAAGTGGCGAAGCAAGCAATAGAGAGAATAGCAACCCCACAAAGGATGCTATTCTCCCTTTCAGTTTATCCAGTACCGCCAAAGCTACCACACCTAAAGCCAACGTGAATATCACATTATGCGTACCATCCGCACCGTTTAACAGATACCAAGGAACTTCACTCAATATGGCAAATGACAGGAGCTGTGCAAAGTACCTCTTTCGGTTATGCGTATAAGCGAAGCCTTCCGCAATCAAGAAGGCGAACACCGGGAAAGCGATACGACCTACACAGCGCATGGCATCGTAAAGTAGTGTACCGTTATCCATCAGAAGTAAGCACAATGGTCTATCACCATTGAGATAATGGCGATAATCTTCAATGCGCTTCCGCTAAAGGTGGGTATCTTCACAAGTCCTTCCATACTTAACTCATTCCAAGCAGTTCCTTGACCATATCCTCCACCTCCTGATTGACCCGCTTGAAGTTGCGGTTCAGCATAATCTCCTTCTCACGGTCATTCTTGAACTCATAGATTTTTGGGAGAGCCACATAGTGCTCTTCCTCCTCCTTAATCTTCTTCATATCGAAGTGGGTCTTGCAGAAATACTTCGTGGTCTTGAACTCCTCCGACTGCTCTATGTCGAAACGGTTGAACATCCTTTCGTCCGTAGCCGTGAAGTCGCGCGCCGCCTGGCCTGCCAGCCAGCCGGTTGCCATGTCTGCAATCTTGGCCGCCGGGACGAGGTAGTCCATCTTCTCCGATATTGTGGTGGAGACCTTCTGGTCGTTGATGGAGATAGAGCGTGAGGTCTGCTTCGCCTTACCGAAAACGTCATTCTGTGCCCACTCCAAGGTCTCCTTGTTGCGTGCCGCTCCCATAAAATATTGCCGCAGGTGGTGATTATCTTCTGCATACCCACCTTACCATAATCCGCTTCCAGCTGCGGCAGTTCCTGAAAGCCCAGAGTAACGGCTACCTTGTTGGAGCGAGCCGTACCGATAAACGGTCTATCTTGTGGAAGTAAAGCGTAGGCAGCTCGTCCACGATGATGCTCACCGGAATATTCCCCTTGGAGTTGACACTTGTTATCAGTCGGTTGAGCACGAGGGCGTTCAGCGAACCGATTACCTGCTCCTTCTCCGGGTCATTGGCAATCACGAGGTAGCTCGGATGGTCCTATCGGAAATCTTCAAGTCGAAGTCATCACCTGTAAAGACCCAGTAGGCTTCGGGTGATACCAATCTTGCGGCATTCACGCGGAGCGTGCCCACCATACCTTCCAGCTGGTCATTCGCCTTTATTCTCGTAGGCACTCTTGAACGGCGCCATCAAGAGAAGCTATCTTGTCATCCTGCATCAGAATGTTGAAAACTTGGTCGTAAGTCTGCCAAGGAACGACAACACATGTGGCATGTCAGAATACTCTCCCGTTACAGTGTCAGGCTCACCTCGTTGCCCTCCTCGTCCTCATACCAGCAGCGTTCAATCTTAATAAGTGTTCTGGTCCTATTCTTGTAGGAAAAGCCGTTCAGCTCCACAAACATACTGTCCTCGTCGGTAGAAACATCATTCCCGTTTTCATCCACGAAGTCCAGCACCACGTTCCCTTCCTCGTTGACGGCATTAAAATCATCCCAGTTCCGTATCACCAGTTCCAATTTCTTTCCCTCCAGTGAAACATACCGTTTCAACCGCTTTCCGTTTTTGAACCCGACAGGGTGGAAGTTTACGAAGAAATAAATGATAGCCGCCAAGAAGTTCTCTGCTGAATTGGTGAAGAACGCTTCCGAACCGCCTTTCTTTCTCTCCACCGCCCTTGTTTAGGGAAGCAAGTAAGTAGCAGCCGTTTCCGAAGCTGCCGCCAAGTCCAGGGAATGTACTTCCGCTGTATCGGGTTGATGCGGTTGGAGTACTCCACATCAGTGAAGTTGACGATACGGAATCCGCAGTTGGCAGGAAGCCTTCCGGCTTTTCGATTCTTGCAGAACTGGTAGAATAGCGTCTTCGCCAGTGTCGGGAATTTGAAATCGTAGCACATCATGGCAAAACCTTTGGCGGCGTGCTGCCGTATGAACGGGTCGATGATGCCGAAGGACTTACCCGAACCCGGCGTTCCCAAACAATCGTCCCACGGAAGGGATTGATGATGTTGATCCAGCCCCTGTGCATCTTCCGCTTCCAGTAATAAATCATCGGAATGTTTACCGAATAGTCGTTGCTGGCAAGCCTCAGACTGCTGGAAGGATTCGTTCTCGAAGTTGAAGCGGTCTTCACCAACCTTATAGTTGTAATACTTGGCAATGCCGTCCAATCCTTGATGTACCAGCATGGTGCCCACTACAGAACATACGGCATAAAGAATGCGGTTCGCTGGAAACCCATCCAACTGATTCCGAATCCATCTTGTGAAAGAGGAAGCAAAGTCCGACAAGGGTCAGCCCGGCTAATACGGGATAAATGACCATTGTCCTCACGTTGAACTTCAAGGCTTTCTTAGCCTTCGTGCCGATGCAGACCACACAGATGCAGACCAGTTCCACCATCTTACAACCCGAAACGGACGTGAACACGGGGAATCTGCCTAACAGGTCCAAGAATAAACTGCGTAATACGGTTATCTGCTGAAATGGGCAGGTTCATGACAATCTCTATGATGAGAAAGATGTAAATGCAGCTACGGAAGTAGTTGTACATCTGCTGCTGTTCCCGTGTTTCCTCAAATGCCATATCCGTGTTCCTTTCTGTTGATGGTTAAAACGGTATCTTGAATCCGAGCAGCATACCGTTTCGGAACGTGTCTCCGTGTATGAAGTTCACGTTGTTCTTCTGGGTTATCACAAACTCACAACCGTTACTGAACACGTGACTGTATTCAAAGCCCACCTCCAGTCCGAGAAGAATTTCCTTTCCACCGCACCAAACTGTGGCCCGAAGCGAAAGCGCAGCATACCGTTCTTGTAACGGGCAAGCCGGTGTTTGTACACGATGCCACCGTCCCAGATAGTAACCTTTCCAAAAGTCTCTTCCTCCAGTGGTTGCCGACCTCGCCGAATACCTCCACAGCATTGCCGTAGGCCAACGGATGCTCATAGCCGACAGTAGCGTTGAGCGTAGAGGGGAACTGAAAGCCTGCATTTATTGAGAGCTTGGCATCTTGTGCGGATGCGCCTATAGTCATAACCGCACATACTAAAAGGAATAATCAAGTTTTTTCATGGCTGTGAGGGATAAGTGATGTAATGGTAAGGATAATAGGCCGCGTTCTTCAAGATGTCCGAGTCAAAGCCGTCGGCATGTAGGATGTCCTCGTATTCGATGGTCAGCGTGATGACGCGGCCGCTGATCTGGTTCTCAGAAATCTCCAGCCGCAGCACCTTCTCGTCCGGGAATGTCAGCTTGGGGAGCACCAACACATTGCGATAGCTCTTCTGGAACTTCTCTGGCATAGTTAAGCGAGAATACCGGAGTCAGTTCGATGGTCTGTGAGTTGGTAGCCTTGCTCTGCTTCTTGTCAGTCAGCTTCACCCTCAGTTCCTCAATATCGTATAAGCGATCTTCGTTTTGTTCTGCAGGGAGTAGTCGATGAAGAAGTAGTCCCCAACGGCGTAAATGTTGTTGACGACGGCCTTCATGCCGTGCGCTCTTGACACAATCTGGTTGTATTTCCGTCCGCTGCCATAGACCGCCCACGCATACCGCGCCATTTCCGCCATCGGCATGGTGACCTCCGGGTTGATGTAGGATTGCGTATGGCTGTAAGGCACCTCGAAGATGGAAGCGGCCATTTGGGGCGACTGCGTATAGAGGATGTCGTACTGTGCGATGTGCCGCTCACCGATAAGCGTCAGCGTGCCCAGTAGCTCGTTGTCCCTGTAGCCTGCCTCCGGTATGGAGTCGCTTCCACAGGACGGTTTTATACGGACAATGTTGTCGGCACACTGGTTGCCGGCAATCTTGGGAGTGGATATATCCACCAACTTGATGTTCTCCGGCATGACGATGTGGGTGGTTACTCCGCTATTGACATAGATCCTTTCGTTGGCCGATGCGCCGGCAGCCTGCGATAAAGAGAACAGGAAGCATGAAAAGCATAATTTTGATTTCATAGTGCGTATATTTATTATTTTACGGATTATGTTGCCTATCTCGCGTCATCCGAGTTGATTAGATAGACGATGGTATTGTACTTGATTTTCGCCTTGTTCTTTCGGATATTGGAGGATATGGCCGACGTGCCGAGTTGTACATATTCTGTAGGGCTTGCAGGGCGATGGCCTCGCCTGAAATGCCCGAGCCGTAGCCGTCCTCCGACTCCAAGTTGATATTCTGCTGCACGGTGCTGGCACCAGCGTCCTTCACGAAATCCCTGAAAGCCGATTCGGGGACGTAGAAGCCTTCCATGCCGTCGTTGTCAAAGACGGACAGATTGACCTTCACGAACTTGTCCCCAATCAGGATGCTGGTAATGGCCGCACGTACACGCTGCTGCTCCGAAACCTGTCACCGTACCGTAGAGGTAAGTGCCTTTCCGCAGCTTCGTGCCGCTCACTGTTACGTCATCGAGCAGCTTGAAGCGTAGTCTTGTTCCTCGCGTGCCTTGGTGGTCTGGTCAATCATCGCACGTATTAGGTTGGCTTCCACCGCTTCATCGGGTGCCGATACCGTATGGAACTTTCCGCACCGGCATCGGATGATTTGACGACAAGGTTCGGCCGGTTGCGTTCTTTTTCCTCCATGCGTACCTTGGCGATGGAATCCGCCCGTTGTTTTCGGGCCGCTTCTTCCGCTTCGGGATTGCCGAAACCCAATCCGCTCTCGATGGCTTTCTGCCGTTGGTAACTTCGCCGCTGGATTTCTTCAAGGTCACGGGCGAAATCGTCCTGTGAGACATTGCCCGAAGAACTGCTACCGTAGGCGTATGAATTGATGTGCTTCCTTGATTCCGCAAGGGAACGCTCCAGTTCCTCCAGTTCTTGCTGCTGGCGGATACGCTCCGCTCGGCTGCATCAAGCATATTCAGTTCTTCCTCGGTGTAACCATGTTCCAGTTCCTCGGTCTCATTCTTCTCTTCACCAATGGCACCGACGGCGGTAAAAGCGTCCTCGTCACCGAAGCGCCGGGACATTTCGGTCATCTTATCGCCGGCTTCCTCCGCCTGGCTTCGGGAAGCTCCATGTTGATGCGGTCAGTGGCTACCGACTGTTCGGTATCACCCGAACCTTTGAAGGTCTGCATCACGAAATATATCAAGGCACACAGCGGCACGAACACCACCAGCGGAAAGATATACTTGGGTTGTTTGAAATTGATTTTAATCATTTGCTCTCGTTATTATTAAGGGATTTGACAATGTTTTCAAGCTGACGGTATCGTTGGATGATACGGGTGGAATCTATCCTTGACTTATGTGCGGGACGGCAATCATCGAATCCAATTCCTCACGGAGTTCCTGACCTTGGGCTACCAAATCCATCAGCGTGTTGTGTTGGATGTCCTTGTTTGCCTGTATGGTATGGAAGCCTGTGAAAAGCGGTTCCATGTTGGAAACCATACTGATATTGGACTCATTTAATTCTTCCAATTCATTTGACTGGTCTTGTTTTGCGCCACTTATCCAAATGTCGCCCATCAAAACAAAAGCCAATGTTCCGGTTACATAAGCGAATGTCCGCTTCGGATGTTTGGCTGCCCATGCGTTAGCCAGACGTATTCTTGCCGCCAGACGATACTTCGTACCGATTGCCCCCATCTTAGGTTGCAGCCATGCCCGAACCTGTTGGTGGGTTTTCAGGCGGCCCTCATGCAATGTCTTTCTGAGTGATTTCATTGTTGTCTTATTGCAGTGCTATTCGTTAATAATCCAAATCCTTGTTCTCGATGGTGCGCCAGTTGGTAATCATCAGTCCGTGGGGATTGTTCCTTGTTCTCGGTACATTCTCCACATACCCGGTCGTTACCATTGTCCGTTTCAAGTCACGGGTGCGCCGCTTGATAAGCTGCGTACCGTAGTAGGTGAACTTCCGTTCATGCTCGTCCAACTGGATGGAGTCGCACATGATGGTGCAGACCGCCGACGAGGATATGATGTCCGAATAGAAGCCGTTCTCGTCCAACGCCTGTTTCTGCTTGAGTGCCGTTCCGTCCGCCATGTACATCGCCTTGCCGAGCGTCCACTTGATATAGTCGTTGTCGGGCGGAAGGTTGAAGAAGTACTGATGGAAGAGCTGGATGTGCGCCCTTGCCTCCATCGTGAAGTTCGCCTCTAGATGGGCGCGTTCCGCAAGGAACGGGATGTCGCCGTCCAATACGTATATCTGCTGCCTCTCCTTGGTGACCAGCGAGATGCAGCACCAGACGGTGAAGCCGCAGATGACGGCGCAACCGGCGATGGTTGCAACTACCGTCATCATGGCAAGCCTTGTCTTCTGTGCCAATGATTCTATGAGCATATCGTTTTGTTTTAAGATTATATTCACTTGGATTTGATGACTGAACCTGCCGCACCTGCGCCGCCCACCGCCGCGCCTACGGCACCTCCCGCCGCCGATCCTGCCGTAGCTCGTGATACCCATTGCAGCCGAACCTGCCACGGAAAGCCGCTCTCGAACTTACACCACCGGGAATCAGCCAAGAAGCCACTTCGGGAACAAAACGAATAATGTACGCCCCCACGAGCATACCCATGGCGTACATGCAGTTAGAGCCAATCCCTTGCAATCCCAACGCCCCAATCTGTTCCCACGAGTTGACGGAGCCGTGCAGGAGGTGGTTGTAGGCCACCATGTCCTGCTGCAAGTTATAGAGCAAGATGAAGTCAATGTAGTAAAGGCACATATAGGTGACGAATCCCCATAACGAGAGGGAAAGGAATTTTGACATCCATTGACTCCATGCCGAACTCCAAGGCGGGGCCAGTGATAATGCGAACATTATCGGGCAGAATATCATCATAATGGCGATGAAGATCCGCTGCGCCACGAGGATGCCGTAGTAGGACATCTGGAAGATCAGCTCACCGACAAAGCGTATGACATCGTTTATCCACTCGCTGACTTTTGTCTCGGCTGCTACAGCCGCACGTTGGGCGTAGTTGTTGATGGTGCTGCCAAATTCTCCACATTGTAGATGAGCTTGTCCCACCAAGCGGCGTCCTGGCCGATGGCAGCCACCTGTTTGGCGGTCGCAATGGAATCCTGAACGGCTCTCAGCCGGTCCAGATACTCACTCTGCTTTTGTGCTACCTTTAGCTCGAAAGCAGCCACCTCCTTGTTTTTGGAGTGTGCCATCGCTTTGGTGGCTGACTCCAATCCCTTGCCCGGTACTTGTAATGCGGAGCAGATCCATGACGAGGAGGATATGCAGATGGAGATTCCCACGATACGGAGCAGCTTCATCACGTCCATTCCTCGCCGTCCGAGTATCATCATCCAGCACTCGTAAGAGCCGACACAGAGCGCGAGGAACAGTCCGATGATCCGTGCCATCCCGACCGCATCACCCAACACCGCCACATTCGGGAAGGTTTCCATTGCGACCAGCAGCTTATCCAGACTCTCGTCAATGGCTGGCAAGCCTATGGTCAGGAAAATTGATAATACATTCATTGTTATTCTTATTTTACAGTTTAATAATGCGTTGCTGCCACCGCACACAGATGGGCGGTCTGGTTGACCAGTTCCTGCATCTTCGTTTTGGCTTCCTCGTAGGCTTGTTGCCGCTTGGCGTTCTCCAGCCCGTAGCCGACTCCCGTCTTGTGGATATAGGCGATGTCCGCACAAAGGATCTCGTTCTGACGGCTCAGCTCGTCCACCTGATGTTTGAGTTTGCCGTCGCTTTTCTTCATGCAATAGAGCAGTCCGTCCGTGATGCTGTCCTGCATACGGTCAAACTCGTCCTTGTAGGAGGCGTAGGTCAAATCAACCGACCTGTCAGCCTCACGAACCAGCTCTTCCTTGTATAGTTCCTCTATGTGCTTGCGCTCCGTTTCCACCTTTTTCACTTTCTGCCGTTGGGTCTCTTCTGCCGTCACACGGGTAGGCATGATACGCTTGACATTGGAGTCCTTTTCCTTGAATCGGACACGGAAACCGGAGTTGAAGCCTGCCCACTTCCAGTACATTTCCGCACCGGAATACTTATTATGGAGGAAGTAATAGTACCAGTCAGGTGCAAAGTCCCAAGGGCCGTTCTCCATTGACTGCCATTGTTTCGCCTTCTCGTTGTCACGGGTCGGACGTTGGGCGAAAGAGCTGAATGGCATTGTCAGCATTACCAAGCAGAGCAATGTCCTTGTTATATTTTAACCTGCATATCCTTGATTCCATTTATTGATTACTTTATTTGCTATCTCGTCCTTGACATTGGAGTTCAAAATCTCCCAGATATAATCCGGCTTCCAACCGCAATCTGTTATCAGGAAACAGTACAGATTGGCATTGTCAATGATGTACCGCGCCCTGTCGATGGAGGTTTTGAGGGTCATTACCAGATTTAGTTTCTCATCCATACTCGCCTTCATCAGGTTGATACCCGAAGCTGCTACGGAAGCATAGAGCTTGTAGCAATGGCTTATCTCCCTTGATATGGCGACATTGGCATCCGCATAGTACCAACCGACAAAAGGCTTATCTTCGACATGTGCTGAAAGTATTGCTAGTAAAGTCCTTATACTCTTTCACTAACTGATAGAGCGAATTGGCGGTGCTTGATATGGCACCTGCCAGTACAAGGTACGAATGAGCATTGCCCAACTTGGTATCAAGCGTAGTCCGCACATCGTTGAACTTGATGGCTCCCTTGGCTACAAGCGACTGCTCCCCGAAGCTGGTAGCCACCCGTTTCAATGCTTGGTCTTCATCCTTCTTCACGGCTTTGTGAAGGGCTATCAGAGCTTCGATGGTCGGAAGGTCTTTCGGGATGACAAAGGCGAAAGACTTTGCCGGAAGGAGCATTGCAAGCATTACACCTATTATTATATAGTGTTTCATACTTCTTGAACTTATAGGTTACATACTCCTCAATAGTTAGACGCTACCAACCTGTTCCAGTCATTGATAAGCCCACCGACATTATTCTTCATTGTCACCACATTTGCCCAACCCTCCGGGTCAATGGCAAAGAACAAATCATTGGCGGTAGCATACTGAGCCATCAGGATCATCCCTTCCACTTTGTAACGTATCTCCAAAAGACCGGAATAAACAGAATTGGCAAGCGATAATCGTTCATAGCGGTCAAGCATATTATAACCGTCGCTTTTCTTTTCCGCCGTACCTTGTCCTTTAAGGGGATTTTGCACCTTGGTGTTGTTCACGATGTTCACGAAGTTACCCACCAACTGCTGGGTTTCCGTCACAAGGTTGCCCAGTTCATTCAGGCATAGCAACTTGTTGGAGAACTTCGCCTTGCTTATCGTTTTTATAAGCTCCGGTACATCTTTGAGGATGTCGTAGGCGCATAGTCCAATCTCCTTGTATATTTGCTCTCCGTACCGAAGCCCGACACGTTCTGCATCGTCACCTTGTAGAGTTCCTTGATGGTAGCCATGCTCACGGTATAGAGTTCCACCTTCTTTTTCTTCTCGGTAATGGAGTCCAAACGCTGGTTGTGCTGACCCTCAATCAGTTTTTGAGAGGCAAGGTTACTGCTTACCACCTTGATGCAGTTCTTGTCTATGACTACCTTCCAAGCAGCGAATAAATTTGGAGTGGCCACCATTATTATGAGTGCCACAATCATCATTTTAATTCTTACCATAACGACATCACTTTTTGTTGTTGATTGACTTTTCTTGCGAATACCAGATACTTGTTACCCCCGGCTTGCTTCCTGTCCGCCTCGATTCTCGTGATTGCCTCCTGCATATTGCCATAGTAGGCAAGGTAAATCTTCAAGGCTTCCTTCTCGACCCGCTCAGTAGTGTATGCCCAGTAACATTCGGGCGGTTCCTCCACACCATAAACATCGGAGTTCTGTCCCCGGCATATCCAAACCTCCTTGAAGTAATTGCGATTCTCACGGTTGTTCAGGGCATTGACGGTAAAAATCTGCTGCCGCTGGATTTGGGTCAGTCCCAATATGGCGGCTATCTCATCGTATCTGTCCTTGAACTTGGTCTGGTCTAATAAAACCTTGACATCCGAGTTGTTGATGATGGCCTCCTTGACAATGGGCGAATCAATCACGTCGTTCAACTCCTGTGTGACCACTCCGGCTATGCCGTGAAATTTCCTGACCGTTTTGTAGAGGTACTTTATATATTCCGCCATGGTAGGTGAAGCGATTGCCTTCCATGCCTCCTCGATTATCAGGGCTTTGCGCCCCTTCTTGATGCGCATCTTTTGCAGGAACACGTCCATGATATCAGCACCACAATAGGGAAAAGTACGGGTCATCCTTTATTTTATCAATTTCAAAGACAATGAACCGCTCATCGAAGAGGTTCACGCCAAATCGGAATTCAGCGTCACTTCCAGCTCGCCACCCCGGTAGAACTGCTTCAAGATGGCTGCGAAATCCCGGATGCCGAAACTGGATCTTCTCCTGCGACGATTTGCGGGATACGCTCCAAGGCGAACTCATAGTAGGAGTTAAAGGACAATTCCTTTACTCTCAACCTGCGCTTCTGTACTCCAGGTAATCAATCTGCTTCTCTATCTTGATAAGGAAAGAGTTGTCATACAGTTCCTTCTTGTAATTCTCCATAATGCACAAGGCACGCTCCCTTTCCCCTTTGCTAGCCCCCTCGTCCCGGGCAAGTGCCAAGAGGGAACGGCACTGTCGGAGCAGTTTGAGCCGCCGGGCTTCTGTCGGAAGCATCAGTGCCTTGCTTTCCGATTGCTTGTCGGTTTCCGTATTATTTATCAGTTCGTCTATGTCCTCCATCTTCGTATTATAATTATCATAGTCTTCTTCCATCTTTGCGTCCACCAGCAACTTCTGACGCAGCCATCGCGTTCCTTCTCTGTGAACTTGGCAAAGGGATGGAAGTAGGCTTCGTAGTACTCCACGATGGTCTGGTTCACTAACATGTCCTCAATCTTTGTCGGCAGTTCATTGCCTTGTATATCAGGAATATGAGTGATTTCAGGAAGTTTTTCTTCTCGCCGAAATTTTGGTCATACTCTTCCTTAGTCACCTTAAACGGGTTCATGGAGATAGGCTTCTCTTGGAATAGGAGATGTATGTGCCACCGTAGTAACCACAGATTCCTTCGTATGAATCGCCTGTATCTACCATTACGACATCGGTGTTTTGCTCCAGCAGCTGGCGGACGACACTATTCATGTGGAAGCTTTTCCGCTTCCGCTTGGCCCGATGCAGAAGAAGTTGGCGTTGTCGGTCATCTTGACCTTGCCTTCTTTTCCTGTGAATCGATGCAGACAGGTAATCCTTGTCGGTCTGTATAGTAGGTGGTCAAAGGTGTCTGCTCAGACTCCTTTAGATGCTCTTTGAAGAAAAAGCATAATGCCGCATCGGATAAAGTCAAGAATAAATCGTAGTCAGAATTGAAAGCGTAGGCATTGCCGGGAAAGCTATCCGTGAAACAGTTCCAACTGATTGTAGGCAGTCCTTGACGGCATGATGCCACACTCATATAACTTGGTTTCCAAATACGATGTAACCGGGGTTACTTTATCCACGGGACAACTGACCAAGATATTGAAGTTCGTATATACCAACATGGAACTATCCACGGCAAGCCGGTTCATACCTCCTCGATGTCCGCCTTGGCAATCTTGTTGCTCGGGTCAGGCATGGAGCCATGGCGCTTCGCCTTGCCTTGTAACTTCCGTAGTAGTTTCTCTGATTCGGGTATCTGCACTACTTGGTTGAATACCACACAATCCGAAGAAAGGAATGTTGGTCAAAAAGGACAGCAGGTCAGTGGCGATAGCCGTAGCCGTTGATGCTCATCTGCGTATAGGGCTTGATGACCGATGGCAGGTTAATCTCGTCTATATCCACCAAAGGGTAAGAGCGGATGATACGCCACCGGTTCTCAGGTACTCGTCCGAAGCCTTGAAATTGGTCATGGAGAAGGGCCGTGCCGGAACCGGAATGCCATGAAGCGGTGGCAATACTCATTGACCTCCGCCTTGCTGAGTTTGCGGTGCTTTATGCCCTTCTCCTTCAGGATGTCATCCACCTTGGAAACCTTCGTATGGAAGTCCAGCCACCTCTTCGGGTCGTACTGCACGAACTGGCTGCGCTGCGCTTCCTGCGTCACGATCAAATACGTGCGTATCTCGGTGAACTCCCTTCCCTCGAAGTACCTGAAATAGCTTTTCGTAAGGAATTCCGCATCTTCGGGCACCTCGTGGCGGTAGCCTGCTTGCAGAGGATGTCCTGCTTCTGCAAGGCATAGCCCTCCCCAAGCGTCTGCACCACATTGGATAGCACATCCTGAAAGCGCATGTACTGCTCCGCATCGGTACACAGTTGCTGCACCGGGTTAGTCATCTCGAAGATGACGACGGCTCGCCCTTGGCCGAAAAGAGGACGACATTGCCGTCCGTCTCCTCCAGCCCCGCATAAAGGCCGTCAAACGCTCTTTTCCGTTTTTGTGCCATGCTTTTTGTTTTTATGGGTTACGCATCAGGTGCCTGTAGATGAATATGCCTTTGGAACGCCGCTTGTTGTGCAGTCCTCCGCGCTGCTTGACATAAGATGACACCAGCCCGATACCGCCATGACAAGCATGGCGATGAACCCGGCGATCTTTCCCAATACAATGGAGAACAGTATGAATCCGACAAACGACACGCCGATGGCCAATGCAGCCAACGTGAGGAAACGCCCACGGATGCCCATGAACTCCAGCGGCTTTTGCAAGCCCTTGAATACGGGATAATCCCTCCTGATTCATCGTCATGCAATGTTACGGTTATCACTTGAAGAACAAGGGCAGAGCTTCGGACAGCGCGATGAAGGCGATACAGCCACCGATGGTGAGCATGATGGTCTTCTTCACGTCCTGGTCGCCGTTACTGCATCTTGAAATATACGTTGAAAGCTCCCACCAAAGCGATTACCGCTGCGATTGCCTTCATCAGGTTGGATACGGGTGTCTGGTAGGAGCTGACCTCCTGCGTGGCTTTTGTAAAGCCGGCAGCACCTTTGCTGGCGGCCATGGCCTCGCCGACCGATACCGTGAGGCAGACGAGTGCCAGCACGCCTTTCTGTGCGAACTTCGATGCCATGAAGCGGTCTGCCGCACGTTGCAAGTTTTCTTCTTGACTGTTGCATTTTTTCAGAAAATGTTTATCGGGTTCATCACCAAAGGAACAGAGTGTCGCTAAAGGAACGGGTGGCTTCTTAGAAGCTATATATGGTTTGTCGGGTAAGTTTTGCGTTCTCGCAGTTGAAGATGACCGTGCCGAGGTCACTGGTGCCGGTCTCCGCCAGCCGGTTTATCTCGTGGATGATGTCCTCGACAAGGATGCCGTCAGTCATGATGGCTTCCCGGTAGCCGGGGCGGTGGAACGGTTTTCGGTTCAAGATTCAGGCTCTTGTGCATCGGATTTTGTCTTCGTCTTTTTTGACCTGTTCTTCTTTTCGGAAGCCTCTTGCTTCTTGACTGGTTCATCCCGGCTAATTCTTCACGGGCTTGAAGGTCTGCGCTTCATCCGATATGTCTATGTCTTCTTCTGATTGCGATTCCAGTTCTGCCGTCTGTGCAGCCTTGGCTTCAGTATGTCAAGGATTATCAACGCGGCATAGTAGAGCAGGAGGGCAATGAAGAGCAGGAATACTATTTGTCCGTACTGCATGGGGGTGTTCAAATTATGGCTGTGAATAATGTTGTCGTGTCTTGGGGAAAGGGCAGGAATCGGAGTCCCAACTTGGTGCCACGGTGTTCCAGATGTTCCTTGCGCACCAGACTGACGGTATAGTAGAGGATGTTACGCTCTTCGCTTACGATATAGCCGATGCCTTTCAGCCGTGAGCGCAGGCGTACCCTCGCCCTGTTCGACACCACCTTGATCCGTGTCACCGGGTCAAGCCCGAATATCACGCGCCGCCTCGCGCCGTATCATTTCGCATCGGATTCGGGAAGACACTTTGTAAACCTGTTCCTTGGTGCGTCTCAGCCCTAATTTGGCGGCTATGCGGCTGACGCTCATCTTGCTTATGCCCAGTTCCCTGCCCATTTCGGAGAATGACTTTTCATGAAAGTGGCTTTTGATATGCTCGGCACGTTCCAGCCAGCCGGACTTGGCCACTTTGACAATGCCCATCTTGCGAGCCTTGTTCTTGACTGCCGTCTCGCTCATGCCGACCACTCCGGCAGTATAGGCCGTGGTCTCCACCGGGTAGGTCTCGGCGAGCAGGGCAGTCTTCCGTTCGTCCCATCTGTTCTTTCCCATGGTCATGCTTCCTTGTAATTCGTGAAAAGTGATTTCTTCTCCCGGCGGTACCGGGCAAGCTGTGGCAGGAACGCCCCGAAGAAGGCACGGACGATGGCGTTCACGAGGTCGGAACGGCAGCGGCCCTGAATGTCGCAGTCGTCCAGCGAATCGGCAAGGTCGCGGTCCAGTTTGCAGACCAGACGCTCGTTCTTGTCATCCCTTTGGTCGGCGGTGTCAAGATAGGACAGGAAGTCCTGCCAGCAATTTTCGATATTGCCCGAAAGGGAAACGGATAGCTCGGACTGTTCCTTGGCCGCTTCCAGACTATCCTGTGCATCGGATGTTTCCTGATGGCTGTTGGAAAGCATGATGTCGGGGTCGTTGATGCCTTTGGTCAGGTCATCTATTTCCGGAATGTCTTTTGTCATTGCGCTATGGTTGTTGATGTTACTGTTCATTTTCATTCTCTGTTGTCGGTCTCGCTTCGGATTTCTCCTTGTCATTCTTCTCCGTCTGCTGTATGCTGGGTAGGACAACTTCACGGATGGGCATGGCCGTATCGAAGATGTCGGTATAGATTCGCTCAAAGACCGGCGCGACGATGCCGCCCTGCATGTCGAGGGCGGCCATGGTGCTGAAACGCTCCATGTCGGCACGCTTGGGTATCCTTGCGGTCACGTGCCCGTAGTTGGAGAACGTCTCCCTCGCGTTGTCCCAGATGACCAGCTCGGAACGTTTGCCCACTCTGCCGTCATGCAGGTTGGGAACGATGAAGAAGCTCGCCTTCATCTGTTCGCCAACTGCTTTGCGCAGGCGGTCTATGAACATGAGGAAACTGGCTGTGGAGGGAACGGTCACCAGGTCGTAATGGAAAGGCACAATGATAATGTCCGAGTTTACGAACATCGGCACCAGTCCGTCCGCTTGCAAGCTTCCGGGGGAATCCATGAGTACCACGTCTAGGCTTTGGTCGTTGTGCAGCTTTTCCATCAGGTCGGTCATGGCCTTCTTGTCATTGGCCTCGTATGACAGCACATCGTAGGGCACATGCTCCACATCGTATTTGCTTGATGTCAGCCTTGCGGCACTTGATGATGGAGTGCTGGAAGTCGCAATCGACTACGGCCACACGAACTCCTTTCGTCACCAGATAATTGGCGAAGGTTACGCAGAGGGTGGTCTTGCCCACGCCTCCTTTTTGATTGGCGAATGTGACTATGACCGGTGTCTGTATCATGTCCGTGCGATAATTGATTACGGCTCAAAATTACCGTCCGAAGCACCGGAAAAACGAAATGTGCAACACTTATGTGCTTTGAGTCAGCCAAACCTGAATATATGACAAATGGGATACTTGGCTATCAGGGTTGACTGAAACCGAAAAGGTTACGGCAGAAAGTCCGCAGGGGAACTTTAATGCCGTAACCTTTCTGTCCTGTGTGCCGTGATTATGTGAAGTCACCTTTTCAGTGATCGTCCATCATCAATCTCATCGTAGTTACCCTTGTGTCCGACTTCCCACTCACGCTTCTCGCTTTGACTGCCGCCTCCTGCATCACGCAACTTGACATGATGTGAATGCGGCCGAGCGGCATTCCGGACTGGAACTTTGTTCGTCTGTTTTTTGGAAGTTTTTCGTTTCAGACGGTCGAGGTCGAAGCCTTCCTCCGTCAGGTTGATAAGGATGTGACGTTTGAAATTGATGGCGTAGGTTGATCCGCCATTCTCCCGAATGATGAAACCCTCCGCATAGAGACGGCTCCTGACGGACGTGTCCGCCTCCTCATTGAAGATTTCCTGCAAACGTAGGACGGCATCCATACGGGATGTCGGCTTCTCCGATGAGAGGGCAACCAAATCCGGACGGTTGACCTTGAAGATTTGACAGAGCAGATCTCTTTCCGCTTCGGAGACGGGGCTGAACTTCTCCACCCATGCGATGCGGTTGTTCCGGTCTATGGCTTCCGCCATAAACGGTTTCAAGGGACGTGGACTCTCCGTTGAAATAGATGACACCTTTCTTTATATAGGCACGCTGTTTACGAATTTTATCGTAAATCTCGCCTTGGGTAATCTTGGGGTTGAGTGTGAGCAGGCGGTCTATGAAGTCCTCGATGCGGTCAAGACGCTGTTCGGGGGTGGCGAAGTCCAGCAGCTCGTCCATGGCCAGCACCCTTGCGCCGTTGATTACCGTCTTGTTCGCATGGTCAACCAGCATGTAGCCATAAGGCTTGTCCTTCTTGCCGAAAAATACGAGGTCGATACCGAACTTGGCTTTCAGTTCCTTTTGCAGCTCTTCCTTGTTCGTGCTCACGTCCCAGTACTTTTTGAGGATGTTCCTTAACTGGCGGCAGCGTGCCCTGTCACGGTAGCCGTTCCTGTACAAGGCTTCTATCTCTGAGAGCGGAAGTTTCTGCTGCACTTTTCCTCCATGCTTGATGAATACAATACCGTCCTTTTGATAGGTTTCATATCCCATGGAGGTCATGACGGACTTGAACTGGGCGAATGAAGAAAAGGTGTACTGTTTGGCATCATTTATGTCCTTTCCGGTTTTCTGTTTCCGGTTCGTTCCAAGGATACGGTCAATGACTTCCTGCGAACGCCTGCGCTCATGATCATGGGCAATCTTCTTTCCGTCCGGCGCAATTCGCGAGGTGACGATATGCAGGTGGGTGTTGTCCGTGTCATGGTGTGAATAGACCAGCAGCGGTTGCCCGGCTTCGCCATATCCCATTTCCTTAAGATATTGGTGTGCGAACTCAAGCAACTCGGATTCCGACTGCTCATGGCCTTTGCAGGATATGGCCACATGGAACTGCGCTTTCTGAATCCGGCTGTTCCGGGAGCTGTATTCTTGAAGGTATCTGACCAGTTCTTCTGAGGTAGGCTTACCGAACGTGCCGAGTGCTCCGAAATTCTGGATTTCGAGCAGCCGGGCGACACCTTTCGACACTTTCCGTTCGTGACAAAGGTACAACTTGCTTGACAAATCCTGCAACGCAGTTCGATGTCCTCCAAGGTTCGTTTTACGACAAAATTACCGCTGAAACTCCGCCCGGAAAGAAATGCGCAACAGAATTTTCTGAAGGCGGTATTCTCCAACCAAGGTTACTTTAACCCCGATAGCCAAGGATATAGGACAGCTCGTTATCCGCATCCTGAAACATCCTGATGCGGTGTAACCGAGATACCTTGATTACTTAACCAAGATGCCGAATAGTACAGATTCTTCGGTTTATCGAACTGGAGTTATCAATAACTATGATACTTTAAGTAACGTGATACTTCGGTTTCAAGGTTACATTGTTTCATTAACCTTAGACACTGCTATCAGCAAACCACGCTACCAATCGACCATGATTCTTTGGCAGCCTAATACGATAGACACTTGTAACCAAGTAAATAAGGTTAGTGGATATGCTATACCCAAGGTATCGTTTAACCAAGGTATCGTGGTTAGAAGAGTTCTTTTACCAAGACAATAGGGAAATAAAGTGTTATCATATGATGTAATTTGAGCAAGCAATAAACATATCAAGAGGTCAACATAATTGGGATAGAATGGTAATTTAACCAAGTGTTCAAGGTTAGAACAACCTCTGTTCAATGATACCTAAAAGCTTGAAAGCAAGGTAAAAAAGTATCGTTTGATGTCATAAAAAGCGGCACTTTCTCTTTGCTATATCGCTGATTTTCACTATATTTACATATAGAAATAGCCTTTGATTGGCTACATTATTTACGCTAAAATTTGAAAGTTATGTTGTTTGAATTGCTATTCCTCATATACTTGCTCCCGGTCATCTTATTGATAGGGTTGCTATTGAAGGCGGCTCGTTGGATTATCGTAAACGTATTCCGGCTGGCTATCTGGATTATCAAGACTGCCTTTGTTTTACTGTGGAAGGGACTGCTCTTGATTACCGGTTTGGTAGTAGGCAATATGGTAGCCAACCGCAATCAAACCGATAGAGGCAGATACAATTAAAGCCGCACCAATCAAAAAGACTGATACGGCTCATAGGGGAGTGGAGCTTAATTCTTCCCTTGGGTTAAGGGTTGGCTTCTACAACACATCGGCTAAAAACCTTTGCCTTTGCTTCTTTCATAAACGACTTCCTTTCTTGAATCGCAATTCAGCAGGCGAAATTGAACGGTGCAACCTGTAGGGATGTCCTTGGGTAGTTGTTTGACAAGTTCCGCAATGACTTCATCCACATTACTGAAACCTATATCCGTAAGTTCGCTTACCACATCCCCCTTGAAATAGGCACGACCATAAATCATCATCTTCTTTGAGATACGGAACAACTTATCTTCTGAGGCTTCAATGTCCTTTGCTTTTCCTTGCTTGCTCTTCTTGCTGCTAAAGAAAATGAAGTCGATAACTTTTGCATTCAGTTCCCACGCCGGAGTGAAATCCAACTTAACATACCCACGGGTAATGTTAAGACCATGACTGTGATTCATCCCGAAAGCCACTTCATACAAGTTGGCATCACAATCGTTTTGGGCAATGGTGCCCCAAGTATGCCGGAAGGTATAATAGCAGTAGAAGTCCTCTTTCTTCATCCCCATATCTATACAGATTTTACGGATGCCGATATTCACATTTGCGTTAAAACTATCGGAGTTGCTGTACCGTTGATGGAAATTGAACAGGTATTCATCCTTTTCATCTGACAGGTACTTGTCAAAAGTAGATTGGATGAATGGTTCAACTCGCATTTCGATGTAGGCTTCATCCCGACGGCTATGCTTGGTTTTGGCTCTCTTATAGCCAATGACACCATCTTTGTAATCCTCCTTTTTGAGTTCATACATATCAACCGTGTTGATACCACCCAAGCAAAGAGATAGAAGTGCCACGTCTCTACCCAATTCGGGGAGAGAAGAAATCATCTTGCTTTGAGGAAGCGGGCGATTGAAGAACTCACGGCAAGCCTCGGCACTGATGGCACGTTGAACAGTGCTATCAGACTTTGGAATTTGTATCTTATTCCAAGGGTTGAACTTAATGCGAATCATTCCACGTTCTTCATCATTCAACTCCATGATGGCTTTCTTGTAAATCTGCCGAACACAAGTAGGGTACATTTCCTTCGCGCGATTCGTCTTAGACAACTGTTCTATCCATAAATTCAATACAGTAGAAGTAAGCTGGCTAAACATGAGCTGGTTTGAACCGACATAACGCTCCAAATGATTAACGGCAAGATGATAGTTCTTAGCCGTCCGTTCATGTCCGTTCTTTTCCATTTTACCAATGAAGGTTCGAGCATATTCGCTGAAACATACATCAGCATCATTCTTTAATAGATACTCGATAACCTCCTTTATATCCCAGTGGTCAGCGCACACTCGATTTAACCGGTCGGTATATTGCCGAATAAGCATAGCGCTATACTCATTGACAACCGGGTCTGTCAATTCACCATTTTTTGCGATGTGGGCTTCATCAACGATTTTGTTCGTCTTGATGTAACTTGACTTACGCTGATGCGTCAGTCTGATGTAAACCGTGTAAAAGCCATCGCCACGCGGTTTCTTTACCGTTGCTTTTAATGTCGTCATATCCTTCTTTTAATTTTAAGGGGTAAATACTCTAAAATAATCCGGGGTAAACAGGGGTAAACATGGTGATTTCCGGGGTAAACATATGGAAAACATTTCCGTTCATTTGGCTCATTTTTTGCGGTCAAGTGTACGAACCGTCCAAGCGCAAATCAGGCTGTAATCACCGTTAAAACAGTAGATTACAGCCTGATATAAAGATTATCTATTTAGAGTATTATTCCTCTATTGCAGCCTGCGCCGCTGCGATACGTGCAATTGGAACGCGGAAGGGTGAACAGGATACATAGTTCAGTCCTACTTTGTGGCAGAACTTCACAGAAGAAGGTTCACCGCCATGTTCGCCACAGATACCACATTTCAGATCCGGGCGGATAGCACGTCCCTTTTCTGTAGCCATACGCACCAACTGTCCCACTCCATTCTGATCGAGAACTTGGAACGGATCGACTTTCAGAATCTTCTTTTCCAAATAAACAGGCAGGAAGGAAGCGATATCGTCGCGAGAGTAACCGAAGGTCATCTGTGTCAAGTCGTTTGTACCGAACGAGAAGAACTCGGCAGAAGAAGCAATACGGTCGGCAGTCAATGCCGCACGCGGAATTTCGATCATCGTACCGACCTTGAAGTCGATGCTGTCTCCCATTTCTTCAAACAACTGTGCGGCAGCTTTACGGATCACTTTTTCTTGTTCCTTGAATTCGTATAAGATACCCGTCAGCGGAACCATGATTTCAGGTTTAGCTTCAATACCTTCCTTCTTCAGTTCAAGAGCGGCTCCCAAAATGGCACGTGTCTGCATTTCTGTGATTTCGGGATATGTATTACCCAAACGGCAACCCCGATGTCCTAACATCGGGTTATGTTCACATAATGATTCAACTCGTTTCTGGATCTCTTTTACCGATACGCCCATTGCTTCAGCCATTTCTTCCTGACCTTTCAGATCATGAGGAACGAATTCATGCAAAGGAGGATCGAGCAGACGCACGGTTACCGGACAACCTGCCATTGCCTTGAAAATACCTTTGAAGTCCTCCTTCTGGTAAGGCAGGATCTTTGCCAGTGCATTCTTACGCCCTTCCGCATCTTCCGCCAGGATCATTTCACGCATGGCTTTGATTTTTTCACCTTCGAAGAACATATGTTCCGTGCGGCACAAACCAATACCTACAGCACCGAAATTGCGTGCGATCGTAGCATCGTGCGGAGTATCGGCATTCGTGCGAACCTGTAACTTCGTATATTTATCTGCCAAAGTCATCAATTCGGCAAAATCACCGGACAGTTCGGCAGCCTTCGTCTCTACCTTTCCGACATAAACCGTACCGGTCGTACCGTTTATAGAAATATAGTCGCCTTCTTTCAGCTTAATACCATCGACTTCTACGGTCTTATTCTTATAATCGATTTCCAAAGCTCCGGCACCGGATACGCAGCATTTACCCATACCGCGTGCAACAACGGCAGCATGCGAAGTCATACCACCACGAGCAGTCAGAATACCTTCAGCAACAGCCATACCAGCCAGGTCCTCAGGGGATGTTTCGATACGGACCATTACGATCTTCTTTCCGTCAGCATGCCATTTTGCCGCATCATCGGCGAAGAACACGATCTGCCCTGTTGCCGCTCCCGGAGATGCCGGCAAGCCTTTCACCCAAACTTTCGCCTGTTTCTCGGCCACCTTGTCGAATACCGGGTGAAGCAGTTCATCCAGTTTATTCGGTTCGATACGTTTCAATGCTGTCTTCTCGTCAATCATACCTTGATGCAACAAGTCGATTGCGATTTTAACCATTGCAGCACCGGTACGTTTTCCGTTACGGGTTTGCAGGAACCACAGTTTTCCTTCCTGCACGGTGAATTCC
>VOFE01000531.1_pt1 | contig 70000 bp, 85 predicted proteins | sample 5384071 | NCBI WGS metagenome assembly VOFE01 (sample SAMN12384724, study PRJNA508395) | human gut metagenome | isolation source: healthy gut D | host: Homo sapiens
ATGTTATTGTCCTGTATTTCGGCAATCTTGATTTTGCTCGGGGTTCACGACAAATGTGCCGCGGTAAGCCATACCCCTTCTTCTTCGATCATTACAACCGAATCGCACGAGTCAGCACGCCTGTAGGGTCTGCCAGCATCGGATACTTGATCTTACGGATACTTTCGGATGCATCGTGCCATGCTTTGTGCACGAAGTGAGAGTCGGTACTTACGGAATATACTTCGACACCCATTGCCTGGAATTGCTCGTATTTTTTCAGCGATGTCCACCAGTTCGGTAGGGCATACAAACGTAAAAGTCTGCGGGATAGAAGAAGAAAATAGCCCACTTGCCTTTTACATCTTCGTTAGTTACTGTTTTGAAACTTCCGTTCTGGAATGCCTGAACTTTGAATTCAGGAAGCTGAGAATTGATAATTGGTTCCATAATCTTTTTTGTTTTAAAAGGTTTAGTACTTTTGTTTTACTGATGCAAAATATAGCATCTTTTGCCGATAGAACAAAAAAAACGATTGAAAAGATTTATGGGCCGATAGACGAAATCTATACAACGCACTGAGTTGCCCGCAGGGACAGCATTTCGCGGGTACAGAGGCTTGTATTTCTTTTTGTGAGTACCTCCAATAAAGTGGTTCGTATGAAATGTTCGTTGGTGATGAGAATGATCTGCCGGGTAGGAGTGGGAATGGCAAAGGGGCGCACCAACTCTTTCTGTGTATCGTTGAGCTGATCGATTGCAAGTTCAGGGATGAAGGTAACGCCTTTACCGCTTTCTACCATACGCATGAATGTCTCCATGCTACCTAGATGATAAGCGATCTGGCTGGCTTGTGCCGCCTTCATCTGACAGAAGCGGACTAACTGGTCGCGGAAGCAATGTCCCTCGTCAAGCATCCAAAGCTGTTCGTCGCTGAGATCGGAGGTACGGATAATCTTATTATCGAACAGTTTGCTTTCGCGCGCGATATAAGCATAGAATTGTTCGTAGAATAAAGGTATCTGGCGGAAGTCATCCTTTTCAGGCAGGGTGGCGATGAGACCGGCATCTATCTCTCCTTTTATAAGAGCCTGTTTGATGTCCTTCGTCTTCATCTCTGTTACGCGGATATCCAATTTAGGATATTTCTTCATCAGTTGCGGAAAGAAGCGGGGTAACAGATAAGGGGCGATGGTGGGGAGTATACCTAACTTAAAGACACCCTGATAAGGAGTGCTTCTTCTTCAATAATATCCTTTATATGGCCTGCCTGTTCCAATACGATACGGGCTTGCTCTATTACAAGTTGTCCGACGGGAGTAGGGCAGATGGGCTGTTGGTTGCGGTCGAATATCTTGGTGTCTAACTCGTCTTCCAGTTTCTGTATCATGGCACTCAGGGTGGGTTGAGTTACACGGCAATGTTCCGCGGCTTTGGCGAAATGGCGGAACTGACTAACGGCAAGAATGTATTCCAGTTGTTGTAAAGTCATGATAAATAAGGGGTTTGAACGGGTTATATAGATTCTGTCTATGCAAAGATAGAAATTATCTGTTTGACAAGCATGGGTTTCCGCCTTATCTTTGTACAAAAAACGAAGAAAGGCTGCATCTCAGCATAATCAAGCAAGCTTGCTTCTGCCTTCGATTTGCATTCTTTGCAAAAAGAAAAACAGTATAAAATTATTAAACCATAGAATTATGAAGACTTTAAATTATATCAAGTTAAATGAATCGAGTAGCTAACGTAGTATCTGCATTGCATCAACTTTTTGGCAGATTTCCAGGTATATTACACGAATCTGCGCGGTTTCCACTGGAACATCAAGGGACATGGTTTCTTCGTATTGCACGAGAAGTTTGAAAGTATGTATGACGACGCAGCCGAGAAGGTGGATGAACTTGCAGAACGTATCCTGATGCTGGGTGGTGTACCCGAAAACAAGTTCAGCGAATACCTGAAAGTTGCAAAGATCAAAGAAGTATCTGACGTGGCTTGCGGCAGCGATGCGATCAGCAATATTCTTGAAACTTACGGATACCTCATTGGTGAGGAGAGAAAGATCATTGAACTGGCTAATGAAGCAGGCGACGACGTTACTGCCGACCTGATGACAGGCTATCTGAAAGAACAGGAAAAGATGGTTTGGATGCTGGTTGCTTTCAGCACAAAAGGATGCACAGACAAATAATATATAGGTTTAGGTGATAAATGATGGAAAAGGTGATGAAGTGGTGGAAACACTGCTTGGTCACCTTTTCTTTTATATATAAAATATAATCGTGATCTTTCTTTTATTTCTGCCGGCTTTTTGGGAGAGGTGGGATTGTCCTTTTGACAAATTGCATTTTTAACCGACTGAGAATCGGCTGTTTCCAACGAATCCCTTTAAAGATAAAAATACGCGAATGAAAAATGAGCAAGTAGCAATCTATTAGATGATTATCTAAATTATTACATTTCTTTTAGCTCAAAAAGAGCTTCCCGAAGTACACTTATTAATGAAAAACCCTGATAAGAATAAGTCTTCTTTCCGGATGTAGTAATCATATCACGCGGATGTAGTAATCATATTGCCTGGAAGTAGTAATCATATCACCCGTAAGTAGTAACCCTTTTTGCATAAACAGCTTTCAAACGCGCAATAATATGCAAAAACAGCGCATGCCTATCCATTACTTATTCACCGAACATTCTGGAATGAAGATTTGTAAATCAATGTCTGTTAGAGAAAATAAGGATATATTGTCACTTTGAAACGTAATAAGGGTTGTTAGCTGTCAATCAGGCAACCATAAATAGATAAGTCCGTCGAATATCATTCAGGCCGATATCGTGAAATGTTTTTTGCCAATTCGTCACCTTTCCTTCTATATAAACTTCGATGAATAGCCCTATTTATGCAGGGTTAACGATTCTTTTCGTGAATTAATCTGTACTTAACCCATAGTTAAGCGGTTGCTTAACCTTCTTTATCTATTTTGGCGGTGAAAATCTTGACGAATAATTCTTAAACTAATTATTTCATGAAACTGAAGATAAGTGCCATTGTAGCTTTGATAGGTTTGAGTCTGTCTGCTTTGGGGTTAGGACGATTGTTGAATCGTGAGGAAATCAATTCTTTTGTTCCGGACGGAAAGCTGTATTCTATGCCGGAAATGAAGAAGAAACCCCGAAAGTTCTGGACTTGTACCGGGGTCGTTTCAATAGATAATCGTAACAGTATTAATGAGACCGAAACCATGCAGGGATTGCAATATCATCTACTATGCCAGTCATTAGCCGGTTTGACAAACCGTATGGTGGAAGAAGGGAAAAGTGATGTTGCAGTCTGGTTGTACGATCATGGCGGAAAGGCATCTTATAAAGTTTCAAACAAGCATTGAAGATATGGGTATCTGTGAGCAGGGCGTACAGAATGGTCTGGAGCTGGCATGTAGTGATTATGAATCAGTGGACGGCTTGCGTGTTCAACTGAAGGGTTTCTTTGATGGATATGTGCTGACTGATGTGAAAAATAATCCGGAGAGTGGAATAGTGGCTTCTGTAGCTTCTCACGTTTATAATTCGATTATTGTAGATGTTCGCGATAAAGAATATTTTGAAAAGGCCGGATATAGTATGAAGTATGATGCCACCCACAAAACAACACTCGATGCGTGGCACGAATTCAAAGATAAATGTAACAATGAGGCTTTGGTGATTATGCCTGTCCAGACAGGTGAATTGCGTGAATTTGCTATCAAGAATAATTTGTTTGTATTGAATCTGAACAAGAAGCAAGGAGATCCCCGAAGTGGTCAAAACGTGGATCTACTGGAAGAAGTGCTTGCTTGGCTACAGCCGAATGTCCCGGTCTATGGGTGGGAACAGGGAGTAAGTGAAGACCAGTTTGTAGGCTCGTATATCAAAAAAAGCGGACATCCTATGATTCCTTGTGACTGGAGTTACAATCATTCTCTTACATCATTGCTTTATACGGAGCGTCAACAGCCTGTACAGGCTCAATCTTCAATCCGAAATTTATAGATTTCGGTAAGAAACGTAATTATGTTTCCTTTTTTCTCTCAGATGGCGATAACATCCAATGGATGATGGGACTTGCCACCAGCTTTTTACGATGTTCCGGAGGCAATTGAAGTGAAAATGAGCTATGGATTACCTGTTTCTACTTTGTCTATGATGGCGCCTGCCCAACTGCATAATCTGATGAACCTGCGGAGGGATGAATGTTCTGTGCTGGAAATGCTGGGAGGAGGTTACTATTATATAGATACATACAGTCAGAATAATAATCGGAATGATAACCTGAAGGTTGCAGCTGAACGATTGGCTGTTTCTATGCGCCGGTATCATGTAGGATTGCTGGGTGTAATGGCTATGGATGTAAAATCGGTAGCGTCTAAGGAAGCTTATCAGGCCTTTGTGGATGCGAATGACCGATTGGAGGGAATCATAGCTCTACAATATTCTCCTTATGCCGGAGGCGGGGGAGAAGTCTTTTGGGTAACGAATAAGAATGGATATGATATCCCGGTTATTACTGTAAGGTATTCCCTTTGGGATAGGATTCATGAGCGAGAAGGTTCTCCTGATTTCATCGCTTCAAAACTGAAAGCAGAAGCACAGGTAGAGAGCTTTTCGGCGATATGTGTACATGCCTGGAGTCGCTTTGAAGGGAATGCTCATGGAGCCGCGGCAGCCAGACTTTGTGCCGGGAAGCTGGACGGTCGTTTTGAAGTGGTGAATATGCAGGAACTAGTATGGCGTTTGCGTATGAGCAGACACCCCTGAACAGACACTTGAATACTTAAATAAAATCTTTTAATGTTTATGAAAAAGTTGATTTATCTCTTTAGTCTTTGTCTTTTGCTGGCATCATGTGGGCATAAGATGCAGACTCAGCCGTCACCGGCATCTTTTGTAAATCCCTTGATGGGGACATCTTCTACATTCGCGTTCTCGCATGGTAACACATATCCGGCGGTAGCCGTACCTTGGGGAATGAATTTTTGGGCCCTCAGACGGGGAGAACGGTAGTGGATGGATGTATATGTATACTGACAGTCTGATAAGAGGGTTCCGCCAGACACACCAGCCCAGCCCATGGATAAACGATTATGGTACATTTTCCATCATGCCGCTACTGGGTAAGGTTATTATGGATAACAAGAGTCGGGGGTGGGCTTTCGTCATGAAAATGAAAAAGCGGCTCCGAATTGTTATCAGGTGAAGTTTGACAACGGAGTTACCACAGCTTTGTCTGCAACGTCTCGCGGAGCGGTATTCGAGGTCACTTATCCTTCAGAGGAAGGGCAATATATTGTGATTGATGCATACCAGCATGGAGGAAACGTGGCTTTGGATGCAGAGCGGAACTGTATTTATGGAACTACCCGTTACAATAACGGTGGAGTTCCCGATAATTTTGGCAATCATTTCATTGTGGAGTTTGATAAGCCTATTGTAGAATCCGGAACAGACGAGAATGCTTGCGCATATGTCGGTTTCCATTTGAAAGCCGGAGAGAAGTTAACTATTCGTGTGGCGTCTTCTTTTTCATTAATCACGAACAGGCACGCTTGAATCTGGACCGTGAGGTGAAAGGACGTTCCTTTGCGGGAAGTCTCAGCAGCTGCAAAGAAAGTATGGGATGAACAGATGGGACGTATCAAAGTGGAAGGAGGTACGGAGGAACAGCAGAAAACGTTTTATTCCTGCCTGTACCGTACGCTCTTGTTTCCGCGTGAATTCTATGAGTTCGATAAGAATGAGGCACCGGTTTATTACAGCCCTTATGACGGGCAGATACACAACGGATATATGTACACTGACAATGGCTTTTGGGATACTTTCCGTGCTGTACATCCGTTATTTACATTGGTTTATCCCGAAGTAAGCGAACGAATCATGCAATCAATCGTGAATGCATACAGCGAAAGCGGTTTCATGCCTGAGTGGGCAAGTCCCTGGGCATCGTGGCTGCATGATAGGAAACAATTCGATTTCGTTGCTTACCGATGCATGGATGAAGGGTATAAGGACATTCGACAAAGATAAAGCATTGAGGCTATGCTGAATCAGACGCGGGCACGCAGTGAAGAGATCTCCTCTGTGGGACGTGACGGATATGCTGAATATGATCGTTTGGGCTATGTTCCTTATCCCGAAGTGCATGAGGCGACTGCCAAGACTCTGGAATATGCTTATGCTGACTGGTGCTTGGCACGTTTTGCGGAAGAGACGGGACATCAGGAAGTAGCAGCTGAATATTATAAAAAGGCTCAGAACTATCGCAACCTGTTCTATCCGGAGAAAGGTTTTATGTGGGCAAAGGATACCAATGGTAAGTGGCGTGATAACTTCGATGCAACTGAGTGGGGAGGTCCTTTTACAGAGGGCTGTTCCCTTGGCACTGGACCTGGAGTGTGTTCCATGATCCGGGAAGGCTTGTCGTCCTTGTTAGGTGGTCATGAGCTGATGGCAGGTCGCCTTGACTCTATGTTCGTCGCTCCCAATACCTTCAATTACGGTACGTATGGTTTTGTCATTCATGAGATAGCTGAAATGGTTGCCCTGAATATGGGGCAATATGCTCACGGTAATCAACCTGTGCAACATGCCATTTACTTGTACAATTATGTCGGTCAGCCTTGGAAAGCTCAGTATCATACTCGCAATGTTATGAATAAGCTCTATAATTCGGGTCCGGAAGGTTATTGCGGTGACGAGGACAACGGACAGACTTCCGCCTGGTATGTATTTACAGCGCTTGGCTTCTATCCGGTGTGTCCCGGTGCATCCGAATATGTTTTGGGCAGCCCGCTATTTCCGAAGGCTACTCTTTCATTGCCCGGAGAGAAAACATTTACGATTGATGCTGAAGGTGTATCAGATACTAATTGTTATATTCGTTCGGCTGAATTAAATGCTAAAGGGTTTACTCGTAATTATTTGAAACATGAAGAGTTGGTAGGCGGTGGAGAATTCGTCTGGTTATGGATAGTGTTCCTAATAGAGAAAAGAGGAATACATCTGGAAGATTTTCCAGTATTCTTACAGTAAATGATGCTCTGAAATGGAAATCTTGTCAAGAGCAGATTTCTATATTATTAACTGTTGATGAAAGAATCTCATAGTCATTAGCGTAAATAACACTCTTTTGAAACAGACCATCTGTTTGCCCCTGAACGCAACCCTGTGTTTCATGCAGACAGATGGCCTGTTTGCCTCAGATAGATGGTGTAAATGCCACACCTTAGCTCCCCGAATGCCACACCTCAACTATTAAAATGCCATACCTCAACAGTAGGGATGTGTGGCATTTGGTTCGGTCAGGTGTGGCATTCGGGGAACTAAAGTGTGGCATTTGAAATACTATGGAATGGATAGGTACAAAAGAGGAGAAGCTATGCCCCTCCTCTTATGCTAATCTAAATTTGAATCAGAATTAAGATTACGAATACAAATATACTACATTGGAAAAGCGAAGTCAAGTATTTCTGCTTTTTTATATTGAGTATATTGATTTCTTCTTTAAGAATCTGATTTATTTTACTTTCTTCAATGCGGAAAGCGTATGTATATACGCTATCTTTTTTAATCTCATACTTCGGACGTGGACCTGGTCCGCAACTGGCATTGCCCAATCCGCGTTGTACACAATCCAGATTTAATACAACTTCGGAACGGCGGATATTTCCAAGGTCATGAGCATATTTCACTTGCCATAATTCGCGGTCGGTGTAGTGCTGGGCAGAGAAGTCAATAGTACCTTCCGGAGTGATCTTAATACCTTTTCCATGATTGTTAGTTAGCGTTAACCAGCGTGAATCGCATCGTTCTCCCATACTTTGTGTACGTACATAGTATTCTCGCATATCTTCTACGGTAGTAGAATATAATCCTATGTAAGCTGCATTTTTGCGGTCTTGGTAGTTCTCAATAGGGCCGCGTCCAAACCAGGTGATTTTATCCAAAGCAGGGTTAAGACTGGTTTGTAAAAAGCAAGGGGGGCAGATTAAAGTCGGTTCCGGTTTTAAAACTGGCTTTTTATATCAATGGCACCATTTCCATGGATAGTGTAGGTTATGGTATGGGGGACATTAACTTTTCTATGATAGCCTCCAATTCTGCAATTACAGTTACAGACTTCTTATCTTCGGCCTGTTTCCATGTGAAATCCTGAAGTCTGATTTGCGTATTGGCCCAATTGCGGGGATCGTTGTTGATGGAGCGATACCAGTTAAATTCGGGACCTTGCTGCCGATGCAATACTTCTTGTGCACCATAGCGCAAGCCGATCATTTGTCCGGTAGCCATATCGAATGAAATTCCGCAGTTATTGTTTTCGAAGCGTACGTAACGGCGTTCTTCTTCGTAAGCTTTTAGAATTTCGTTTCCCGTAGTATCAGTCTTGATTTCAGAGGGTTTATTAATCTTCTCATTTAGAGCAAACTGTTCGGTTGCTACTACATGGCCTGCAGGGGCCCACACACAGTCATGTTTCAGCTTCACTTCAAAAATTCACGAAATACTCTGCATTAGGGTCAGTCAGATAACGCTCCATTGGAACATGAATGGTACGGCGTTCGTTTGGCTTTCCATCGGGCAGACCGAACTCTTCTTCTTTAATAACTTTACCATCCTTTTCAAGTGTATAGTGAAGGTTGAGTGAGTCATATTGTGAACCGTGTAACGATTGTGTAGTTCGACACTGTTTTTGTCATTCATCTTGAATGAGATGTATTGATATACTTTCTTTACTTCCAGTAGCTTGGGAGTAACACGACGGTCGGCTGTGACAAGACCATTGCAGCAAAAGTCATTGTCATTGGGGGCATCACCGAAACTACCTCCAAAGTAAAGGTGGTCTTTTGCTTCACCCGGTTTGTTGAGTGCCTGATCTACCCAGTCCCAAATGCAGCCACCGATCATGCGGTTGGAATGATATTCAATGTAATCCCAGTATTCTTCAAGATTCCCTACGGCATTTCCCATGGCGTGGGCGTATTCGCAAAGGAAATATGGTTTGTTTCGCGGTTCTTTGTCCTGTGCTATCATGCTTTTCGATAGAAGGATACATACGCGAGTCTATGTCTGCCTGGTCATTCATGCTTTCATAGTGGATAGGACGGTCATCAATAGCTCTGGCAGCTTTGTATTCGGCTACTGCATTGCAACCTCCACCAGACTCATTGCCTAATGACCAAAAGATTACGGACGGGTGATTTTTGTCACGCTCTACCATGCGTACCATACGGTCGACGAAGGCTGCCTCCCATGCGGGATTATTGGTTAATGACATGTTGCCATGACATTCCTGATCGGCTTCATCCATGACGTATAGGCCATAGTAATCAAATAGCCCGTACATTTTCGGATCATTGGGATAATGACTTGTACGGATGGTATTTAAATTATGACGCTTGAACAAAAGAATGTCTTCAATCATACTTTCTACAGGGACTGCTTTCCCATATTGTGGATGAATGTCGTGGCGATTGGCTCCTTTGAATAGAGTCAACATGCCATTGATATATACTTTATTGTTACGAATCTCTATACGGCGGAAACCGTATTGTTGTGTAGTGGCTTCGGTCACTTTCCCCTGCTCATCCAGCAATTCTACATTGACAGTATATAGATAGGGAGTCTCTGCACTCCACAGTTTAGGATCGCGAATACTCCCCTTGCTGTTTATTATTACTTCTTTTCCGGCAGCCAGAGTACCGGTTTCACTAACGAACTGTTTGAGATTTCTTCCCGTTTCATCGAGCAATGAGACACGTACGGAAGCATTTTTGATTGCTTTCCCATGGTTTTTGATTTTGCTTTTCACGTGTAGTTCTGCTTTGTCATAGCGGGAACTGAGAACGGAAGTCAGATGCAGATCACGTAATTGTACTTTGGGACTGGCTACAAGATATACGTCGCGATGGATTCCACTTAAGCGAAACATATCCTGATCTTCCAGATAGCTACCGTCTGACCAACGGTAGACTTCCACCGCAACTTGATTTTTGCCGGATGTACATAACGGGTGATATTGAAGCGGGCATCATTATTGGCTCCTTGGCTATATCCCACTTTTTTCCCATTAATCCATAGATACATGGCACTATATACGCCATCGAAATGAATAAATACTTCCTTGTCCACCCAGTCGGCCGGCAAAGTGAATTCATGGCGATAAGATCCGACAGCATTAGGCTCTTTTTCTACCGTGTAGCCGCGTTGCCCTTGTATGAAAGGTGGATTATTACGGAATGGATAAGTGATATTGGTATAGATGGGTGTACCGTAGCCATGCATTTCCCAATTGGAGGGGACAGGGATTTCAGCCCACGCTGATACGTCATAGTTGGTTTTATAGAAATCCTTCGGACGATCTTCGGGTTGTTTCACCCAGTTAAATTTCCAATTACCGTTCAGCAATACATAACGGCTGGAACGGGTGCGTTCCACAAGGGCGACGGTAAGCAGGATCTGCTTGCATTTCTTCGGTATTGGCAAAAGGAATGAATGTGGCATGTCCGTCTTCTTTGTTTATGGCAAAAATGTTTTGGTTTTCCCAATCATTGTTGCTGTGGGTTTTCAATGGATCAGCTTTTACTTTCACATTCGATTTGACCAGAATCCACTGTTGATTGGGTTGGCGGATGTCAGGTTTCAACTGGAAAACAGGTTCTCCTACCAGGCCTGCATCTGGAAACCCCAGATTATATCCACTTGCCACGCTGGTAAAAATATAATTCCCATTGGATTGCCGATTAACTTTCCATCGCTGGTTTGAGTTGTTCAAATCATTGCTCCATTGCAGGACACTTCGTTCTACAGCTCCATCTCCACCATTGTCAATGGCTTGCTGAGACAGAGGACTGACTATGCAATAAATATCTTTTTCTATGGGTATGAACTGCCATATTTGAGATTCTTTACCAGGAACACGTCTGGAAATGAATATTTTGGAACCGGTGTCCACGCTTTCCTGATTATCCATTGCAAGACCGCTCAACGTGTGTATCTCATATGCCTGCCCTGAGTCTATGCTTTGTGCTGTGGCACAAAGATTGCAGAAGGCAAGTATACCGGATAGTATGATGCTTTTAATTTTATACATTGTTTTTTTATTTGAGTATTTCAGCTTGTTTATAGATTCCGAAACTATGGATAGCGGGGCAGGCGCGTCCGTCTTCAATACGAAGGCGTACATATTTGGCTGTTACCGGAGCAAACCGTACAATCCATTTATATCCGATACACTGTTTGCCTGTAGCTTCCGGGATAGATGTCCAATTTTTGCCGTTGTTGGAGTATTCCACGCTCCAACGGGAGGTACGGTGTCCCAGTTCTATTACTTCCTCTGCCATGAGACAGTCGAAAGTAGTGGAATGTGGTAAGGTGAAGGTGATATCACTTTTTACGTTTCCATCGCGTCCGGCATAGTAAGTCTGTTTATCGTTATCTATCAGATATTTGGCATCAAATTTAGCTCCACGATTATTAGTTGCGTTGGCACGGCTGCCTGCTAACAGGTTTTTACCAAAAGTTTCACGAATACCTTGGTTCAGTAAAGCTATATGCAATGAATCTTTAGAATGAAGCAATCCTCTGCGGTCGGGTGGGAGGTTAAGCAATAGCACACTGTTATGCCCTACTGAGGTGCAGTAGATATCCCATAACTCTTTTACGGTCTTTACGGCTGTCTTCTTCCTCGTGGTAGAACCAGCTGGGACGGATGGATACGTCCGTTTCCGCAGGTACATAAGCATTTCCATTGTATATACCTTCATTCAGTGCTTGGTAGTAGGCTGCCTCGTCACGAATAGCAATAGAGTCTGTAGTTGCCCAGCAAGGATCGCCTGCTTCTCCGGCTTCATTACCCATCCAGCGTACATCAGCGAAAGGATAAGAATTCTTTGTTCCGAAGATTACACAGTCAGGTTGTTTCTCGCGTACAATTTTATACCAATGGGTATAGAGAGGGGTAGTGAGCTCATCAGCTCCTGCACCATCCCACCAGGTTTCCCATATTTTCCCATAATCACTCATTAGTTCTTCCAACTGTGCAGCATAATAGTACTTGTATTTCTCTGTTGTATAATCCGGTCGCAGATGCTCGTGGCGGTCGTGCGGACCAAGATAAATACCTGCTTTGATGCCGTATTCTTCACAGGCATCTACAAATTCGCGCACAACATCGCCTTTCCCGCCTTTCCAAGTGGAGTTCTTTACGCAGTAGTCTGTATATTTGCTCGGCCAAAGGCAGAAACCATCGGCATGTTTAGCTGTGAGGATAGCTGCCGGTATGCCGGCTGACTTTAGGGTTTGCATCCATTGCTCGCAATCTAATGCGGCAGGATTGAATATGGCTGTAGATGCCTTTCCGTCTCCTTCGTTGACAAAGTCTTCGAAAGTATTGATGCCGAAGTGGAAGAACGCAATCATTTCACGATTGTACCATTCTATCTGTCGGGCACTGGGAGTCAAACCGCAAGGTTCGGGTGCTTTCTGCGCTGTTACCGATACGGTGGCTGCCGCGGTAAGTCCGGCAGCGAGAAATAGCTTTTTTCAATTTCATGGTTAATTTAATTAATAAATATGAGAAATAGATATGTGTGTTTTTGGAACCGTAGGCAAAATTAAGAAAATGAAGTTAGTAATTGGATTAAAAAGGGGTTAGTGCGAATGTTAAGGATGGAATTTCTTTGTTAATCGGTTACTAATTATAAAGGAAACCTGTTTGGCTTTGGCGGGATTCTGTTTTTATATTGAAATTGTGTCGGTTAATAAAAAAAATGGTGGGGTTAATACGGTTGTTAATCTATGTTTAATCCTTTATTTAAGACAGCAGCCATAGCTTTGCAGATGTTTTGGAGCCTTTGCGGGGAATCCCCGTAAGTATGTAATACTAATAAAAACATATGTAGAATGAAAAACATTTATTTTTTAATTCGGCCATCTTACCAGAGAATTGCATTCCTGGTTTTATGTATATTGATGGTCACGGTGCCTGGAGTCATATCGGCACAATCGGGTAAACAGCAAATCAAAGGACAAGTATTGGACGGCCAGGGTACGATGCGCTTATTGGGGTTGCAGTCCGTAATCTGACGACCTCAACGGGAGTTATCACCGACATTGATGGCTTTTACGCTATTGAAGCACAGAAAGGAGAAATCCGGAATTTTCTTATGTAGGATATAATACAGTGAAAAAGGAAGTGGCAAATTCTTTCAGTATCAGTATTGTAATGACAGAGGATGTACAGTCGCTTGATGAGGTGGTAGTAGTAGGTATGGGTACGCAGCGTAAGGCAAGCGTGATCGGTTCCATTGCTTCTGTGCGTATGGCTGATTTGAAAGTCCCTTCCCGCTCTTTAGAGAATGCTTTGGTAGGGCGTATGGCTGGTATTATTGGAGTACAACGTTCGGGCGAACCAGGACAGGATGCCTCCAGTTTCTGGATTCGAGGTATTTCCACTTTCGGTGCAAATCAAGATCCGTTGGTATTGGTAGATGGTGTGGAACGTTCTATGACGAATATTTCACCTGAGGAAATAGAAAGTGTCTCTATCCTGAAAGACGCTTCAGCCACTGCTGTTTACGGTGTACGTGCAGCCAATGGTGTTGTTTTGGTGACTACTCGTAAAGGTGAGGCATCTGAGAAACCATCTATTGAATTGAAGATGGAGTATGGTGTCAGCCAGTTGACACGTATGCCGAAGTTGCTGGATGGTGCCAATTTTATGGAATTGTATAATGAAGCCAACGGAACGCCTATTTATAGTGATGCGGTAATAGAAGCAACCCGTTTAGGTACGGATCCTTATCTCTATCCTAATGTAGATTGGTTTAATGAGATCTTCAAGAAGAACTCTGATAATAGCAATATTTCACTGAATGTACATGGCGGAGGTAAAGTTGCACGATATTTTGTTTCAGTAGGTATTATGAATGAACATGGTAATTATAGAGATAATCCGACTAACAGTTATAAATCGAATATTTCTCTGACCAAATATAATTATCGTGCCAATGTAGACGTATCTTTGAGTAAAAGTACGACGCTCGATCTGGAACTCGGTGGTTGGCTGATAGATAGCCATAATCCCGGTATGACAAGCTCTGAACTTTTTGATAAGGCATACTCAGAATCCTATTAATATTCCTGTACGTTATCCTTATGGTTTTAATGCGGATGGTAGTCAACATTATGTATGGGCCGGAAGCAACTCCATTACTACGGAGAATCCTGCTGAGCGTCTGATGGGGTCGGGTTATCGTACAGAGTTTAAAAACCAGTTCAATGGTCAGGCTCGTTTGTCACAGGACTTTGGTAAATGGGTACCGGGACTGAAAGCTAATGTTGCGTTTTCCTTCGATGCTTATACTAAGAATATTACCAAACGTACTAAAAAAGAATCTTACTATATGGCCACTGGGCGTGATGATGCCGGTAATCTGGAATTAAAACAGATGTCTATTGGTGATGAATATTTAGGTTACGAAACGGAGCAGGAAGTGAATCGTGCTATGGAGTTAAAAGCGCAGGTTACTTATGAACGCGTATTCAATACAGTACACCGTGTAGGAGGTATGGGCATGTATTATCATCGTGACTATCGTGATGGTACCGCTACTGAAGCAATCCGTTCTCTTCCTTATCGTAAACAAGGTCTGGCGGCTCGTGCCACCTACTCGTATGATGACCGTTATTTTGCGGAGTTCAATATTGGATACAATGGTTCTGAAAATTTTCCTAAAGGTCAGCGTTTTGGTATTTTCCCTGCGGGAGCCATTGGCTATTTAATTTCCAACGAGAAGTTCTGGCAGAACAGTTCTATAAACAATGTGGTGAGCATGTTGAAACTGAAAGGTTCTATGGGATTGGTAGGAGCAGAGGCTTTACCCAATAATCGCCGCTACGCTTATCTTACTATTGTAGGTGATGGCTTGGGCGGATATATTTTCGGGCCGAATGAAACAAATTATGCCGGTACAGGTGAGAATCAATATGGAGTAGTAAACCTGACTTGGGAGAAGGGATTGAAATCAAATATTGGTATACAAGCCGAGTTTTTTGGTGGTGATGTTTCTTTGGATGTTGATTACTTTTTATGAGAAGCAAGGACATTCTGATTCAACGTAATTCTCTGCCTGGTATTGCCGGTATCAATGATATGCCATTTGCTAATCTTGGTAGAATGGAGAATCAGGGTGTGGATGGCACGATTGAGTATAATAAGAGTTTTCGCGACTTTAGTATGCGTGTTTATGCTAATGGGACCTTTACGCATAATACCGTACTTGATCAGGATCAGCCTGATTATCAGAATAAGTATCAGAATCGTGTGGGTAAAAGACATAATCAGCAATTTGGTCTGATAGCTTTAGGATACTTCAATGATGAAGCTGAAATAGCCAGAAGTCCTAAGCAACAGTTTGGTACTGTACGTCCGGGTGATGTGAAGTATCTTGATGTTAATGGCGATGGCATTGTGGACAGTAATGATGAAGTTGCTATTGGTTACTCGTCTATTCCTGAAATCGTTTATGGTTTGGTACTCAGTTGATGTGGAAAGGATTTGATGTCGGTATTTTTCTTCCGTGGTCAGACTCGCGTTTCTTATATGCTGGGAGGCGAAGGCTTTGTTCCTTTTCAGGAAGGTGGTGATCGTGGCAATCTTTTCGTAGAGGCTCTGGATCGTTGGACGGTTGATAATCCTCGTCAGGATGCGTTTTATCCTCGTTTAAGTATTGGTGGTTCTACCAATAACTATCAGGAATCCACGAAATGGCAAGTAGATGGAAGTTTCCTTCGTTTGGCAGATTTAGAGATTGGGTATAGCTTCCCCAAAAAGTGGCTGGAGCCGATGTTTCTAAGTGGGTTGCGTATTTACTTCCACGGTACTAATTTGGCGGTGTTCTCTCCTTTCAAAATGTGGGATCCGGAAATTGGTAAAGGACGTGGAGATGCTTATCCACTGCAACGCAAGTACAATTTTGGTTTGAGAGTTAACTTTTAAATAGATATTATTATGAAATTAAGAAATATAATCTTATTTGCTGTAGTGGCATTACTGGTCTCATCGTGTGACTTTCTTGATAAAATGCCCGATGACCAAAAGACCATGGATATGGTTTGGAAAAACAGAAAAGAGACAGAAGCCTATCTGTATAGTGTCTATTCACAATTGCCTATAGAACATTCCATTTGGGGAGATGCTCCTTGGGTCGGTGCTTCGGATGAGTGTGATATGATATGGGAACGCTATTGTACTGCCAGTATGAATGTAGGAAATTGGGGACCCAATAATCTCGAATGGGATCAGTGGGGAAATTATTATAAGGCTATCCGTGCTTCATTTGTGTTTGAAAATAATGTGGATCTCTGCGAGGAACTGACTGCTGAATTGAAAAACAGTATAAAGCTGAAGTGAAGTTCCTTCGTGGATTCTACTATTGGAAGCTATTACAGCAATATGGTCCGTTTGTGCTGATTGATAAAGAAGAACCAATGGATAGCGATTGGAACTCTTTTCCGCGTACGCCGTATGATGATTGTGTCAGTTACATTATCCGTATGTTGGATGAGGCTTATCCGGATCTTCCTTTCTCTTGGCAGGTGGATAGAACTTGGTTGGGAAAGCCTGATAAGGTAGCTTGTCTGGCTGTAAAATCGGAAGTGACCTTAATGGCTGCCAGCCCGCAATGGAATGGAAATAAAGCATATGCTTCTTTTAAAAATAATGATGGTACCCCGTTGGTAAATACTACTTATAGTGAACAGAAGTGGAAAGATGCTGCTACAGCTGCTAAGGCCGTGATTACTGCGGCTGAAAATAGTTCTGAAGTCCGGATTGCTCTTTATCGTAATGATGAAAATGGGGATGGAACTTTCAATCCATATAAATCAGTGCGTAATGTGCATTTGGAGAAATGGAATTGTGAAGTATTATGGGCGGTTCCAAGTGTGATGCCAATGGCTTTGAAAAAGCATGCTTGCCCTCGTCCCGGCGGTTGGAACGGCATGGCACCTACACAACGTTTGGTTGATGCCTTTTACATGGCTAATGGATATACAATTGACGATGAGGAAGGCGGATATGTAGAAGAAGGTTTTGCTGATGAAGCTCATTCCAACTGGTTAAATGATAATGTGAACGAGATTCGTGATGGTAATTCATGGGGACATCGTAAAGGTGAATGGAATATGTATGCCAACCGTGAGGCTCGTTTTTATGCAAGTATTCTTTATAACGGACATCCGGTTCTGCAGGTGGCTGCTGCTGACCGTGATATTTACTCTTCTGAGAAGAATAAAGATGGCTGGGGGCGTGTGGAACTTTATGGTAGTGGTGTATCAGGAGCTAATGGCGTTTCTGACCACTCAGCTACAGGATATCTGGTTAATAAGTTCATACACTATGATAGCAATCCTTATCGTGGACAATATTACGGATGGCGTCAGCATACTTATATTCGCCTTGCTGGCATTTATCTGAATTATATTGAAGCTTTGAATGAGTATGATCCCAATAACTCTGATATTAAGAAATACTGGGATAAGATTCGTGAGCGTGCAGGTTTACCCAGCATTTTCGATACTCACCCAGAGATAAAAGGAAATACAGAGCTTCAGGCGGAATATATTATACGTGAGCGTCAGGTGGAGCTTTGTTTTGAAGCCGACCGTTATTTTACTACTCGCCGTCGTTTGCTTTCAGGTAAGACGGATACTAAGCATACTCCTGACCGTCGCATGTATGGTGACAATGGAAATATGTATGGTATGAATGTTTTTGCAGGTGATAGCTTTGAATCCACGGAGTTCTATCAGCGTACGGTTTTGAACGCCGTGTATTTGAAGATAAGATGTATCTCTATCCCATTTCGCAGGATGAAATAGATCGCAACAATTCTTTGGTGCAGAATCCGGGTTGGTGATATGGTTGTAACTTGAATTTATTAATATTAGAACATACTATAATATGAAAAACTATAAACTGATATTAGGAGCTTTGTTGTTGGGTACCAGTGTTTTCTTTTCCTGTCAAGATGGGTTGGAAGATAACCTGACAGAAAATAAGGTTTATTTGGTATCAAGTGGATTGCAAGAGTTTGAAATTTATAAGACTGGTATGCCATCTACTTATCAGCTGGCCATTTATAAATCGGGAGCGGTAGAGACGGCTTGTACGGCTACTATTGGTCTATGTTCGACTGAAGAATTAGCAGCTTATAATACTCGGAATGAAACCGAATATAAGATGATGCCTGAAACTTGTTATCAGATTACCTCTTCTACCGTGTCGTTCAGTTCTGACCGTAAAGATGTAAATCAGGTAGTGGATATTATTTTTACTCCGGAGGCTATCGAAGCTTTGGGGAAGGGGATTATGTATTGCCCATGAAGTTAGTGGAGGCTTCTGTTGATATAACCAATGATAAGTCTATGGCTATTTTGGCTCCTGTTGTGATTGAACCGATGATTTATTTTACTTCATCGGGTGTTAATTTGAACTTGGGCTTGGGTGCTGCTAATATGACACAAAATCTGACAGTTGGCTTTAATGCTTCCAATACACAGAACATTACATGTAATTTGGAAGTTGATGCGGATTATCTGGCTACTTATAATGCTACAAGTGCTATACAATTTGAACTCTTGCCTGAAACTTGTTATACTTTACCGGCATCGGTTACGATTGTAGAGGATATGAAAGAGGCGACTGCAAAGATTGCATTATCTGTTTCAGCACTGCCTATCGGCAATTACCTATTACCAATTAGGCTTTCTTCTGAACAATATAAGGTACGCGAGGACGGTGGACTTTATGCTATGGAGATTATCATAACGAGTCCGGTACTAGACTCAAAGAAATGGACTATTACTGCCAATACGGATGAACCGGCAGAAAGTGCTCCTAATGGGAGAGTAGAGGCGATTATTGACGGTGATATAAATACTTTCTGGCATTCGCAATGGAGTGGTGGATGGCAGGATTGGCCGCATATTATCATTATTGATATGAAAGATCGTAGTGAAGTAGTAAGTGTTGACTATTATGGCAGACAGTCTGGTGGTGATGCAAATACAAAAGATATGGAGTTCTTCATCAGTGATGATCAGAACAGCTGGAAAAGTATTGGTAAGTTTGAAGCTAAGAAGACGCCAGATATGCAGGAGTTTGATACAGAAGATGCCGAAGGGCGTTATTTGAAGATTGAGATAACAAGCAGTCACGATGGATCAAATAATACTAATATTGGAGAACTGATAGTGCACGGTACAGTTATATAGGATGGTAAGAAGGTAATAAAGATTGTTTTCTATTTAATTTCTCCTTATTGAAATGAATGTTTCAATAAGGAGATTTTTTATCAGTACATATTGAGTTAGAATCTGATGTTTTCAGTATTCACTTTATCAAAGGCTATCGGGTAATCTTCATCCATTACCTTCCGGTATTCTTTTTGTGAAAATGCCGTAAAGATGTATAGCTTTGTCTGACCTGTTCTGGCGACGATAAGTACATACAGCATAAGTCATAGCTATATCGGATAGTGGGTCTATGGCGAACAGGATATTGCAGATACGTATCGTAGCGGAGTTTCTTCCATTCTTGTAGAATGTATGTATTTGTTCGGATAGCAGGTTGACTGTAAATGATTCCGCCTGTTGTTTGAAATAGTCGAATAAACTCTCTTCGATGGTATTCAGGAATTTCCCTTGTGCGAGAATGTTGTGTAATTCCATCGTGTCATTCTCTGATAGAGGAGCACGTTTCATACCATCCGTTAAGAAGAAGAAACGTTGATAATCACAATAACACTCATCTGTGAACATTAATTTAAAGTAACCTTTTTGGTGGGTAAGCTCAATACCTTCCAGCTCTTGCAATGTTTTGCGGAGGTGGTTCATGGTTACATTTTCAGGTTCTTTATTTTATCATCCGGCTTGTCGGGCCAGAACAGGTTATTCATATCGGAAGATAATACTCCATCTTTGGTTATACTGTTTATCAGTATGTATAAGAATATATGTCTTATTTTGGGGCTGAACATATAGGTCATATCCCGTCCATTTTTGTCTGTGGCTGTAAAGGTTCCGAAGAGGGAAATACTGTTTCTGCGCTTGGTAATTGCATCTGGTAGAAGTGTTTCGTCTATTTCTTCTTTTCGATGGTTTCAGCGGTGGCTGCGGGAATTATTGATATTAGTCCTGTATCGGAAGTATTACTTTTCTGGGGTGAGAAGATCGTTTTGGTCTGGTGTTTTTCTTTTTTTGTGGATTGCTGTCGTTTAATAGTGATGAGGATGCCTCCGGCTACGACAAGGCACAATATAGGAATGAGATACAGCCAAATAGATGAGTCCTTGGAATCACTTCTAAGTTTATCGTAGAATTTTACGGCTGCCAGCGATGCGGGAGGATTTGAGAGTGAGTAGATACGTGTAGCGGATTGCCCGTATTTTTCAAACTCTTGAGTGACACAATAGAATTCTTCCAGTTTCTTATTGAAGTATAAATTGGCATTGGTTGCTATCTCTTCCGAGGTGAGTGGAATACTATCGCCTAAAGCTTCATAGCTACCGTCGGAAATAGAGAGACGATAGAGTTGCAGGTGGGTCTCGGGTTTGTATTCCGGGTAGGCCAGCAGATAGACGTATTTTCCATCTTCGGAAAGTATCATGTCTCTTGTAGGAATACGATTGGCTGAGGGTGCCTTGTGTTCCCACAACTTCTTGATTTGTTTTGTCTCGAAGTCTAATTGATAGAAATCGTAATAATACTGGATGCCTACATTCTGATCACCGGTTTCATTGCCTTTTCCTCCATAGATATAAGCGTGTTTGCAATCAGGACTCATCGCTATACCTGCAAAAAAACGAGGTGAAATTTTATCTCCTGCAAAATGAAGGGTATCCCAGCGTTCTTGTAACAAATCATAGGTTATGAAAGTATTGTAGTAACGACGATTGCCATACCCGCCAAAAAAGAGGAATTGTCGCTTTTGAGGATTAAAAATTGCGCTATGATGATGCATTTGAAGAGTGATATCGTTTTGATTAATCATATCCCACGTTCTGGTTTGCGGATTCATCTTTGCGATAAAGGTCTCTGCCCAGTTCAACTCGTAGGCGTAGATATTTCCTTTGCTCTCATCATAAAAGTTCATACCCAGACGAATCGGGAATGTTGTCTTTTCGGGCATATAAGGAAGCTGTTCTGATGTGCGCTTATAAATATTGTAAGTAATGATAGAGTCTTGATTGTATATGTAGAATTCCTGCTTTTCCGGTGCAAAGGCGAAACCCGATGGAGTGGAAGAGTAAGATTGAAATAACGGTTTCCAATAATACGAACGATTGATGAGCCAGGTAGGGTTTGTGACATGTCCGATAATTCTTCCTTTGTTGTCGTGCACATCTTCCCCTTTGCTTTCATTGAGGGGGAAGTTCCAGTTTTCTTCATCGTTGTTTATTTTCAGGTTACGGATGGAGAAAGAGGCTGTTTCCAGAATGTAGTTGCACATATACCGAAGAAAAGTTGAGGGGTAAATGTCCGTTTATTCAACCCAATGTCCTCAATGGTTACTTGATCATTACCTATACTAATATTAATACGGTCATTAGGAATATCCATTTTGAATATGATGGGAATCCATTTCGCATGTAACTTTGCGGCAGGATATGGGAACGCGTGGTAAATTTGCTTTCCATCCTGAGCGAACATGAAACTTCCTTTGGAGTCATCGTACACATAAGTCAGGTTGAAAGCTTCCTGTCCGTCCGCATTTTTGAGATAAAAGATGTATCCCGGACTTTCTGTATTTTGTGCGGCATATTCAAAAGATATGGTAAATGTTCCGGTTGCTACAGAAAGATATTCTTCGGTAAACACACAAAAGAGGAGCGTTCGGAAATTCGTTTTTCGTTTCCATAGAATTGTAGTCCTTGCGAATATCCTTCGTTAATGATGCAGAGCAACAGGAAGAATATGATATAAAAGTGATGTTTCTTCATATATTGGATAAGATTCCTTGATGTCTCGGACAAAAATATGAAAAAAACAGCAATCTGTGGTCCATTTATAAGAAATTGTTTCTATTTGCGCTTTAGGAGCGGCAGGATAACTCTGATCTTTCAATACATATCACGGATATTTCTTTTTATATTCAGTAGGTGTTACTCCATAAATCATCTTGAAGCATTTACTGAAATGCTGTGAGTCCTTAAATCCGGTCTTGTATGCTATCTGGGTGAAGTTGTCCGACCCCTCTCTGATCAGTTCCGCCGCTTTCTTCAAACGTATGTTTTTGATGAGCTCCATCGGTGAGATACCTATGAGTGTCTTTATCTTTTTGAATAGAGCGGAGCGGCTGATTCCTGCTTCTTCAACAAGCGTGTCTACGCTCAAGTCCGGATGATCCAGATGTTTGTTGATGAAACAGACAATCCCATCCAACAAGTCTTTATCGGCTTGCGGAAGTGAGCGAAGTTCTTCTTTCTCTTCGGAATCGATGTTGCTTTCTCCTTTATTTTGTATGAGTTCCGAATAATACAGTGCCTGAATCCGCTTTCTTTGTCTGATGATATTCCATATCTTGGCTATCAGATAACTCGCACTGAAGGGCTTGGTTATGTAATCATCCACGCCCAATTCCAAACCTTCATTTTGATTTTCCACATCTGCCTTACTACTCAGTAAAATAATCGGTATGTGGCAGGTATAAGTATTGGCTTGTAGCTTCTTGGCCATTTCGATCCCTGTCATTTCCGGCATTACAACATCGCTGACAATCATATTCGGCAGGTACTTGATTGCCTTTTCCAATCCCTCTTTTCCATTGGAGGCCGTGATCACACGAAACTCTTCGGAAAGAATCGTATGTAAGAAGAAAAGAAGCTCCTGATTATCATCCACCACTAAAATGGAACTCTTACCGCAGTCCTTACAAGCCTCTTCTTCTGCTTCGTAATTGTCTCTCAGAAAAAGAGTATCATTTTGGGACAGTTGAGGCCGTTCATCATAATCTGATAGAATGAACTCCGTTTCAGGTGCAAAATGCTCTTTTCCTTTACGGAAGTAGATGGTGAAAGTGGAACCCTCGTTTATTTTGCTCTGTAAAGTGATTTTGCCTTTGTGTAACTCTACCAGTTCCTTTACTAAAGACAACCCTATGCCTGTACTTTGTTTCTTGAAGATGTCGGAACTCACGTAATTCTCGAACCGGTTAAAGATACTTTTTGTTTTTCCTGACTGATGCCATATCCACGGTCGGATATTTGCAGAATGATATTGGTATCAGTTTCCTGAACAGACAGATGTATGACTGTTCCTTTGGGTGAATATTTAAAAGCATTCGTGATCAGGTTGAAGAGAATGCTTTCCAATTTATCCGGATCTGCCCATAAAAATAGAGGTGATTCTTTAGATTCAAAGGTGATTTCACTTTCCCGTTGGATGGCAATTGACTGGAAATTATTTATAATATGTTCGATCTATTTCTATTCTTTGTACTGTAAGTTTGGATTCATTCTGTATCTTCTGCAAATCGAGTACCTGATTGATGATTTTCAGTGTATGTTTGGTGTTTCGTTTTACCAGAGCTAGGTCTTGCTGAATGACAGGACTCAAGTCCTTTTGTGAGAGCATGTGGTCTATGGGGGCTACGATCAGTGTGAAAGGAGTACGTAGTTCATGAATCATATCTGTGAAGAATTTGGTTTTTATATCTAAGATATGCTTCTCTATTGCGACCCGGTTCCTGAGCTTATAGATAACAAACAGAATATAGGTTGAAATGGCAACAATGAGGATAAATATAATGAAATACAATATGGTACCGTAAATGGATTCCCAGAATGAAGGCAATATGGTGATGGAAATCTCCTTTATCTTATTACTCCATACTCCGTCACTGTTGGTTGATTTAACCTGGAAGCTGTAGTTCCCTTTAGGAATGTTTGTATAGACTGCCATGCGGTTGTTTTTCACATAGTTCCAGTTGTCAAAGCCTTTCAGACGGTAAGCGTACTCTATCTTATTGGGGAATTTCATGTCCAGCGTCTCATAATTGATGCTGAATGAGTTCTCCTTGTGGCTGAGGTTATGCCGGAAGACGCCGGTAGGAGGTTCCTTTTTTCTCCGTTTATGTGGATATCTGTAATGATAAGGTTGGATGCATGCGAGTCTCGCTTCATTCTTTCGGGTTTCATTGATAATAATCCCTTGTCCGTTCCAAAAAGCATTTCATCGCTTGATAGGCGGCAGGCTCTGCTTTCGGTGAGCAGAAGCCCTTCGGGCAGGAATCGGTTGTCATATACTTCGGTCGAGTCACTGTCCGTAAACAACCGGTACAGGCCATTTTCTGATGGGATCCATAGATTGCCTTTGTTATCTTCCGCCAGTGTCAGCGGGACGTTGGAAATCATTTGTGGAGAAGAATAGTTCTTGAAGATTCCATTGTTTTGCTTATCGAATCCGGTCAACTTGTCGAGCCCGCCACCAAAGGTAGTGATAAAGATTTCGTGTTTGCTGCTTTCAAACACGTCATATACTTGTCGCAACTCAAGCTGTTCTTTTTCGTTTGCAATTGCGCACAATGGGAGTGTATGCCAGTTTTCCGTTACTCCATTTGCAGAGCAATACTCCCGATGTTGTAGCCAGCCAGATGTTGCTCTGGTGATCTATACAGATGTTCTTGATTCTTAAAAAGCGGGTTGGATAATCCGATAGTTCATTGCCCGGATGTATGAAGTGCCCGTCTCGGTCTGTATAGTTGACTCCGCCTCTAATGTGCCGATCAGATTCTGCCCTGTTTATCCTCTTTTAGTGAAAATATGGAATTGCAACTCAGACTGAACTTGTCCGCAGGATCATTCTTATAGTATTTGAGCTGGTAATTCAGTTTGCCGTTGGGGATTAGTTTGATAAGGCCTTTATTGCGTGTCCCTATCCATATATTTCCCTTCTGATCTTGTAGCAAGGCATATACGGCATCGAAATTCTCCACTTGCCGGGATAACCTGCCGGTGGAGTTTAGGAAGCCGATGAAACGCTTTGTTGCTGTCATATACCTGTATGTCTCCGTTTTTGCTTCCAACCCAGATATTGTGGTCTGCATCTTCCATTATACTTCTCAATTCGTTGGAAGATGGATATTCTGCTATGTCCGGTACGGAGAGACTGAAAAAAGATCTTTTTGAAAGATACTTTTTACAAGTCCCTTTAGGCTGTTTGGCTATCCATAGATTGTTCTGCTTGTCAAAGTATATCTTCTTTATTTTAGGAGGGGCTGATTCACAATTGGTCCTGCTGATGGAAAAGAAGAGGAATTCATCTGCATTTTTATCATAATAATTAAGGGCTTCGTTCTTAGAGAATACCCATAACCGCCCGTCATGGTCTTGTGATATTTGCCGTTGGGAATTGTCATGCTTCTGCATTTTTAGTTGGTAATGCTTGCGGTAATTGCCGAGTGAGTCGATACGGGAAATCATTGTTGTGTTTTTGTAGGCAATCCATATATGTTTCTGGCTATCTTCTACGTACAGTGCATTCACTTCATTGCTTAACAGTTGGTTTGAAGCCGTATAGTGTGTTCCCTCTCCCTGATAACCGTTTGTCAGGAAGAAGCCGTCATTTTCTGCTGTGATAAGTAAATGTCTGGAATCATAGGCTTTGATTCTTGTCAGTGTGGCGGAAGTGTTGAACTTCACTATTGAATAATCATCTTTCTTTGGGTCGTAAACATATAGTTGACCATTGTCGGAACCGACTACGAACTTGTTTGCGTATTTCCTGAAGCTATGGAAATATTTTTGTGGATAAGGCCAGGGTCAGTTTATTATCTTTCTTGGAGTATTTATAAATACCTCTGTCAGAGATGATCCAAATGATTTCTTTATCCTGCAGGAGGCTTATGATTCTGCGTACTCCATACGAGCTGTCCAGAATTTGCCGGCAAGCCATCGTTGACTCATCCGGTAATCCTCAGCAAACGCCCATCTGTTTGGAATACCCAGGTATCCCCATCGGAAAGAGTGAATATATTTTGGGCGGGAGCCGTTTGCGATGTAAGACGGTCGAACTTGTTACTTTCCGGATGAAATCGGTAAAGGGTACTTTCGTCATCCAATAGCCAAAGGTGATTGCGTGCGTCTATCTTTATGTCGTCTATCCGGTTGGTCGCCAGGTCATTCGCATCACCGGGCATCACTCTGTAAGTCACGAATGAATGTCCGTTAAAACGGCACAGCCCATTCCAGGTGGTGAACCACATATATCCGTTTCTATCTCGGGTGATGCCGGTTATGGTTTGTTGTGGAAGTCCATCTTCAATGTTGTATCGGGTAATTGTATGTTGGGGCTGTCCGAGTATCGGAAGGCAGAATAAAAGCAATAGTGTCGACAGGTGTAGTTTCATTTTGGTATTAATTGGTTTTTTAATCGAAATAACAGGTTCATAGCTGTGTAATAGACGGACAGACACAATTCTTGTACGCTCATACAAAGTTAAAAAACATTCGTTAGGTAATTTTGTGACAAATAACCTTTAATTATTAATTAATTTAAAATTGATGAAAACATCTATTAATCTGAAAAACATGCGAGTATTGCTTAGTATGCTATTCGTTTTCCTGAGTGTCAATGCCGTTGCGCAGAACATTACGGGAACTGTAAAGGACAGCCAGGGAGAGCCCATAATCGGGGCTTCCGTAGTAGAAAAAGGGACAAGTAATGGAGTGGTTACCAATCTTGACGGTCAGTTCACTTTGAAAGCCTCGGGCAAGTATCCAATTGAAGTATCTTATATGGGATATGTGAAACAGGTGATAAACCTGAAAGGGAGAACTTCTTTGAACATTGTGATGCAAGAGGATGCGAATTTGCTGGAGGAGGTGGTTGTGAGCACTGGTTATGGTACGCAGAGAAAAAGCCGATCTGAGTGGTTCTGTCGTGTCGGTAAGTAAGGAAGACATAAAGGGTACTCCGACAAGCAATGTAATGGAGGCCCTTCAAGGTAAAATTGCGGGTGCGGATATTATGATGGGATCCGGTGCCGTGGGAGAGGATGTGGATATCCTGTTGCGTGGTTCCCGTTCTATCAACGGTAGTAACAGTCCGCTGTTTATCATTGACGGTGTGCAGGGAGCCAGCTACAACCAACTCAATCCAAATGATATTGAGCAGATTGATGTATTGAAAGATGCGTCGTCAACTGCTATTTACGGTTCGGCGGGTGCCAATGGCGTTATTATCATCACTACCAAAAGAGGCGACGCAGGAAAGATTACAGTAAACTTGGATGCCAAATACAGCATCTCGGGTGGAGCCAACTTTATACATGGTATGACGGGCGATGAGTGGTACCGTTATCAGAGTGAGTATTATCGCACCCGGAATGGAGACTATCCGGAAGATTTCTTCCAGATGTATTCTTCTGAAGCTATACAGCAAGCTTATGAAAATAATCAATGGATAGACTGGATTGATGAGGCCACCCAAAGGAAACGCTTCTCAGAAAGATATAAACTTGTCATTGAAAGGTGGAAGTGATAAAATCAAGGTATACACCTCCTTCAGTTATAACAATACGCAAGGCTTGCTTTCCAACGAAAATCAGACGCGCTATGGCATGAGGTTCAACGTAGACTATCAACTTCGTAAATGGGTGAAGATTGGCACAAGCTCGGCGCTTACCTATACAATCAAAAACTCACGGGGCAAGAATATCTTTACGAAAGCATTGACCGCCTTCCCGTTGGGGCAACCATACGATGACAAGGGCAACGTCAATGTTGAATTTATTGATGGACAAACATCCCCGTTTGGAGATGAAATGGAGAACCAGTATGCCGATGAAACGCGTACAACTTATGCTAATATCAACGGGTATCTGGAGTTTACGCCGCTGAAGGGACTTTCATTCCGCTCACAAATCAGCACCACATTGAATAACTCACGCAACGGACGATATATCGGTACGCATTCATTGCAGGGAGTTGAAAACGGATATTCGGCACCCTATGCGTACATCAACAACAGTTATGGCTACAGTTATCTGTGGGACAATGTGCTGACTTATAAGTTTGAGCCGCTTAAAGGACATAAAGTGACGCTGACCGGAATCACCTCTTATAGCCATGGCCAGAGTGATAATAACAACATGCGGGCTTCGGGCCAGCCTCTCGATTCGTACTTGTTCCACAATATGGCTTCGGGCATCACGAAGTTCGGTGTGCAGTCTCATTATTCACAGAACCAAAAGATGTCTTATGCTTTCCGTCTTAACTATATATACAAGGATAAGTACATCGCTTCGTTCACTACCCGTTGGGATGGCGCGTCTCATCTGGCAGAAGGATATAAATGGGAATCGTTTCCTGCCGGAGCCTTGGCGTGGCGTGTTTCACAGGAGCCTTTCATGAAAGCTACCCGAAACTGGCTGAACAACATGAAACTCCGCTTGAGTTATGGTGTTACCGGTAACTCAGGAGGTATGGGCGCCTATTCTTCACAAACAGGAGCCGCCACTTATTCTCCCGTATCCATCGACGGTGTGCTGAGTTCCGTAAGCCAAATGGTCTCTCCATACGGAAACCCCTCTATCGGATGGGAGAAGACTTATCAGTGGAACTATGGTGTGGATTTGGGATTCTTCGACAATCGCATCAGCTTGAGCTTCGACTACTATGATTCCAGTACGAAAGATCTTTTATTTAGCCGCACATTGCCTATCACTTCCGCCATCACAGCTTGGGGATCGCCTATGAACACTTGGCAGAATATTGGTGAAACCAGCAACAAGGGTTATGAAATTCAATTATCCACAGTCAATATAGAGAGCCGGAATTTCAAATGGACTTCATCCATATCTTATACTCATAACGATGAAAAGATTGTAGACTTGCCCGACGGTGACCTGATTGCCAAGAAGTTGTTCGAAGGACATCCCATTAAAACTTTTATGATTTTAAGTATGCCGGAATATGGAGTACCGATGAAGAAGAAGAAGCCGCAAAGTATGGATGCCAGCCGGGCTACATAAAGCTTCATACTGTGGAACAGTTCACTGAAGATGAGAATGGAAACATGGTCGGAGACGGTGGTGTGCATATTTATAGTAATACGCGCGATCTCCAGATATTGGGTTCTAATGTGCCTGACGGAATTCTGGGTATAAACAATACTTTTAAGTACAGAGATTTTGATTTAAGCGTTTTCGCCATGATAAGATACGGGCAGATGATAGACAGTAAGGCAATCGGATGGTACTCAGCCAATAACAATAACCAGCCTAAGGGTACGAAGTACTGGACTCCCGAAAACCAAGACGCCTACTTCCCCGTCCGGGTATTGCCAGTACTACGGGTATCGCTTCGTTGAGGTACCTTGACGGTTCATACGCCAAGATAAAGAATATCACCCGGGATATACCTTTCCCAAGAAGTTGTGCAAAACACTGGGACTTGAGAAGTGCCGCCTTTACGCAACAGCATATAATGTATTTGTACTGCCCTTTCAGAGCGAGTTGAAGCATACAGACCCCGAAAATAATGGTTCTGATTCCTTCCCTCTCTACAAGACTTATCTCTTGGGACTTAATGTATCCTTTTAATTAATAAATTCAATAAGAATAGATATGATTACGAAAATAAAAAACTGGCTGACTGTAATAGTGATGGCAGTGACATTAAGCAACGCTTCCTGCTCACTCGATGAATACAATCCTTCGGGATACACCATGGATGCCTTGTCCGCTTCGGTAGAAGGCTATCAAACCATACTTAATAATGTTTATTTCGGTATGGAACGATCCATGTACGGCTTTGGGCTGTTCATGCAACTTACCGAAGGCGGAACGGACATCTGGACTTCGCAGAAGAATGGCAACAACCTTTACCTGAAATATGGTATGGGGTCTGACTTTGCCAACAATATGATGGCCAACACGCTGAATTGTTGTTACGACGGCATTTGTTATTGCAATCAGGCAATTGTGAAGGCTGGTAAAGTACCTTTCGCCAGTGATGAAGAAAAGAACGCGAAGGTGGCCGAGGCTCACTTTATGAGAGCAGTGTACTATTATAACCTGGTAGAGCAGCTGGGCGGTGTGAAATTGCAGATGACCCCTGTGGAAAGTGTGGATTTGCGTCCCGCAAAGATACTCCACTTGATATCTATGAGCAGTGCATCATTCCCGATCTGGAATTTGCCGTACAGTGGTTGCCGGTAGAAGAAAGAACTACCCGTCCTTCTAAAAAATCGGCAATGGGCATGCTGGCGAGCTTGCTTGCAATCTGTCCGATACGATTCCTCCAAGAAGTATGCGCAACGGGCTTTGGATGTAGCCAAGGAAATGATAGAAGACTGCAAAGCCGGAGGAGCGGCCCTGGGGAGTCTTTATGTATCCTACCTTGGAAGAGGTTTTTGATGAAAGTAACAATTTTGAGAATAAGGAGGCTTTGTGGAAGCATCGTTACGTGGTGGGAGGTGTGAGCAATCAGGCTTGGATCATGAACCAGAATGACGAACAGTTCTATTGTCCGCTCACAGCCTTTGCGGCCATTGTGCTCAAGACTGATATACATTCAGGCAACAAATATGAAGGCTTGTCCGATTATCAGATATGGGGTAGACGTGCCGGCGGAAGCTTTATGCCTTCAAAACATCTGTTGGATCTGTATGAGCAGGAGGACGGTACGTTAGACCCCAGATATCATGCATTCTTCCAGACTTCTGGACTTGTAACAAAGACAAAGGCCAAGGATGGAGTGAATCACAAGTGAAGACATTCGACAAGAACCTGGATTCTCCGGAAATATCATTCATGGAACCCAATGCAACTACCGGTGAGATGGAACGGAAATATACCAAATTTGTGTTTGATGAAAAAGCACTGGAATTTATTCGTCCGGGAGATGAAGGATATGCGGAAAAAGTAGCGGAAAAGAAGAATTCAAAAATCCTGTATGTTGATTACAAGGATTTATATGCTGAGGCCGACACGGTGATTATGAATTATCACAGAGATTATGATAATGCGGTGGTGGTCAGTCCCTGGCTTAATTTCTATCCGTCGTTGATGAAGCATAACAGCAGCAATTATTACGTTAATAACTTGAGCAAGAAACGTCTCGGAAATCTGAATGCTACCTTTATGATGCGTACTCTGAGGTTTTCTTAATAGCTGCTGAGGCCGATATCTATGTAAATGGCGGAGCAAATGCGATGCAATACATAAATCAGGTTCGTGAGCGTGCCGGTGCCAAGGCTCTGTCCGGTGCGGCAACAGTAGAAACAGTATTGGATGAACGTGCCAGAGAATTGTGTGGGGAGTATGTACGGTTCTATGATTTGAAGCGTACAGGGAAGTTGACCAGCACCTATCTGAAGTCTACAAATCCTGATGTCGGTCAATACTTTGTAGATGGCAAACATGAGGTAAGACCATTCCCGCAGTCATTCCTGGAGAATCTGGAAGAGGGTGGTGGTTATTACCAGAATCCGGGGGTATTAATATATTAAATTCAAAAATAGATAAGAACGTTGAATTGGATGTTCAGGGATTTCATCTGCCTGTGAAGGTAGATGAAATCTTGTGTCTATATATAGATACTAAAAAGAGCAGGCTGAAAATAGGACATTCTATTTTTTCAGTATGATCACCGTAACTGCCGAAATAATCAATCCGATGCCTAAGGCGATGCTTTGAGTGAAAGGTTCTCCAAAGATGAGAATGCCTACACAGACGGCAGTCACAGGCTCCATGGCTCCCAATACAGAGGTGAGTGTGGAGCCTATGTTTTTAATGGCGCGTACCAGTGCCAGATTAGATATTACGGTCGGTACCAATGCCAGCATCACCAGGTTTCCCAGGGTTATCCGGTCGGGATGGCCTGTACTCCGACTCCTGTCACTGTCATTCCGGTGAAAAGAAGGATTCCGCCAAAAAGGAAAACATAGAATGTCATTTTCAGCCCCTTCATTTCAAAGGGATTTCAGTTGACTGACGGTGACCAGATAGAGCGCGTAGCCCAAAGCAGAGAGCAGAACGATAAAAATACCCAGTAAAGTAACAGTCCCTGTCGTATCTCCATGCGAAAGGAAGAAAACTCCGTTTACCGCTAAAGCGATTGCTGCTATACGCCAAGGGATTTCTTTTCGCGGAAGAAAATCATCATAATAAGCGTAGTCAGCACCGGATACATGAAATGAATGGTAGTAGCTACTCCGCTTGACATGAACTTATATCCCCCAGAACAGAAAAACAGCGGAACAGTCATACAGGAATGCCAGCAGGAGAAGTGGAAGTATCTCTTTCGGCGGATGCGGAAAGACTGCTTGTCGAGCAACAGTATACAGGCCAGTGCCAGCATGGCAAAGAGGAAACGGTAGAGCAGTATAGACCAGAACTGCATGCCCTGATGCATGGCAGGAATGGTGAACAGCGGAATAAGTCCGAAGCTCGCCGAAGAGAGAAGGCCATATAAGAATCCGTTTACTTTGTTCACGTTAATAAGTGATTAGTGGTTAGTGATGAGTGATTAGTGCAACTGCTAATCACTCATCACTAACCACTAATCACTATTAATCATTTCTTCTTAGGTGCCCGTCTTGCCCAGCCTTCTTCGCTGAAATCGGGCTCTTTATCACGGAACTCCTTGTTGTCGCCTTGAAAGAACTGTCTCAATCGTCTTTCTTGCCGCGGGCGTCGGTATAGCCACGCTCTTCGCGGCTTGGTTTCTTTTCTTTTTGTCAGCCGGAGCACTTTCAGATTTACTTCTACTTTTTCTGGGGGCATCGCTACGTTTTCCAGATGCATCACTGCGCTTTTCGTCTTTGAAGCTGCGTTTCTTGCCTTCAAATTCCTTCTTGCCGTAGTTGTTGCCCTCACTCTTACGTCTGCCTTTGGGAGCTTCCTTGCCTTCTTCGCCGGCAATTTCTACAGATACCTTTCGACCGTTCCAGTTCGCACGGTTCAGGGCTTTCACTACATTACCTGCCTCTTTCTCATCTACTTCGAAGAATGAGAAGTTCTTCATCAGGTCAATGCGCCCCAGCTCCACGCGTCCGCGGGTATTACCGTTCAGTAGGCCTATCAGCTCATTTGGGAAGAAGTTATCCATCTTACCCAGATTGATGAACAGTCGGGTGAATCCCGGATCTGCTTTGCGGCTGTTGCGATCACCGGTGCGTTCGCTGCCGCCTCTGCTGTTGCGTTCACCACGGCTGTCGGTAGGCATTTCTATTTCTTCGCGATTGCGGTAATATTCTGAGAAGCGGTTGAATTCATGAGAAACCATACGCTTGATCAGGTCTTCTTTGCTCAACCAGTCCAGTTTACGGTATATTTCAGGCATGAAATCAGCCATATCTTCCTCATTTACCTTCACCTTTTCCAGGTCATCGATTACTTTCAGCAGCTGTTTCTCGCAAATCTGTTTACCGGTAGGCATTTCACCAACAATAAACTTCTTGCTGATAATCCGTTCGATTTCACGCATTTTACCTTTCTCGCGGAGGTTGATGATGGCAATGGAAGTTCCGGTTTTTCCGGCACGCCCTGTACGTCCGCTACGGTGAGTGTAGCTTTCGGTATCATCCGGCAAGCCATAATTGATGACGTGGGTCAGATCGTCCACATCCAGTCCGCGGGCGGCAACGTCCGTGGCAACCAATTTGCAGGTTGCGGATACGGAATTTCTGCATGACGGTATCACGTTGTGCCGGCTTAATTCTCCGTGCAGTGAGTCAGCGTTATAACCGTCCTGCATCAGCTTGTCGGCAATCTCCTGCGTTTCTTTTCGTGTACGGCAGAAAATGATACCATATATTTGCGGGTAATAGTCTACGATGCGTTTCAGGGCAGCGTATTTATCTTTGGCATGAACGGTGAAAACCACATGCTTCACATTGCTTGTGCTTTCATTTTTCCGTCCGATGGTGATTTCTTTGGCGTCACGCAGATACTTCTTTGAAATGCGTGCAATCTCCGGGCTCATAGTGGCGGAGAATAACAGGGTGTTACGCTCTTGCGGTACATCGGCAAGAATGGCGTTGATGCTGTCCGTGAATCCCATGTTCAGCATTTCGTCAGCCTCGTCCATCACTACGTTCTGGATGGTGGTGAGGGATACTGTTTTGCGCTCCATCAGGTCGAGCAAGCGTCCCGGGGTGGCGACAATGATATGTACACCCTGTTTCAGGGCGCGTATCTGGCTGTCTATGGATGAACCACCATATACAGGCAATACCCTCAATCCGGTGATGTATTTGGAATAATCATTCAGATCACCTGCAATCTGCAAGCAAAGTTCGCGTGTAGGGCAAAGTATAAGGGATTGTGGAATCCGGTTCTTTACATTAATTTTCTGGATAAGTGGTAAGCCGAATGCGGCGGTTTTCCCCGTTCCTGTTTGTGCAAGTGCTACAACATCATTATTTTCTCCTAAAAGGTAAGGAATCACTTCCTCTTGTACCGGCATGGGACACTCATATCCCATTTCTTCAATGGCGCGGCGTATCTCCGGCGACAGACCGAGCTCTTCAAAATTCTTCATTAAATCTTTGTATATCTTTATATTCGGGCACAAAGATAGAACAAATTTAGTGATTAGTGATTAGTTATCAGCGATAAAATTGAATAACAGGGCTATTTTTTTATTACTAATCGTTTTTCACCAGCAGAATGCTTTGCAGCTTCTTTATTTCTTCTTTGGTGAGTCCGATAGCTCTTTGCAGATACGTGTCTACATCACCGTACCGACGCTCTATTTCCTCCTTGGCGGCGTTCAGGAAATCTTCCCTTGCCGAATAGATGGTCGTAATGGCCTCTTGCGAGCGTGTGGGCAGGTTGTAGGCATAACTGGAAGCGCTGGGAATGTTGAAGTAATCGTTGCTTAGGCGGTAGTCTTCCATAATGATGTCGCTGTTCACGCCGAGGGAGGCGATGATCAGTGCCGAAGCGATGCCGGTGCGTCCTTTGCCGGAGGAGCAATGGATAACGACAGGGTAATTGGTACTGTTCAGCAAGATATCAAATATCTGGCGATACTCTTTATTAGTTCATTACCAATTCGCGGTTCATCCGTTCTACCATCCGGTAGACGGTGTCGCTTTTTATTTTCTGTTCCTGAATTCCTTTCAGGATATCTTCCATATCTCCCGTTTTTATAGGGACATGTATTACATTAAATCCTTGTTGCAGTGGGGTGTGACCTTTTAGTTCCGATTCTGAGCGCAGATCGATGATGGTCTTGATGCCTATATTCTTCAGTTCCCTGCGTGAGTAGCATTCCAGACTGTCTATCTGTGCAGAACGATAGAGCATGCCCCAACGCACCCTTTTTTGGTAGGGTATGACGGATACCCACCCATATCACGGAAGTTTTGTATGCGGGGATATTGACATTGCGGGTAGCAATCTTTACGCGATATTTATCATTGAATACGAGGGTGTAGTAATAACGCTTGGTAGGGTCTGTGGTGACAATCGTCATTCGCTGATCGGAAATGTTTGCTATGGCTACCGGAGAATCCTCGGGGATATTGTTCGGATCAGTCGAAGCATATACCTTTACGTTCCCTTTGATGAGAGGGGCTATTTCCCATTTGACGATACTGTTCCCTGACGTTATTTTCTTCGCAAACAACGGAAATATGAGGAGCTGTGCCGCTACAAGCCGGTAGCAGCAATACACATGTTAGCAAGTTCAACAGATTTCTATACATAGTTTTTTTGTCTGAGCATATATATGCAAAGATAATGCAAATCGAGAGCAGAATAAAATGAGCTTGTTCATTTCTTATGCCGAGGTGCAGCTTATCTTCGCTTTGTTGCAAAAGATATGTATTCTGATGACTTTTGTTATTCCAGAGCACAGAGTTTTCACAGAGTTTTTTCTCCTTTAACGGGGATTTAGTTAACGGGAGGCAACTGCTTGGCAAATTCCGGTGATATAGAGTTGTTGAAACTCCGGCATACATCTGCCGCAAACTCGATGCCGCAACGGATAATCAATCTTGTCCCAGGTGTCCTCGCTTATCTGTCCTAAATCGCAGTAACGCACGTCGTACTTCAATAAGCCATAAATAATACCGGCATTAAAGTTATCGCCTGCACCAATAGTGCTGACTGCTTCCAATGGGGAATAGGATACTCTTTGGTGATGCTATTCGTGCGTAGTGAGATTTCTTTGGCTCCGGCAGTACAAAGGAAGTTAGGGGCAATAAAAACGAATTTTGTCTTTATATACCTTGTCCACTTCTCTTTGATTGTACATATAGAAAAAAGTCTTCTATAGATCCGCGCACAATGTCGGCATATTCCAAATTTTCGATGATGGTGGACGTCAGCTTGATAGCCTCGCTTTTATGCGACGACCGGAAGTTGGGGTCATAGTACACGATTGCTTTCTTCTCGCGTGCCTGTTCCAGCAAATCCAGACCTTTTCGCGCAGCACCGGATTCAGGGCAAAATAGGAGCCGAAAACCACGATGTCGTCTTCTTCCAGTTTTGGGAAAACCACGTCCAGCCGTTGCTTGGGATAATCTTTGTAGAAGATGTATTCCGCATCACCATTCTCGTTGAGATAGGCCAGTGATACCGGGGATTTTCCATCTGGAAATACGTTGACATAGTCAGTAGACATGCCGCTATCCCGCATGGATTGCAGGATTGTATTACCTACCCGGTCGTTTCCTGTCTCACTGATAAAGCTGACGGGAACGCCTGCCCGTGCCAATGACACGACGCCATTGAATACTGAACCGCCCGGTACGGCAGCTGTCGGCTGGCCGTTGCGGAAAATGATGTCAAGAATCGTTTCTCCTATACCAATTACTTTTCGCATAATTTTCTTGATTTTTCACCCAAATAGCCACCGTGATGGCGTTTGGAGTAGTCTCCAATAGTAAATCCTGTCTGTTTCATGACTTGTACCACAAGGATGTCGCCGATAACGGTCATCACAGTGGTCGAAGTGGTGGAGTCATACCTAAAGCACAAACTTCCTTTGGTTTTTCCTGTGCTGAGGCATACATCGGACTCGTGTGCCAACGGACTATCCGGATTTCCGGTAATAACAATAAACTTGAGGTCTGGGTTCAGATTATGAGCCAATTGTGTTAGTTCAACGATTTCACGCGTCTTACCGGAATTGAAATCAGCAACAGCAGGTCGTTCTCCTGCAAGATGCCCAAGTCTCCGTGTTGCGCTTCGCTGGGGTGCAGAAATACGGAAGGAATACCTGTGGAACAGAATGTCGTAGCAATGTTCATGGCAATCTGTCCGGCTTTTCCCATACCTGAGGTCACCAGTTTCCCTTTCCGCCGGTGAATCTGTTCCACGATAAGTTCTACCGCACGCTCGTAAGCGTCTGTCACGGGATGTTCAGTACGGCTTGTGCCTCTTTCTGCAAAAGCTCTTGAATGGATTCAATCATTATACTATTTTTGTTAGTAGTTAGGTTATAGCCTACAAATATCTGCAATTTTCCATAAATGGCAATAAGTTTTATTGATGAAAACGAACAAGAACAGGGAATGGCCCATTTCGTGGAACACCTTATCTTTAAAGGAACACAAAAAAGACATGCATGGCACATCCTGAACCGCATGGAAAATGTAGGCGGAGATTTAAATGCATATACAAATAAGGAAGAAACAGTGATATACAGTGCTTTCCTGGTAGAACACTTCTCACGGGCAGCAGAATTGCTGGCAGATATTGTATTTCACAGCACCTTCCCACAACATGAGATTGACAAAGAAGTGGAAGTGATTATTGATGAAATACAAAGTTATGAAGACAGTCCGTCAGAACTGATTTTTTGATGATTTTGAGGAATTGATATTTCCCGATCATCCTTTGGGAAGAAATATTTTGGGAAAACCGGACTTATTGCGTAGTTTCAAAAGCAAACATGCCTTGAATTTCACTTCCCGTTTTTACAAAGCTACCAATATGATCTTTTTCATTCAAGGCAATATAGACTTTAAAAAAGTGATACGCACCATAGAGAAAGTGACAGCCGACATCCCTTTTTCCATTACCAAACGCCAACGGACAGAACCTTTTCTCTATATTCCTAAGACATTGACACTGAATAAAGAAACACATCAAGCCCATGTAATGATAGGCAGCCGGGGATATAATGCATATAATGAAAAACGAACCGGACTTTACCTGCTTAACAATCTGTTGGGCGGACCTGGTATGAACAGCCGGCTAAACGTTTCCTTGCGCGAACGCCGGGGGCTGGTCTATAACGTAGAAGCCAATCTGACCTCATACACAGACACAGGAGTGTTCTGCATCTATTTCGGAACTGATCCGGAAGATGCAGACCGTTGCATCGGACTAGTTCATAAAGAATTGAAAAAACTGCGTGACAGCAAACTAAGTTCCTCACAACTGAATGCTGCAAAAAAACAAATCATCGGACAAATAGGCTTTCCTGCACTATAATAAGTATGAAAGTTCGAAGCGGTTTATCAACGTATTGAACAAATTACTCCGGAGATTTTGCTGGAAGTGGCGAATGAGATGTTTGCAGAAGATTATCTGTCGACGTTAATTTATCGCTGATTGTCGTTTACTTAATGGATTTTGTGTATCCTCTTTCCGAGCACAAAAATAATCTGGCCCGGCGTAGCCATAAATCAAAATGGATTAGTTATTTTGTTCATAAGCAGATGTTTATATGTAGCAATAACTTTCCGCATTTCCAAAAGTTTCGTAGCAAGTTAGAATGATTATTATGAATATAATTATTATAATTTGCAATAATTTAAAGCAGGATAATCATGAAGAGTATACAAGTGAATCCTTTATCATAGGTACCTATCTATCAGTCCATCTTTGCGGATTTAACGGAGCGCCAGCGTGAGATACTCCGTGCGATAGCTGCCGAAAAAAGTTGCTGTCAATGTGACTTCCGGTGAGTTTGTGCGAAGATATCATCTGAAATCACCCAGTTCTGTACAGTCTGCCCTGAAAAGGCTTTCCGGTAAGGGTATAGTAGGTAAGATCCTTGACGGATACGTTATTAATGACCGGCTGTTTAGGTTTTGGATAAAGCGGAATCCGATCTGATGAAGTACATAAGGCGGAAACCTCCCTGGTCCGGTGCAGGTAAGTCTGTTTGGTCTACTGTTACCGTCAGGCGAATGCTATTGGCAACGCAACTCCCGTCGGCGCTGCGAAAACTGAGAGGTAGGCTATCAATTCATCGTCCTGCCAGTCGGAAGGAAGTTGAAGTTCTGCATGTCGGGAGGAACGCAGTGCAGTTTTCGTATCGTAAACAGCTGTTTCTTTGTCTTTGTTGTATACCAGTAACATAGCAATATCTGTATCTTCTGCATTTCCCGTGCCACTGTTGTCCTGCCAGTTAAAAGTGCATCTTATTTCCGTTTTGCGTAGCTGTACCTTTCAAATATCGGCATTAGGGTTCCCATAGAAACCAATGCCCGGTCAAAGTCAATCCTGATTTCTTTTCCACTGCCAGTCACGGCTCTTTTTTCTCAGTGTGTAGGACATAGCGGAGTTGAACGCGGATTGCTGACTTTGGCGGCCCGTGCGCGTATATAGTAGTTTGATTTCCAGCGGAGCCCTACTATCGGTCCCACTTTACCGGAGAAACCTCCGAGAATGCCCGGTTGATGATTCCCATGATATCGTGTTTTTAATTACTTGTTTCTGTCACTGCGCAAATATATGGAAAATAAATCTCTTCAACCCGCTCCCTGTGATTTTTGCGTTCATTTGCGTCATTTTGCGTAGATAACTCTTTGATCTTCTTTATTGTATTATGACCTGTCTCCGTTACACCCGGAATGCACTTGCTCCGTACCATCTCCACTCACAGGTACCTCTGACCGGAGAAAGTACGGCCTTGGTACGGAGCAAGTGCATCCCGGATATGGTTTAGATAGGGTTTGTATTGCAATGAAACACTCTTGTTTATAAGATAATTCCGGTTAGTTTATTTTCAAATGTGAATTCGTAAAATATTGATGTTGTATTTCAAAATCTATTGCTTGTAATATGAATTTATTAAATGTGTAATCTGAATTTTTAATCATACATTTATAATTTATTGAATATATAATAATATTATTTATTATATTTGTAATTATTATGGTTTATGTTTATGAAATAAAACACTATGCCTTTCGTGAAAGGTCTCAATAGAACTCTTTAATAAAACATAGATATTAAAAAAAAGTAATGAGCAACTTGAGGTTTACCTTATATCTGGTATTGATTTTCTCGTCGCATGTCGGCAAGAAAGTTCGTTAGAACGCGCATTAGCAGCTTCCGGGGATAACCGGAAAGAGTTAGAATTGGTTTTGGATTACTTCAGGGAGATAGTTTGAAGTATAAAGCGGCTTGTTTTCTTATAGAGAATATGCCGGGAGCTTTGCCGTGGACGAAAAAAATTGTGGCAGCTTGCCAGCCTTTCTACCAAATGTATGATTCATTGTCGCATACCTACGATTATGATTCTCTGTCTATATACGACCAGTATCAGGGGTAAAGACTGGGAAGGCAGATAGACAGCTTGTGGAATGCATATTCCAGCTATAATAATGAAAAGCTGAAAAAGGATATGTGTATTGATATTAAGACCATTAAAGCTTCCCGGTTAATAACGGAAATTGAGCAGGCGTTTCGGGTATGGAAAGAGAATGTCTATACCCGAAACTATTCTTTTGAAACTTTTTTGTGATTACATTCTGCCTTATCGCCGGGAAAACGGTTTGTTGGTGGATAGTGCACGCCAGGTATTCTACAGTAGGCATCACGGACAGTTTTTGCCAATCCCGAGAAAAAATATGATAGAAGAAGCGGATTCTCTGTTACGATTGTATAGTTACATAGGGCATTCGGGATTTCATGCTACCGGTATTTATATGGGATGTTGCTACCTTAGAGAAGTTACGTCACGGGCTTTGTACGCACAAATGTTGGCATAACGCATTGTTGTTTTTCTTCTTTAGGTATAGCGGCTGCCACTGACATCGTTCCTGCATGGGCCAATAGGGGAAGTTCTCATTCGTGGAGTGTATTGATTGAAGAGGGAGATATTCATCCTTTTAATCCCTTTTGGGAACAGGACTTGTGGCAGTATAAGCGCCTTTACAGCAATATGGATTATCATAAATACTGGGGACGCTTCCGTCTGCCTAAGGTTTTCAGGAAGACATACCGATATTATATGGAAGGGCCGCTGGCAGATGGAGTGCCTGCTAAGGATATACCTGAAGCCTTCAGAAGTTTAAGGAAGAAAGATGTTTCGCATGAGTATTTTGATACGGTGAATGTGAGGATAAAGCTGCGTAAGATGCCTTCCGGCACGAAGTATGCGTATCTGTGCGTATGGAATTATAATAACTGGAAACCTGTTCATTGGGGAAAAATAACCGGGGATGTGGCGTTGTTTTCGGGAATGGGGAAAGACATTGTTTATTTGCCCATGTACTGTATGGACGGAGAGATGGTAGTGGCGGCTGACCCCGTATTGGTACAGAAAGATGGAAAGGTGCGAATACTTTATCCGGAGGATACACGGGAAGAAATGGTGACTACGCAGTATACAGGAGTACTGGCTTATCCATTGAACAGGTATAATAATGGGATCATAACCGGAACAGTACTGAAGGGAGGGAAGGTTTATGGTAGATGGGGAGATACTTTGTGTGTATTTCCGGAACAAATAGAATTGAATAGCCAACGACTGCAAGTGCAATCCAAAGATTCGGTACGTTATGTACGGATGATGTTGCCTACCAAAGGAATGGCGCTAGGCGATTTGAAATTCTATAAAGAAACTTTTTCAGGCAAGGAGCTTGTGAAGAGTGTTCGTTGGATGACATCATTGCCTTTGTCTTTCAAAGGGGAACCAGCTGATAATATATTTGATGTATGGTCTTCCACAGGTTATAGGAGGCCGCTTGATACAGATTATGTAGATTTGGATTTAGGGAATGCTGCCTGTTGTCTGAGGTGAGTTTTTGCCCTTATCTGGATGTGGAGTATAAGGAAGATGAAATTTATGAACTTTGCATATGGCAGAATGGTTGGCAGGTTATTACGAGTGGTAAAGGAGGGAAGCCTCTGCATTTTACAGGTGTTCCTAAAAATGCATTGTGGTTGATCAGACCTTCTTCTCAAAAGGAGCGGAAACATGTACGTCCTTTTGTATATGAGAATGGGGAGGTTTATTGGTATTAATGAGAGAAGAAGGAGCATGATTTGTGCAGGTAAGACACTTTTTTATCCCCTTATTGGTTTGATTGTATACCTAAGAGGTGGATAAAAATAGCTTACTTTGTGGCTGGAAATGGCAAAACCTTTAAAACCAATATTATGATACTATTAGGAAAAATGCACAGTCATGTATGGAATACTTTTATTTTATCAGCTATCCTGCTCAGTTCTTGTTGTCCGCCTCCTGTTGATGATGAAGTTTATATAAATATTTATCAGAATATGTCTATAGAAACGATTCCTGTTGAGAATGTGATTGACACCTGTTATCGTAGAAGTCCGGAGTTCTTCTTTGCTAATTCTGCGATATTTGACAAAGAACCACGCGGGAAATTTCTGCTCCATGCGCATGGATATGTGTGTGAAGCCGATAGCGGTAATATGCTGGCTACGCTGGCCGAAGTAGCTTTGGCACATGGGGATGGAGCGGAACGGGGATCTGGTTCGCATAGACTTCGACTCATTAATTGTAAAGGATGATAATGAGAGTAGACTCAGCGCCGACTATGCACGAGCCATGTCTATAGAGAATACCCCGACCTACATCGTAGAAATCAATAAAACGCAAAGTGCTCCAGCACCTGTCAGAATGGAAAAAGGCATGATAGGATTTGGTTCATGGGATACGGAGGTAGAGTTTAAAGATATTCGGATAGAGGCGGATGGAAAAAACATTCATTATGATGTGTCCTGTTGCCGAGCCGATAGCGGGGAGTGGAAAGTGCAGGATGGCATATTGATGCAAACTTCCAGACAACTGCGTACCAGATCCGTTTTGCCCGATTTCATCGGGAATGAATATGTACTTACGTTCAAGGCACGGCGCACAAAAGGCAATGAGGGCTTTTTTCTCTATTATGGTGTATCGGCGAACGGGAAAAAGGGATATTGTGTCAATGTGGGAAGATGGGGTAACCGCTTCATTAATATCGAAGATATGAAGGGTGAGGTAGTGACCAAGATATTGCCTTGGCATCTGAAGAATAGTCGTTGGTATGATGTGAAATTGGTGAGTACGTCCGAGAGTGTGGAGTTTTATGTGAATGGGAGATTGGTGGTCGGTTATAAGCCGGTCATGCCCCGACAGTTTTATGCTGCCGGATACGATGAAGAGGCGGGAGAGACAGTGGTAAAGGTGGTTAATGCGGCAAATGCTCCTTATAAAGTAAGGTTCCATCTTGCGGGAGGCACACGGGTTGAGGCGAAAGGACATGTGCTTACATTGGCGGCCGCTACCGGCATGGACGAGAATACGGCAGAGGAGCCTAAACGTATTTATCCGCGTGAGAGTGAATTTCGGGAGTTTGGAGAGCTGTTTGATTACGAATTCTTCCTTTCTCTTATTCGGTAATGAGAATAAAAACACAAAAAAGAAGATGACAATGAAGAAGATTCTTTCAATAATAGCCCTTTCCATCGCAGTAATGGCTTGTGGCGGCAAGACGAATTTAGAGACGGCACTGATACAGGCAGGTGATAATCGTGCGGAGTTGGAAAAGGTGTTAAATCACTATGCTGTGGATTCGCTGAAGTATAAGGCCGCCTGTTTCCTGATCGAGAATATGCCCCTATCATTACTACTATACGGGCGAAGAGGTGAATTATGAAAAACAATTTTTCAAGATGCTTCATGAAACGGCCTTGTCGCCCGAAGTGATTGCGGATTCCCTGAACCGTGGGAGAATGAGCGAACAGTTCGGTAGGACAGAGTTGGAAGTATGATATTCGGGAGGTGGATTCCGCCTATTTGGTTCACAATATAGACTGGGCATTCAGAGTCTGGCGTGAACAGCCTTGGGGCAAGAAGGTTTCTTTTGAGAATTTTTGTGAATACGTGCTTCCTTATCGCGTAGGGGATGAATGTCCGGTGGAATGGCGCGAACGGCTTTTACGATAAATATAATTCTCTGTTGGACAGCATTTGTCTTAAACCCGAGAGTGTTTTCCCCTGGATTGTGGCGAATGTACTGCTGGATTCTTTGAAGAAACGTTCTCCCCGTTTTGTTTTATTCTTATGCCAAACATAGCGCAGGGCCGGAAATTGCGGACTGGCTGTCCGGTAACTGTGAAGATTTGGCGGATGCGTTTACTTACATCTGTCGCTCTCTGGGCATTCCGAGTGGTTGTGATGAAATGCTGATGCGTGGCGATAACAATGTGCCCCATTACTGGAACTTCGTACCGGATGATCATTGCGGCGCTTTCTTTTGCTCGCTTCTCTATCGGTCCTCTTATCCAATCGCACACTTACGACGCACCCGGGGAAAGGTTTATCGCCGGATGTTCAGTATCAACGGGACATGATGAAAATGATGAGCCAACCGCCGGAGAAAATACATCCTACTTTCCGCTATCCGTTGATGCTGGACGTGACAGATATTTATTCTGATTGCGAACAGACGATCTGCATCCCTGAGTCACGCTTTCTTATCCGGCCGGAGCGGGATGAGCTTATCTATTTATGTCTTCCTTCACACATGGAGTGGGTTCCGGTAGCCGTCAGTAAGTATAGGAATGGACAGGTAAGTTTTGAAAATGTCGATGGAAACGCTGTTTTTTGTCTGTCCTCTTACCGTGATAAGCAGTTGGTGCCCATGACTGTTCCTTTTTGGGCTCATAAGGAATTGAGTTATTTCCGATATTTCGGTAACGGAGAGGGGAGGAACGGGTTACGATTCTTCATAAGTTCAACCTGTTTATTGAACCATTCATCGACCGTATGGTGGGCGGGGTATTCGAAGGCAGCAATGATGCGGGATTCCGGACAAGAGATACTTTGTTTGTGATTGAAGAGAAACCCGTACGGCTTCAGAATGTGGTTTATGTCAGTAATCCGAAAGAATATCGCTATTTGCGCTACTACGGACCTGCGGGTAGCTACTGCAACGTTTCGGAAGTCGGGTTTTACAGGGATCCGAATGATATGGTTCCGTTGCAAGGAAGGGTGATAGGTACACCGGGAAGTTTCGGGGGCGATAAGGGGCATTGGTATATGAGTGCCTTTGATGGTGACCCATACACTTCTTTTGATTATAACCAGCCGGATGGCGGTTGGGCAGGAATTGATTTGGGAAAACCTGTTTCGGTTGGTAAGATAGTCTTTACTCCGCGAAATCGCGTTAATTTTATTCGCCAAGGCGATAAGTACGAACTTTCTATGCCGGAAAGGGAGGCTGGATTTCTGCGGGAACTACGGTGGCTAATTCCGATTCACTGGTTTATAATGTTCCTAAAGGGGCGTTACTTTATCTGAAGAATCATTCGGGTGGGGTGGATGAACGGATCTTTGAGTATGTGGATGGGGAACAGGTGTTTTGGTAGTAGTCTTATGGAAATGTAAAATAGAGTGGATTATGGGTAATAAAAATGTGATAAAACGCTTGATATTGGTTGTTGTATTGATCTTAACCTGTTGGGCCATCTGGGCTGTGTATCAGTATCGGGTTTCGTAATTGGAATGATCAGGTACGAAAGGCATTCAGTGATGTTATTGAGGAAGAACTACATGAAAGGGGAGGGATTGAAGTCGAATTTTACGGAACTACGGAAATCCCTTCTTCTGAAAAGAAAGTTCCGGAAAGAGTGGCCGTAACTGGAGATAAAGGAAGAAGAGAATATCTTATTCCGCTATACAAATATAATCATAGTATAGTAAAGGAGACTGCCAACCGGATGCTATGTAGTTTAATTATAGAAGAATCTCCTTTGATTGCAGACTCTTTGAATATGCGTTGGAGCGAATTAATGAAGAAGTTCTGGCAATTTGGAAAAATACGGCAGTACGTATTTCTATCGCTGATTTGGAGGAAAAAGTCTCTGTTGCCAGTTCGCAGAATTATTCTTCTTTCACTTTGTCAGATAGCTTGATATCTTATTATATAGGTTATAGATGTGAAGCCGAGGTGACAGGGTTTGTACAATGTGGTGGTGGCGTATATTAGGAAAAATTCTGGTGTAGTGCCTTTGTCTTATTTTTTTATCTATTATAATCTTGTCATACACTTTTTGCGAAAAGATAAAAACCGTTTTGAGTGGTTGTTTCATTAGAAAGAAAATAGTAGAAAAAGAGATTCTGGTTCCGATGCCTGTTATCCCGGTGGAGAAAGAGAAAGAATGTATTTACCAGTTAGGGGAGTAATTGTTTCTATGATGCTAATACCCATATCTTCAGAAATGGAAGCGAAGAGGTCATTCTGACAAAACTTCATTCTATTCTGATGAAAGCTTTCTTGGACGCAGAGGAACATAAACTTACGTTGTCTGAAATTGATAAAATACTTTGGAATGGCACAGGTACGAATGGGCGAATTCATAAAACAGTGGGACGTTTGCGTCTATCTCTTTCTGAAATATCAAATATAGCTATTGAGAATGTCAGTTATGCATATCAGCTTAAAATGGGCCATTTCATCGAGCGTGCCCCTGATAATGATAATGAATAGACGTACGGATAATGGCGGATAAATCTCAGAAATATCCTTTTGTCCGATGATGTCCGATGGAAAATTAGGTTTGTAAATGACTGTCCGTTAATTTTGCCAACGTATTTTTTGAGATATGAAATATATAAATGAATAATACTATGAGAAAAAAGTATTCTTATTTTTAGTTTGATTGTTGTAACAATCGTTATAGTAACTTTTTGTGCTCGTGAAGACCGATATAGTACAAATATGCTATTGCTGGAAAATGTAGAGGCGTTGGCGTATGGAGAAATAGAGGGTCCTGTGAATTGCTTGGGTTCGGTACAGTAGATTGTCCTCATACATTTAGGAAAGTAAAGTATGTAATGGAGGGCTATAGCCTTGAAGACTTGTACTAACATATTGCTAATAGTGCTTCTTGTCTCGGCATGTGCCTCTGCGCCTGAGAAAGGAATTCCTTATAATGACTTTCCGGTTACGGAACAGTTATCGGGACAAACTGTACCATTAGATACTGCCATATTTCGTTTCCCTTATCGGATTCGGGTACAGGGTGATACCGTAGCTATACTGGATTTGCATGCTTCGGAGCACTTCATTCAGCTTTTTCATTATCCTGATTTCTCATATATAGCTTCTTTAGGCAGGCACGGAGATTCACCGGAGGATATGCTTTCTGCCGAGAATCTCCGTTGGGATGGAAATTCATTGTGGACGTTAGATGCAAATAAATCGCAATTAACCGGTATGGTTTGTCTTTATCCGGCGACTCACTCCTTCGTGAGGAAGTGGTGAGTCTGGATAAAGAGATTCTCCGGGCATTAGACTTTGTGGTATATGATGATTCTACTTTTATCGTTCCTGATTATTCAGGAGAAAGTCGTTTTTGCTGGGTAAACCGAAAGGGTAAGCTACTGCGCAAGATGGGAGAGATTCCTTCTGCCAATGAAGAGGCTTTGATGCAGGCTCGTCCTGCTTTGGCACAGGCATGGCGTAGTTTCATTGATTATAATCCTCGGAATGGAGTTCTGGCGGCTGTTACCCAGTTGGGAGAAGTGCTTGAAATTTATAATTTGAAAGATAGTACACATGTGGTGCGTATTGGTCCGCATGGTGAGCCGAAGTTCAAAGTTGCGGAAGGCTATGGTATTCCTACGGGAATTATGGGGTTTTGTGATGTGCAGGTGACGGATAGTGCTATCTATGCGGTGTTTCAGGGACGTACATTCAAGGAGATTGCAGAAGCGGCACGGAGAGGTGATATGACGGATGGAGGACGGTATGTGTATGTGTTTAGCCTGATGGGGGAGACATTGAGGAAATATGAGTTGGATCATGTGATTTATGGTATGTTTGTGGATGAGCAATGTAGGACTATTGTTGCTACAGATGTGAATAGAGATGAACCCATATCGGAATATGACATGAGTAGATGTAATAAAAAAGTGGTATAAGGAAGGTTCATATTATAGATAGAATTGTTTATCTAAAAAAATATACGATGATGACAATATATACATGTTATAGTTAAGTCCTTTAACATAATAAATGGTGCTCTCTGGATGAGTTTGATTTGTTATTGAGTAACTTACGAGAAAAAGGTACGTGTTAAAATGGAACAAAATGCAGAAGTTAGTCTGGGGATTATTGTACGTTGGGTTGATAATTGCTTTCTCAATGGTATTGATGGGAATAAGAAAGAAAAAGGAGTTAAACGTCATGTAGTAGTTGATAAGAATGGTTTTCTACTGGCGGTTGTGATGGTAACAATTGCCTGCGTACATGATAGTAAAGCGGTTTATTTATTAACGAGGAATCTTAGGGAACTTTGTTGCAACATTAAAATCATATTATCCGATGCTGGTTATCGTGGGGAAATAGCGGACAAGATAAAAATAGCTTTTGGATATATGCTCGAAATTGTGGTAAACGGAGATAAGGTAAATACCTTTAAACCAATAGGAAAAAGATGGGGTGTGGAAAGAATATTTGCGTGGTTTGGCAACTACAGAAGAGACAATAATGGAATACAGTTTTCATCTTGTAGAATAATTCCGAAACAAAATGACAGCTGGGCAGAACGACTATTTTGTATTGAAGGTGATTTTGTTTCATAAATACCTGAAAGGAGGGGTTACCAATGCAAAAACAAAGATTCACTTAGTGAAAAGAAATATAAACCGGTTTAGCTGTGACGACAGCATGATATGAAATGATCTCAGCGAGATATTCAGTGTTTTTGCTTCTCTGCTGCACAACATTATTTTGTGCTTGATATTGACAATTAAACGTTTTTATAATTTAAAACAATTTTACGATGAAAATTTTTTTGAAATATGTTTTGCTGTAATCTTTGCAGTAGTAACAGGATATAGTGTTTATGAAGCTTCACAGAAGCCTGATGTTATGTCTGAACTAGCATTGGCTAATGTGGAAGCTTTGGCAAGTGGTGAAGGTGGCAATGGTGAAAATCAATGTTATCAAGTTTATACACCTGCAGATTGGTTTCATAGTGATCAAATATTTGTAGATTGTTATACTTGTACTCAGAAAAAAAAGGGCGCAACTTTGATATCAGTCGTTCTTGCTATAGAAACTAATTTTTATAATGCATGATCAGAGATGGTTAAAATGAGAATGATTTAAATAATAAATCTGGAGTTTTAACCATCTATATTAAATAAATGAAGGTATGATATTAAAAAATATTGTTTTGTTTTTAATTTTGGCTTTACTTTGTGGATGTTCCCATAAAAGGGCGGAAATTAATAGGTATAGTGGTTTTGAACAAACTATATCTGTAAAGAGTACAAAAATAGAGATCCCTCCTGTTTTGCTTTATCCTCGGAATCTTTTTCTTCTGAAAGATAGATTGATTGTATTGAATGAGAAAACAGATACTTTATTTCAAGTGTTTAGTATGCCTGAGCTTGAGTATCAAGGGCAATTTGGAATAAAAGGGGAAGGACCTAATGATTTCCATTTACCTTCGATACAGGCTGTTAGCTATACGGAATCTGGCTTTATATTAAGTGATTTAAATAAGTTGAAAGCTATAAATTGGGAAAATTCAGAACCTCATATAACTTCTACGGACATGCCTTATCAATTTCAATATTTCAATGGCTTGATGGAGTTGAAAGATTCTTTATATTGTTGCAATACAGAGTATGGTTCGGAGTATGAATTGAGGTTTCTTTATCCTGATGGAAACTATGAAGAATTAGGTGTGTATCCTGAAGAGGTAAAACCTAGGTTTAAGGATGCGTTGGCGCGTAATCAGGCTTATAATAGTTTGTTGGCAGCTAAGCCTGATGGAACTTGTGTAGCTGTTTTCTACCAACATTTACGCAGATATCGTATTTATAATGCTAATGGTGAACTGAAAACGGACAATGTTTTAGATATTCTTCCATGTCAAGAACTACCTGATGTAAGGGATGAGAATAGGTATATTCATCCGATAGCCCTTTATGCTACTGATCGCTATATCTACACTTTAAATTTGGATATGACAGTAAATGAGATAAGTAATAAGGTTAGCAATCCCAGTATCCAACTTTTTTGACTGGGAAGGTCACCCGTTGAAGCGATATCAATTAGACCGTTATATAAGTTCTTTCATTGTGGACGAACAGAATGGGACTTTCTATGGTGTGTTCGTGGAAGATGAGAATTCTATTTATAAATTTGAACTGTAGCGAATTAGATAATGATGGGTGTGCAAAGGATAAAAGAATTAGTCCTTCTTTTGATTGGGCTTGTGTATGGTATCTATGTTGATGGGCAACAGATTTCTTATGTGAAAATGAAGGGTGATACTTATAAAATTGATATGATGGCAGACTGGAAACTTTGTACAAGTGAACAGATTAGTAAAAAGCCAATGAGACGGAAAATAGCAGGGTATGAAACGGTATGTATGACTAGGATTTGTCCTGATTTCAATCTTGGAGTTTCAGTTTCTGTTTTAGAATTCAAGGGCTGTAAGGATTATAAGAAAATACAAGAAATGGATAGCTTGAGTTTTTGTGGATAGCCAATATTATAATACAGTAACTTGGGATAAACCTGTTTCTGTGAAAGTGAAGCAATCTGTAGAACTGGTGTGTATGCCTGTTAAACATTTGGAAACAGGCAAGAATATATATATGAGAATGAAAAAGTGGTATGTTCAGGGAAGGAAAATGTTTATCTTATAGATTTCGTGTCATCTTCAACTTCGGGATGGAATAAATGGTTGCCGGAAATGGAAAAGATGATTCTTTCTTTGAAAGAAATTGATTGAAATGAAAAGTGAATATGCCAATAGTTAGATAGATTCTGTGGCATATGGACAAGATAATTTTGAAAATGCAGATATAAGTTCTTTGGAAGATAGAAATATGATATGAAGTCTTTAATATGTATATGGATTGCTTTATGCTTTATTGGTTGTGGAAACTCTGAAAAAAGGAGGTTCTAGAATTAGTAAAAAGAATGGAATGGAAAAGAAATTCTTTTTTCCAACAGAGAGATTATACCACTGTCTTAGGGAAAGATACTTTTATGATGGAAGAAAATCCAGAATATCAAGTTGTTGTTTATACGGATTCTGTGGGATGTACTAGTTGTAAATTGCAATTACATCGTTGGATGGAGTTGATGCATGAGGTTGACTCATTGGCAAAGGGACGTGTTTCTTTTTATTTTATTTTTTATTCGGAACGTAAGAATGAGTTAAATGATATTTTTCATCGTTTTAATTTTGTTTATCCTGTATATTGGGATGAAAAAATGAGTTTTATCGTTTGAATCGTTTTCCCTCTGATATAACCTTTCAAACTTTCCTGTTAGATAAAAGCAATAAGATAATAGCTATTGGGAATCCTGTTCATAATCCTAAAATAAAAGATTTATATATGAATATAATTCAAGGGAAGGCAGCTTCCGAGAGTGAGGAATAAGAACAAAGATCAATATAAAAAGCACTGACTTGTCTTTGGGTGCTTTTGATTGGCAGCAAGAACAAACGGTAGAGTTCATTCTTGAGAATACAGGTGAGCGGCTTTTAGTGATAAATGATGTGCTAACCTCCTGTGACTGTACTACGGTCGGTTATTCAAAGGAACCGGTTCATCCTAAGGATTCTGTCGCTTTATCGGTGACATATATGGCAGAGCAGCCGGGGCGTTTTGATAAAATCATAAAAGTGTATTGTAATGCAGATTCTTCTCCTATCTTATTGAGGATAACCGGGGAAGCAAAATGATAGAAGGCTAAACAGGGCAACCCTCTTTGAAAGAGATATAACCTGTTTTTAGTTTTCTGAGTAATATGATTACTATTGTAAGTATCTTTTGTCTTTAAGAGTGTTTTTTACTTGTTTATTTATGAAAAGAATTGAATGTATATCATGTCTCATGATGCTGTTGATTGCCTGTATTGATTATCGCGAGAAGTATGATGATGTGAAATGTGCATAGTGTGTTGAGAATAAAACAATATAAATATTTATTGTATGAAGCGTGTTTGTTTTTTATTGTTCTGTATCACATTAATGGCATGTACAGAACAAAAGTTGCAACAAGATATGGAACCATTTCCTGAGGAAAAGTTACTTTATGCAGAGAGAATAAGAGTAGATGAAATTATAAATCCAGAGCAGATGGTACTGAAAAAGCAAAGTATATTGGTTACGGACAGTAGAAATCATGATGCCATGCTGTACCAATACTCTCTGCCTGAGTTTAAGTGTATTTATAAAGGGGGTGTAAAAGGACAAGCGGAAGATGAGTTTCAAGTTTATCCCAGAATTTGGAGAACATTGACCGATAAAGTTTATATAGGAGGATACACAGAGTTCTCTCTTAAGAGTTTTAGGATGGATAACACGTACCTTCTTTCCTTTGAAAAAAATACAATTGCCTATTTCCAGTGATATTCTAATGATAGATATATAGTGAGATTCCCTCTCTATATATAATGAGACAGACAAACTTGCCATAAAAGAAAATTAATTTGAATACCCGAAGCAGGGAAGCAGGGGCAGATTTTATTTGAGCCGGATGATCATCCTGAAAAATACTATTATGAGAATAATGGAATTATGATTGCAAATGACTCTCTGATTATTTATGCATATGTGTATAAGAAACAGATTGATTTTTATAGTGTGGATAGCATGAAACTTTGTAAAAAAGGCTTGTAGGGGATAATATCATTCCACGTATAGTAATTGGTGATATAGAAAATAGTCTGGTTTATTATGATGAATTGGTCGCGGGTAAGCGCTATTTCTATGCAAGAGGCCAAGGAAAGAAAAAAAGAATGCATTATAGAAGTTTTTGATTACTCCGGTCATTCCATAGCTAAATATATTTTGGATATTATGCGGGGCTTTTGATGTGGACGAGGAGAATAGAATTATTTATGGGTATAACAGTGAATTTTTTGAGGATGGTTTCTTGAAGTTTACTTTTTAGCTTATTATGGTTTGATGAAATAAAGCTATATTGTAATTTGAATGAAGCTATTTCGTAAAAAGAAAACTCTCTTGGTTTGTCGACAAGTTGTTAAACTTGTTTTTGATAGGCTGTGGATTAGTGGCTCTGTGGGTATTACTTCAAGTAACCTGTATTGCCACTTTTAGGATTCCTTCGGACTCTATGGAGCCTGCTTTGCTTCGGGGGATAACATTCTGGTGAATAAGTGGGTGATGGGTGCCCGTATCTTCAACATCTGGGATGCCGCAGAAGGAAAAGAGGTTAGGATTTCCCGCTTGCCGGGGTTAGGCAAGATTAAGAGAAACGATGTATTGGTTTTCAATTTTCCTTATCCGGCCCGGTGGGACAGTATCGGCCTGAATTTAATGACTTATTATGTGAAGCGTTGTGTGGCATTACCGGGCGATACATTTGAAATAAGTCAGGCGCATTATAAAGTGCGCGGTTGTAATATGCCGTTAGGAAACGTAGATTCTCAGGATGGGTTGAGGCGTATCATAGAGAATGGGAGAGAAAGGGATTGGAGAATTGTCATGAGTGGTTATCCTTATAATGAACTGGTAAACTGGGATATTATGAATTTCGGTCCTTTGTATCTTCCCGCTAAAGGGGATGAAGTGGAAATGAATCCCTGAACATGCCGCTTTCTATAAGAATGCAATAGAGTGGGAACAAAAGAAGAAACTCTTCTTGCGTGGAGATACCGTTTTTACTGAATGACAGTGTGATATATGCTTATCGCTTTAAAGAGAATTATTACTTTGTTACAGGGGATAAAGTGATGAACTCTCAGGATTCCCGCTATTGGGGACTGTTGCCGGAACCTCTAATCGTGGGCAAGGCTGTCAGGATATGGAAGTCGGTAGATAGGGAGAAGGATAGGATAAGATGGGATAGAATATGGAAGAGAATAGAATAAAGATATGGATACATAAAATAAAAGACACAGCCGTTGTGTTGTTACATTTTCTTGCTGTTTGCTCTCCACTGAGCCTGGTCTGCGTAACAACACCTGAACTTCTTGCCGGAGAAACTATCGGGCAGTGGGTTTGGTTTGGAAAGGCTGTATTGTTTTCGACCGGTTGTATCGTTGCAGTCTGTCTGCTTCAACTTTTCGATGGTTCTTCTAGGAAGAAGATGTTATCCTTTTCGTGTTTTTCCGCTTGTGTATCATGGAGTCTGATACTCCTTGGAGGAATTGAAGCCGTTTGGGGACTACGTCAGTTGTATGGATTTTCTGCTTCCGGTCATTTTCGTTATGCACTCACCGGTTCTTTTTTAATCCCGGTCCATATGCCGGATATCTGGCAATGGTACTACCTGTCTGCCTGCATCATTATATGCAATTCGGGACATGGAAGTGGGTGAACGCTTCTTTAAAGTTGGAGAAAGTGGCGGCGGGAGTAGTGGGAGTACTGATTCTTTGCGTATTACCGGCTACAATGAGCCGTTCGGCCTGGGTGGCTGCCGTGATAGGTTGTGCATGGGTGATATACATGCATCGGGATAGGCGTAAATGGAATATACTATGGAGAAGGTATAAAAAACGATATATCTCTTATGGGATAGGGATATTTTTTGTGTTGATAGTGGGAGGTGCCGGGGCTTTCTTCTTGAAGCCGGACTCTGCTCTGGGACGTTTGTTTTTATGGAAAATAACCTGTCAGGCTATAATCAAGTACCCTTGGGGATGTGATAAGGGATTCGCTTTTGCTTATGGTGAGGCGCAGGAAGCTTATTTTTCCCGGGAGATTATGCCGAGTGGGAAGAAAGGGTGGCCGGAAGTCCGGAATATGCTTTCAATGAATATCTGGAATTGATTCTGACACAGGGACCTGTTATCTGTATAATGCTGATGGTGATTACTCTTGCCTGTTTATGGGCGGGGATACAGTTCAGACGCTACGGTGTGTGTGGTGCAATTATCGCTTTGCTTATTTTTTCTTTTTCTTCTTATCCTATGCATCTTCCTGCTTTCATTGTAGCCTATGTGTGCTTGTTGCTGGCTTGTGGGATAGGGGATATAGTAGCTAAACCGGTTGTTTTATCTGCTTGTCTTATTATATGGATAGTCGGTTTTCATGGCAAGTGGCAGCGGGAAAAGGATGCTTGTCGGGACTGGGTGAATGCCCGTATGCTTTATCATGCGGGAGCCTATGCAGCGGCAAATGCGGCTTATGATAAGCTCTATCCGCAACTGAGAGAGAAAGGGACATTCTTGTTTGAATATGGGCATAGCCTTCATAAGGCGGGTTTTATAATGAGTCTAATAAATATCTGGATAAGGCTCTGGTATATTGCGCTGATCCAATGATACTGAATGTCATTGGCAAGAATTATCAGGCACTGCGTTGCTACCATTGGGCAGAGGAACTTCTTCTGGCTTCGGTTCATCGTTTGCCCGGGCGGATTTATCCTTACTATTTGCTGGCGAAGCTATATGCCGAACCGGAATTTCTGAATAGGGAGAAGTTTGAGGAGATGAAACGAATAGTGCTGATGAAAGCGCCTAAAATTCATTCTACGGCCATTGAGGAGATGCGCAGAGAGGTAGAGGAAATAGCAAAGAAACTGGAAAAGTAATTGGGAAAATATTATAAAAACAAGAGATGTATATGGAAACTTACAGTGATAATTGGAATGCTTGCTCATTGCTCAGAAATAAGCAACTGACAAAACAACTGAAAAATTATCAGGAAGCATCAGTATTGGTAGATTGCTCATCTTCTTTATTATTGGCCATGAGCCAGTTGTTACGACTTCATCAGCATCCGTCTTATGGCATTGTCAGGGATGATACCGAATGGCAAAATCTGTTTACCGTTATCGATTGGTTTTATGGGAACTGCCTGTCGGAAGAGTTGGTTGATTACTGTTTAGGACCTCAGGAATTAAAGTTGTGTTATCTGGTGCGTGCCCGACTCTGTAACAAGGCTGTTGCAGCTCTTTTTCAATATTACTTCCCAGTCGGTATTGAAAACCAAACAGCGCATAAAGAATAAATTGTCCTTATCTGCTACGGATAGCCTGGACCGGTATATACAGCAAATATAATGTAGTTACCTCTTATTTAATTTAGACTCAGATGAAATATAATTCAACATGTGTGTTCTTAATGGCTTGGATGCTAAGTGCATGCTCTCAACCTCGTGTAGATGGAACCATTTCTCACGAAAGTAAAAAGGTATTTGCAGAGAAGATTCCTGTAAGCGAAATGTTTTCTCCTGATTTCGTCACAAAATCAGGAGACTATTTTATTATTTCAAGTTCACGATCTGACACAACATTATTCCTATATAAGACTCCTTCATTGACATTTAAAAATGCCACAGGTATAAAAAGGAAATGGTCGGATGAGATCCAAATGTTTCCTATGTTTTTGCCATACATTGGATAATGATTATTTATATATAAGAGGTTATTCTCCTACGTCAATCAGAAAAATATCATTAGCTCCTGATGGTAACTTATTGTTTATTGATGAGTATGAATTGGGTAAATATGATGAATATAATTTCATGAATATTATAAATGATTCTTTATTTATATATTATAGCAGTAATCAACTTGCCATTACAAAATATGATTTGAAGAATCAAACTGAACTGGATAAAATAAAACTGGAAAAAGATGACGATAATGAGTCTTATTTCTATTCTAATAGAGGAATTATTGCTGCAAATGATTCATTTGTGGTTTATCCTTACATCTATAAAAGCAAATAGATATCTATGCCGTGAAAGATTTTAAGTTGGTAAAAAGAATTAATGATGGTAAGCATTATCCGAAATTATAGCTAATGACATTGAAGATATAACTTATCACTATCTTAATGTCTATGGGGAAGAAATATTTTTATGCTTTGTATGTCGGACATAAGGAGGATGATAATTTCTTAGGCAGAACTTTAGAGGTCTATGATTATGAAGGGAACCCGATAATCAAATATACATTTGATATAATTCCTTTTATTTTGTAGTTGATGAAGAAAATGGATATATATATGCGACTAATGCACACTATGAAGATTATTTATTAAGGTATAAACTGTAATTTTGCGGACAGTATTTCTATTCCTCCGGTATTGCTGTCTGTCAAGAACAGGAAGATGTGATCTATACTTATAATATACCTTAATTTAGATTTTTTTTAATATGAAACTAATGCTGAACATAAATAGGAAATCATATAGTCTAATAGTGACAGTCATAATTCTTATGTCATCCTGCCGCCAGCAATCGTTGCCGAATAGTTTAGAGGCAATCAATATAATAAATAAAGACCGCCCTATTGAATTGGATATATACGATATAGTGGACAGCATTAGTTATATTCCTTTAGAAACTTCGGAGAAGTGCTTGCTGGGTGAACTCCAAAGGACTAAGAGGGATGGTGATTTTTATTTTGTCGAAGATACTAAAGGGCTATTTGTCTTTGGTAAAGACGGACGTTTCCTGAATGAAATCGGTCATAAAGGAAATGCCCCGGGGAATATCTCTATATGGATAATTTCTATTTGGACCGTAAGAATAAGCAAGTCTGCATTATCAACAATGTACAAAAGCGAATATTACGATATGCGTATGATGGCACTTACATATCTATGAGCTACCTTGGGGATAAAGATGCCAATATAGAGTCGGCAATGTTGTGTGATGGAGGAGAACTTTTAGCATTTTATCCTTTGCCTAATGATCTTTTTTCATGTGGATAGTGAGTATCGCGTCTTCAGAGAGAAAGGAGATACATTAGTTTCGGAAAGGATAATGGATGCAAAAGGCGTTGACAACTAAAGATGCTTTTTACCCTTTCTTGTACTTTCCAATGGTGACCTTCAACAATAAGTATTTCTTGGCATCTGTGTTTTCTAATGAACTTTATCAATATGAGAATGGCAAGACTTTCCCGGTTTATCATGTCGATACCTCCGCTACCATTCCTGATGAGGCTTTCCTGGATGAGCACAAAGATCTGGACTTTTTTGAACTGCTAAAGATTATGAATCAGCGGAGTATAGGCACGGGCATAACCGCTTTAGAGGCTTCTTCCGATTATTTGTTTGCATTGATTGATAACAGAAAAACGTTGGTCTGGGATGGAGAAAAGGAATCTTGATTTCCACTACCTATAATTCGGACTTAAACCTCTATTCCTCACTTTTGACGGGAGGGAGTTCCGACGAGCACGTAGGTTATCTATCTGCAGAATTCTTTTGAAAAGAAGGAGGATTCAGCGGGAAGTAAGGCTTTATCAGAGTTGGCCGATTCCTTATCTGAGGATGATAATCCCGTGCTCTTTCAGTATCACTTTAAAAAAGATGCAGTGAAGTCACTGATGGAGAAATATAAGTTGTGATCGGATGTTTTTATTCTTTTTCTTTAAGCCTCCGCATACTGAACTCGCAACCGCAATATTGTTGATTGTAGAAGTCATGCTCTTTAAGAAGTTGATTTCGGCGGTCCTGTAATCCTCCTTTTCGCCAGTTCTGTTCCCAGAAGACGGTGCCGGGATAGAGCGGCAGCGCGACGACCTGCCAGATTAATCTGGTCGAGACTTTTCCAGCGGGGAAGAGGCAAGGGTAGTGGTGAATAGCGTGAAACCATGCTCTGCGGCATAGCGGGCTGTTTCCGTCAGGCGAAGAGTGAAACATTGCAGACAACGCCCCCCACGTTCAGGCTCATCTTCCATCCCTGACATGGAACTGCGCCAAAGCTGATAGTCGTAATCTCCATCGATGAAATCAAGTCCGAGGGCTTTTACATAACGGATAGCTTCGGCTTTTCGGATATCGTATTCTGCCTGAGGATAGATGTTGGGGTTATAATAAAATACGGTGGGACGAATGTTGTTGGCGAGCAGACATTCGATAATAGCAGAAGAGCAAGGTGCGCAACAGGAATGTAGCAGTACTTTGTCTTCGTTGTTTGGGGTTTCTATTTTCAACATAATCCTTTTTGTTTTTCTTTTAGGCGCGGATTACGCGAATTACACGGAAATTATTCCTTTCCGATTCTTTGAGAATCCGTGTAGTCCGCGTAATCCGCACCTGAAATCCTTTATACCTTCAGTTTTATCTTAACCTTCACCAACAGTCCGGTCAATTGGACAATGATGAGGGAGAATATAAGCGATCTTAATAAGCCCGGAGCACCGGTGTTCAATAGCTCTGGATAATGCAAACCCAGCAATTGCTGCACAGCATACCATACGTAAGGAAGGATATAGCATGTCAGTGTAGCTGTTCCGGCAGGTTTGATAATATCGAACCAGGGCGTTTTGCCTTTCACATCCGTCAGCCAATAGAACAAGCCGAACAGCGGGAAGAATGCAGCCAGGCAATAAAACAACCAACTCGGGGTAGCCTGTATCTTGGAAATAATCCAGTGAGGATGCGAGCAGAGTGCAGCGACAAGCATGACAACACCCAATACACAAAGAATCGTGATAAACTTACGCGGATGTTCCCGGTCAGCATATTTCTGCATCAGCAACGAAGTGAGTACACCCGACATACCGAATGCGTGCAACGTCCAATCGCTGGGGATGAAAGGCAGCAGTATGACGCGTAAACCGTATTCTTGCGGTATCAGACTGGAATGACTGATTACTGCAAGCAGCATAACTACCAGCCATGCTATTACATTCTTGCGTAGACTTTCACGGGTAAACAGATAAATACCGGCACATACGACATAGGTCCAACCGATAAGTCCCAGAATGCCCCACCAACCCTGATGGAAAGGTTTTCCGTTTAAGTCTTTATATAATACGAGGAATGCCAGCAGGGCCACACCAAGCACCTTCATTGCGATGAATAGGTACTTTTTGAACCTTCGGCCTTGGGATAGACCGCCCAGACCAGAAAGAAACCTATAACCATCAGTATGCAGAACCATTGATGGGAGATGCCGCCCTCTATGCCGCCGGAGTTGAGTGAGAACAGTCCCATGGCAATCAGAGCCACCGTGCGCCAGAAAATATGAGCGATCACTTGCAAGGTAGTGTCTCCCTTTCGATAGCGGTTCTGGATAGCAAAGGAAACGGACATACCCATACAGAAGAGGAATGCGGAAAGATTGTGTCGGAAAAACCCAGCATGTCTTCGTTCATTTCGGCATGTTTAAGCCAGTGGGGGATGTTTTTCAGACCGGGGATATCATTCACAAAGAGCATTAAGAACATAGTAAGCGCACGGAATACATCGACCGCCGCCACTCGTTGAGGTGTTAAGTTTTTCATTATAGAATACATTTGGGGGTTAATGCTGCAAATATAGGAAACAAATTTTTATATTTGTCCCCTATGAAGATAAAACTGCTGATATTTCTAGGTCTGGCTTTAGTTGGCATTCACGGAATGTCGGCTCCGGCCGATGTTCCTGCAATGGATGGCTGGACTGATGCTTTGGACGTAGCCATCGGTAAGCACGAAGAATATGTGGCAGTGCGTGAAGCCCGTATTGAGGCGTTGAGGCAGCAATTGGTACAGGCCGATTCAGAAACCCCGGAATTCTTCCGGCTGAATGCGGAAATGTATCAGGAATACAAAGCGTACATCTGCGACTCCGCCCTTTACTATCTGAGCCGTAACCTGCGCTGGGCGCAACAGCGCGGTGAGCAGGATGCGGCAGATGAAACCCGTATCCGGAGGGCGCATCTGATGTCAGCAGCAGGTATGTATAAAGAAGCTTCCGAAGATCTGGAAAAGATAAAACCCTCTAAGCTTTCTCCCCGTTTGCTACCCGATTATTATGAATGTTACCGTCATTTATACAATGAATTGGGGGCGTATACGCAGGATACCTTCCGGCGCAGCCGTTATTACGGTTTGTCTGTCGCTTATGGAGACTCTCTGATGCAGGTGCTTTCTCCTGCCTCCGCCCTCTACCTGGAACGTAAAGAGATGAAAGCCGCCGGCTCCGGTCAATGGAGGAGGCTTTGAAGATAAATGATAGCCGTTTGGCGGGCATACGTCCCGATACCCCGGAATATGCGTTGGTCACTTACCACCGTTCCCAGCTTTACCGTAGTTTGGGAGACAGGCAGCAGGAAAAGTATTATCTGGCTTTGTCTGCTTTGACAGATGTCCGGCTGGCAATTACTGATCATGCTTCCTTGTGGACCTTGGCGCAACTGCTTTATGAAGAAGGAGACATTGAACGTGCTTACCGCTACATTCGCTTCTCGTGGGATGAAACCAACCACTACAATGCCCGTAGCCGCAGCTTGCAGACGGCAGGTATTCTGTCGCTCATAGATCTTACCTATCAGGCTATGCAGGAGAAGCAGAACGACCGTCTGCTCTTTTATCTTTGGATGATCAGTATCCTGTCCCTGTTGCTGATTATGGCTGTCATCTGGATATATCGGCAGATGAAGCATCTTTCCATAGCCCGCAGTCATCTGGAACAGGCCAATGAACAGTTGCAGATGTCCAATCATATAAAGGAGGAATATATCGGGCGTTTCATGAGTCTGTGTTCTTCTTATATCGACCGTCTGGATGCTTACCGACGCATGGTCAACAAGAAGCTTTCCGGCGGACAAACGGAAGAATTGCTGAAGATGGTGCGTTCAAGAGATGTGCTTGACACTGATCTGAAGGAACTGTACGAGAACTTCGATACTGCCTTCCTCCATCTTTTCCCTGACTTTGTAGAAAAGTTCAATCAGTTGTTGCAGCCTGAAGAACGGATCATTCTCCGCAAGGGCGAACTGCTGAATACAGAATTGCGTATTTTTGCCTTGATCCGTCTGGGTATTGACGATAGTTCGCAGATTGCCGAGTTCCTTCGTTATTCCGTCAATACAATCTATAATTACCGCGCTAAAGTGAAAAATAAGGCGTGCGTCTCGCGGGATGACTTTGAAATGTGCGTTATGAGGATACGCTAAACATACGCCATTTCTTTCCTGTTCATCCACTTTTTTACTTTCTCACCGCAAACTTATAGTCTTGTTATTTAGTCTGTTATCATTCCGCATGCTTTCATCTTATCCACATCTTGATAAACCGGAGGTGCATACTGTCTTTATCTTGCCTACCTTTGGGGAAGATTAATTACCCCTTGGAAAACATACCATGAACTTGAAACTACCTCTTTTATTAGGATGCTGTTTATTCGCTGCCATTACAGCTTGTGCCGAGATTTCCGCTTCATTGGACGAAAATGCGGCAGGAAAGAAGAAAGCAGATGTGTACATCACGACTGCCGACCGTCAGCAAAGCTTTAATCACACTACTCAGAAGCTCTCTAAAACTCCTGCGTTTGAATCCGTAATCACCCTGAATTCGAAGGTGAAATTTCAGGAGATGGACGGTTTCGGTGCTGCCGTGACCGGTTCTACCTGCTACAATCTGATGCAAATGACACCTGCCGACCGTGCGGAGTTTCTTACCGAAACTTTTTCGGATAAAGACGGACTAGGCTTCAGCTATATCCGCATTTCCATAGGCTGTTCCGATTTCTCGCTGAGCGAATATACTTGCTGCGATACGAAGGGCATTGAAAACTTTGCCTTACAGACGGAAGAGAAAGAATACGTGATACCTATCTTAAAAGATATCCTGGCGATTAATCCCACCATCAAGATACTGGGCTCTCCGTGGACATGCCCCAAATGGATGAAGGTGAATAACCTGGAGGAAAGAAACCCTTCGATTCCTGGACAAGCGGACAACTGAATCCGGATTACTATCAGGATTATGCCACTTACTTCGTGAAATGGATTGAGGCATTTCGTAATGAAGGTATTGATATTTATTCCGTTACTCCACAGAATGAACCGTTGAATAGGGGAAATTCCGCATCTTTGTTCATGGGTTGGAAGGAAGAACTGGCCTTTGTGCGTGACGCTCTTGGCCCTGCTTTCAAGGCTGCCGGACTGGATACGAAGATTTATGCTTTCGACCATAACTACAACTACGATAACATGGCCGATCAGCAACAATACCCCGTTAAGATGTATGATGATGAAGTAGCCGCCGCTTTTCTGACCGGAGCCGCTTACCACAATTATGGCGGCAGACGCGAAGAACTGAACAATATCCAACAGAAGCGCCCTGACAAGGAACTGATCTTCACCGAAACTTCTATCGGCATGTGGAATGATGGACGTAACTTAGAGAAACGCTTGATGGAAGATATGCGTGAAGTAGCCCTTGGCACAGTGAACAACTGGTGTAAAGGTGTCATAGTCTGGAATCTGATGCTGGACAATGAACGTGACCTTGGCGTGAAGGTGGCTGCAAGACTTGTTACGGAGCCGTGGATATCAGCCGTGATGACTATAAAACAATGACTTACAATTCCCATTACTATATCATCGGACATCTGTCTACCGTAGTGAAACCGGGCGCTGTCCGCATAGAAAGCAAAGGCGTTGCAGAGAAGGGATTGATGTACTCTGCATTCGAAAATCCCGATGGAACCGTGGCTTTTGTGCTGTTGAACGAAGGTACGACGGAAGCCCGCCTGACGGTAACGGACGGAAAGAACTGTGTGGATTGTGTGGTGCCTGCCAAGTCTGTAGCATCCTATCGCTGGAAGAAATAATCTTATATTTAGAATACCATGTTGAAATCTATTTTAGTGGGTACATCCCTCTTGGCAGCTTCTCTGATGTTAGGGAGTTGCGGTGAAAAGGCAGAAAAAGCACAGGAACCTGCCGCGTTTGTAACAATTCAAGGGCAAGATCTGATAAAGCCCGACGGTACGAAACTCTTTATCATGGGTACCAATCTGGGTAATTGGCTGAATCCGGAAGGATATATGTTCAAGTTCAGTAAGACGAATTCCCCCGTTTCATCAACGACGAGATGTTCTGTCAGTTGGTGGGACCCGACTTTACCGCTGAGTTCTGGAAAGCGTTTAAGGACAATTATATCACCCGTGAAGATGTTCAGTTCATCAAGAATACGGGTGCGAATACAATCCGTCTGCCGTTTCACTATAAGTTGTTCACAGATGAGGACTTTATGGGGCTGACTGCCAATCAGGATGGTTTCGCCCGTGGACAGTGTGGTGGGAATGGTGTCGTGAAGCCGATCTTTATCTGATTCTTGATATGCACGATGCTCCGGGCGGACAAACGGGAGATAACATTGACGACAGTTACGGCTATCCTTGGTTGTTTGAAAGTGAAACCAGCCAGCAGTTGTATTGTGACATCTGGCGCAAGATTGCGGAGCGTTATAAAAATGAACCGGTGATTCTGGGTTATGAGCTTTCAACGAACCTATTGCTCCGTACTTCCCGAATATGGAAGAACTGAACCGTAAGCTGGAAGATATCTATAAGAAAGGAGTAGCCGCTATCCGCGAGGTGGACACCAACCATATTATCCTGTTGGCGGTGCACAATGGAACGGTAACTTCGCCGTTTACGGATTCTAAGTTCGACGATAAGATAATGTACACCTCGCCACCGCTACGGAGGCGATCCTATACAAAGAAGCTATCCAGAGTATTATTGATTTCCGTGACAAAGTGAACCTGCCGATGTATATGGGCGAAATAGGACATAATACGGATGAATGGCAAGCTGCATTCTGCCAGACTATGCGTGATAATAATATTGGCTATACCTTCTGGCCATATAAGAAGATGGATGGTTCTAGCTTGTCGGTATTACTTCCTCCGGAGAATTGGGCGAATATCGTTTACTTCTCCGAGGCTCCCCGCGCATCTTATAAGGAAGTTCGTGATGCTCGTCCCGACCAGGCAATGGCTCGCAAAGCCATGATGGATTTCATCGAGGCTTGCAAGCTGAAAAACTGTGTGGTGCAGGAAGGGTATATTAAATCATTGGGAATGAAGAAGCTATTGTTAAATATTTAATCATGTGAGTCAGTAGTTGAGTTTGGTTTATAATTGTATTAGTAATGAATTTGCTCACCACAGATTGAACACAGATTACAGAGTTTAATTAATTAAAAATCAGAGAAATAAAAATTCTGTGAGAATCTGTGTTAATCTGTGGTGAATTGATTCATAACCCGTCAGAAGAAATAAACTTAGCTACTAACCCCATTATCCACTTATTTATGAAGAAAGTATTATTCGGTTTCGCATTCGCTGTTGCTCTTCCGCTCTTTGCGCAACAGAAACCTGTATATCTGATGCGAGCAAACCTTTGAAGTAAGAGTAGAAGATGCGTTGAAAAGGCTGACCGTGGAAGAAAAGTAGCCATGCTGCATGCACAAAGTAAATTCAGCAGTCCGGGTGTGCCCCGTCTGGGTATTCCGGAATTTTGGATGACGGACGGTCCTCACGGAATCCGTCCCGAAGTTCTTTGGGATGAATGGAATCAGGCCGATGGACCAATGACTTTGTGTAGCTTTTCCGGCATTGACCTGTTTGGCGGCTACATGGAACCCCGAGATGTCCATGCTTTATGGCAAAAAGCATTGGTGAAGAAGCACGCTATCGTAACAAGACCGTTCTTCTGGGACCCGTGTTAATATTTATCGTACCCGCTGAACGGACGTAACTTTGAGCATGGGCGAAGACCCGTACCTGGCTTCCCGTATGGTGGTCCTTACGCAGGGCGTACAACAGAATGGAGTGGCAGCCTGCGTGAAGCACTATGCGCTGGAACAATCAGGAAATCAACCGCCACACCACCAATGTCATAGTAGACGACCGTGCCTGTATGAAATCTATCTGCCCGCTTTCAAGGCGGCCGTTCAGGAAGGTAAAGCGTGGTCTATCATGGAGCTTATAACCTGTATAAGGGTCAGCATGCCTGCCACAACCAATATCTGCTGAACGATATCCTGAGAGGCGAATGGGGCTTCGACGGTGTGGTCGTTTCCGACTGGGGCGGCACGCACGATACCGATCAAGCTATTACAAACGGTCTTGATATGGAGTTCGGAAGCTGGACGGATGGTCTTGCCAATGGCAGCAACGCTTATGATAACTATTATCTGGCTATGCCTTATCTGGAGCGTATCAAATCGGGCAAAGTAGGTACGAAGGAACTGGACGAAAAGTACGTCGCATCCTGCGCCTGGCATTCCGCACTACAATGGATGTGAACCGTCCTTTCGGCTCTATCCTTTCTCCCGAGCATTACGAGGCTGCCCGCCGCATTGGTGAAGAAGGCATTGTGCTGCTGCAAAACAAAGGCGGCGTATTGCCCATCGACTTGAATAAAGTGAAGAAGATTGCCGTTATCGGTGAGAATGCTGTGAAAATGATGACCGTAGGTGGTGGTAGTTCCTCCCTGAAGGTGCAGCGCGAACTTTCTCCGTTGGATGGCATCAAGAACCGCGTAGGAAACAAGGCGGAAGTTGTTTATGCCCGTGGATACGTAGGCGATGCCCGTGGCGAATATAATGGTGTGGTAACCGGTCAGAATCTACAGGATGACCGTACGCCTGAGGAGCTGATTGCCGAAGCCGTAGCGTGGCTGCGGATGCCGACTATGTGATCTTTATCGGTGGACTGAACAAGAGCAATCATCAGGATTGCGAAGATACCGACCGTGCTGGTTTGGAATTGCCGTACGGACAGGATGCTGTCATTTCAGCTTTGGCGAAGGCAAACAAGAATCTTGTAGTCATCAATGTTTCCGGCAATGCGGTAGCTATGCCTTGGATTGCGGAAGTCCTTCTGTTTTGCAAGCCTGGTTCCTGGGATCGGAAGCCGGAAACCTCAATCGCTGCCGTGTTGAGGGGGATGCCAATCCTTCCGGCAAACTGCCTTTCACTTTCCCTGCCCGTCTGGAAGATGTTCCGGCTCATAGCGTTGGCGAATATATCAGTCAGAGAAGTAAGGATGTGGTAGATATGAAATACAACGAAGGCATCTTTGTGGGGTATCGTTGGGCGGACAAAGAAGAAGGTGAAACCATTGTTCCCCTTCGGACACGGGCTGTCTTACACAACGTTTGCTTATGGCAAACCTGTGGCTGATAAGAAAGTGATGTCTGCCGATGATCAGATCAGCTTTACCGTAACCGTGAAGAATACCGGTGACCGCGAAGGACAGGAAGTTGTGCAATTGTATATCAGTGATAAGAAATCCTCTCTGCCCCGTCCTGTCAAAGAGTTGAAAGGTTTCAAGAAAGTGAAACTAGCTCCGGGCGAAAGAGAAAGAAATTACCTTCACCATAGATAAAGAAGCTTTGAGCTACTTTGACGATGCCCAACATGCCGGGTAGCCGGAACCGGGGTAAGTTTGAAGCTGTTATCGCCGCTTCGGCAGCGGATATCAAAGGAATCGTTCCTTTTGAATTGAAGTAATAACGTTATTCAGTTGACAAGAGAAAGGGCGTAGTCGCAAGATTACGCCCTTTCTTGTTGTTAGTCAGGGAGATACTGGTACTTCACAGAACCTCTATTTGTGCCATTTCGTTTCTTTCTGTTGGAACAAAAGTGCCTTGCCTAGGAACAAAAAAGTTTCTTCCTGAGAAACAAAAGTGTCTCACCTAAGAAACAAGAGTGCCTTACCCAAGAAAAACAAAAATGCCAATACAGTGAAACGGATATTTCTTCGCAATGGAACGATACCGGTTCAGTAGAGCCTTCCGGGAGAGGAAGGCATCGGACTTATTTACAGAAGTTTACCATTCATATTGTTCTACGTACTCGTCATATACGGGTTCTTCCTTTATTCCTCTTTTGAGAAACAGTTGACGGATGTATTCTTGTTCTTTGGGTTTAAGAAGTCGTTCCTTGCGGTAACAGCGGTAGTAGGTAGTCCGATTAAGCTCTGCCATCAGTTCTCGTTTGATGCCGAGGGCTTCTTTGTGCGGTACATTATCCAACAGGTGGGTGATGCCGAGTGCGAAACGTTTCTTTTCATCCGCCATGAAGTACGGGCAGGATTCTTTGTGAGAACTAAAATAGTTTGGATTTACAGTACTGATTACCGGGTAGTTGTCCGGGACATAGGCTGTCACCCAGGTAGCGCATACATTTGGCGGAGTGTTTGCATTGCTTGTTGAGGCAGTGGAGGAAGATATTCGGCACTTCGCTGTAGTTAAAGTCGGGACTCATGATCGTATTCTGTTTTAATAAGTAAATGATAGCAAAGGTAGTGTTTTTACGGGGGAATAATCGCTCAGTCTGCAAGAAAAAGATGACAACACATTTATTTTATAATAAAGGCAAGACTATAAAGCATATAATGTAGTAATTAATACAAAATTGTCCTTTGTGGAATTTGTGCTCTTTTTCTTTGTAATCAAGTCGAGAATGGCGTATGGTGCAGGTAAGAAGAATAAAGTTGTATATTATGTTATGTCTTTATTGTATTTAATGATTATTTCTTGCTCTTTCATATATTAAATAGTTTGGATTATTCTCTTCGTAAAGTTTCGAATATTGAAACAAAATAAATAAAGATATGCGGATAGAGAAAAAGTAGATTGATTATTTCTCTTTTTTCCTATTTGGGTCATTCTTGTTGTGCTCAATAGCATTATTAGTCGTGTGGCCTCTTTTTTAGTGCCTATAACAGAACTTGATACGATTTCCAGTCTTCTTTATTTCCACGATATTTGCAATCTGAGATTTTGCCCTTTTTTCGGTTTGTTATTCAGGGTTTGAAGGGAATGAAGTCGGGATGCCGAAGCATGGAATAGATGGAGAGTGCAAAGATATAAAATGTTTCTTTAAAGAATGCTCTCCTTCATCAAAGTTTCACGGCATGAAATTGGATTTATAGAATGGTTTTAAAATAAAAAGAAGGAATAAATGAAGAAAATACTAGTCTGCATACTATTCATATTGGGTTTATTGTCGGTTGAAAGTAAAGCTCAAAAGGTTGCCGTAAAAAGTACCCTGCTTTATGATGCCACTACTACTATGAATCTTGGTTTGGAAGTTGCTTTGGCGCGTAAGTGGACACTGGATATCCCGGTCAACTATAATCCATGGAAGTTTGATGATGCCCGTTTGAAGCATTGGGGTATACAGCCGGAGCTTCGATACTGGTTCTGCGAAAGCTTTAACCGTACGTTCATCGGTTGCATGCGCACTATGCCGACTTCAATGTAGGTGGATGGCCAGATTGGCCGTTAATCAGCAGAATATGCAGAACATGCGCTATCAAGGACGTCTCTATGGTGGTGGGCTTTCAATCGGGCATTCATGGATATTAAAGAAGCGTTGGAGTCTTGAGGCTTCTATCGGACTGGGATATGCGTATTTTATATGATAAATATCCTTGTGCAACGTGTGGCACCAAGCTGAAAGATACCAGCAAAAATTATCTGGGTCCTACAAAGCGAGCTTATCACTTATTTACTTAATTAAATAGATTGAGAATGATGAAAATAAATATGCAATTCATTGCACTGGCACTGGCTCTCTTTGACGAATGTGGTTGCGGTGAAACGGCATTAATGAACATCGAGGAATTTGGCAAAGTGACGTTGGAACGTGTATGGACGCCTTATGTAGTGGTTCCTCAGTTTGCTTATCTGCAACCGATGGTGGGAAAGATAAAAACAACGGGATATTCAAGCTAGAATGTTTTCTGGATTTCGAGGTGAATAAAGTCAATATTCGTCCCGAATACATGAATAACCCCAGGAGCTGGCTAAAATCAGGAAGATGATTGATGAATTAAAGTCGGATCCGAATGTGAAGGTCAATCGGTTGGATATTATTGGCTATGCTTCTCCTGAAGGAACGCTAGTGACTAATAAACGTTTGTCCGAAGGCCGTGCCATGGCGCTCCGGGATTATCTGGCATACAGATACGATTTTCCGAGAAACCAATACTACATTGTCTTTGGAGGTGAAAACTGGGACGGACTGGAGAAGGCGCTTGAAACAATCGAATTGGAATATAAAGACGAAGTGCTG
>VOFE01001070.1_pt1 | contig 70000 bp, 73 predicted proteins | sample 5384071 | NCBI WGS metagenome assembly VOFE01 (sample SAMN12384724, study PRJNA508395) | human gut metagenome | isolation source: healthy gut D | host: Homo sapiens
GGGCAACTGCGCGAATCGCAAAATAAGTATCGGTTCAGACGGATACCCGAATCTTTAACCGAGTATCTGCGCAAAGGAACGAAAGGGCGGCAGACCGAATAATCATCCAATTATTCGTCCAAATATAAGGTAGTATATATAAATGATTTGACAGACGCATAGTTACCCAAACAACCATTTAAACACACAAGCAATGAAACAAGCAAGCATTTCGATCTGCAATCAAAAAGGGGGCATCGGGAAATCGACATTTACGATGTTACTCGCCAGTCATCTGCACTACACATTAGGCTATGACGTGCTGGTCGTAGACTGCGACTATCCCCAATGGTCCGTTCATGCGCAACGTGAGCGGGAACTGTCGCTCATCGAGCATGACGATTACCACAAGCTGTTGCTGGTACGTCAATTCAAAGCACGGGCCGTAAGCTCTGGCCTGTGCTGAAATGCATGCCGCCTGAAGCCCCCGAAGAAGTCGAGCGGCTGCTGCAAAGCGGCTACCATCCCCGTATCATTCTCTACGACTTGCCGGGAACGGTCAATGCCGAAGGTGTCATTCGGCTGCTCGCGTCGCAGGACGCTGTCTTTGTACCCATGAAAGCCGACAAGGTCGTCATGGAAAGTACGCTCTCCTTTGCCCGGAGTCTCACCACTAACCTTGCCCAAGATCCGACCCTTACTTTACAAAGCGTCTATCTTTTCTGGACGATGACAGACCGTCGTGAACGAACGCCGCTTTACGATCGATACGAGGCCGTTATCCGCAAGCTCGGGTTGTCGCTTATGACAACTCACATTCCTTACCGCTCGAAGTTCAACAAGGAGCTGCTTGCGGACAATACAGGAGTCGGCCGCTCGACACTTCTGGCTCCGGCGCGAACCTTTGCGTGTGAGGCGCAACTCGAAATCCTCACAGAAGAAATTCTTACACTCCTCAAAATCCGATAACAATGGCCAAGAAACCCAAAGTCGAAGTAGACGAAAGTCTTGTAAAACAGGTGATCGCAGGACAGTTACCTATCACTACAAAGGTCACACGGGTAATTCCGGAACAGATCCCATCCGGAACCGCTACGGACGCAATTCCCGCCGAACCGCCCTCTGTTCCGGAGATCGACACAGAAAAGATTCCGGATGAAACCCCGTCTGTGTCCGCAGCACAAGAGCCACGCCGTCGGAGAACACCACCCTTGTCCGATTATGAACGGATGTTTCTCACTCCTGTGGAATACGGCATCCGAGCCACACTTTATGTCAATGCATCGACGAAGCGTAAGATTCTGGAGATACTTAAAAGAATCGGAGGTGAACGATTATCCGCGACATCATATGTGGATAATATTCTACAGCACCACATCGAAACTTTCCGTGACGATATAAACCGGCTCGATCGTAAGCGGAATTTTGAAAAACTTGTTTAACAATGACTTAAAAATTTCTAATTATGCTTTACAGCTTTTTATCCGAGTCCGGTGTCCTCGACATTTCATTACTCGCTCTTGGCACAGGCATTATCGTTTTGTCAATCTTAGGGCTGCTGCACCTCGGGAAGCGACGAGGTCATAATAAAGCCGGACACTTTTCGGAGCAACCTGACGATTGTGCAATGCCTGCCGTGCAAACGGAAAATAGCGATGGATGGCCCTCGATGGAACAACCTCAGACAACTGAACTTGTATCCGTTGTCGCTGCACCTGAGGATTCTTCAAATCTCGATTCTCCGCCTTCCGAAACGGTCATATCTGAAAAGCAGGATGTGAAGCCGGAGTGTGTTCCCGTACCGGACATACGATGGCGACGTTCGATGACATTGCCCGACTACAAAAAAACATTTCTTGTCCGGGTGGATTACGACCTCCGCGCCTCGCTTTATGTCAGTGCCCCTACGAAACGGAAAATCCTTGAAGTCCTGAAAAAAATCGGCGGCGAGCGACTGACCACAACATCTTATGTAGATAATATCCTACGGCACCATCTCGAAATGTTCCGCGACGAGATCAACTGCATACATCAAGAACAGAATTACCATAACATCGTCTAAATTCTTTCTGCCATGAACAGCATAATTCTTATTGCCGCCTGCGCCGTATGTCTGGATCAGTTGTTTTTCCGGGGGCGGCTCGCGTCATATGTCGTCGACAATCTGAAAGGCCCGAAGAAAAAACACACCGGGCATAACGCTGCCCCTCACACGCCGAAGGCCGGCTCTTTAGCCCGTCAGACTCCTGAAATTCTCGTGTCAAAATCCTATCGGTGCGGACTGGAGCGGACTGGAGCGGACATCGGCACCGCCCCGGCAGGCGGAGATGCTATATTTGCCCCGGCTTCGGAAGAGAAGTCCGCGATGGCGTCGTGGAACGGGCTTGTCGTGCAGCCCTCGATCGGCGAAGACGGCGAACTCTCGGAGCCCGAAGCGCCCGCCGGCGCCCCCCGCTTCCGGCTCTCCCCGCCAGAGCAGAACTCCGCGATGCGGAAGTTCATGCGATGCTCGGAGAGCTGGACTTCGGAGAGAGCACCGTCATGGGCGATGCCACGGCCGAGGAACGGCAAGCCATCGCCAACTTCGACATCCGGGCCTTCGCCTGACACGTAAACGAGAGACGACATGGGTCCCTTCTCGCGCTGGACCATAATAAAGACAAAGCTGTTGCTTGACATGATCATAGACATGAGGCAGACGTTGCGCACCGTCTGCCAATGCCAATGGTTTGGGTGATACGACGTACACCTTGGGACTTTGCCCCAAGGTGTACACGATTTTTATCTCGTAAGCCAAGCTTAACTCTGAAGGTTGCAACGTAGTTTTCCATATCAGTCGATTCGTATGGATATCCATATAATTCGTAGAGTTGGGAAAGTAATGTTTCAACTTTCCCAACTGGACACTCAATGGAATAACCCGATTACTCATGATTCCCGAAAAAATGGTGAGCCTTGGCCGACACACTACCGGCAGAGCCCAAGATACCGCTGCCCGCAGCCATCTTCATCGTCCCGGATTCTCTTAAGGATCTTGCCTTCTCGGCCAGGGAATCAAATCCTTGAGAGACAGCTTGTCGTCCAAAACGGGGCATCATGGATTCTGCTATCACATGCATACCGCGCAACTGCAGAATCAGCGACAAATCTTTTCTGACCTTTTCCAGCCACTTATAGAAGTTATCTTGGCGCTTAGGGTGTTCGATCCATTTGTCAGCTAAGTTTTCCTCTGGATTTACGGGATTTTCCACTTTCTTGATCGTTTTGCCGCTTTGTGGATCAAACTCATTGAGTATGTACTTATCCATATGTATAAGAATCGTTTGCAAGGCTTCGGTAATCGAACCTTCTCCCTGATATGCTTTTGCTGCAAGGGTTGTGATGATGATGGAGACGGGTTTATCTTCATCTCCGGCAAACATGATGTCCCGGTGTCGCTTGAGAATCTGCACGGCCCTTTGCAATGGAGTTTTGTTGGACTGATATTTCGGAACCGCTCGTACCGATTCCGCCAGCAACATCATTTTTTGCCGATCTCCTGCTGTTGCCCGTTGAATAAACCAGATCCCATATCCAAACGGATTACTCTTCATCCAGTTTTCGGGTGAAGGATCATACCTGTAATTTGCGCTCTCCTTGTCGGTAATGCGAATGGCAAGATTATCCAGTTCACGTATTGCCCCCAATGAAGCTGAAAACGAGCGCTCCATCACGGTCTTATAATCTTTCGCAACCAAACACGGAAGGATGTCCATATGGTAGTTGGACTCCTGAGCATATTTCAAGGTCCAGCATCTACGCCCCTCTTCATCAAGCATTCTTTTATAGGTTTCATGATCTTTCAGCCTGTTACCCACCTTATGCTTCAGATCATATTGTGTCCACGAAGCGCCTTTTCCTGTGAGTTCGCAGACAAGGTCTATATCCAGATCATCCTGCTCATTCAAGGGTCGAATCATCGTGCCCAGCATAAATGATCCTTGGGCTCTGATGATCGGATTATAGGAGACCAAAACCGAGTCCGCCTTTGCCAACCAATCACCAACGGCCCGATAACTGCGAACCGCGGCTTCATACTGAGTCTCCGTAATATCCAAAGACTCGCTAAGGGCATTGAAAATGCTGTCGAATTGTTTTACCTGTTCTGTATTCATATTAATCAATTTGAATCGTTTTATAAAAGCCTTCACGTCCTTTATTCTGGTCGTAGATGGTCAAGGGCATATCCGCTTTAGGCATCCAAACTCGGCCAAACTCGACTGCGGCAGCAACGGGCATAACCGGAAATACATGCAGTTCCGTAAGGCCATGGCGGGCTTTGATAGTGTCCAAGGCCCGTCGGACACATTGCCGAAACAGGGAGAGCGACGCCTCATTTCTGAGACTGTCATTGTTGGGGTCTGGAATCGTGATGCGCCATATACCCACTTCGTCTCCCAACACCCTGATGATTCGTTCATCTTGCACCGTAGCGCTTAATCCGATCACTAATGCCGGGATTCCGTTACGCCGTGAAGGCTCGATCAGTTCAATTTGCCAGACCGGTCCATCATCAAGCCATTTCCACGTATTAGGTTCTCTGTGCTTCTGATAGACCCGCACATTTTGCAGATCATTGATCATGGTGCCAAACTTGATCAGCAGTGGCTGAGGAGCCAATGCAAACACCGAATAATGCTTTGCTTCGCCTCTGCGCATTCGTGGCAGGATCTGTTCTTTCACTTGTTCACACAGATTGGTTTCTTCTGCATTCCAATAGGCGTCGGAGCAATCGGTCATGGACGAATTCTTCAATCCTATTTCAATTGCCGTACTGCTGGCCGGATAAAAGTTCGGCGTTAAAGTCCGACATGCCTCGGCATAGCTCAACGGTGAAGCGTGTTTCCCGATATTCGCACCGTAAAGGATGATCTCCGACTCTTTTTCCGGAGCTATAGCTGTAATACGGGCGATACGTTCTTCGTGTTTGCGCTTCATCTCAACCAATCGATCTTCGGGATGATTGGCAACATCCTTGTCAATTAAGGTGTGATGCGGATCGCAAAGCAGCATCAGGTTACTTATTTCATTGGCCAATTTTTCAGAGCGTTCGGGGTCTCCTCGAGGCCCGTCGAGGCTATCCGCCACAATATGCGCTATGTATGCTTTGTTGTACTTCTTTTTCGTGAGTATATCCATGTATAGGGGCGTATTGCAACCCTCATACTCACAACGTCCTCCTGATATTGCCCAAAGGAGGTTTTGATTCTTCACTGATATTGGTGTTTTACTCATTGTATATTAACTTTAGTTATTCTAAATTTGAGTAATTAAGACATCAGAGTATGGAATAAGTCCGATCTCTCATTGGTCTGCGAGACCGAAAAGCATGTTCCGACCCCATACTCTTTACATCAGAATCCGGATAGTTCGTAAGGTGCATGAACCCGTATTTGCAATGAGGGATCAAGATGTAAGCGATGTCATTAAAACTAAAAACCGAACGGCCATGCAGTACATTGGAATCGACGTGAGCAAAGCTACATTCGTGGTGGCTTACTCCTCCGACAAGGGCGGGGAAATCCGCACTTTTAACAACACGACCGCAGGGATCAAGCAGTTCATCGGAACTCTGCCCAAAGACGGTAGTATCCACTGTGTCATGGAAGCCACCGGGAACTACAGCGCATTGCTGCTGTATATGCTCAATGTCGCAGGGATTACTGTCAGCATGGAAAACCCGCTGAAGGTAAAGAACTTCGCCAGAGCCATGCTCTCCACGGTCAAGACTGACAAGATCGACGCTCGGCTCATAGCCCTGTACGGTGAGAAAATGAACCCGCAGCCTTTCAAGGTACAAGGAGAGGCTATCCTGCGGCTCCGGCAGAAGAGAACGGTCATACGTCAACTTACCAAGCAGATTACGGCCATGTCGAACCTTCGTGGCTCTCTCGCTTGTCTGCCTGTTCCGGACAAAGGGGCGACCCATACCGTAGACGAAACGATCAAGTTCCTTGAAAAGAGGCGCGACAGGCTTCAATCGGAACTCACGGATCTTGTCGAAGTCGAGTTCAGCAGGCAACTTGCACTCCTGACGACTATAAAGGGGATAGGCATAACGCTCGCCACGGCACTTATCCTCACAACAGGTGGTTTCACCTACTTCCAAAATGCCAAGCAGGTGTCCCGATATCTCGGTATCTGTCCCACTTACGAACAGTCCGGTACGTCCGTAAACATCAGAGGACACATCAACCGAAACGGAGACGCATACACCAGAGGTCTTCTCTATATCGCCGCTTGGCCTGCCAGCAGGTTCAATGCCCAATGCAAAGAGACTTACACGAGGCTCAGGCAAAACGGGAAGCCCGGAAAACTCGCCATGATCGCTGTAGCCAACAAGCTCGTCAGGCAGGCTTTTTGCGGTCGTTGCCCATGACAAAGAGTATATCGACGGCTTTGTTTCCAACAGACCTTAGAATAAACCATCCTCCGATATTTTTACCTTTTTTTCGCATTTTTTAATATAGTTCGTGCTTTTTTATTTTAGTATACAGAAAAGCGTGACAAAATACTATCTTTGTAGAAAGTGTCACGGTTTTCAGTATATTTTATAAGAGTGGCAGCATGATTGCAGATCCCAGACCTTAAAAAATATAAGCGACGGTCAATTGTTTGCACTGATTGCCGCCAAAGATGATCTTGCACATGCGGCATATCGTGTGTTATATGACCGATATGCACAATTAATCTGGTCCTTATGCTGCGACGCTGGCAGTAAATTGGTCCGCTGGAATAAAGAACAATTTGTCGAGGAACTTTTCTCGCAGACCATGATTAAAATATACGTTCATCCAACCTACGATCCTATCAGAGGAAAGGTTTCGACCTGGATCTCCGGCATCGCCAGAAACACGGCATTCGACTTGCTGAAAGAATGGAATGACCACACACAAACCACAGTCGAACCGATACCCGAATTTTCTTCGGAGGAGGATGAGTCTACGACATCATCACCCCTGCATTTATTGCTAACTCAGGCTCTCGAAATGCTATCCGACCGGGAAAAAGACATATTGTTGACATACTTGATGTATGAGGATGGAACCAAGTATTTGCCTGGAACTGTTTTACAGGAGCTCTGTACAAGACATGGAATAACCGCCGACAACGCACGTCAAATAAAGTCACGGGCCATGAAGAAGTTACGTCAACAGATTCAGCTGTTGGAAATGGACAAATGATATTAAAGATGGAAAAGAAGCGTCAAACAGATGAGGCGTATATTAAAGACCTCTTGAAATCCACGGGATACTTATTCCCTGAAACAGACGAGCAGATGTCCATTTATGAGGCAAATGTAACGCTCAGAGAGTTACCCGAAAAGTTCCGCACTCCGGAATTTGTCTTTAACGCCGTACAGAATCAACGATCCTCAAAACATTGTACCGACATGGATAAAGCAATCCTCGCCGGACATATCATCAATACATGCAACATGAAAGATTTTGGAAGAGTAAAATTTCAAAAATTGCTTTATTTGGTTGAGCATGTATGTCTGCTGAACCTGCGCTCCAATTACATACGACAAACCGCAGGTCCATACGATGGAATCCTGCTCAAAAGAGTCGAGACGATGTTGCAGCAATATCATTTTTATGATATCTCTCAACAGCATACCGACAACAAAGCTGTGCAATATATCCCCCTTGTCGTCTGCGGAGGAGCTTGACGATCTGTTTCGCAAGAATTTTCCGACCGAATGCGACATGATTGATACCTTCCTATTCAAATTCCATAAAGCAACAATGGAGCAATGTGAGATTGTTGCAACGCTTTATGCCGTATGGAATAATCGAATTATTCGACAACAGGAGATCACAGATGAATTATTGAAGGCAGATTTTTTAGCTTGGGATCCTCATAAGTATAAATATCGGGATCGCGTAATGAAAGCCTTGATTTGGATGAGAAAAGAAAATATTATTCCGGTTGGTTGGGGAGACATTGTTGAATAAGGATAAAATGAAAATAAGGCAAATTTATGTTATATAATTTGAGACGACTTACGAGTGCAGCAAGCACATCTTTATCGGACAGGTATCACCGAATAGGATGATGGACTTCCCCAAGTAAATCACGACAATAAACTCTCCCTTGATAACAATTTACTCGTCCTCGGTTTCGGTGGCGTGCGCTTTGAAGCAGATATTTGTCTTGTTGCCTGCGGTGCTGTCGTAATCCCAAAGTCTGTTCGCGATCATAAATAGGAACTTTCTGAATGATTCACCCTCTGTAACTGCTCTCTCCAAGGTACTAGCCGCGGTTTACCGAGATTCCCGCGATATTCGTACTTATCGTTGATCTCACTTAAATAGGCCGTTTCTGGCATATTGGCAGCATATGCGTATTTCGGAGAATAGGTCGCGCGTGTGGCAGGAGAATCCCCCAATCACAGTGCTCACGCTTTTGCTGGAAAAGTAGTCGGTCATCGGGTTACTCTCGTCATTTCTCAATCTGGTAACGATCATGGCTTTGCGTCGAGGGACAGGATTTTCGCAAGGTGCTTGCGTCCGGTAGAGGATTGTTCGTCGGCTCGCTTGCGTTCAGCCTCGGCGTAGACTGTTATCATCGAGTTCAACAACAACGGGGGAGCGATCCCGGCCGAGGTCGCCGAAAATATCTTTACCCCCTTCTACACGACCAAGCCCGACGGCTCGGGCATCGGGTTGAGCCTTTCGCGGCAGATCATGCAGCTCCACGGCGGATCGCTGCGTCTGACAGGCAATACCGACCGGCGGGTTACTTTCACCCTGCAAATCGGATAAGAGAGCGTGTATCGCATTCAAGGCCATCGACTGTAACAAAAAGAACAATTCCAAGAAGATGGACTTGCTCTTTTTGTTAACGGTTGTGTGAAGAATTAACTTACCTTTTGTCGATTGTCTGCATCGACTTGCACGACAATCATCTTGCGCTGTGGACGGTAAAGCAGCCATTTTCGAAAGGCTTCGGATTCCATGGTGCACACCCGAAACGATAGAGCGGCAATCATTGCCAAATTGTAGAAATCTCCACATTCGGTAAAACGATGGGTACAATACTCGCTCATTTGCTTCGTCTTGTAGATTGAACGAATATTGCTGTTGATGGCTGACACAAAACTCCGAACAGTCGCGCAATTTGCGATTGCGTCATCCAGACCGTTCCATCTGATGAAAGCTCGATGGTCACGTTCCCGTTTTCAATGCTCAATGAGCCGAATTCGTTTGTTATGACTGTTTAGTTTTGTGGTTTACTGAAGCAAATGTAAGAATTTTTTTATATTGCAAAAAGATTTCGTCTTACATGGAAGTTAATTCTGCTACCCAAAATGGATGGAGAGCTACTTTATTTGTACGATAAAATAGCGATCTGTTGGGGGAGGAAGATCCTAAAAGAAGAATCAAGAAAGATATTATAGTTTCTTGATTTTTGGGTGCAAAATTGGGCGTAAATCTTATAACTACTTGATTTACACCCTTGCTGGCGGTGCGTATGGGTCTTGCCCTTGAAAACATCGGGCAGCGGGACGGTCGTTCCGCACATATAGCCGTCTTCGGTAGTTCGCTGGTCGAGCTGCCGCAGGTCTACCGCGCTGCCGCGGATCGCCACGACCTGATAGAAGTCGATATTGGTCTGCTCCCAGCCCCACGACGAGTAGAGGATGTCGCCGACACGGAGCGATTCGCGGAAAGCTGCAGCAGCCTTTTCCTGCGCCTCGTCATGGCGGCGGAAGCGCTCGGCCTCCTGCCGGATACGCTCCATAGCCTTGTCGTATTCTTCCGGGGTGTGGACCTTGTAAACATACCGGGGGCGCTTTATCCCCGGCGTCCATGCCGCGATACAGCGGCCGTTACGGCCCTGAAACCGGACAAGCGAGATGTTATAGATCAATTCGGGAGCGAAGCCCGTCCCTTGAGCGAGCCGCTCGGCATATTTGTTGATGCGATAGGTTTTCATTGTTTCTGAGATTTAAGATTTTTGGTATCTTCTTCTACGGTTTGGAACTCTCCGGGATTCCAGCCCTTTGCGACCAGTGCAGCCCGCGCGTCGATGACGCTCGGAAAGATGCGGCGCCTCTGCCGCGAAAAAGAGATGTATCCGACATAAATACGCCGCACAGGGCTTCTTTGATATTCGAGGTGGCAGCGGCACGGAACGGGACGGTAGTGCAGGAAGCCCCGCATGCGCAGCAGCAGGCCACGTTCGTACTCCTTGTCCCCGCGGCAGCGTTCCCACGCCTCGTATTTGTCGATGCCGTCGGTCAGCAGCGTGTAACCGACAGCCCGGTCATAGCGGGTTCGGCCCTGCCAAAGGCCCTTGAAAAAAAGCGACAGCAGTTCCAGTTCGAGCGTCGGACGGCCTTTCGTGCGCAGTGTTTCTGTCAGGGATACGACCTCGTCGTAACGGAAGTCGAGCGGGCGGATGTTGTTCGCCGCCATGCGCACCATCACCCCTGGGTCCGAAGTAATGGTGATACGTGTTATAATCTGATAGCTCATAATGATATGCAATTAAAAGACCGCAACTTTAGGGCTGCGGCCTGATTTGACAATACGTGAAGTGTCGTGTTATTTCGGATTGGTCGTGTCCCGGAGCTTCAATCCGAAATCGCCGCAGGCCGTACGCAGATCTTCGCTGAACTTGCAGCTCTCGCAATAATAATCACCCATCCGTCCGGCCAACTCCTGCAGATCGCCGTCCGTAATCGTCGCAGTATCGTATCCGTGCCTTTCGAGTGCCGCACGGTTCAGAAAGGCGATGTCGAACTCCGCATTCGGATCATCCTTACCCGGAACGCTTCGCAGTTTCTCGTCGGTGAATCGGTAAATCTCGTCGAGGTATTCCTTCTCCGTCCAGTCCGTATCCTCATGCTGCCGGGAGAACTCGTCGCCCCAGGCAATGAGCGTCGCAGCCGTATCGCGGAAGTTGTCCGAGGGCCGGAATTTCCTGCGCCCAGCTTCATAGGCGATATCGACCAGCGCCTCGGCATAGTCGCGCAGGGACACATTGCCCGGAAGCGCTGCGGACTGCCTTTTCATAAAGGCAGTAATGGCCTCGGCATAGATCCGAAGCTGCAAACGGTCGCGCTCCGCGGCGGCTTCGTCGCGATCCAGCCCGAAATCCGGGGATTCATGGCCATCGAGGAAGTTCTGCAACTCGCCCAGCCGGAAAACGTCGTAGCGCGTACGGTATTCCGGTAGGCAGCGTTCCACAAAATCTTCCGTAAGATCGCTTGTCGTCTGCGGCGCAGCTTCGGCGGACGGAATGAAATCGTATTCTTCCAGCCATTCGACGATGCCTTGCAGGGTATCGCAGGAGAGATTTTCAAGCGGAAGCGGGAAACCATCCCCGCCGTCCATCAGGCAGACGGGCGTCAGCCCGTCCTCACAAAATTCGAGGAGATACAGCCGAGGTAAGTATATGTATTGAGCAAGAGGAAGTAAAACAACGTATCCTAAAATTTGATAGTCAGTATCTCGAACCTATTTGTTCTGTTACTCGCTCATCAAATGATCCCACTCAGGTACTCATTAAGACAACAGGAACTGCAGAACGTATCGGAGAAGAGTGGAAAGTCATTAAACCTATAACAGTTGAAATAAAGTAAACAATGGAACTTCATTATATTCTAGTGGTTCTTGTAATTATAGCAATTATAGTTGCACAGATATACATATACAGGAACACTAAAAAGAAGATAGCGACCTATAAATCAATATTCCCCAATAGTACATCATCGTACTCTATCGTTGAGAAAGAAATTCAGACAGAGAGTTGTAGCGATGATGATGATGTCTATGTTGAAGATATTGATACCATAAGTGTTTCTCAGTTAAATATCAATACAGATAATGAAACACTTAAGGAGATTAGGGACGCCTTGAATATGTACCTTCAAAAAACAGAGGAGCAGCGAGCGATTTTTATTTAATGAAGGATGTCGTAGAGCGTTACTGTGATGCAGAGGAAGAAGAAATCAATATACAACAGCCGATACCGCTATACCTCGGTTTTGATGGGCACAATGGTCGGTATCATTGTCGGTATTGGCTTTATTGCCGTAAGTGGAGGTTTATCAAGCGAATCACTTATGGACAACATCACCTCATTGATGACTTGTGTCGCAATTGCTATGGCCGCAAGTTTAGTGGGTATTTGCTGTACAACTCTAATTTCTTGGTCAGCTAAAAGTGCTACATCCAAGGTAGAAGCTGATAAGAACAGATTCTACTCGTGGTTACAGACAGAGTTGTTACCTGTTCTGTCTGGAAATGCAGTAAATGCTTTGTATCTATTACAGCAAAATCTTATGACCTTCAATCAAACTTTCCAATCAAATATTGAGGGTTTGGATGGTGCCTTGTCTAAAGTTGAAGAGTCGTCTAGGGAACAAATAGAGTTGATTACTCTAATCAAGGATATTGACATTAAACGCGTAGCACAGGCAAATGTTACAGTTCTCAAAGAACTTAAAGAATGTACTGGTGAAATAGCTGTGTTTAATAAGTATTTGCACAGCGTCTCAGGATATTTGCATTCCGTAAATGAATTGAATAGCAACATTAATGAGCATCTTAATCGAACAGCCGCCATTGAGAACATGGGTGCATTCTTTGAAAGAGAGATCAATCAGGTTGCCGCTCGCGAACAGTATATCAACGAGGTTGTTGCAAAAGTAGACGACACGTTGCGTAAAACATTTGAGAAACTTGCTGAAAGTACAAGAGAAAGCGTAACTCAATTGCGTAACAACTCTGTTTCAGAGTTCGATGCACTGCTCAAGCATTATTCAGAGCAAAAGGAAGAGTTTGCAAGAATGCTTCAAGAGCAAAGAGAAGAGTTTGCTGCTAGAAATGCTGAAACTACTGAGTTGATGAAAGAGATTCGTAATCTTGCCGATATAAAGGCAGTTATGGGACAGCTCGTTGAGTCAACGAAGGGTCAGACAGCAATACTTGAGAGATTGGTTAGTAGCCTTAAAAACCAGAATAATGGTGGAAGAAGAGAAGGTTTCCCCATCGAAAGTGCAGTGCAACATGTGTCCGCTCCAGTATTCCCTAAGAGCATAACTTATATGGTTGCAACTATAACTTTGCTTGCTTTTATGGCGTTTGGCTTATATGTATATAACTCTTTTATTGCAGAACCAAGGATTGAGGTTGTTGGCGTTTCTAATGAGCCTCAACAAACTATAGTTCCAACATCTACGCAGGTAGAGCCAAATATCAGTAATGACCAAACTGTTAATGTAGATTACTTAGAGTCGACTCAAAGTGCAACACAGGAGCAATAGATATGGCAAAGGAAAGCAAATCATTCTTTTGGGCTAGTTACGCAGACCTTATGACAAGTCTATTCTTTGTTATGCTAACACTATTTATAGTTGTTATCATAGCATTGAATAATGCTCGTATTGATGCGATTGAGCAGACCGCTGAGCTGCAAGCGAAAATTGACAAAGCGGATGAGATAAACAATGCAACTCGAGAACTCGATACACAGCATTCGCAATACTTCAATACTTCCCTGAATTCAAAAAGCACAAACTTGCAGTAACTGTGAGTTTTAGAAGTGGAAGTGCAGATATGAATAGTCTTCCATCAAGTACAAAAGAAGATTTAAGAACGACAGGTAAGATCCTACAAGATTTTATTATTAAAACGACACAAAGTAACCCTCATATCCAGTATCTCCTTATTATTGAAGGACAAGCATCGAAAGATGGATATGCTTATAATTACGAGTTAAGCTATCAAAGAGCATTATCTCTTAAAAAATTTTGGGAAGATAACGGGTTGAATTTTAATGATAAAAATTGTGAAGTACTAATTTGTGGTAGTGGTGATGGACGTTTAAGTGGCACAGGACTTATGAGAGAATCAAAGGAAGTACTTAACCAGCGATTCCTTATACATATTCTTCCTAAACCCGGAAAAATTGGTGATTAATAAATGGGAAAAGATAAACGAACGCACTTTTGGGCAAGTTATGCAGATCTAATGACTAGTTTATTTTTCTTGATGGTTGTATTGTTCATCATATCAATCGTTGAGTTAAAACAAATTGATGCGACACCTCTTGAAGTGAAAGAATTAAAAGCAGAAAGAGACAGTTTATTGAACCTCAACTCTCGTATGGTACTTCGTCAAAAACAATATAGTGAAGAGTTGGATAGTATGCGATATCTTGCCAATGCAACACAAGCCCATATTGATAAGATAAATGAAATTAACGATGCTACCAAAAATCTCGACCAAAACTATTTTGTATACGACTCAATTAATAAAAACACAAACTGAATTTTGTTGTACGTTTTAAAATTGATGATGATCAAATATATAACATTTCTAAAGTTGAGCGAGAAAAATTATTGTCTGTTGGTCAAGAGTTAGTAAGATTCATTCATAGTGCCGCTGAAAACACGCCGGAGGTTCAGTATCTTCTCGTGATTGAAGGTCAGGCATCAAAAGATGGAATAGATAAAATGGATTATAACTATGATTTAAGTTATCGCCGAGCAAGAAATCTTAAAAAGTTTTGGGATAATAACAATATCCATTTTGATAGAGATAATTGTGAAGTACTAATCAGTGGTAGTGGAGATGGAAGGCTCAGCGGCACAGGACTAATGAGAGAACTCGAAGAAAAAGCAAATCAAAGATTTTTGATTCATATTTTACCCAAACCAGGACAAATCCAATAATATATGAAACAAATAATATACTGCTCATACTACTGTTATCTGTAGGTTGCGCTCAAAAACCAGCAGCTCCTAAGGGTAATAATAACTATCCTGTTTCTAGTCCATCTTCTCGACCAGGTTCATTCTCTAATAATGGTCGCCCACCACTACCACATCAACAAAAAGGAACTTCTCAGACAAATAAAACTTCAGATGTCGGTAATACTACAAATGGTAGAGTTTTGTCTCCAAGTGAGATCTTTGAAAAACTATCATCTGCGGTATTTAAGATTCATACATCTACTGCGTATCAAGGGTTCCAAGGTTCTGGCTTCTTCATATCTAGTAACGGTATTGCAGTAAGTAATTACCATGTTTTTCAAGGTACCGCTGTTGGCTATGAAGACATAATACTTTCCGATGGAAGCTCATATAAGGTAACGGAAGTTTACCATAAGAGTCAGGACAACGACTTTATAATATTCAAGGTTGGAGTTAGCAGAAAAGTAAACTACATTAAGATCGCAAATAATACACCAAAAGTAGGAGAGAAAATATATACTATCGGAAGTCCAAGAGGCTTGGATAACACTTTTTCATCTGGCGAAATATCACAGATAAGGGAGAACGGAAAGATTCTACAGATTAGTGCTCCAATTGATCACGGCAGTAGTGGAGGTGTTTTGTTAAATTCAAAAGGAGAGGCAGTCGGTATAACATCTGGAGGAATAGACGATTCTGGCGCCAATCTCAACTATGCCTGGAATATACAACTTATAAAATCATACATCCCATAGACTATATTTATATGTAAAATAGAATGAATATGAAAAGGTTTCTTATTTGGATTCTTTTATAAGGTTGTCTGTTGTCAACAACAGAGTGCTTAGCTCAAAAGTTTCAATTTAAAGTAGTAGAAATTTCTGATGGTTTTGTTGGCCTAAATAGAGATAACTTGCAAATAAAATTTAGGATTTGGGGCATTGATGCTCCAGAAAAAGAAACAGGCTTTTGGGACAAAAACCAAGGATTATTTGTAAACCCTTATTTTTGGGGAAAATATTATTGTTGATGTTCAAAAACAAGATGGTTGGGGTAGATATATCGCTTATGTTTATACTCTAGAGAATAAGGATGTCGCCCTTGAAATGTTGAATGCAGGAATGGCGTGGCACTATACAAAATATGACCAGTCCGAGAAATATCATAATGCAGAAATAAAAGCAAGGAATAATAAAGTGGGGCTTTGGGTATATCCACGACGAATTGCACCATGGGATTTTAGATAGTAATAGTATTTGGTACACTTAGAACGCTATTTCATACATTATCAAGAACATGGCTTTGCCATATGGATAAACCTGTATATTTTTGTTTGGAAGAACAATCGAATGAAAAAAACAATTGGTCATATCAACCTCTATTGATTTAGTTCGTATAGTACCAGATTAAATCGTCTACATTGCATCAGACGGAAACTATTCTACGCTTGTACAAACCGATAACGAGGTACGTATGTTATCATACCAATTGGGATAGATTGAGAAAATGATCTCACACCAACTCGGTAGTAAGGTTGGTAAATGTGTGAATGCTACTATTATTTTATTAGTGTAAAAACAACTATACAATTTTAATAGCTAATTGACGATTTATATTCGGGTTAAATTAGTATCTTTGCAAAATAAATAAGGTGTTCTTTTCAATAATGCAAAATAAGACAGATAAGGGAACTTTTCTTGTTTCTAAGTCGTTACCTATCACAAATTAAAATTCTGTAAATCGTTTGTCTTCAGCGAGAAATAAAGTTATCTATGTCTCGCCAGATGGAACGAGAGTTGTTTGTCGATGCCGCACTCCCGGGCGATGTTTTTCAGGCTGTCGTCGATCGAATCGAGTGTAGACATGGCAAAAACACGTCCGTCGCCGGTCAGACCCCGGTACTTGTTCAGGATGAACAACGCATACGGCAGAAGTTTGACAACGTATCTGGTTTCGGTCTTCTGGCGGTTCCCGCTGATCCACCACTCGCCCTGCGCATCCTGCTCGATCCGGTCATAGGTCAGCGAGGCCATATCCGCATAGCAGATGCCCGTAAAGCAGGAGAACAGGAACATATCGCGGTTATAGTCCTGACGCTTATACCGCAGCTCGGTAGTCATCATACGCCGGAGTTCATCTTCCGTTAAAAAACTACGTTCCGGATTCGGAGCCGTATATTGATAGAGGGAAAAGGGGTTGCGAGGCATCCAGCCGTTGTTGAACGCGATTTTGACAACGTATTTCAGGCATTTGAGATAACCGCTGACGGTCGTAGGCTTGAGCCCCAGATCGGATTTAAGGTAGACGTGGTATTGCTCGATGAACGACTGTTCCAACTCCGCCAACGGCATATCGCTCACGTTATACTCCTTACGCATGAAAGTCCGCAGATGGTCGATGGATTTATAGTAGCGGTTCCATGTACCGTGGCAGCGGTCGATGCCGACACGTTTCTTGAGGTCGCCGGTGAATTTCTCGAACGCTTCGAGAAGCAGCCGGTATTTTCTCCGAAGCCGAGATAGGCATTCTTGACCTTTTCGGCCGTAACGTATGACTCCCGGTCGCAGATATCCTGATAGTGCTTGCCGATCTGGGTGCGGATGTTGTCCAGATGACGGTTGATGCGATCCGCTTCGAGACTACGGCCTTTGGCGCGGCCGCCGCTGACCTCCCAAAGCGTTTCCGGGACGGAGAGCTTCGCGCTGAACTGCGCGATGCTGCCGTTGACCGTGATGCGACCCATGACAGGGACGACTTTCTGATCTTTGTCTTTGTTCCTTTTAAGGTAGAACAGAACCTTGAACGTGCTGCGCATAAACTCTGCTTTTTAGGGGTGCAAAAATAATTTCAGCAGAGTCGCATGTCAAGATGAACAACGATGCAAGAAACTGAAAATCACGTTTCTATGAATAATGAAGCAAAAGAAACGAGGTAACGATTTGGAAACCGAAACCTCGTTTAACATTACCTTATTCTACTTTTTTTCTCTAAAACAAAGGCACTGAAGAAAAGTGCATAATTATTTGATTATCTTTTGCTTGCGCACGGAAAATGCGTTCGTCGGGCGGAACCGTCGCCGGAACGACACGCTGCATCCGCACGCCGCGCAGATACCCTGCACTGACGACGACCGCGGCGATCATCGACAACAATACGGCACAGGTACCCAACCGCTTCATCGGCCGCCCCGTCGGTTTTTCTTTTCGCGTTTCGGAAACCAGCCTTTCGCCACACGTTCGCGCTGCTCGAACAGTTCGCCGATCCCCCACAACGACGATGCACCCCACACGGCCAGCAGGATCGAGAGAATCAGGTTTTCGACCCACAGCGACGCCGCGAGCGCCGCGACGCCCGACACGGCGAAAGCCCACCAGCATCGCACGCCGAAATAGTACTCGCCCTTGATGACGAACGGGTGAAAAACGCCGATAATGAGAAAGGTCGCCGCGCCGACGACGATTCCCACGAGATGATATGTCTCCAAAAATTCCATCATGTCGACAAAGATAGTGCAAGCCGAGTGCAAAAGCAAACGGAGTTTGAGGTTTTGCCGAGGTGCAGCCTATCCGAGCGGAGGCTCGTCCCCGCAAAGTGTGCATGCCGAGTGCAAAAGCAAACTTGTTCGCGGTTTTGCCGAGGCGCAGCCTATCCGAGCGGAGGCTCGTCCTCCGCAAAGTGTGCAAGCCGAGCGCAAAAGCAAACGAAGTTTGCGGTTTTGCCGAGGCGCAGCCTATCTGAGCGGAGGCTCGTCCTCCGCAAAGTGCACAAGCCGAGTGCAAAAGCAAACGGAGTTTGAGGTTTTGCCGAGGCGCAGCCTATCCGAGCGGAGGCTCGTCCTCCGCAAAGTGTGCAAGCCGAGAGTAGAACCAAAAGCTAAAAAGGCCGGAATCCGCATCGTTTCCGACCCGATCTTCCGACCGTCGAATAACGGAAACGAAACCAGCGATCCCGTAAAAGGGATCGCCGGCCATACCGACGCGACTGCCGGAGAGGCCCCGCGCACCGAAGGGAGGGAACCCGCACCGCAGGCAATCGTCGTTTAGAAATTGTACTGCACCTGCATGCTCACGCGGTTGGCATGGTTCTTCATGCCGTCCCTGTTTTCGCGGCTGCCGTAAAGGTATTCGGCGGCGATGCTGCAACGCGAGGTGAAGTTATAAAAGATATTTCCGAAGATATACTGACCGTTACGATACTGGTCGCCCGAGAAATAGCCGTGCTTCTGCTGGATATGCGCTTCGGAATAACCTCCCGATATGAAAAGACGCTGCGGCAGGATATTGATGCGCGCCGCGCCGTACCAGCCCCACATCGGCATGGTCTGCACCTTGGCCGGATCCTGCGGATCGGGGGTGAAGTCGTAGCCCAGTCCCGACAGGTCCTGAATGTAGTTGGTAATGCCCTCGCCGTAGACGCCGTTGCCGTAGATCGTCAGCACGCGGGCCAGATTGATGCAGGTGCTCGCCTGCACGCCCCAACCCAACAGGGAGGTATTGTTCCCCGTGGCGGCATTGTGCAGATAGAGATCGCGCACGACGCCCGTCACGCGGAAATGGCTGTTGCGTTTGGCCCCCCAGGCATACTGGAAATAGACCGGAAAATCGGGCACGCGCTGCGGAATCGGATCGAACGTCTCGCCGAACGTGCCGCTCACGCTGGGCAGCTCGGCCGCCAGACCGAATTTCAGATGATCGTTCGCAAAGGGAACTTCGTAGCGGATCATCGTGGCGAAGGTGAAGTTATAGGCGTTCGGCCCCTGGAAGTCGATCGTCGTGGGGCCTGCGTCGAGATCGCAGAAGGTCGTCACGTCGCGGCCGAAGGTAAAGCCCTTGAACGACACGTAGGCTTCGCGCAGGCGCGGCGTATAGCTGCCCTGCGCACCGCCGCGGAAGTCGGTGGAGACATAGACTACGACACGGCCCAGCGCACGGGTGTTGGCGATACCTTTAAGATAGATGCGCGAGGTAGAGGCATCCATCGACAGCCGCTGCCGCGAAGCGTAATCGCCCGGAACCGGAATCGACGAAGGGATGAAGTCGGTGGCCGACGGCGTTCCGTCGAAGTCGTAACTGGTACGCAGGGCGATGAACCCTCCGAGTGCCAGCGAATACTTGTTCTGTTTGTGCGCGAAGAGGAACTGCGGCCGCCCGGGCTGCTGGAAACCGGTGCGGTGCGTTTGGTTGTAATCGTCGACGGCGTCCATCATCGCCATCCGGTTACGGGCCGCACGAGCTCGCCACTCGCAGGGAATGAGCGTATCGGTCTCCTGAACCGAGATCATGTAAACCGTAGGCGAACTTCCGTCCCGGGCGGAGGATGCGTTAGGCTGCGCCGAAGCCGCAACAGTCAGGAACAACGCAACGATGAAAAGTCGAACTGTCTTCATAAGCTCTTGTGTGTTTTTTTGATTTAAAACCGTTTATTAATGTTGGATAACAGCCAGTTAATATTCGCTGCTACCGAAAGCAAGATATATGCCAAAGAATTTGACCCGATTCTTGAATCGACGCGGTCGGATATTCCGCCCCTTTTCGTATATTTGCAACGTCTTCATAATCTATCAGCTATGATGTGGATGCCGCTTTTCCTGATTCTGTTGCCGCTCGCCGCCGACGGTTGGCATTTCCGCCGCCACCGCAAAGCGTACCGCTACCGGAACCTGCTCCTGACGCTCGTCGCGGCGGGCGATCTGCTGCCGCTTGCCGGGATCGTCCTCTTCTGGCTGGTGAAGGACAACACCGGCGGCGTGGTGACGGCAGCCATGTGGATTTTTTTTCGCCTATCTGCTGCTCACGCTGCCGCGCATGGCCTACTACGCCGTGCGCGCGTTCGGCAAGGGCCGTGCGACGCGCATCCTCGCACCGATCGCCGCGCTCGGCATGGCGGGCGTACTGATTCACGGTGCCGTGTCGGGCCGCAGCACGCTGGCCGTACACCGCGTCACGCTCCGAAGCGACCGGCTGCCGGAGGCGTTCGACGGGCTGCGCATCGCACAATTCACCGACCTGCACATCGGGACGCTCGTCGACCCCGACCGCGAGATGAGGGCGCTGGTCGACTCGCTCAACGCTCTACGGCCCGATCTGGTGATCTTCTGCGGCGATCTGGTCAACATCCGCTACACGGAACTTGATTCGACGGCCATGCGTCTGTTGGGCGGCATCCGCAGCCGTTACGGAACCTTCTCGATCACGGGCAACCACGATACGGGCAACTACGTCCGCGATACGCTCTCCCTGCCGCCGGCGACCAACATCGCCGCGCTCGTCGAACGCCAGCGGGCGATGGGGTGGCGCGTACTCGACAACGAAACGGTCTACCTGCGGCGCGGCGACGATTCGATCGCCCTGTCGGGTATCTCCTACGACCGCTCGCTGGCCCGTCAGCGCCACGATCGCACGCTGCCCGGCTACGATTTCGGCACGACCTACCGCGACGTGCCGCAAGAACTCTACAACATCACGGCGGCGCACATTCCGCAACTCTGGGAACAGATTCTCGATGCGGGCTACGGCGACCTGACCCTTTCGGGGCACGTTCACAGCATGCAGTGCAAAATACGGCTCTTCGGCCGCGCCTTCTCGCCCGCGCAACTGATGTACCGCCATTGGAGCGGCCCCTACGAGAAGCAGGGAGGACGCTCTATGTCAACGATGGCATAGGATATGTAGGATTTCCCATGCGGATCGGTGCGAATCCCGAAATAACCCTGTTCGAATTACGACGATGAACGTGTACGCTTCGGTCGCCCTGTCGGGCGACGGCTATATGGACGATCGGTCGCCCCGGCGACTGATTCTCTCGACGCCCGCCGACTGGCGCGACGTGATGCGCCTGCGGGCGTGGGCCGACGCGATCCTCGTGGGGGCGGAGACCGTGCGCCGCGACGACCCGTCGCTCACCGTGCGCGACGAAGCGTTCCGCCGGGAGCGCCTTGCGGCAAACCGGCCGGCCGACCCCGCGAAGGTCACGTTGAGCCGTTCGCTGCGACTCGCCCCCGCGTCAAACTTCTTCACCGCAGGCTCGGGTGCACGGATCGTCTTCACCGACAACGCTGCCGCATCGCCGCTCGAAACAGCGGCCGAAATCGTCCGTATCCCCGACCTTTCGGCGGCGAGGATCCTCACCGAACTGGAAAAGCGGGGCTTCGAACGGCTGCTCGTCGAGGGAGGCCCGCGCACACTCGGCCTTTTTTTTGCGGAGGGGCTCGTCGACACGCTCCGCATGGCCGTCAATCCCGCCGTCCGCGTCGGCGACCCGCACGCCCCCCGTTTCGAACCGCCTTTCGATCCGGCACGCTTCCCGCAGCAGCGCCGACGGCTGGAAGGAATGGAGGTGACGACCTACACGCTGCATCCCGACCGCACGGAGGAGGATCTGCATTACCTGCGGCAGGCCATCGCCCTGAGCCGCCGCTGTACGCCCTGCGCCACCTCCTACCGCGTGGGGGCGGTCATCGTGACCCGTTCGGGCGACCGTTTCACGGGGTATACCCATGAAACATCTCCCACGCACCACGCCGAACAGGAGGCGATCCTCAAAGCGACGGCTGCCGGAGCCGATCTGCACGGCGCGAGTATCTACTCCTCGATGGAGCCGTGCTCGACGCGCAGCAGCGAACCGGAGAGTTGTTCGGAACTGATTCTGCGCCACGGCTTCTCGCGCACGGTTTTTGCTCTATACGAACCGTCGTGCTTCGTATGCTGCGAAGGAGCGGTGCGGCTGCGCAAGGGCGGCGTCGAGGTGCGCGTCTATCCGCAGTTGGCAGGCGAAGTACGCGCGATCAACGGCCACCTCGGTCTCCACGAATAGAGAAAAAGTGGACTAAACGGACTAAAAATGTCCTTTTCGTCCTTACAAAAACACATTTGAAGCGGATAATCTCTATCTTCGCAACATCATAAGTATAAAAGATATGAAAAAAGTCACGCTGGTTATGCTCGCCCTGACGGCCGTCATGCAGCTTCCCGCACAGGAACAGGGGCGGACGCTGTCGCTGGAAGAGGCACTCGAAATGACGCTTTCGGACAATCCGGCCATTCGGGCCGCCGAGTTCAACCGCCGCGCCGCACAACAGGAGCGCCGCGCTGCCATCGGTCTGCGTATGCCGCAGATCGGCATCACGGGCAGTTACGCCTATCTGGGTAAGGACATCGAAATCGATCTCAACAATACGAAGACGCCGGTGCAGAATCTCGCGGGACAGATCCTTCAGAGCGGCATGATCCCGTCGGACTACATCCCTCCATTTCGCAGATGTTGAGCGGAGCGATGGCGGCCAGCTGGGCGCTGCCGCTGCAAGACCGCAGTCTGGGATTCGTCGGCGGCGACGTGACGGTTCCGCTGTGGATGGGCGGCAAGATCAACGCCGCCAACCGTGCGGCGCGGATCAACGAACAGACGGCCCGATCGCAGGGAATCCAGCAGCGCAACGCGCTGGTATCGGAACTCGTCGAACGCTACTACGGGCTGGCGCTCGCACGACAGGTCGTCGTCGTACGGCAGCAGGTGGTGGACGGCGTGCGCAAGCACCTCGAAGACGCCGCAGCTCTCGAAGCGCAGGGCATGATCTCTCGCAGCGAAAAACTCTACGTCGAATTCAAGATGTCGGAGGCCGAACGCGACCTGCAAAACGCGCAGTCGCAGGTCGAGACGATCGCCGCCGCGCTGAACAGCACCATAGGCCAGACAGACGACTACCAGCCCGTCACGGCGATGTTCATACTCGAACGCATCGAACCGCTCGACCATTTCCGGACACTGGCCGCCGAACGCAACCCGCTGCTCGATCAGGTCGACCAGAAACGCCGGCTGGCCTACGAAGGGGTACGCGCGCAGCGTTCGTCGTTCCTGCCGCAGGTGGTGGCCATGGGCGGCATGTCGTTTTACGACTATCAGGTATCCAAGGTGCTGCCGCGCTGGGCGGTCGGCGTCGGCGTGAACTTCAAGCTCTTCGACGGCCTGAACCGCGAATACAAATATTCGGCGGCCAAACAGACCGTACGGCGCGTCGAAGCGTTGCAGGACAAAGCCGGAAACGACATTTCGGTGCTCGTCGAGAAGCTCTACAACCAGATGGAGAACTACCGCACGCAGATGGCCTCGATCGAGGCTTCGCTCGCCTTCGCCGAGGAGTATCTCAAAACCAAGAACGCGGCGTTTCTGGAAGGGATGAGTTCGTCGACCGACCTGATCGACGCCGAACTGAATCTGGCCAAGGTAAAGACCGAGCGCATCGAAGCCGCCTATCGCTACGACGTGTCGTTGGCGCAACTGCTCGAAGCCGCCGGCATCAGCGACGAATTCACCGCCTACATGCGCCGGCAGGACGCCCGCCGCATCACATTCGAGAAATAGTAAAAAACGAAAGAGATATGAAGAAGAAAAACATCATCGCTGTCCTCGTCGCCGTCGTCATCATCATCGCGGCAGTCCTATTGGTGAGCCGTTATTTGAAGGCCAGGACGCCGATCCTCCTTCAAGGCACGACGGAATGTACGACCTACAAGGCTTCGTCGAAAATCGCCGGCCGCATCGTCGACATGAAGGTCGAGGAGGGGCAGCGCGTCGAGCGTGGCGAACTGTTATACACGCTCTCCACGCCCGAACTGGACGCCAAACTGCAACAGGCCGAAGCGGTGCGGAGCGCAGCGTCGGCAATCGACCAGAAAGTGCTCTCCGGCGCCCGCGTGCAGCAGATCGAAGCGGCGCTCAACATGTGGCAGCAGGCGCAGGCCGGACGCGAACTGGCCAAAAAGACCTTCGACCGCGTGAAAGCGCTCTACGAACAAGGGGTCGTGCCGGCGCAGAAATTCGACGAGGCGCAGGCGCAGTACAACGCCATGACCGCGACCGCCGCGGCCGCCAAGGCGCAGTACGACCTGGCGGTCGACGGCGCCTCGAAGGAGGAGAAAGCCGCCGCCGCGGCACAGGTGCGGCAGGCCGCAGGCGTCGTATCGGAGGTGGAGAGCTACCTGAGCGACGCGATGGTCTATTCGCCCGTTACGGGCGAAATCTCGACGATCATCGCCGAGCAGGGCGAGCTGGTGGGCAGCGGTTATCCCGTGGTCGCCATCCTCGACATGAGCGACATGTGGGTGACGTTCAACATCAAGGAGACGCTGATGCCAAAGATCCGAATGGGCAAGCGCCTGCGCGGCTATGTGCCCGCACTCGACCGCGATGTCGACTTCCACATCACCTACATCGCTCCGCAGGCCGATTTCGCCACATGGGCCGCGACGCACGCAGGGCGGATTCGACATCCGCACCTTCGCCGTCAAGGTCAAGCCGCTCGGCGCCGAAGAGGGGATGCGCCCCGGCATGAGCGTTCTGGTCGACTGGGACGCAATCGAGTAGCCGATCGGAGCCATGCGCAACTACTTCAAAGAAACCGATCAGGTCGTGCGGCGCGAACTGCGGCGCATCGTCCGTCAGCCCATGTACTGGGTGCTGATGGTGGTGCTTCCCGTCGTGTCGTTCGCCTTCTTCGCCGTCATCTTCGAGCGGGGCGTGGCGCGCAACATCCCGATCGCCGTACTCGACGAAGACCACACGACGCTGTCGCGCAAGGTGACGCAGATGATCGACGACACGCCGACGGCGATGGTCTCCTACGAGGTGCAGAGCATGGAGGAGGCCCAGCGGCTCATGCGCGAAGGACGTATCTCGGCCATCGTCCACATTCCGGCGTTTTTCGAGAAGAACATCCTCAGCAACAGCCAGACCCATATCGAATGTTCGGTGAGCGGCACGAACATCACCGTCAACGGACTGCTGTCGAAAGACCTGCAAACGGCCGTCACGACCTTTCAGGCAGGCGTGCAGCTGCAACTGCTCATGAAGCAGGGGTTGACCGAGAAACAGGCGATGGCGCAGATCATGCCCGTGCGTTTCGTCAAGCACGTACTGTTCAATCCCTATATCAATTACAGCTATTACCTCTCGCCGAGCTTCATGCCCATGATGCTGATGATCTTCGCCATGCTCGTCACGATCTTCGCCATCGGTACCGAACTCAAAGCGGGCACGGCGCGCGAGTGGCTCGACACGGCGGGCGGGTCGGTCTTTGCAGCGCTTGTCGGAAAGATGCTGCCGCTCGTAGTCATGATGCTGCTCATGACGCTGACGATGTTCCTGATCCTGTTCAAAATCGTAGGGGTACCGCTCAACGGCAGCCTCACGGCCCTGCTCTTCGGCTGCATGCTGTTCGTGCTGGCCTACATGGCCATCGGCGTACTGATCGTCACGCTGCTGAGCAACCTGCGCCTGTCGCTCTCGATCGGCGGCGGCTATTCGGTGCTGGCCTTCACCTTTTCGGGACTTACCTTTCCGATGATGGCGATGTACCCGTGGGTGCAGGCGTTCAGCAAGATCTTCCCTTTACGTTCTATACCGACATCTTCATCGATCAGGCGCTTCGCGGTGCACCGGTCGTCGATTCGCTGTGGGACATGGGGTATATCGCACTCTTCATCGTACTGCCGATGCTCTGCCTGCCGCGCCTGCGCAAGATCTGTTCCGATGAAAAATACTGGGGGAGGATGTAACGATGGGACGAATCAAAGAGATACTGCAAGCCTACCGAACCGAACTGGCTTCGGTCATCCGCAACGAATACAAGGCGGTCTTCACCGACGGCGGCGTACTGCTGGTCATGGTGCTGGCCATCTTCATCTACTCGACGCTCTATGCGTCGGCCTATGCTCCCGAAGTGCTGCGCAACGTCCCGATCGGCGTGATTGACGAGAGCCAGACCCCGTCGAGCCGCGAACTGATCCGCACCTTCGACGCCGGCCCCAATACCTACGTGGCCTACGAGCCGAGCGGCATGGAGGAGGCCGAAGAGCTCTTCTTCGCTCGCAAGATCTACGGCGTGGTCTACATTCCGCAGGATTACGAGAAGCAACTGCTGGGCGGTTCTTCAGTCGCCGTATCGCTCTATGTCGACGCCAGTTACTTCCTCATGTACCGGCAGGTGTTCCAGGAGCTCGTGACGGGCATCGGACAGACGGGGGGCCATGGTACAGTTCCAGCGGCTCATCGCCAAAGGCGCCGACATCCCGCAGGCGACGGCCGCGACGCAGCCGGTCATCTACCAGTCGCACAACCTTTTCATTCCCTATCTGGGCTACGGATCGTTCATCATGCCCGCGATCATCATCGTCATCATCCAGCAGACGCTCCTGATCGGCATCGGCATGATCGGCGGCACATGGCGCGAATTCGGACTCTACCGGAAACTGATCCCCGCCAACTGCAAGCGCATGTACACGCTTCCGATCGTGCTGGGAAAGGCATTGGTCTACATCTCGATCTACGCCGTCACGCTGCTCTACATCATGACGGTGCATTACAAACTGTTCCCCTATCCTCCAACGGCTCGACGGAGGCCGTCGTCGGATTGCTCGTGCCCTATCTGCTGGCCTGCATCATGCTGGGAATCGCCATTTCGACGCTGTTCCGCTACCGCGAACAGTCGCTGCTGCTGCTTTTCTGGACATCGATTCCCATCCTGCTGCTCAGCGGCGCTTCGTTCCCGCGCGAAGCCATCCCGAATGGCTCTACACGCTGGGGCAGGTCTTCCCGAGCAGCAGCGGCGTCAACGCCTTCATCCGGATCCGGACGATGGGCGCTTCGCTGCGGGACGTGATGCCCGAACTGAGGATTCTGTGGGCGCAGGTCTTCGTCTACGGAGGGTTGGCCTGCATCGGCATCCACGTGATCCTGACACGCCAGAAGCAGGACGAAGGCGGGCAATAAAACCTCGCCGAAAAATCGACGAACCCCTGCCGCGAACCGCAGCAGGGGTTTCCGTGTTCGGGAGCGAACTTTTCAACCGACGTTCCGGATCAAAACATCGGGCCTCTGCCGCCCGGAGGGAGGCCCCATAGGCGGACGGCCGACACCCCTGCGGTTTCCGCCCAGCGCCCCCATGCCGTCGTAATCCTTGATGTCCTTGGAACCGCGCTTGCCGAAATTGCGCAGGTTGTAGACGAACTGCACGGTATAGTAGCGTCCGATCACGCTGTTGATCGAATTCTGGGTATATCCCGAACCGGTCGTGCGCGAGAAGGCCGTATTCTGGTCGAACAGGTCGTTGACGCCGAACATCACCTCGCCCCGACGGTTGCGGAAGACCTTCTTGCCCAGATAGACGTTGCACAGCACGTAGGAGTTGTCGTAATCGTTCGTGAAGCCGATATTCTGCTGGTAGGAAACATTCCCCGTGAAGGTGAAGCTTTTCAGGAAGACGAACTTCATCGCCGCGGTCGCCACATGGTTGAAATAGCGGTTCTTGTTATCGGAATCATTGACGACCAGCGAGTTTTTCGCGATGTTGTAGGCACCGTGCCACGAAAGGGTGAAATCGACGTTCTCGGAGATGTTGCTGCCCAGCACGGCGCGGAAATCGTAGCTCAGACGGCTGGCGTCGTTGCGCTCGCCGCCGACGATTTCGCCGTTGTCCAGATAGACGCTTCCGTCGGTCGCCTTGCGCGCCACCAGCGTCGGCGTAAGCGTGTAGTTGACGCCCGCCATCACATTGAGGTTGCTTTTCAGGAACGAGACGGGCAATCCGTAGCTCAGATGCGTGCGCAGGTTCAATAGCCGTCCATGTTGGTATAGGTGGAATAGGTGTGCGGATTGTAGGTTTCGGTCACGGGATCGCCGCCGCCGTCGACTTCTCCGGTCGGGACCTCCACCTCCACGTCGTAGGCCATGCTCGACGTGATGTAGTTCGACGTATTCTGCATCGAGAACATCCACATGAACGTACGTCCCTTCTCGACGTTGGAGTTCACGTAATGGAACCGCACGTTGTTCGAGTAGGAGGGACGCAGATGGGGGTTACCTTTGGAGATGCTCTGCGCGTTGGAGATATCGTAGACGTTCTGCAACTCGCCGATACCGGGGTTGTCGGTCGAGGAGTTGATGAACAGCCGGATCGAATTCTCCTTGTTGATGTTGAGCTGTCCCATCAGGAAATAGGTCAGGTTGTTGAATCCGTGCGACGTCTTCGCATCGTCGCCCGCCCCCATGACCTTCGTCGCCGAGAGCACCTCGCCCGTCAGCTGGGCGCGCTGGTAGGAGACATTGGCCACGAAACGGTTCTTGCCCTTCACGATACGGAAACCCGGCCCGATACGATGCGTCAGATAGCCCGTGTTGGACGATTGCGACAGGCTCGGATCGGGTTCGACGCCAGCCGTTTCGAACCGGTCGTCCGGCGTCACGTAGACCTTCTTGTCGCTCTCCTGATAGTTATAGGCCACACGGTATTGCAGGCTCAGCTGCGCATACTGCGAAACCGGTTCGGTATAGGTCACGTCGCCGCGCAGGTTGTAGCTGAACGACGGCGAATGCGCACGCTGGTAGCGCAGCAGCAGGGTATCCGTAGGAACGACGATCAGATCGGGATCGATACCCCGCGCCTGGTTCGAATAGCTGTCCGTATCTCCTCTGTTGTTCCGATAGCGCACGCTGCCGTCAAGCGTCAGCGTGCGGCCGTCTTTGCCCAGCTTCGTGCGGTAGGAGAGGTACTGGTTCAGATTGACTCCCGTGCGGCCGCCGTCGCTGAAATTGTCCACCACGCGCAGACCGCTCTCTCCCCACTGGTGGCCATAAGTCGTGCTGTAAGGATCGTAGCTCTGGAAACTGAGTCCCGTGCGCGACATGAGTGACTGGTTCTCGAAATACGCCATTCGAGACGGGCATTGAGGCGGTGGTTGCCGTTCATATTGTTCGAATAGCCGTCCGTATGCAGCGTATCGATCGGCGACGGAGTTTCGTACCACTTGTCTATCGTCGAGTAGTTCTTGGTCGTCGTACGGTTGAAGAAATAACTGGCCTGCAACGTCACCTTGTCCGGCCGGCCGGTCTTTCCCCAACTGTCGGGTAGTTGACGCCGAACGAGTTGACCGACGCCACACCGCTCTGCGGCCGCACCATCAGCGCCCCCACGCCGCCGCGGCCGCCCGAACCTCCCGACACGCCCAGAATGTCCTCGAACGAAAAATTCTGCTGGTTGACGTTGTTGAACAACCCGATCACCGACACGCGGCTCGACCCATGGAACAGATTGACGTTGCCGCCCACGTTGTACTTGTGGTTCGACGTTGTTCCTTCTGTTTCGGGCTGGTAGCCGTAACCGGCATAGAGCTTGCCGAACTGGCCCTGACGCATGTTGGGTTTCGTGACGATATTGATCGCCTTGTACCCCTCGCCGTCGTCCATACCCGAAAATTCGGCCGCATCGCTCAACTTGTCGTAGACCTCGACCTTGTCGACCGCCTGTGCGGGCAGCGACTTGATCGCCGAAGTTACGTCCTCGCCGAAGAACTCCTTGCCGTCGACGAAGACCTTCTTCACGGTCTCGCCCTGTGCCTCGACCTCGCCGTCGGTAATGGTGATGCCGGGCATCTTCTTGAGCAGCCCTTCGACATCGGCGTCGGCCGTCACCTTGAAGGCTCCGGCATTGTAGCTCACCGTATCGCCCTTCTGCGACGTACGCATCGACTTCACCTCCTTGACCACGGCCTCGATCTCGGTCGACGAAGGCGCCAGCTCGAGCGTGCCGAGCGACTTTTTGGCGGCCGACAGTTTCAGCTCCTTTTCAAGCGTTTCGTAGCCCAGAAACGAAACGGAAACCTTGTAGGTACCGTAGGGAACCGTCGCCTCGACGCGCCCCTTGTACCCCGTCGTGAAGTAACGTTTCTGCGCCGCAGGATCCGCCGGCGCAAACTCCACGACGGCACCCGGCACGCCCTCGCGCGTCGAGGCGTCGATCACGGTCGCCGTCACGCTGCCCGACTGGGCATAAATTTCCATCGCGGTGAACAATGTCACAAACAGTAAAATCGTTCGTCTCATCTTCTCTTTTATCTTTCTCCCGGGATCGTTCCGATCGCCTATCGGCAAATCTTCGCGAAGATAGCCAAAATCCGGCAAACCGCCGCGAATACCCCGTCTATATTTGTCCGCTCCGGCGTCCGAAACACACGGACCGGCCTTCCAAAAACAGGGTGTCAAGAGACTTGACACCCCTTTCACCAAATCAATTCTGAAGCCCTATTAAAATGTGAAGTGGTTTATCGAACGACGGTAGGACGCCGGATGCGCCCCGTCCGCTGCGCCGCACGCCGCGGCGAAGATGATGCACAGGGTCCGCCGACCGCTGCTTCTCCCATTGTTGACGGTGTACGTCGTTTAACACACGCTTCATAGCCGACCTCTCGGCGACAGCCACTTTTTCCAACCTTCTACGACGTACGTCGGCGGCCCTGCGCTTCATCCGAATCGTTTCCTTCCGACGAGCCCGTCCGGCCGCAACTCCGCCGCAGCGGCATCTCCTTCCGTCCATCGGACAGGAGGCCCCTCCGGCCGCAAGAGACGGCATCAGTCCCCGAAACGTTATGTCGGCAATCGATCTCATCGTCGGATTTATACGAAACAAAGATAACGCCCCGAACGGCTTTCCGGTGCCGGAAGCGGGGTCAACGGGCAAAATCGGCGGGTGAACCGACTAATCGGCAGGGTGAACCGACGTAAGCCAACGCTTGAATTCGGGAACCCGGGCCTTGGAGATGACGATCCGTTCGGGTGTTTCGACGCTCAGACGCAACGCCAGCCGGCTGCCGAACCAGACCGCGATCTCGGCGACGGCCTGCCGCGCGACGATGAACTGGCGGTTGGCACGGAAGAAATCGCTCGCCGGCAACAACGTCTGCAATGTTTCGAGCGGCTTGTCGAGCGGATACTTCTCACCGTCGAGCGTACAGGCCGTCACCCGCTCGTCGCTCGTGTAACAATAGGCGATCCGCTCGCGTTGCAGAGGAATGAACTTGTCGCGCACGCGCACCAGGAAAACCTGCTGCCGCTCGTTGGCACGCTCCGCCAGCCGTTCGACCCGCTCGCTGTAACGGCTGCGTTCCAATCCCGAAAGCCGCCGCAACTTCTCCAGCGCACGGCGCACCTCCTCCTCCTTGATCGGTTTGAGCAGGTAGTCGATGCTGTCGACCTTGAAGGCTTCGAGCGCATAGCGGTCGTAGGCGGTCGTGAAAATGACGGGAGCCGTGAGCGAAACCCGTTCGAAAATCCGAAACGCCTCGCCGTCGGCCAGATGAATATCCATAAGCACAAGATCGGGCTGCGGATGCGTCCCGAACCACTCGACGCTCTCCTCGACCCCTTCGAGCACCGCCGTGATCTCCACGGCCGGCGCCACACGGTGCAGGATCGACTGCAAGTTGACCGCAGCGGCGGTTTCGTCCTCGATGATTACGGCTTTCATTTCGTGCGGGGTTTCAGAAGCGACATGCAGACCGAGAAGATCTCCCCGCTGCGGTCGATGCGGATGCCGTGGCCCGTGATGAGCTGCCAACGGCTGTCGAGGTTGTGCAGGCCGATTCCCGTACAAGGTTCGGCGTCGAGCTTCGGCAAGAGGGGATTCGACACGACCAGCTGGCCGTTTTCGACGCGGATCGAAACACGCAGCGGACGGCGTTTGGTAATGGCGTTGTGCTTGACGGCATTCGACAGCAACTCCTGCAACGTCAGCACGGGCAGCCGGTAATCCAAGTATTTCGGGGCGACGTCGACATCGAAAAAGAGCTTGTCGGCATAGCGTATCTTGAACAGATAGCCGTAGGCTTCGGCGAAACGTAACTCCTCCGCGAGCGTCGTCAGCATGTTCTGACCGTTGCGGATGATATAGCGAAACGAGAAGGAGAGCTGGTCGATGTAGGTGAGTGCCTTCTGTTCGTCGCCCTCGCGCACGAGCATCGCCAGCGAATTGAGCGAATTGAAGAAGAAGTGGGGGTTGATCTGGCTCACCAGCATGTTGTAGCGCGTCGTGAGGTTCTCGCTTTTGAGTTGTTCGTTCTCGACCTCCATCGCCTGCCGCTGACGAAGCAACAGGCTGATCTGCCCGTACAGGAGTACGACGACCAGCGTGAACGAACACTTCATGATCAGGTTATAGTCGAGCCAGCTGCCGCTGAGCGCCAATATCGTCAGCTCGTGCGTCCGCCAACGCACGACAGGGGCGATGAAATAGAGCCCGACGGCAAGCCCCGCACACAGCAGACCGCGTTTGAGAAATCCCGACATCGGCCGCACGCGGTCGCCCAGCCGCAGGAGCGAAAGCAGCAGGAAAGCCAGCACGAAGAAATAGAAGAGCTGCAACGCGAAGATCACCCCCTCCTGCGGACGTTCGAAGATCACACCGTAATCGAACGGCTCGCCGTTGCGTTCCAGCACTTGTCCCAGCACGAGCCGTCCGCCCGAACGGTGCGATTCGAGCGCGTCGGCCAACAGATGGTCGCCCGACCGCAACCGCAGGAAGCGCGCCGAATTGCGGGGGATATAGACGCTGTCGCGCGCCGGTGCGACCTCCGCCAGCCCCGTAGCGGCGGCATCGCCGTCCGAAAGCCTCTCCGGCGAAACGTAAAGCAGATAGCCGTGCCCGTCGGGCGAAATCCACACGTCGCCTTCGACGCGGACAATCTCCCGATCCGTCCGCAACTCCCGGCTGAAAGGCGGATGCCGGTCGTCGCTCTTTTCGACCACGAGCAACAGCACGTAGGAGAAATTGACCACCAGTGAAATGGCCACGGCGATCAACAGGTTGACGACGATTCCGCTGTATTTCGACGGTCGGGACATTCGCTATCGGACAGCTATTTGCCCTCCTCGTACCACGAGGCGTACATACGGTAGTCGCGGGCGATGCGCAGGATGATCTCTTCGCGTTGTTCGGGCATAATCTCCTTGACCTTGCGGGCCGGGACGCCGGCATAGACCGAATTGGGTTCGAGTTTCGCGCCCGACAACACCAGCGCGCCTGCGGCCACGATGCAGCCCGACGCCACGACGGCGTTGTCGAGCACCGTGGCCCCCATGCCGATCAGGCAGTTGTCCTCGATGATCGCACCGTGGATCGTGGCGTTGTGACCGATCGACACGTCGTTGCCGATATGCGTCTGCGAAGGGTGGGGGCGCACCGTCGTAGAGCGTATGGATCACCGTCCCGTCCTGGATGTTGGTCCGGTGAGCGCGGCGATGGAATGTGATTTGACTGATTGCAACCACAATAAAAAATAGCTAAAACAGCTTTTTTATTCCAGCAGCCAATTTTTCCCATTTCGATACGTTTAACTTCAGCGAACGATCTTCCGCCCACAACGGAAGACTCGAAAGGGTTGTCCGATCGAAGGACCGGCCTGCATGTGACAGGCCACGGAGTGAGTCCGGCAAGTCCCGCGTCGAGGCCCTCGACAATTGACAAATCTTGCCGGACTCACACGTTAAATTGTATTGAAAATGGGTTATCTATTCACGTCGGAGTCCGTGTCCGAAGGACACCCCGACAAAGTTTCGGATCAGATTTCCGATGCCATTCTCGACGAATTCCTTCGTCACGACTCCAACTCCAAAGTAGCCTGCGAAACGCTCTGCACGACCGGTCTGGTGGTCGTCGCAGGCGAAGTGCGTTCGGAGGCGTATGTCGACGTGCAGGGCGTGGCGCGCCGCGTGATCAACCGCATCGGCTACACCAAGAGCGACTATCAGTTCGACTGCAACTCGTGCGGCATTCTGTCGGCCATTCACGAACAGTCGTCGGACATCAACCAGGGCGTCGTCCGCGAAGCCGAGGAAGAGCAGGGCGCCGGCGATCAGGGCATCATGTTCGGCTATGCGTGCAACGAAACCCGCGAATGATGCCTGCGACGCTGATCCTCTCGCACGTGATTCTCAAGGAGCTGGCCGTCATCCGCCGCGAAGGGGAGGCGATGACCTACCTGCGTCCCGATTCCAATCGCAGGTCACGATCGAGTACGACGAGAGCAGACGGGCAAGCCCCTGCGCGTGCATACCATCGTGGTTTCGACGCAGCACGACGACTTCATCGCCGCCGGCAACGGCATCGACGAAAAGGAGGCCGAGCGGCGGATGCAGGAGCGCATCCGCGAGGACGTGCGCACGATCCTCATTCCGCGCGTCAAGGCCCGTCTGGAGCGCGCCAAGGATAAGTTGGCCCGACTGATCGGCGACGACTATATCCTGCACGTGAATCCCACGGGCAAGTTCGTGATCGGAGGGCCTCACGGAGATACGGGACTTACGGGCCGCAAGATCATCGTCGATACCTACGGCGGACGCGGCGCGCACGGCGGCGGCGCCTTTTCGGGCAAGGACTCCTCGAAGGTGGACCGCTCGGCAGCTTACGCAGCCCGCCACATCGCCAAGAACCTGGTGGCGGCGGGCATAGCCGACGAAGTGCTGGTCGAGCTGTCGTACGCGATCGGCATTGCCCGGCCGTTGTCGGTCTATGTCGACACCTACCGGTCGAAGCGTCCCGCAGCGATCGACGGCATGACCGACGGCGAGATCGCCCGCCGCATCGGGAAGCTCTTCGACCTGCGTCCCGCGGCCATCGTGCGGCGTTTCGGCCTGAAAAACCCGATCTTCGAGGCGACGGCTTCCTACGGGCACTTCGGCAATCGTCCCTATACCCGCACCGAAAAGCTTTGGCGCGACGGACACGAAGTCGAACGGGAGATCGAGTATTTCGGCTGGGAGAAGCTCGATGCCGTAGAGCTGATTCGCAAAGAGTTCGGACTTTGACCCTGCGTCGCAGAAGGCGTAAAAACGGGACGACGGCCGCAAAGCCGTCGTCCCGTTTTCCATTTCGTACGAATGATTCCGACAAACCTTGCGGAGTAGCATGAAAACAGGGTGCATGGTACCATTCTTGCGGCGAAACGACGAACCTTAAACAAGCAACGACATGAGAAAAATCAAGCTGCCGACCGACCGACCGTACCGTTTTCTCCACGGACAACAACGGCTATGCCGGCAACGAACGCGACGAGACGCTGGTCGACCAAAATCTGTGGGACTCCGAAATCGCTGCGGACGACCGCATCCCCGACGGAATCGGCGAAATCGGCGAAGACGACCGTCCCGTCTACGACGAGGAGGGGTACACGCACGCACCGGGGGAGTGACGCCCCCCCGAAAGCAGACGCCGGAAACCGTTCCCGCACCACGGCGTCGGCCGCATCGCCACACCGGGCGGTGCCCTTTCCGGAACATCCCGCACGGACGCGGACAATCCCGACCCTCCCGACAGAGGCCCCGGTCCTGCATATCCCATGCGCGTTTTTTCAACCGGCGATAAAATATTTCACGGCAAGGCACGTTAGTATGTCAGAATTTGGAAACGAAGGAATTTGCCCATGATAGAATTCGCCTAAAAGTTTAACGTAATTTTCAGAAGCGATGAAAAAGACTCTTTTATTTTTAGGAACGATTGCAGTTTCGGCCGTCACGAGCGGCGTAACGGTGTGGGCGGTAGACCGCTCGCACACCGACAAAATCGAATATATCGAACGCGAGGTCGAACGTACGCCCGCCCTCGGTTCGCACTTTACGGCCTACGAAGCCGATAAATATCCCGACCTGACCTATGCGGCCGAGAATGCGGTCAAAGCGGTCGTGAACATCGAAGCGATCCAGCAGGTCGACGTCTCGTCGGGTTACGGCGGAGGCGCCTACGACCCCTTCTTCGAATTCTTCGGCATTCCGCAGGGCTACGGTCGCCGCGGCGGCCAGCCGCAGACGCAGGAGCGCCGTGCCGGCGGTTCGGGCGTGATTATTTCGGAGGACGGCTATATCGTGACGAACAACCACGTGATCGAAGACGCCACGAAGCTGCGCGTGAAGCTCAACGACGGCCGCACGTTCGACGCCAAGGTGATCGGCACCGACCCCACGACGGACGTGGCGCTCATCAAGGTCGAGGGCAAGGATCTCCCGACCATCCCGTTCGGCAACTCTCCGGGGGCTGCGTCTGGGCGAGTGGGTGCTGGCGATCGGTTCGCCGTTCGACTTGCAGTCGACCATTACGGCGGGCATCGTGAGCGCCAAGGCGCGGAACCTGGCGCCATTCCCAACAGTTCAGGATCGAGGCGTTCATCCAGACCGACGCGGCGGTGAACCCGGGCAACTCGGGCGGTGCGCTGGTCAACACCCACGGCGAGCTGGTGGGCATCAACACCCTGATCAAGTCGCAGACGGGCAGCTATGTGGGTTATTCGTTCGCCATTCCCGAGTCGATCGTGCGCAAGGTGGTGGTGGATCTCAAGGAGTTCGGCATCGTGCAGCGCGCACTGCTCGGCATCTCCTATTGCGATTGTCGATCAAGACTTTATCGACCAGATGGGCAAAGAGACCGGCATCAAGGATCTGGGCGGCGTCTACGTGGCGGCAGTCGTCGAGGGCGGAGCCGCTTCGGAGGCCGGAATCCGCAAGGGCGACGTGATTCTGGACATTGATGGCGTGAAAATTGTTGAGCCTTCGACGCTTCAGGAGCAGATCGCCCAAACGCCGACCCAACGATACGGTTAAATTATCCGTAAAAAGAGACGGAAAGGTGAAACAATTTGATGTTACTTTGCGTAATAAAGCGGGTAAAACGGAATTGGTTACCAAAGAAGACGTCGATATTCGTCGAGGCGCTCGGAGGTAAGTTCGCCGATGCGGGCGCCAAACTCTGCCGTGAACTCGACATCAAGGGCGGCGTGCAGGTGGTCGGCATCAAGGCCGACGGAATTCTGGCCCGTGCCCGTGTCAAGCAGGGATTTGTGATTACTCATATCAACGATCGCCCGGTCTATTCGCTCGGCGACATGCAGCGGATGACGGAGAAGGTCCGTTCGATCGACGGCGTTTATCCCAACGGCCGTTCGGCAAGCTACACGCTGGTGGAATAAAGCGGTCCCGGGCGGGTTTTAACGACGATTTGCCGGGAGGAGTAATTCCCGCGTCGTTGAAACGGAAGGTTAGTATAAAAGTTAAATATGCGTCAATTAAAAATTACAAAATCCATCACCAACCGCGAAAGCGCGTCGCTGGACAAGTACCTGCAGGAAATCGGCAAGGAGGAGCTTATTACGGTTGAAGAGGAGGTGGAACTTGCCCAACGAATTAAAAAGGGTGATCAGGAGGCATTGGAAAAGCTGACCAAAGCCAATCTGCGTTTCGTCGTTTCGGTCGCCAAGCAGTATCAGAATCAAGGCCTGAGTCTCCCGACTTGATCAACGAAGGAAACCTCGGGCTTATCAAGGCTGCGGAGAAGTTCGACGAAACCCGGGGTTTCAAGTTCATTTCCTACGCCGTGTGGTGGATTCGCCAGTCGATCCTTCAAGCGCTGGCCGAGCAGTCGCGTATCGTGCGCCTGCCGCTCAACCAGGTAGGCTCGCTGAATAAGATCAACAAGGCTTTCGCACGCTTCGAGCAGGAGCACGAGCGCACCCCTTCGCCCGAGGAGTTACGAGCTGGAACTCCCCAAGGAGAAGGTCACCGACACGCTGCGCGTGGCAGGCCGCCACGTCTCGGTCGATGCCCCGTTCGCCGACGGCGAGGACAACTCGCTGCTGGATGTGCTGGTCAACCCCGATTCGCCCAACGCCGACCGCGGGCTGATCAACGAGTCGCTCTCGATCGACACATTAACCCTCAAACCCATACGCTCATGAAACGACTTTTTCCCCGCATTGGCGCTCTTCGCAGCGCTGATCTTCGCCGCACAAGCGGCCACGGCTGCCAAGAAACCCAAAGATCAGGAGTTCCGCCACATCGCCATCACGCTCTGCTCGGGCGAGGTCGTCGATGGCTACATCCATCGCAACTGGTCGGCCGAAACGTCGTACTACGCCCTCAAGAAGGCCAACTACTCGCTCAAGATCGTCCCCACGCCCGAGAGCGACGAGGTGACGAAATACACGGCCGACGAGATCGACCACCTCGTCTTTCTCGAAGCGACGGAAAACGAACCCGACGGACAGCGCTGGGATGCCTGCCCCGTGGCACGCCCCAGCATCTCGAACCGGTATCACTCTGCCCGCCAGCTGGTCTGCCTGAGCAAGCGGGGCGACAACGCCACGATCTACTGGTGGAACGAGGTGGTCACGGGCGGCCACCGAGGTCAGCAGCGCATCCTGACGACCATCTACGGCATCCGCTTCGACGGCGACGAAGTGGTCTATCCCTTCGGTCTGCTGGTTCCGGCACTGATGAAGAAGAACTACCCGGGACTGGCCGAAAGCCTCAAGGAGTTCCGCAAGGAGAAGGCGCAACGCAAGGAATTGGCGGAAGATCCCACCGTGATGCTCGACGTCTACGACCGATGGCTCGCCCAGCGGGCGCAATAGCGCGATCCGCCGCATGTACGACGCCGCGGGCTGCAAAGGATTGCAGCCCGCGGCGTTTCTCTATGAACGGCGGTTATCGCTTCTCGCGGCGGGCCTTCGGGGCCTTGCAACCGTCGGGCCGCTCCTTTTGCCGGCCTGCGGGGCGGGCCGTGCCGACGGTCGTGCGGCGTCTGCGACTGCGCCCAGCGCATGAACTGCTCGGTGGAAAGGATCGATTTCATCGCCTCGGCCTCCTTCATTTTGGCTGCACGCGCCTGCTCACGCAGCGCTTCATCCGCTTGCAGTCGTTCGAGCGTAGCCTCATAGGCCTGTTCGGCCTGCTTTTCGGTCAGTTTCAACTGTGCGGTCATCCGGTCGGTCGCCTTGCGCGCCAGCTGTTCGGTCGTCGGACGCTCCCGGGGAGGTGCCACCGACTTGTTTTCCTGCGCGAACGCACTCGTCCCCGCCATCAGCAAAAGGGCCATGACGGCCGTCATCATCTTTTTCATCGTCGTAAATAGTTAAAATTATACATCGCTCCGACCGGAACCGAATCCGGCCTGCGAAACATTCCGATAGCAAAGATAGGACGAAGCCGCACGATACGAACCGCGGGGCGGCCCAAACGGCAAAACTGCGGGATCAAGCGCCTCCGAGGCGGGGCGAACCGGCCGCCGATCGCTCCGGTGCGGACGGCCGCCCGCAAAAAAGCGGCGGGAATCCTGCAACGGATTCCCGCCGAAACGACGACGCGCCTCTTCGTTCACTTGACGACGGGCGACTGCACCGTCACGAAGGGGCAGCCGTTGCCTTCGCAAGTCGAGACGACGCGGATCGCACGGATCGGCTTCGGCGGCCGGCGGATCGTCAGCCCGCCTTTCTCCAACTCGCCGACGCGCTCGAACGTCTCGCCGTCGGCGCTCGATTCGACGTATCCCGTCGTGAAGGTGAAACGGGGCAGTTGCAGGTTGCCCGTACGCACCGCCAGTTCGCGGCACGCGAGCGGCTCGGCGAAATCGTAACGGATCCAGTCGCCCTTCCGGCAAGTGCGCGCCGTGCGGGCGATACCGCGGTACTCCTCGGCACGTGCGTAGGGGAACTGCTTGCTCTCGCCCATCGACGTGGTGATCTTCACGGCAGGTTTCAGCGTGCGGTAATAGGCCGGTGCGCCCACCTCCGGACTGCGGCCGCTGCGGTAGCTGCTGCGGAAAAGGTAAAGTTCGGGACGCTCCGTCCGAATCGGGCCGGTGTAAGGCTGCGGCTGCGCGCCGTCGACGGTGAAGGTCAGCTGCGAATCGTCGTCGACAGCAGCGGGTCAACACGCCGCCCTTGTAGCTCACACGGGGCGGCATCAGGCGGAAGCGAATGCCCTGCGCCCCCATGCGATCGTAGTGCGACCGCAGACGGCGGTAAAACTCCGTCCACTCGTGCACCCCTTCGCTCCAACCCAGTTCGGCCAACGCGCAGGCGCGCGGAAAGGTCATGTAGTCGAGATAATCGGGAGTTTCGGGATTGTGCGAAACGTACAGTTCGCTGAAAAAGGCCCCTTCGACACCCAGCACGTTGGCCTCCTGCGCCGGCGTGAATCCGCAGCGGGCGAAATCGAACGAATAGGTCTTGCGCACGTCGAAAATCGCCGCCCAGTCGTGCCCGTCCTCATGGGGCGACTGGCGCATGTCGAAATAGAAATATTGGCCGGGCATCACCACCGTACGGTAGCCCGCCGCCGTGGCATCGAGGCAAGCCTTGACGCTCTCCCAGCCGTGGACACGGGTGCTGCGGGCCAGCTCCCCGCCCTCGATCGCCTCGTTCCACACGGCGGGACGCTTGCCGTTGGCTTCGAGAATGCGGGTCAGCCTTCCCAGAAAGTACTGTTCCAGCGCATGTCCGTCGGCCATTCCCTCGCGCGCCATGAGAGCCCGACAGTTCGGGCACTTCTCCCATTGGCTCATGTCGACCTCGTCGCCGCCGATATGGAGGTACTCCGACGGGAAGAGCGCCGCCAGCTCACCCAGAATATCGGCCAGCAGCCGGTAGTTCTCCTCGCGCGAAGCGCACCACACCGAGCGGTAGTCGTAACCGGCCGTCGGACGCAGGTCGAGGGTATAGTCGCAGAGAATCTCGGGATGCACGCGCGCGAAGTTGCGGCTGTGCCCCGGCAGGTCGAGCTCGGGGATGATCTCCACGTTGCGCACGGCGGCATAACGGATCAGGTCGCGCATCTCGTCCTGCGTATAGAACCCGCCGTATTTCTCGTCCCATTTGCCGTAGACGGGCATCACGGGCGAATCGCCGCCGCGCCAGGCACCGATCTCGGTGAGTTCGGGATGCGACTTGATCTCCAACCGCCACCCTTCGTCATTCGACAAGAGCAAATGCAGCTTGTTGATTTTCAAGTGAGAGAGCAGGTCGATATGGCGCTTCACGCGATCGGCGTCCATCCACGTGCGAACCACGTCGAGCATCATGCCGCGGTAATGGAAGCGCGGCGCATCCTCGATGCGACAGGCGCCGACGGCCAGCGGCAGGGTGGCCTGCCCCGTATAAACCTCCGGCGGCAAGAGTTGCAGCAGGGTTTGGAGGCCGTTGAAAACGCCTCCGTAGTCGGCCCCGACGACCTGCACCCCTTGGGGCGTCACGGTCAGCCGATAGGATTCGTCGTCCATCGTCTCGTCGAGCGAGAGCCGCAGCGCAGCCCCCGCCGTCCAGGTGCGGTCGTCGAGCCGCTGCAAGGGAATGTAGTCGGCGATGTACTCCGCCAGCGGTTCCAGACCCGAAGCATAGACGACGGGAATACCCGTCGTAAATACGAATTGCCCGTCGAGACGGGTCGCCTCCTGCGGCCGCGGAATCAACGTCCCGGGCGCCGAACGGACGGTCGCGCTCAGCGTCAACGCCGCAAGCAGGATAAAGAGTGGTCGTAATTTCATTCTGTCAAGGATTAGTGAACTCGTTTCGTTTTTCCGCTCCACGCCACGACGTCGAGCCGGACGATCTCGGTACGTGCGAACGACGCTTCGGCATACCGCAGCCCCGTCGTCTTATGGGCAGGGGAGTACTTCTCCAACAGCAGTTCCAGCGCCCTCATGCGCTCCCCGGGCGGCAGGCCGCGGCGGGCGCGGCAGTCGAGCACGATGCTCTCGTAAGCCGTCGTGAACTGCGCCGGACACACCTCCGTAGCCCCCACGACGCAGAACGACACCCTGTCACGGCGGTCGATGCAGCGGAGCTTGCGCCCGTCGGGCGCACAATGGACGTAGAGCGAGTCGTCGCCGTCCCACACGTAGTTGACGGGGATTCCGTAAGCGCCATCGCCATCGACGAGCGACAGGACACCGAACCGGCCGCCCGCGAGCAGTTCGCGGGCACGCGCTTCGTCGAGCAGCCGGTCCTGTCGCCGGACGGCGGAGTTGTCGTAAGGCATCGTTCGCATCTTTCGGTTGACAAAGATAACCTTTTCCCGGGAAAAATGCAAAATCGCCCCACGCTTTCACCCGGTATTCCGACAGACGGGCCGGCCACAGCGGGAAGGGCGGCCGCGGCATCCGGTCAGGGGGATTACCAGGCGTTCCGGTGAATCCTATCTGCCGTCCTGATCTCTTTCTGCCTGCACACGTGTGCATTTTCAGCGGCATAACCGACAGCGAGGAAGCAGGTGAATTCGTATTCCTCGGGAGCGCCTACAAGCCGTTTCACATGTTCCGGCTCGTTGCCGATGGGAATCCGGAACGCGCACGACAGCCCCTCAGCCGTCGCCGCCAGCAGGATATTTTCGACCGCCGCCCACGCCGAGGCGAAATAGTTGAGCGAACTTTGATCCGTCGGCCTGCACAGCGGGCAATCCTTCTGTCGGAAAAACGGCAGTACGAGGCAGTCGCTCTCGATGAGCATCCGCCGCTGTTTGGGCAAAGCATCGACGAACATGGCGCGTTCGTCCTCATCCATCGCTTCGGCCGCCTCCAACCCTGCTTGCTGGATATTTCGGGTATTTTCCGTTACCGGCGCTACGAGCCGTGCGATGTTCTCCCTCCCGCGCACGACAATGAACTCGAACTGCCGCAAATGGTCGTTGGTCGGAGCCTTGAAAGCCGCCGACAGAATTTTTCCAGCACTTCGTCCGTGACGATTTTATCGGAAAAGTCACGAATCGTTCTTCTTTTCTCCAATACCTCATAAAATTCCATGACAACAAATATTTTTTAAGTTCCGACTTTTGTTTACGGATACAAAGTTACGCCCGTCTATTGTTGTCGATTTGTGCATTCGTTTCATATATTTGTCATATATTTGCAATCAGGCAAATCAGAGTTTTCATGGAAGACACGGCCATGCCCGACGAATTACCCGAAGCGGAAAACCACTCGTTCTTCTTCATAGACCAGCGAGTCGAAACCCGTACCGAAGCAAAATTGCACCGACACGATGCATGGGAGTTGTATTACGTCGTTCACGGATACGGCAGCCGGACGGCGGGCGACACATGCCAGCCCTTTGCGGCGGGCGACGTGGCGTTGATTCCGCCGTCGATGCTCCATCGCTGGGAGTATGCGCCCGAGTCGGCGGATACCGACGGGCGTATCCGCTATCTGATGGCTGCGTTCGACCACTCGCTGGTGAAGCGGTGTATGGAGGCGTTTCCCGAAGTACGGAACCGGTTGGCCGGCATCCCTTTCCCGACCGATGCGTTGAAATTCGGGCCGGAAAGCTCCCGCATCATCCGCAAACTGCTATCCGAGATGACCGGCATGGACGAATTGGAGCGCCTGAGCGCGATGCTCCGCCTGCTGCCGACCGTTTTCACGTCGCCGGATCACACGTTCGCCGGTCGGCCGATGCGCATCGAGCGGGACGTGAGGCGGATGCAGCAGATCGCGGCATACGTCATGGCGCACTATGTCCACGCCATCTCCTTGAAGGAGATCGCGGCGGAGGTGGGGATGAACCGTTCGGCGTTCTGCTCCTGCTTCAAGCGGTGCAAGGGGATGACCTTTTCGCAGTTCGTTACGCAATATCGGCTGAATACGGCTTGCGAGTTGCTGAAGCACTCGCAGAAAAACGTGTCGGAGATCTGCTACCTGGTCGGGTTCAACGACGTTCCGCATTTCAACCGCATGTTCAAAAAGGCGAAACGCATGTCTCCCAAAGCGTACAGGAACGCAGAATCGATAAAAAGCCCTTGACTGTCCTGTTTTCCGGTGAAAAACCCTACCTTTGCATTCGAAAACGATTATTGCCAATGGAACAGGACAAACGTGCCGCGGCAACGCTGCGACTGTTGAAGATCATGGACGAATTGCGCGAAAAGTGCCCGTGGGACCGCAAGCAGACCTTCGAGACGCTGCGCGGCAACACGATCGAGGAGACCTACGAACTGGCCGACGCCATTCTCGACCGCAACATGGAGGGCATCCGCGAGGAGCTGGGCGACCTGATGCTGCATATCGTCTTCTACTCGAAACTGGGCGCCGAAGCCGGAGCGTTCGACTATGCGGATATGGTCGACGGCCTGTGCGACAAGCTGATCTACCGTCATCCGCACGTCTACGGCGACATCCACGCCGACACGCCCGACGACGTGAAACGCAACTGGGAGGCGCTCAAACTGCGCAAGAAAAACCGTCGCAGCGGTACGCTGGGCGGAGTTCCCGTCAGTCTGCCGGCGATGGTCAAGGCGCTGCGCATCGGCGAAAAGGCCGCCGGCGCAGGATTCGACTGGGAGCGACGCGAAGATGTCTGGGCGAAAGTCCGCGAAGAGACGGCGGAAGTCGAGACCGAAATGCGCCGCGGCGATCACGAAGCGATGGAAGGGGAGTTCGGCGACCTCTTCTTCGCGCTGGTCAACGCCTGCCGGCTCTACGGAGTCGATCCCGAAGCCGCACTCGAACGCACCAACCGCAAGTTCATCCGCCGCTTCACAGCGATGGAGGAAACCGCTGCCGGACAGGGGCGTATGCTCTCCGATCTGACGCCCGACGAGCAGGAAGCGCTCTGGCAGAAAGCCAAGCAGGAGGAGCGGTAAAAGCGACCCTTTCCGTTCTCCCGAACGGATGCCCCGATACGAAAAATCGGTGCGGGAAGAAGAATTCCCGCACCGATTTTTCGCTCCGACCGGCACTACCGCACGACGGCACCGGCCTGCCGTTCGAACTGCGCCTGCAAGTTGTTCATCACCCGCTCGATGGCCTTGTCGGTCAACGTTTGGCTCTTGTCCTCCAACACGAAACTCAACGCATAGGATTTCTTGCCTTCGGGCAACTTGTCGCCTTCGTAGACATCGAACAGCGAGACGCTTTTCAGCAACTTGCGCTCCGTGGCCAGTGCAATGGCGCGCAACTGCGCGAAGGTCACCTGCCGGTCGACCAGCAGCGCCAGGTCGCGCTTCACCTCCGGGAATTTCGACAACTCCTCGAAAGCGATGCGGTGCTTGCGCGTGGATTTCACGAGCGCATCGAAATTCATCTCCAAATAGTAGACCTCCTGTTTGAGGTCGAACGCACGGCGGATCCGCGGCGCCACGACACCCATTTGCAACAGCTCCCTGCCGTTGCCCGCAGACAGCGAAATGCCGTCGCCGAAGAGGTCGCTTTGCAGCGGCTCGCATTTCAGGGCGTAAATATCCAGCCCGAAGCGGCGCAGCAACTTCTCCGCCACGGCGCGCAACGTGAAGAACGACGACGCCTGCGGTTTGGCGTTCCACGACTGCGGCACGGCGGCACCCGTCACGGCGATCGCCAGCCGGTACTGTTCGGAGTAGGACGACAGCGGCTTTTCCGCATCGCGTGCCGCCTCGTCGTAGAAATAGCAATTGCCGAATTCGTAGAGTCTGAGGTTGCCGTTGCGCCGGTTGGCGTTGAGCTGCACGGCCTCCATCGTATTGAACAGCAACGTCTGCCGCATCACGTTCAGGTCGGCGCTCAACGGATTGAGAATCCGCACGCAGCGGGCGGCGGGGTAGGAGGTCAGCCCTTCGTAATAGGACTCTTTGGTGAGCGAATTGGACATGATCTCGGTGAAACCGCCCGCCGTCAGGTAGTCGGCCGCAAGATTCATCAGCCGGTTGCGGTCGGGCTTCGCGGCATAGGAGAGCGTCGAGCGCACCTGTACCGGGATTTCGACGTTATTGTATCCGTAGATACGCAGCACCTCCTCCACCAGATCGGCTTCGCGCTGCACGTCCACGCGGTAGGGCGGCACCGCCACACGCCACACGCCCTCGCGCTCGTCGAGGATCTTCACGTCGAGCGCATCGAGGATCGTGCGGTAGGTCTGTTCGGAAAGCTCCTTGCCGATCAGGGCATTCGACCGCGCGGGCGAGAAGTCGAAGACGAAATCGGCGGGTTCGCCGGCACTCACCTCGACGATGTCGCTCGAAATCCGGCCGCCGGCCAGCTCCTTGAAGAGCAACGCCGCACGTTTGAGGGCATAGACCTGCAAACGCGGGTCGACGCCGCGCTCGAACCGCCACGACGAATCGGTATTCAGTCCGTGCCGCTTGGCGGTCTTGCGCACCCACACGGGATTGAAATAGGCGCTTTCGAGGAAGATGTCGGTCGTATCGTCGCCGACACCCGATTCCAGACCGCCGAAGACGCCGCCGATGCACATCGGACGTTCGGCCGAACAGATCATCAGGTCGCGGTCGCTCAGTTTGCGCTCCACGCCGTCGAGCGTCACGAATGGCGTTCCTTCGGCGCAGGTCTTCACGACGATCCTCCGGCCCTCGATCTTACGGGCGTCGAAGGCGTGCAGCGGCTGGCCGAGCTCGAAGAGAACGTAGTTGGTGATGTCCACCAGATTGTTTTTGGGATGAATGCCCGCCGCACGCAGCGCGTTCTGCATCCAGTCGGGCGAAGGGCCGATCTTGCAGCCGGTGATCGTCACTCCCGTGTAACGGGTGCGGCCTCGGCATTTTCGACCGTGACGCCGATCTCCAACGCATGATCGTCGACCGCGAACGCCGACACGTCGGGCCACAGCACCCGTGCCTCCGCATCGCCCTTAGCGCGCAGATAGGCCGCCAGGTCGCGCGCCACGCCGATATGCGACGCTGCATCGACGCGGTTGGGCGTCAGACCGACGCCGATCAGGTAGTCGTCCTCGATATGCAGATACTCCTTGGCCGGCATCCCGACCGGTGCATCGGCGGGCAGCTCCATGATACCGTCGTGCGACGCGCCGATCCCCAGCTCGTCCTCGGCGCAGAGCATTCCGAGCGACTCCACGCCGCGGATCTTGCTGCGCTTGATCTTGAACGCCTCGTCGCCTCCTTCGGGGTAGAGCACGGCACCCACCGTGGCGCAGAGCACTTTGAGTCCCTTGCGGCAGTTGGGTGCGCCGCAGACGATCCGCAAGGGCTCCGGAGCGCCCACGTCGACCGTCGTTACGTGCAGATGATCCGAATCGGGATGCTTCTCGCAGGTGAGCACTTCGCCCACGACGACGCCTTGCAGGCCGCCGCGCACGGTCTCGATCTTCTCGAACGACTCCACCTCCAGACCGATGTCCGTGAGGATAGTCGCCATCGCCTCGGCCGACAGGTCGGCGGCGATGTACTTTTTCAGCCAGTTGTAAGAGATATTCATATCGTTTCGAATTTTCTTTCCGATGAAATATAACGGACAAAAATACGAAAAAAATCGGCGAAAACGCTCGGTACGGCCAGAAAAATCGACTGCAAGCAATTCATTCTCTACCGCAGTTTCAAGTTTCCGATTTTTTTCTTATCTTCAACCAACAAAAACGAAAATCATGTATCGCATCCCCGCATCGACTGCAACGTCGCATGTCCCGCATCGCTCGAAGAGGCCTTCGCACGCACCGTGCGCGAAACGGTCGCCTGCAACAACTGGCCGGCCGATTTCCCCTATGCCCCGCAAGTCGGGTTCCGCATCTTCCACACGGGCGCCGATCTGCTGCTGCGGTTCGACATCGCGGAACGCTGTACGGCGGCCCGCACGCTCGACGACAACGGCCCCGTATGGACCGACTCCTGCGCGGAGTTTTTTTTCCGCCCCGAAGGGAGCGACTCCTACTACAACTTCGAATGCAACTGCATCGGCACGCTGCTCGTCGGGCACCGGCGCGACCGCACGCAGGCGGAACATGCCCCCGCCGAAGTGCTGCGCACCGTGCGGCGACGCGCGACCTATCCGCACGCTCCGCTGCCGGAAACCGAAGGCGACAACCGCTGGACGCTGACGCTCGCAATCCCCGCCGCCGCACTGTTCCGCGACCGGCTCGCAAGGTGGGACGGCGTACGGGGTGCGATGAACCTCTACAAATGCGGCGACGACCTCTCGTGCCCGCATTACCTCTCATGGCGGCCGGTCGGAACGCCTGCGCCCGATTTCCACCGCCCCGAGTTCTTCGAACCGGTATTTTTCGAACCGAAAAAACAATAAACGTCCGATGAAACCCAAGTACATTCTGGCGCTCGACCAGGGGACGACCTCCTCGCGCGCCGTCCTGTTCAACTCCCGCTGCGAGATCGTCTCGATGTCGCAGCGCCCTTCAACCAACAGTTCCCGCAACCGGGATGGGTCGAACACAACCCGCTCGAAATCTGGTCAACGCAGTCCTTCGTCATGGAGAACGTCGTCAACAAGGCCGATATCGAATGGAGCGACATCGAAGCGCTGGGCATTACCAACCAGCGCGAGACGACCGTCGTATGGGACCGCCAGACGTCGGAACCCGTCTACAACGCGATCGTGTGGCAGGATCGCCGCACGGCCGACTACTGCGACGTGCTGCGCGAACGCGGTCTGACGAAGCGCATCCGCGAAAAGACGGGATTGATTCTCGACGCCTACTTCTCGGCGACCAAAATCCGCTGGATTCTCGACAACGTACCCGGCGCACGCGCGCGCGCCGAGCGGGACGAACTCTGTTTCGGCACGGTCGATTCGTGGCTCGCATGGCGGCTTTCGGGCGGGCGGCTCCACATCACCGACGTCTCGAACGCCTCGCGCACGATGCTCTTCGACATCCACACCCTCGACTGGGACGACGAACTGCTCGACCTGTTCGACATCCCGCGCTCGATGCTGCCCGAAGTCGTACCCACGAGCGCCGTATACGGCACGACCGACTGCCCGCAGATACCGGTGCCGATCCCGATCGCCTCGCTGGCGGGCGACCAGCAGGCCGCGCTTTTCGGGCAGCAGTGCATCGCCCCCTTCTCGGCCAAGACGACCTACGGCACGGGATGCTTCATCATGCTCAATACGGGCGACCGGCCCCACGCCTCGGCCAACAACCTGCTGGCCACCGTGGCGTGGCAGCTCGGCGGCAAGACGACCTATGCGCTCGAAGGAAGCGTCTTCGTAGGCGGTTCGGTCATCCAATGGCTGCGCGACGGGTTGAAACTCTTCTCCTCGTCGGCCGATTCGGAACCGCTGGCCGCATCGGTCGAAGATACGGGCGGCGTCTATCTGGTACCGGCACTGACGGGACTGGGCGCTCCCTACTGGGACCCCTATGCCCGCGGCACGATCGTCGGCATCACGCGCGGCACGACTTCCGCGCACATCACCCGGGCGGCGCTCGAAGCAATCGCCTTCGAGGTCGACGACGTGGTACGCGCCATGGCGGCCGATACGGGACACACCTCAACCGAGATGCGCGTCGACGGCGGTGCCGTGGCCAACAGCCTGCTGATGCAGTTCCAGGCCGATCTCACGGGCGTGCGCATCATCCGCCCCTCGGTCATGGAATCCACGGCGCTGGGGGTAGCCATGTTCGCCGGTCTCGCGGTGGGATTCTGGCATTCGACCGACGAAATTTGCGCCCTGCTCAAACCCGACCGCACCTTCTCACCCGAAGCCGCTCCGGCACTCATGGAACAACGCCGCAAACGCTGGCACGAGGCCGTGCGCCGCAGCCGGCATTGGGTCGAAGAGTAACGACAACCGTAAAAACGACTCGTCATGACACCTGTTCTGGCCGAATTCATCGGAACCGCCGTGATGCTGCTTCTGGGCACCGGCGTCTGCGCAAACGTTTCACTGGCCCGCACCAAAGGCAACGGCGCGGGGTGGATCGTCGTCATCGTCACCTGGGCGATGGCCGTCTTCACCGGAGTGGTGATCGCCGGTCCGTACAGCGGCGCACACCTCAATCCTTCGGTCACGCTGGCCTTCGCCGCGACGGGGCAGTTCCCGTGGAGCGACGTGCCGGGCTACGTGCTCGCCCAGATGCTGGGCGGTGCGGCGGGCGCGCTGGCCACATGGCTCTTCTACCGTCCCCATTTCGATCTGGAAGAGAACCCCGACACCATTCGCGGCGTTTTCTGCACCGCCCCCGCCGTCCGCAACCCGGCATCGAATCTATTGAGCGAGATAATCGCCACATTCGTATTGATTTTCACTATTTTCTATATCACGGAAGGACACCTTGCGTCGACCGAAGGCAACGTCCCTATCGGGCTGGGATCGGTCGGTGCGCTTCCCGTAGCGCTGGTCATCCTGGTCATCGGCGGCGCATTGGGCGGCACGACGGGCTATTCGCTCAACCCCGCCCGCGATCTTTCGCCGCGCATCGTCCACGCGCTGGTCCCGATCCGCCACAAGGGCGGCAGCGACTGGCGCTATGCGTGGATCGCCTCGGTCGGGCCGCTGCTCGGGGCGCTGCTCGCCGCAGGAGTTCAAGTGATGATCCGCTCCTGAAACACGAAAGCCGGAATCGAGATTCCGGCTTTCGTGTTCGAACGGGCAGGTATTCCGCAGGCATAGTTTTTGTTTCCGGAGGAGGAAAACGACAAGCCGGATGAGCAAATTCAAGCCCCACATCGCCCTGTTGGTGTGCAACATCCTTTGGGCGATGGACTATCCCTTCTACAACATCGTACTGCCCGAGTACGTCCACCCGATGGCCATGGTATCGGGCTCGCTGATCGCAACGGCGCTGCTGTCGCTCATTCCGCTCGCCTGGGAGAAATCCGAAAAGGTGGCACGCACCGACATCCGCAGACTGATCGGCGCCGCGCTGCTGATCGGCGTGCTGCGCAAGGTGTTCATCATGTACGGCCTTTCGATGACTTCGCCCATCGACGGCTCGATCATCGACACCATCGTGCCGCTGCTGGTGCTGGTGCTCTCGGTGTTGTTGGGAATGGATCGCTTCACGAAACTCAAAGTCGCCGGTCTCGCGCTCGGCATGGCGGGAGCCGTCGCCGTCGTACTGACGGGCATCTCGGCCGCCCACACCCATTCGCACCTCTGGGGCAACGTGATGATTCTGCTCTGCGCCTGCGTTACGTCGCTCTACATGGTGTGGTTCAAGCGGCTGATCGCCAAATACCGGATTACGACCGTCCTGCGCTGGCTCTATTGCACCGCCGCGATCGTCGCGCTGCCGTTCGGACTGCGGGCGATCATCCACACCGACTACGCCGCAATCGCGCAACATGCCCTCTTCCCGGCGCTGTTCGTGCTGATCGTGCCGACCTACGTCCCCAACCTGATGCTCAACTATGCGCTCAAAACCGTACCGGCCACCGTGTCGAGCATCTACACCTATTTGCAGCCCGTGCTGGCGATCGCCATTTCGGTCGGGATGGGGCTGGACAAGCTGCACCTCGACACGGTGATCTTCGCCCTCGTGATCTTCACGGGCGTGGCACTGGTGCTGCGTTCCTACGCCACGCATCCCGACGCGCCCGCCTCGCGGACGCACTGAGAGGCCCGGCGGCTCCGCCGTTCTACCGCGAACCGATCCAGAGGAAGACCATACCGACGAGGATCAACGCCAGATCGATCGCCTTGGCGCGCAGGTTGCGTTCGCGGAAGAGCAGCGCGCCGAATCCGAACGAGACGACGACCGAGCCGCGGCGGATCATCGAGACGACCGAAATCATCGCTTCGGAGTCGCTCAACGCATAGAGATAGCAGAGATCGGCCGCCGACAGAAAAAGCGAAATGAAGGGAATGGCCCAGCTCCAATGGAAGGGCGTCGTACGCCTCCGGCGCGGCCACCAGATCAGCAGCACGGCCGCGGACATCATCCAGAACTGATAGAAGGTATACCAGCTCTGCACGAAGACAGGGTCGAGCCGGCGCGTGATGAACTTGTCGTACAACCCGCTCGCAGCCCCCAGCACGGCGGCCGCGGCGATGCAGTAGATCCAGACGTCGTGACGGAAATCGACCCCTTCCCTGCGGCTCGACCGGCTCAGCAGAAAGAGCGATCCTATGGCCAGCACCACGCCGACCCACTGATACCCGTTGAGCCGCTCGCCGAAGATCAGCATGGCCCCCACGAGCGTCATCACCGGCCGTGTGGCGTTGATCGGCCCGACGATCGTCAGCGGCAGATGTTTGATGCCGAAATAGCCGAATACCCACGAAGAGAGTACGATGCACGATTTCAACACGACGAGCAGGTGAGCGTGCAGATCGCCCGCAGGACAGCGCAGGGGCGTCGCGTCGAACCATCCCCAGCCGCCGGCCGTCGAGAGGATCGTCGGCAGGAACAACAGCGACGAAAAGAGGGTATTGAGCAGCAGCACCGGCAGCACGGCATTGTCGCGCAAAGCCTGCTTCTTCGCCACGTCGTACAATCCCAGCAGCAGCGCCGAGGTAAAAGCCAGCAGCAACCACATGGGGCGGCTACATCAGGTCTTCGCCGTAGACGGCGCCGGGCAGGTCGTGGAGGTTGTAGCGCGACGCCATCGACATGCCGTAGGCACCGGCCGACTTGATCGTCAGCAGGTCGCCGCGCACCGAACGGCGCAGGCTCACGTTCTCGTCGAACCGGTCGGTCGACTCGCAGGCCGTGCCGACGACCGTGTACTTGTCCGTGCGGTCGGTTTCGGCCGTGATGTTTTCGATGTTGTGGTAGGAGCCGTAGAGCGCGGGGCGGATCAACTCGGTCATCGAGGCGTCGACGATCAGCAGCTTGCGCCCCGTGGCGGTCGTCTTGTTGAACAGCACGCGCGTGATGAGTTCGCCGCACTCGCCGACGATCGACCGGCCGAATTCGAAATGCACCTCGCGGTCGCCGACCCGCAGATGGTTGTGGACGATGGCGAACAACGACGCGAAGTTGGGGATCGGCTCGTTTTCGGGCATGTCGTAGTTGATGCCCAGACCGCCGCCCACGTCGACGAAACGGAACGAAAAGCCCAGCCGTTCGAGGTTCTCGACGATGACGTTGACCTTCTGGCACATGTTCTCGAAGACGTGCAGTTCGCGGATCTGCGAACCGATGTGCAGGTGAACGCCCACGATGCGCAGGTGTTTCAGCGAACGGATCCGCTCGGCGTTGTCCAGAATCTCTTCGTAGGAGATGCCGAACTTGCTGTCGGCCTGACCCGTATCGATGCAGTGGTTGGTCTTGGGATCGATGTCGGGATTGACGCGCAGGGCGACCTCCACCGTACGTCCCGCCTCGGCGGCCATCGCGTCGAGCACGAGCAGCTCCTCGATCGACTCGCAGTTGATCGCCATGATCTCCTGCTCGATGGCGTAGCGCAGCTCCTTGTCGCGCTTGCCCACGCCGGCATAGACGATGCTCTTCGGGTCGAAACCCGCCTCGATCGCCTTCTGCACCTCGTTGCCCGACGCGCAGTCGACGCCCAGCCCGTATTCGCGGATGATCGCAAGCAGACGGTCGTCGTAATTGGCCTTGATCGCGTAGTGCACCTTATAGTTGTACCGTTTCGACTCGTTGACCACGCTTTCGAGCGTCTGGCGCAACAACTCCGTGTCGTAAAGGTAGAAGGGGTCTCCATGTCCCGCAAGCGGGAAGCGATACGTCTGCTTAACATAATCCGAATCTATTTAAATTAACTAACCTGCAATCAATTGGGCGATCACGAAGAGCGCCAGCGTGAGACTCGCCAACCCGTTGAGCGTGCCGAAGGCGATGCCGATGTTGCGCTGGCGCGAGGGGTCACCAGCAGATGTTCCGCCGCGAGAATGGCCACGAACAACGCCTCGCCCGTCCACAGCAGCGCCCCCTGCGGACAATAGCTGCCGAACCACAGGAGCGCGCCCACGCTGACCGCATGGAGCGCCACGCTAATCGCGAGCGCCGTGCGCAGCGAAAACCGCTGGGGAATGGAGTGCAGGCCGTGCGCGCGGTCGTAGTCGGCGTCCTGCAAGGCATAGATGATGTCGAATCCCCCGCACCACGTCAGCACGAGCAGCGCCAGCACGCACGGCTCCCAGTCGAAACGCCCCGTCAGGGCGATGTAGGCACCGACGGGCGCGATCGAGAGCGACAGCCCCAGCACCAGATGCGCCGCCCAGGTGAAGCGTTTGCAATAGCTGTAACCCATGATGACGGCCAGCGCCACGGGCGACAGCAGCGCCGTCAGGCGGTTGATCGTCGCAGCGCACGCCACGAAGAGCAGAGCGTTGACCGCGACGAACGTCAGCGCCCGGCGGGGCGAGATCACGCCGGCGGGAATCTCCCGACCGGCCGTGCGGGGATTCGCGGCATCGATGCGCCGGTCGGCCCAGCGGTTGAATCCCATGGCCGTATTGCGTGCGAAGACCATGCACAGCACCACCTGCACCAGCGGCACGCACCACCACAGCGGTACCGGACAGACCTCCGCCAGCGCATATTTCCACATGGCATAGGCAAAGGCCATGAGCGCGAAGGGCATGGCGAAAATCGTGTGCTGGAACTTCACCAGACGCATATAGTCGGCAAATCGAGGCATTTCCGTAAGGGTTAACTCCGGCAAAGGTATGCAAAATAGCGATTCGGACGACCGTTCGACGGGAGAAAATCGCGCGGAAGGCCGGAAAAGACCGCCGGCATTTGGCGATTTTAAATCCGTATCGTATCTTTGTCGTGGATAAACCGCCCGCAGCGACGGCCCCGACCGAACCGATATACGCGGTTCCGCGATCCGGCCCGCACGCCCCGAAGCGGGAGAGACAAAACAAGCGGATTTACATGAAGAACATACGCAATTTTTGCATCATCGCCCACATCGACCACGGCAAAAGCACGCTGGCCGACCGGCTGTTGGAAAAAACCAACACCCTGAACCAGCGCGAGATGCAATCGCAGGTACTCGACGACATGGACCTCGAACGCGAGAAGGGCATCACCATCAAGAGCCACGCCATCCAGATGGAATACGCCGCGCGCGACGGCGAGCGGTACGTGCTCAACCTGATCGACACGCCGGGACACGTCGACTTCTCCTACGAGGTGTCGCGCGCGATCGCCTCGTGCGAAGGGGCGCTGCTGGTGGTCGACGCCACGCAGGGCATCCAGGCACAGACGATTTCGAACCTCTATCTGGCCGTCGGGCACGATCTGGAAATCATCCCCGTACTCAACAAGATCGACGTCGACTCGGCGATGATCGACGAGGTGACCGACCAGGTGATCGACCTGATCGGCTGCAAGCGCGAAGACATTCTGCTCGCTTCGGGCAAAACGGGGCAGGGCGTCGAGGAGATACTCGAAGCCATCATCGCCCGCATCCCCGCACCGAAGGGCGACGACAACGCCCCGTTGCAGGCGCTCATTTTCGACTCGGTATTCAACCCCTTCCGGGGTATCATCGCCTATTTCCGTGTCTTCAACGGCTCGATCCGCAAGGGCGAGCACGTCAAATTCATCAACACCGGCGCCGAATACGACGCCGACGAGGTGGGGGTGCTCAAACTCAAAATGTCGCCGCGCGACGAGATCCGCTCGGGCGACGTGGGCTACATCTGTTCGGGCATCAAGAACTCGGCCGAGGTGAAGGTCGGCGATACCATCACGTCGGTGGCGCGCCCCAGCCGCGAGGCGATCGCCGGCTTCGAGGACGTCAAGCCCATGGTCTTCGCAGGCGTCTATCCCGTCGTGGCCGACCAATACGAGGATTTGCGCGCCTCGCTCGAAAAGCTGCAACTCAACGACGCCTCGCTGACCTTCGAACCGGAGAGCTCGCTGGCGCTCGGCTTCGGCTTCCGCTGCGGATTCCTCGGACTGTTGCACATGGAGATCATCCAGGAGCGTCTCTACCGCGAGTTCGACATGGACGTCATCACCACCGTGCCCAACGTCTCGTACCGCATCACCACCACCTCGGGCGAGGAGTTGGAGGTACACAACCCCTCGGGACTGCCCGAAATCACGAAAGTGGCCAAGATCGAGGAACCCTATATCCTGGCGCAGATCATCACCAAAGCCGACTTTCTGGGTAATGTCATCAAGCTCTGCATCGACAAGCGCGGCGTACTGAAAAACCAGACCTTCATCACCACCGACCGCGTGGAGATCAATTTCGACATGCCGCTGTCGGAGATCGTCTTCGACTTCTACGACAAGCTCAAATCGATTTCGAAGGGCTACGCCTCGTTCGACTACCACCGCACGGGATTCCAGCCCTCGAAGCTCGTCAAGCTGGACATCCTGCTCAACGGGGAGCCGGTCGACGCCCTCTCGTCGCTCACCTACACGGACCACGCCTACGACTTCGGCCGCCGGATGTGCGAGAAGCTGAAGGAGCTGATACCGCGTCAGCAGTTCGACATCGCCATTCAAGCCGCCATCGGGGCTAAAATCATTGCCCGTGAGACGGTGAAGGCAGTGCGTAAAGACGTGACGGCGAAGTGCTACGGCGGCGACATCTCGCGCAAGCGCAAGCTGCTCGAAAAACAGAAGGCGGGCAAGAAGCGGATGCGGCAGATCGGACAGGTGCAGGTGCCGCAGTCGGCCTTCCTCGCCGTGCTGAAAATGGACTAACCGGCGTCTCCGGCCGCCGCGGCCGGCGCGATACCATAACACGCCTTCGCTATGAAAAAGACCATCATCGACCTCTTCGAGGCCTCCGTGCGGAAATACGGGGCCAAGACCTTCCTGCTCGAAAAACGCCATCACAAATTCGAGCCTACGACCTATGCCGAGACCCGCGAGCAGGCGCTCGAAGCCGGAGCCGGACTCGCCGCCTCGGGCATCCGCCCCGGAGACAAGGTAGCGATACTGGCCGAAGGCAGCAACGCATGGATCATTTCCGAACTGGGGCTGTTCTACGCCGGGGCGGTCAGCGTGCCCCTGTCGGTGAAACTCGAAGAGTCGAACGACCTCCTCTTCCGCATGCGGCACGCCGAGGTCAAGGCCGTTTTCGTGTCGAAACACCAGCTGCCCAAGATCCGCCGCATCCGCGCCGGACTGCCGCAGATCGAGCTCGTCGTCGTATTCGGCCACATTGCGCTGGAAGCGGGGGAGACGGCCTACGGAACGCTCCGAAAACTCGGCCGCGACTACCTCGCAAAACACCGCGAGGAGTTCCTGAAAATCGGGCAGGCGATCCGGAATGACGATTACGCCACGATCACCTACACCTCGGGCACGACGTCAGACCCCAAAGGCGTGATCCTGACCCACCGCAACTACACGGCCAACGTCGAGCAGTCGCTCACGCGCATCGACATTCCGCCGCATTTCCGCACGCTGATCATCCTGCCGCTCGACCACTGTTTCGCCCACGTCGTGGGTTTCTACATCATGATCGCCTGCGGAGCCTCGGTGGCCACGGTGCAGATCGGCCGACGCCGATGGAGACGCTCAAAAACATACCGGTCAACATCCGCGAGGTGCAGCCGCACTTCCTGCTGTCGGTCCCGGCGCTGGCCAAGAACTTCCGGAAAAACATCGAATCGTCGATCCGCGCCAAAGGCCGCATGACCGAAGGGCTGTTCCGGCTGGCGTTGAAGACGGCCTACGCCTACAACGGCGACGGATACAGCCGCGGCCGCGGCTGGCGATGCGTCCTGCGACCTGTCGTAGCACTGTTCGACGTCACGCTCTTCCGCAAGGTGCGCAAAGCCTTCGGCGGAGAACTGCGTTTCTTCGTCGGCGGGGGAGCGCTGCTCGATGCGGAACTGCAACGTTTCTTCTACGCCGTCGGGATGCCGATGTTCCAGGGCTACGGTCTCTCGGAAGCGACACCCGTCATCTCGACCAACTCGCCCCGGCCCCGCAAATGCCGCTTCGGCTCGTCGGGCACGCTGGTACAGCCGCTCGACTGCCGCATCCTCGACGAAGAGGGTCGCGAAGTTCCTCTCGGTCAGAGAGGCCAAATCGTCGTCCGCGGCGAGAATGTCATGGCCGGTTACTGGAAAAACCCCGAAGCGACGGCCGACACCGTGCGCGACGGCTGGCTCCATACGGGCGACATGGGCTACCTGACCGACGACGGATTCCTCTATGTGCTGGGACGTTTCAAAAGCCTGCTGATCGCCTCCGACGGCGAAAAATACAGCCCCGAAGGCATGGAGGAGGCGATCGCCGACGCATCGCAGCTGATCGACCAGATCATCGTCCACAACAACCAGAATCCCTACACGGTCGCCATCGTCGTTCCCAACCGCGACGAACTGCGGCGGCGTTATCAAACCTGCGGGAACGATCTCGCCGCATTGGCGCGGGAGGTCGCAGGCGAGATCGACGCTTTCCGTGCGGGCGGAGTCCATGCCGGCGAATTCCCCGACCGCTGGCTGCCGTCGGCCGTCGCCATCGTCGACGAAGCGTTTACCGAGCAGAACGGACTGGTCAACAGCACGATGAAGGTCGTTCGCAGCAGGGTAGAGGAGCACTTCCGCGACCGGCTGGATGCGCTTTACACTCCCGAAGGGAAACGTCCCGACAGCGCACAGAACCTCTCTTCGCTGAAAAACTGGTGGAATAAAGCCTCCCTTACCGAAATACGGGGACGGATCGTTGCGGTTCGTCCCCGTTCGGTTTACCGGCGAAGCCTGCCGCACACGATCCGGCGGCGCGACCGCTCCCAGAACAGGAATAGCCGTCCGGCAAAAATTTTATGGCATCGGACCGTCCCGTCGCAACAGCCGGTCTTCTCACGCCCCGTCCCGACAGACCGCGACATCGTACAAAAATTATGTGTCGAGAGACGGATTCTACCCGCAGGAACGGTACAACAAGATAACACCATACGATCGATTCCGATTTTTTTTTCGGGCGACGCCCCATAAAAAATGCGAAACCAGTTGGAGATTCGCCGTTTTTTTATTACTTTTGTCCTGCTTTCGGAGTTTTTCCATCGAAAAGCGACATGCAATGCGGGAGTAGCTCAGGGGTAGAGCATCAGCTTCCCAAGCTGAGGGTCGCGGGTTCGAATCCCGTTTCCCGCTCTTGAAAAACAAGCAGTTACGACACTTTCGTAGCTGCTTGTTTTTTCCTCCGGTAAACAATTTCGAAACAACTTTGCCATAATTTCATCCGGTTGTTACGCGGGTTTTGCTGTCCGGTCAGGCGTCCGGATGCCGTTTCTCCCTTTGGGTCTCGCGGTCTCGTTTCTTCTGTGTTTCCCGTTGCAGTGCCTCGTTGTTACCTCGCTGTTCAACAGCCGAGAAACCGCCGTATCGGTTTCTGTCGTCAATAACTCCGGTGCAGGCGGGTTTCTGTCTGGCTGCGTTTTAGGCTGTGGGTGGTACTTCTTATCGTTCGGGAGGAGAAACGCGGTAAAAACAGCTATTCGGGAAGAAAAAGGGGCGACCGTTTGGCCGCCCTCCTGTCAGTCGATCAGCAGTTGCAGCGCCTCGGCAATGTCGGGATATTCGTTCCCGTTTTGTCCCAGACATCGGCAACGGTTACGGCTCCGCCTTCCGGAGTACATCGATATTCGACGGATACCAGATAGCGATCGTAGGCTATTTCGAAACCTTCGTCTACATCGTCGCAGTTGAGGTCGACGTATTCCGAAATCCTCCGCGCTATCGCTTTCATATCCGAGCGGAATTTCGGAAAATAATTGCCGTTTTTACTGTTTGTTATCGAAATCATATCGTTTATTGATTGAGGGGTCGAACGTCATAAATTCGCCTTCGTCCATCCATTCCCGAACCGTGTAGCATCCATTCGGAAGGTAGTCCGCACGGCGGACGGCCTCGGCCTCGGTGGGGAAGAACCCCAGCCGATAGCCGTCGCAGGATAATTCGTACATCATAGCCCTATATCTTTTCAAAGAATCGGATACGGAACTTGTTAAGGCGGTCAAGGAACCATTTTCGCGGTCAATCACAGCCGGATAGCGCTTGCGATCCACATAGTCCCGGCAAATGCGCATCAAGGTGACAAATGCCACCTCGTCGAGATCGAGGGCGGTGTCCCGCTGGGCATCCTGGGCGATCGCTAAAAGTTGGAGGGTTTGCTTGCTTGAAAGTTTCATAATCTATGAATTTTATTGCATTCAGGCACAAAAAAGCGGTGCGCCTTTCCCGCTGCAAAAGTCTCATAGATAGGCTTGCAAATGCCATTACAGCAAATGCACGGGGGTACGCACCGCATAACGCGTCGTATATGTACGGAAACAAAAACGCCATCCCATCGGGGCAGCGGTATATTGTTCCGCCTATCTATTTGAAAAACTTTTGCAAGGGCAAAGATAGAAAATGTTTTCTATACCCGAATGCCTTGTTAACGTTTTTTTATTGGTAAATTGCTATAAGGTTCTCCACTTTGAACGACCGCCAGCCGTCGGCCTCAACGTCGTAGTATCTGACCGCCTGACCGCCATCCGGTCGGCCCGTCCCTTTGATTGTCGCCGACACCTCGTGCAGCGTGCCCGCCGCCTTTCGCAATGTACCGTCCGCTTTCTCGTAGGCGAACCGCACCACGCCGGCCCGCATCCGCTTCGTCAGACGGTAGAGCTGCCACGCCTTCGAAAGACACACGGCGAAGGCTTTGCCCATCGAGCGGAACAGGTGCCACGCCCGACGCATAATCGTTTGCAAATCGTTTCTTTTCATAGTTTGTATTGAAATATTGGTTAATGTAAAGTTTTACTTTAAGTGCGCGGCGGTTGAGGCCGTCCCGATTGTCGGTTAATTCAGTTGCTTTTCGAGCCATTCGGCGGCCTCTTTGTCCTCGTTGCCGTCCTCGTCATAAACCGCTTCAATGGCTACCGTTTCGTCCTCGATCGACCAGCTCGGCGCCGTCCAGTAGTCGCCCTTGTCCTCGACGATCTCGGCGTCGTATGCGATAACGGCCGTAATACCGTCACTCTCGATCTCGAAGGTCTCGGCTTCGCCGTTGAGCTTCGTAATGTACGCTGCCGCCTGCTTGGCGAGGTTTTGCATCGTGGTATAGGTTGCGGTTGTCATAACGTTTATTGTTTGTTTCCTGATGCAAATATAATGTTTATTATTTATTCCACAAAACAAAAACAAATATTTTTCATTATTTTTTCACTAAAACATACGGTAAACATTATTTTTTGCTACCTTTGCAATAGACAACAAAACAAATATTAAACATTATGGAGTTGAGAATCAAGGAATTGCTCAAAGAAAAAGGAGTGATGCACAAAGAGTTAGCCGAAAGATTGGGTGTTACCGATATTGCGTTACGTGCTTCCCTCAAAGGTAATCCAACTATCGGGACGCTGGAAAAGGTTGCGAACGTGTTGGGTGTTGCGGTTCCGGAGCTTTTCGCCGCCCCGAAAGAGGGTGCGATAACGTGCCCGCATTGTGGGAAGTCGATAACCATAAAGGCAGAATAACGATATGCGGCAAATATCCCCGTTTTTATTTGCTGGTCTAAATTTTTAGACTTATATTTGCAATAGATAAAAACGAATAACGATGCCTACTATCTTAAACATTTTCGGATTGCGATTTTATTTCTATTCGGACGAGCATTTGCCGATACACGTTCATATCGAGTACGGCGATAACGATGCAAAAGTAGAGATCGCCACACGTAAAATAAAATACAACCGAGGGATAAAGGCGAACGATATGCGCCGTGCATTGGAGGTTATCGAATTATACGAGGCGGAGATCATCGCCAAATGGCACGAGTATTTCGGAGAGGAGGAATAAGCCGCAAGGCATAAACAAAATACGATTATGGAGAAAATAACAAAAGTTTGGTTCGAGGGTGGCCGCATCTGCATCGCCACCGACGACGGCAAAACCTATGGTCGCCCGCTGGAGTATTTCCCCATACTCAAAGAGGCTACCGACGAGCAGCGGGAGGCGTGGAAAATAAACAAGTTCGGGGATGCGATCCGCTGGGAGGAGATCGACGAAGATATACACCTGTCGAGTTTCTACGACACAGAGGAGCCGGCCGCAAACAATGTGATCGGGGAGGTGTTCCGCCGGTTTCCGCAGTTGAATGTATCGGAGACTGCCCGCACGATCGGCATTCACAAGAGCCTGCTATCAAAGTATATTTACGGCACAAAAAACCATCAGAGAAACGCACGGCAGAGATATTAGACACATTGCGGCAAATAGGCCGAGAGCTGGCGCAAATACACGGATGACGGGGGTAAATATGGAAACTACGAAAAGGATTTACGCCCCGCATGAATTGATATGCGCCGAACCGATTCACTTGAAAATCCATATCCAAGGCAAAATATAAGTCATTAAAAGTCAGCCATAACGGTTGGCTTTTTTCATTTTCTTTGAAAAATTTTCCGAAAATAGTGCAAAATCGGGGTCGGGTGTAGTAATATATTTACATATAATCTAAATCTCATTTGGATTCGATTTACTAAATGCCACAATGATAAGGTCGCTGATAGATTTACTGAGAAACTTGCAATCCGAGGAGGATTGTAGGCTTTTCTTGGAAAATATCAGGTGGCACGGAGTCCCTGTTTGTCCTCATTGCGGCAGTAAATCGGAAGAACATTACAAGCTGACCAATGGCGGTATATTTCGAGGACTATACAAATGCAAGGATTGCCGGGAACGGTTTACCGTAACGGTAGGAACCATGTTCGAGGGTTCACATATTCCTTTGCAGAAATGGTTTGTAGCGATATACGTGTTCTTGGCTCATAAGAAAGGCATAAGCAGTACCCAATTGCATAAAGATATTGCAGTTACGCAAAAGACCGCTTGGTTTATGTTGAGTCGGATACGTTATAGCATCAGATATAATGCGGATATTGACTTCGGCGATATTACGCAGGTCGATGAAACATATATCGGCGGTAAGAACAAGAATCGGAATGCAGGCAAACGGTTGAAGAACACAAGAGGTCGCAGTCTTAAATTGAAAGCGCCTGTAATGGGACTGTTATCCGATGGAAAAGTCTATGTAGAGCCTATTCCGAAAGCCAGCAAATGGATATTGCATGGTGTGATAAATTCACTTGTGCCGAAAGGAACTACGGTTGTTACCGATGGTTGGTATGGCTACAAAGGTTTGTCAGAAAATTATGTGCATAAAGTAGTAGACCACCATAGAGGAGAATATGTCAAAGGCGGTTATCATACAAATTCGATTGAAGGTTTTTGGAGCCAACTGAAACGTGGCATAATAGGAGTTTATCATTTGGTTACTCGGAAGCATTTGGAATTGTACTGCGATGAATTTGCATACCGATATAACACGAGGAATTTGACGGATGGAGAAAGATTCAGTCAATTCCTGTCCATTGCAAAAAAACGATTAAGATACCGGATGTTGATATTGTAATTGTCAATGTGCATATACATATACCAAACAAAAAAACATAGAATGATATGAATGTAACGACACTTTGGTATTGGGCACAGAATGCAGCCAAGACCAAAAAGGCTGTGGATGTAATTGTTGTCGGTGCAAGCGGTACGATTGTAAAAACTACCGTGCAACCGAAATGATTGCAGAAATTCCGATTTTGCAATATCATCTGAAATGACTACTTTTAATGTCAATTTATACAAACCTTAAAAACGCAGTTATGATTAGAAAGATGATTTGCATTGCGGTATGTGCTTGGATGTGTGCATCCTGCGAGAAAAATGACGGGGGGGGGTATTTGATGAGCCGGTAGAACCACCTATTGAAAAGCCGGAAGAACCGACTACTCCGCCGTTGACCGAAGATTTATTAACAATCAATATTAACGATAACATTATGGCAGTAGTTGGTACAAATGGTTGGAATGCCATTGCATATGGTAATGGAAAATACGTGGCGGTTGGATCAAGTGGATATGTAACAACATCAACCGATGGTATAAATTGGACAACGCCAAAGCAAATAGCAGGTTCTTCTTATACATGGAATGGAATTATATATGCGAATGGAAAATTTGTTGTCTGTGGCCAATATAGTTATATCGCAGTATCCACTGATGGTACAAATTGGACAACTTATAAAGTAGATTCCTCTGCTACATATAATTGGGCTGATATTGCATACGGTAATAGTAAATTCGTAGTGGTTGGTAGTAGTGGCCGTATATCAACCTCCGCCAATGGGACAAGTTGGACAACGCCGAAATGGTTTGATTCAAGTCATAATTTGTTGTCCATTGCGTATGGCAATGGCAAGTTTGTTACAATGGGCAATGGCAGTACATACATTGGAGTGTCTACTAATGGTACAACTTGGTCCAAATACGCAGTACCATCAGGTATGCTTATGGGATATGGAATGGCGTTTGGCAATGGTAAATTCGTATGTAGTAGTTCTAAGGGGTGTATTTTTGCATCCAATGATGGACAAACTTGGACAAAATTTACCACAGATGTTGATGGTACTTGGAACGATGTCATATATAATGACGAAATGTTTATTGCCGTCGGCCGTTCTTGGAATGATAGTTATTCCAAATATGTTAATACTATAACAACATCAATGGATGGTGAAACATGGACATCCGCAGTAGTAGCTAAAGATGAAAATGGAGGCATTATAACAACTGTTCCAAGTGGAATAATTGCTGTGCCAGCAAAATAGCCAATTCTGATGGCAGAATAAAGCGACCTAAATAATTAGGTCGCTTTTATTGTATAAATGCTTAAAATTCTTACCTTTGGACAACGGCAGCATCGTCATCAATAAAATGGTCGCGTTCTTCACCTTCTGCGTCGGCATCCAGATCGTGGTGACGGGCATCGCCAAAATATTCCACCTGACGGCACTGTAAACCGCCGGAAAATCATTCGTCGTATGGACTCGCAGCTCTTACTGAACAACGTCGAAATTTTCAACGGAAAGGACGCACGCACCTTCTCCGGCAACCTCCTGATCCGGAACAATCGGATCGAGACGATCTCGGCCGCTCCCATCGAAACGCCGTCGGAAAGGCCCGTCACGGTGATCGACGGAAAGGGACGATTTCTGATGCCCGGTCTCATCGATGCGCACTGGCACGCCTATCTGTGCTGCAACACGATGACGGACCTGCTGGCAGGCGATCCCTCGTATACACACCTCATGGCAGGACGGGAGGCTGCGGAGACCCTGCAACGGGGATTCACCGCCATATCCGCGACGCCGGAGGTCCCGTCTTCGGACTCAAACGGGCCATCGACAGCGGGACGCTCCGGGGCCCGCGCATCTATCCGAGCGGAGCCATGATCTCCCAGACCTCGGGACACGGCGATTTCCGAATGATCTATGAACACGCCCACGGAGGTTGCGGCTGCGAAATGGCGCACGTCGAACAGATCGGCGCCTCGAAAATCGCCGACGGCGCCGACGCCGTGACGGCAGCCGTCCGCGAGAACCTCCGGCAGGGCGCATCGCAGATCAAACTGATGGCCGGCGGCGGTGCCGCATCGCTCTACGATCCGCTCGATGTGACCGAATTCTTCGAGGAGGAGCTCCGTGCGGCAGTCCGTGCTGCCGAGGATTGGGGCACCTATGTGATGGTTCATGTCTACAACCCGCGGGGGATCGCCCGGGCCCTGAAAGCCGGTGTGCGAAGTATCGAACACGGGCACCTGATCGACGAGCCCACGATGGCCCTGCTGGCCGAAAGCGGCGCATGGCTCAGTATGCAGGCCTTCGCCGTCGAGGACAACACCTATCCGTCGCCCGTCCAGCAAGCCAAACACCTGCAAATCTGCAACGGAACGGATCGGACATACCGCCTCGCCAAAAAACACGGCGTAAAATTGGCTTGGGGAACCGACCTGTTGTTCGATCCCGCCAATACGAAAAATCAGAATCACGGGATCGTCAAGTTGCAGAAGTGGTTCACCAATTTTGAAATTCTCAGAATGGTTACCTGCGACAACGCCCGTCTGCTGGCGCTTTCCGGCGCACGCAACCCTTATCCCGGCAATCTCGGCGTTATCGAAGAGGGCGCGTTGGCCGATCTTCTGGTAATCGAGGGCAATCCGCTCGAACGGATCGAAGTACTGGAAAATCCGCACGACAATCTCCGCGTCATCGTCAAAGACGGAGTCGTCTGCAAAAACACGCTCTGATTCGAAATCTGCCCGCCGCACCGCCCTCGGCAGCACGCACTCTCAGCGTGATCCCGCACCTCCGGCGAAGGACTTCACCCAAAAGTACGATACGAACCGAATCTCGATGTTCGTCAGCGAAATCCCCGCACGGTACGGATGAGCCGCGGAGCTATCCGAAAAGCCGCAGGGCGATCTCCGCACAGGCTTCGGCGTCGGCCAGTGCATGGTGGTGGCGTTCGAGCAGGTATCCGCAGGCTGCGGAGACCGTATGGAGCTGATAGTTGGGCAACCCTTTGATCCGACGGCGCGAAGCGCTCAACGTACACAGGAAACGGTAGTCGGGATAGGGTAGTCCGTAATGGGCGTGGACAGCCCGCAGACACCCCTCGTCGAAGGGCGAGTTATGCGCCACGAGCGGCAGGCCCTCGATTCGCGGAGCGATCTCGTCCCACACGTCGGGAAACGACGGTGCATTCTCGGTATCGCTGCGCGTGAGACCGTGGATCGCCGTAGTGAAGGCGGAGTAATAGTTGGGGTAGGGACGGATCAACCGGTAGATGCTCTCCGACGGACGGCCGCCGCGAACGACGACCACGCCTACGCTGCATACGCTCGTGCGCTGCCCGTTGGCCGTCTCGAAATCGATCGCCGCGAAATCCCTTATCCGCTCCATTTTTTCTTAACTATCACAATCGAAAGAAGGCCGGAATCGCCCCCGGTCTCCACTATCCGATACACCCCCGCAACAGGCGAAGGCGCCCGTTCGCTCAGCGTATCTTCACGCAGCGAACCTGCATACCGCCGGCGGCATACTGCAACGCCGCACCCTGGAACGACGAGCCTGCACGCGTGCCGTTGATGTCGAACGAGAAATCCATCGCATAGGCCTCTTTGCCTTCGCCCGTCGAACTCCAATAATACCCCGTCCACGGAGTCGGACGCACCTCGTTGTCGTTCATGTTGGTCAGCGCGCCGGTGTAGAAACTGCGGCGGCCGGCTCCGGGGAAGAAGGCTTCGTTCGTACCCGTCGCTCAATGTGAAAAACCGTAATTCTTCTCCAGCTCGGGCGAAATAACGTCCTTGATATGCAGAGCGGCGAAGACCTCTTTCGAAGGCACCTTCCAGCCTTTCGGACACGGGTCGTTATTATTTTTCTCCGTCCCCCACAACGACGCATCGGCCGTCTGGAGCCAATTGTAGCCGCTCTCCTTCGTACCCGTGATGAAGGTCATGGCATGAGCCGAGGCATAACCCGCCGACCCCCGCTCGGCATCCGTCGCGGCGTATTCGGGATAGACGCGCAGATTCTGGCTGTCGTAGACCTGCGCATCGGCCGAATCGGCCATGTTGTAGTAGCGCGGCCCGACGAACGGGTCCTTGCGCCCCCACTGGTAATAGACACCGTACGAAGCCAAAATATCCTCTTCGGATGTGCCCGAAACGACGCCTGCACCCAAATTGCGCTTCATCATCACCTCGCCGCCCAGTTCGACCTGCTCGTCGGCAGGATCGAACTCTGCGCACCACAGGTGCCACGACCACAGCAGATTGCCCGCCGCATCGAAAGCGCCGAGGAGAGCGTTTCCGTGATTGAAAAACTCCTTCTCATCGTCGTCGGTGCCGATCGCATGATAGAAATAGGCCTTGCCGTCGACCAGCTTCGGGAATTCGATCACCTTGTAGGGCGTCTCCCACAGGATCGCCACGCTGGCGGGCGACATCGTCGCTTCGGTATCCTCGCCCTTGCGGGTCACGTCGATGCAGTAGCGTGCATTCGACTTGTTGATGATGTAGCAATTGGAGGGTTGCCCCGTGAGATCGACCGTCTCGGCGAGCGAAACATAGAGCGAAGTGGAAACGCTCGATCCGCCGGACGAACGCCCCGTCAGATAGACGGTTCCGAATCTGACGTTGGTATTCTCCTCCTCTTCTTCCTCCCCGTCGGCCAATGTCTTCGGGTCGTCGGGAAAGGTCGTCGGCGCAGTCACGGAGATGCGGCGTTCGTTCATGTCGACCGTCACCGACCAGCCCTGAGGAACGGTCGTCGGGGTCACCGACGAGATGTTGATCGCCGTAAAGCCCAGCGACGTCGTACCGCCCGGCTCCTCGACGAAAGCGCCCCTGTTCGTTGAGGAGGAACGAGTAGGTCTCGCTGTCCTTTTACACGATTGAAGCAGCACCGCCGCAACGACGAACAGCCCCACGAAGATTTTCACTGTCAGATTTTTCATTTGTATAAAGCGACTCGTTATTTTCCAAAATATCTGCAAATATACCAAAAAGCGGAGAATAATCCGCTACACCCGCCGAATTATTTACGGTTAGGAATAATTCTTGCCCGTTGTAGGAACGTTCGAACGGCCGGAATTAGTATATCGCCGGTACGTTACCGACACCTATTCCGACGGACTCTCTCCGGAAAACACGTTTCGGAAACATGCCGGCAGCCGATCCGGCGTCCCGAGGACGCCGCAATGCGAGGAGGGCGGGATTTCCTGCCGGCACGACCGTATAAACCATCCAACCATGCCTTCCTCCCGCTCGTATATGAAAAAGATCGACATCGAAAAAGGATCGAAACGGGCCGACGCCCGATTCCGCATCACCGTCGAAGAGACGGGCCCCTATCTGGTCTACGGACAGCCGCCGCTGGCCCAGCAGTTCATCATGCCCGACGCCGAGGGCGAAAGCTGGTACTTTCAGCAGGGTGCGCACTTCCCGACCGACGACGAACCGACGGCGCTGTGCCGCTGCGGCGCCTCGAAGAACAAGCCCTATTGCGACGGAGCACACGTCCACGCGGCGTGGGATCCGCGCCTGACGGCCGACGACGCTCCGCTGCTGGACAACGTCGAACTGACCGAAGGCGAGACCCTCTCGATGACCGACAACCCCAAATACTGCGTCTTCGCACGTTTCTGCGACGCCAAGGGGCAGGCGTGGAATCTGGTCGGGCAACCGGAGAACGACGAGGCGCGCGAACTGGCCATCCGCGAGGCTTCGATGTGCCCCAGCGGCCGACTGATGGCGTGGGACAACGAGACCGGCACTCCCTACGAATTCCGCTTCGAGCCGTCGCTGGGACTCATCGAAGACGTCGCCATCGGAGCCAGCAGCGGCCTGTGGGTGCGCGGCGGAATTCCCGTCAGCCGCGAATCGGGCGAGACCTACGAGATCCGCAACCGCGTGGTCGCATGCCGCTGCGGCCAGTCGGCCAACAAACCCTACTGCGACGGCACGCACGCCTCGATCCGGTTCAACGACCGGCTCGAAGGGACTCCCGGAAGGCGAAACCCTCCCCGAAAAAGTCTACTGATCGGCGCGGAGGAACGTCCGACGCCCCGGCCCCCACGATTCACCCCTGCCGGAACATTCCGGCAGGGGTGATTTTCATTCGCGGAATCATGCGGTTCCATGTTGCAGGCCGCCGCTTCGTCTCTGCCGATTTACCTTCGGCGGCTCGCGCAGAGCGCAACTCCCAAAACCTCATTCCGTTTTCACGTCCGGATAAGAGGAACCCTCTTTCCGAACGAAATGAAGTTCAAAAACGGAACTTATCCTTTTTTGGGGATTCTCCGCTCGCACGGCACATTGACCTGGCACTTGCCGCAGCCGAAGCGCGGCTGGGCGATGTTCTTGTCCGCCTCGGCCTGATCCATCTGCAGCTGTGCGCCGATGTTCTTACCTACGTCTATATCGGCGATGTCGATCGAGAGGATTTCGAAGGCCGTACCGGCATCCAGCCCTTTTCGAGCACCACGCGGGAGATGGAGTCGGGATTTTCGAGCACGATCTTATGCGACGCGGCCGAGCCGATCGACGAGACGATGCCTTCGCCCACACGTGCCAGCACCGTCTCCTCGCCGGCACCGCCGACCAACTGCTTGATGTTGGCCCGTACCGTGACGCGTGCCTTTGCGATCAACTGAATACCGTCCTTGGCCACCGCGGCC
>VOFE01001105.1_pt1 | contig 70000 bp, 109 predicted proteins | sample 5384071 | NCBI WGS metagenome assembly VOFE01 (sample SAMN12384724, study PRJNA508395) | human gut metagenome | isolation source: healthy gut D | host: Homo sapiens
ATTTGGTACAGGTGTAGATTTGATTCTGTGTGTTATTATTAATTACTATGTGGTGAGTATATGGGTAAATGGAAAAGATGAGTTCCATGCATATTCATTAAAAACAAGTATTATATTTCTAATAGAGGTAATGCTCGTTTTAAATATGGGAAAACAGACTGGTCTGACCGATACCAGCGGAGAAAATATCGGAAAGCTCAACCCGTTCCGCTATCGTGCTTACTGCTATGATGACGACACCAAGTTCTATGTCACCGCCAGCCGCTATTACGATCCGGAACTGTGCAGATTCCTTTGCGCAGACAACTTTGATGTTGTAAAAGCGGAAATGTTCAAAAAGTTAAATTAGTAGGTGGCAAATATGAAGGCAGGATATCGTAAATTTTATAAATATTTTAGTATATTGGTATTTATGGGCTGCGGATACCTTATGCTGAATTTTTGGGAAGAGGGAAAAGGTCAAATTAGTTCTTATAACATGCAAGATAAAGCACTTATGATATTGTGGTTTATGATTTATACTTTTTTGGTACGGCTGCTGGAATTATAAATACTTTAACCAGTATTTACATTTATGAATGGGGAATGCAGATCTCATTTTTGAAATATAAGAAAAAAAATCGAATGGGAAGAATTTTCTGTTATACGAAGATATCATAATCATTTTTTCTTCAATATGTCAAAACAAAAAGATGCAGGTCCGTATTGGGCAATGTTTCATCCCTTTACCAGTTTTGTAATATTCGATAATTCGCGAAATCGTTCTGTTCATACCATGCCGCTTAACGCCGACGAATTTTGTGAACTGCTCACTTCATATGGTGTTCAGTACACGGAAAGAAAATAAAGATCGAAGGAATTAAAGAGAAAAGATGAGAGCAGGATATCGTAAGTTTTTATGTTTGCACAAGTTGCTACATTAATAGGCATCGGGTATCTTATGACAAGATTTTGGGAAGATGCAAAAAAACAATGTGAATTATATAATTTGCCTCAAAAGCTTTTGGGTAATATTTGGAATAATGTTTATTTGTGGGATAGTGTCATGGGGAAGTGTAGATGCTTTAACACGTATTTACATCCATAAGTGGGGAATGGAACTTGCCTTTTTGGGATATAAGAAAAAAATTGTATGGGAGGATTTTTCCGTTATACAAAGATATAAAAATCATTTTTTCTTTAACGTATCAAAACAAAAGATAGTGGTCTGTTTTTTTCAACATATCATCCATTTACTAGCTTTGTGATATTTGATAAGTCACAATTTAGTTGTGTCCGTACTATGCCAATCAGTGCCGACGAATTTTGTGATCTCCTCACTTCATACGGTGTCAAGTATAAGGAAAATAAAGCATGAGAAGAGTGGAAGTGATCGGATTTCTGTTGTTTTTACGGGGGAAAGAGAGTAGTATAATACATGTATAATTACAGCTTTGGAGGAAAAACAGTTGCTTGACTGGATCAATGTTTTTAAAGTAAACCGGAAAATTAAATCCCGTCTCTGGTAGTGGATTAAGATTATTTTGAGTATTATTCTTTTTCTTTGCGGTATTTTACGGAGATATCTATGTTCACATTTTGGATAAAACAAAGACGGGGCGAATCGTGGAAGCGCTGATTCTGGTTGTGTTTTCGTTTCTGGACTATCTGATCTGCTTTATTTCTGTAGCCGAAATGGACTGCCTGAAGGACAGGCGGTATGCGGCGGCGAAAGAGAGTGGTGAATTTTATACGGTTTCTGAAATAGAAAGTTCCCTGTTCAACTATGTGCCGCGTACCTATACAATTTATTACCGGAGAGGAAGCAGAAGACTTACTTTCGGTGTGCGCACAAGAACGACAGGAAATCCGCTGGAAATGGGCGGCAGAGAATATTTCATAGGACCGACAGGAAAGCGCGAGCAGATTGTGAAAGACCTCGATACGCTGATGAAAGAAGTAAAAAAATACGCAAGATTTGACAAAGTCCTGGTACAGACAATCAATGGAGAACCGGTAAAGAGATAATGCCGGTTCTTCTTGCTTTTACGTAAAAATGCAGGTAAGATAAAAACAGCATAAGTGTAATACACATGCGTAAAAACTCATCAACGGAGAAGGTATGAAAATGGAGGAAACAAAAGAGGAATTATCTGAAGGAACGGGATGGTGACCTGTTCTCCAATGCGGATCTGAAACAGCTGATTGTGCCGCTTCTGATTGAACAGCTTCTTGCCATCGCAGTCGGCATGGCGGATTCAATTATGGTATCCAGTGTCGGCGAGGCGGCGGTGTCGAGTGTGTCGCTGATTGATACGATCTTTATTCTGCTGATCAACATGTTCACCGCGATTGCAACCGGCGGAGCCGTCGTGTGCAACCAGTATATCGGAAAGAAGCGGTCCGCATAAAGCATGTGAGGCAGCTGACCAGCTTCTGCTGGTGACAACGGCGCTGTCAGTTGTGATCATGGCGGCGGTCTATCTTTTAAAGCCGTTTATTCTACATGTTGTGTTTGGAAACATTACGGCAGAGGTAGAAAGAAACTGCAATATTTATCTGATGATCGTAGCGGCTTCCATTCCGTTTCTGGCGGTTTACAACGGTTGTGCGGCCATTTTCCGCGCGCAGGGTGATTCGAAAACGCCGATGAAAATATCCATCGTCATGAACCTGATCAATATTTCGGGAAATGCGCTTCTGGTCTATGCGCTGAAATTCGGCGTGGACGGCGTTGCGATTCCAACGCTGCTTTCACGTATGTATGCAGCTGTGGCAGCATTTGTTCTCGTACATAATAAGCGGTATCTGGTGCGGTGCTCTTATCCGGTGAAAGTAAAACCGGATTTCCATATGCTGAAAAAAAATCCTTGGCATCGGCATTCCGAACGGCCTCGAGAACAGTATGTTCCAGCTCGGCAAAATTATGGTCTTAAGTATGATCACACAGTTCGGAACAGCGTCGATCGCGGCAAATGCGGTGTCCAACACGATTGCTGTCTTCCAGACACTGCCCGGTATGGCGATCGGAAATGCAGTGCTGACCGTAAGCGCACAGTGCGCGGGAGCGGGAGACTATGAGCAGGTAAAATACTATGCGAAAAAGCTGCACATCATCATTTATGGCCTGATGATCGTCTGCTGTCTCGGTGTCATCGCGGCACTTCCGGCGGTGCTTCACATTTACAGTCTGTCTGCGGAGGCAACAGCCATGACGGAAGATATCATCGTTTACCACGGCATCTGCTGTATGATAATCTGGCCAATTGCCTTCAATCTGCCGAATGTACTCCGCGCGTCCAATGATGTGGCATTTTGCATGATTCTCTCGATTCTTTCCATGTGGATCTGCAGAATCGGCATGAGCTATGTGCTCGGTGTGCGTATGGGATTCGGCGTCTTCGGTGTCTGGGTCGCCATGACGATGGACTGGGTTGTTCGTGCCATTTTCTTTGTCCTTCGCTATCGAAGCGGGAAGTGGCAGCATCAGACGTGATGAAAATACGGAATGTTTTGGGGAGAGAAAGAAAAAACGATACATCTGGAGGAAGTTATTATTATGAAAAACGCAAAGAAACTGATTCCCGGAGCGGCGATTGCGCTGGTGATTGCCGCTGCGGCGAAATTCCTGGAAAGCCTGGAGGAGAGCGCCGGACTGCACTTTATCGGGGCATCGGTCATCGCCATGTTTATCGGTATGATTGTGAATGCCTTTTACAAGCCGAACAGCGTGACAGCGCCGGGAATTAAATTTACATCGAAGAAGATCCTGAAATTTGCGATTATTCTGCTCGGTGCGAGCCTGAATATCCGCACGGTGCTGACGGTCGGAAGATTTTCCCTGACGGTTATGGTATTTACCCTGGCAACGTGCTTTGGCCTCGGCGCACTGATCGGAAAAGCACTTGGACTGAACTGGAAGACGAGCAGCCTCATCAACGCCGGCACGGGTATCTGCGGCGGTTCCGCGATCGCGGCAATCGCGCCGGTCATCGAGGCAACCGATATGGACATTGCCTATGGCCTCTCCGCAACGTTTTTATTTGATACGGTCATGATTGTCGTATTCCCGATCCTCGGTCACTGGATCAAATTTTTCAGATGCCGCGTTTGGTATCTGGTAGGAACTGCGGTCAACGATACCTCAAGCGTCGTTGCCACCGGTTACGCATTCAGCGAGGCTGCCGGTGATTTCGCAACCATGGTAAAACTGACACGGACCCTCGCCATCATTCCGGCTGTTCTGGCATTCGCCGCCATCAACGTACATCTGAAACGGAAGGCGCAGGCAGCAGAAGGAACCGCCGTAAAGGTAAGCATCGAATCCATTTTTCCATGGTTTATCTTAGGTTTTTCTCGCCATGTCAGCACTGACCTCCTTAGGTCTTATCCCGGCAGGCACAGCAGCCGCATTAAAAACCATCAGCAAATTTCTGATGGTGGCGCCCTTGCGGCATCGGCCTGAACACCGATTTGAAAGCCCTCTGCAAGTCCGGCGCAAAGCCGATGCTCCACGGGTTCATCATTTCGCTGCTGGTAGTCCTGGTAGCGATTGCAGTCGAATTTGCGATCGGCATTGCGCCGCATGGGGTACTGTAAAGAAACAGAGAATTAAAAATCCAGGCATCCGTATAGGATGCCTGGATTTTTTTGATTCAAAACGGGTTTGTCGTTTCCTTCAAAAACGTTTTCAAAACCTGCAGCACCCCGTTCTCCCAGTACGGCGGGCAGGTGTGTTTGCTGAGGCGATGACTTCCTCTCTGGCGTTGGCGACCGCGTAGCTTCTGCCGGCATTTTGCAGCATCTCGATGTCGTTCAGGTTGTCGCCGAAGCAGCAGACTTCGTCTGGGGTAAGCCAAAGTAGTTCATCAGAAATGAGAGACCGGTCCATTTGCTGACGCCGCGGGCGTTGCAGTCCAACCATTCCTTACCGGCGACAGCGAGTTTTGCCTGATGATTCCACGCCGGGATGAAATTTGGGGAGCAAAGCTCTTCACAGGAGGTTGGATGGTAGATTGTGAATTTGATAATGTCCTCGTTTTCTACCTTCGATAGATCCGGTACTTCGCGGACATCGAAGCCGTAGGAATCGCGCAGCCAGTGGAACATGCGGCTTCCGGCGTCTTCGGCGAGGCAGTAGTCCGGGGTGGCGGCAAAGCAGTCGCAGGACGGAAGTTCGTCGTGTACCATGCGGCACATGGATTTCCAGAGTGCCGTTTCCATCGGATATGTTTTCAGAATCTTTTCCGGTGTGCGCACGACAGTTCCGCCATCGGAGATGTAGAGCAGGCGGTCCTTGATCGGAGCGAAAAGCTTCTATTCACTGGAAAACTGGCGGCCGGAACAGACAACAAAATGGATGCCCTGGTCGACAAGCCTGGAAACAACAGTCATATATTCCGGGTCGATCAGAAGTGTGCCGTCTTTGACGAGCGTTCCATCGACATCGGTTGCAATCAACTTTATCATAATAGAAAATCTCCTTATCTTGTCACAGAAAAAAATTCAAACTATAGCAAGACCAGAAAATAACGCAAAAAAGGCAGTGCGGCAGGGCGCGAATTACAAGGAACGGATTTGAAGGCGTACCGGGGTACGACGAAAATCTGTGACGCAGTAATTCACGTTCTGCAGTGCTGAATTTTTTGCATTATTTTCTGGGATTGCTATAAACATGATTATATCGTGAATTGCTTCGGGGTGCAAGCCGGAACCGGAGGAACGCAAAACTCCACGTTGACGAAACGCAGAAATAAGGCGTAAAATAAAGAAAAATATATATCCACAGGCGGATTTTTATTATGGCATTTATTCAGGTAAGCTTCATGTCAAAAACTTTAATGCGCACCGTACCGCTGCAGGTTATTCTGCCGGTCGACAAATTTACCTTTGGGCAGCCGGAGCGCGAGGAAAAACCGTTTAAAACGCTGTATTTGCTGCATGGCATTTTTGGGAATGAGACAGACTGGGTTCATGGAACCAGAATCCAAAGATGGGCAGAGGAGAAAAAACCTTGCCGTTGTCATGCCGGTAACCGGCGAGAATGCGTTTTATGTGGATCAGCCGTCCATCGGTGCCATGCACGGACAGTTTATCGGAGAAGAACTGGTTGAGATTACAAGAAAAATGTTTCCGCTGTCCAGAAAAAAAGAGAAGACACCTTTATCGGAGGCGCTTTCCATGGGTGGTTTTGGCGCACTCAGAAATGGTATGAAATATCACGATACCTTCGGGGCTGTGATCTGCCTGTCCGGTGCACTTCATGTGCTGGAAAATCCGGAAAGAGCAGAGCGGACAGCTTTGCACATGAAGAAGGTTATTTCGGAAATCTGGTCGAAGCAGCAAAGAGTGACAAAAACCCGGCTGTTCTTATCGAGCAGTTAAAGGAAGCACGGAAAAAGATCCGTCTGTCAATGTGCCGACCGTATTCCAGGCGTGCGGAACAGAGGACGGACTTCTGAAGTAAACCGTCTCTACCATAAACGGATGGAAGAGAGCGGCATGGACATTGTCTACTATGAGAGCAAGGGTGGTATGAATGGGATTTCTGGGATGAGTGGATCAAAAGGCACTGGACTGGCTGCCACTTGAGGAAAAAGACGGAAGGTCTGAACAGCGGAAACGTAAATGTTTAAAGGAAAAAGGGAGACAGGCAATGCCAGAAACGAGAAATGACGAATTGTACCGTGCGTTAAAACACAACGGTTACCCGGACGACTTCTGCCGGGAAATTGCATACCGCCAGATGAACACCGATTTTACCGCCACGCGGATGCTCGGCTATCTCTACCGCGTCACAAGCCCGCGCGCCGAGGACGTTGTCGATGAGATGCTGGCTATCCTGAGTGACCGCAAAGCATGGATTGAGAAAAACAGTCTGAGGAAGCCCAGGCGGCAATCAGCAGAATGTATCGGGAAGCCTGTAACCTGGGCGGGCGTTTATGCAGAAAAAGCAGAAGGAACGGGCTTGCATTCTTTTCCGGTTTCTGCTACAATCAGTGCAGTGAAAAGCGACGAAAAGAAACAGTAGCGACAGAGCGCATTCAGAGAGAAAGCGGCAGGTGAAAGCTTTTTGCAGAATCTATCGTGAACCGGTCTTGGAGCTGTGCACCGAAGAGAAGAAAATCCATCAGGGAAAATTTATTTCGTAGGCTGCACCGGGATCTCCCGTTACAGAGAAGGTACAGAGAGCAGAGATCACGCGTATTACAAAATACAAAAATCGTGGGGTACAAATGCTCTGTGTCAGAGTGCAGGAGTTTTCCTGAATTTAGGTGGTACCGCGGATAAAAAAAATTCGCCCTAAACTGCAGCTTGCGGTTTAGGGCTTTTTTCTGTTTGAAAATGAAGCATCGCATTCTCGTTACTTCAGTGATGAGTTAGATGCGTAAAATGTTGACTAAAAGCTTAAAATCGGACAGGCTGGAATGTTCTCGCGTCTGGAAGACTTCAGATGTTGAAAACCCAAAGAATAAGGAGGAAATCAGAAAATGAAACTTGAAAAATTAGTAGGAGAGCGCTTCAAAGAAAGACCTGCTGACTGTGTCATCGACAGCCATGCTATTATGGTAAAAGGCGGATACATCAAATATATGGCAAACGGAATCTATTCTTCCTATCTGCCGCTGCGCCGCATTGTGCGCAAAATCGAGCAGATCCTGCGCGAGGAGATGGACAAAATCGACGGCCAGGAAGTGCAGTTCCCGGTTGTCATGCCGGCTTCTCTGTGGGATGAGTCCGGTAGCCGTTACGATAGCATCGGCGATGAACTGCTGCGTTTCACCGACCGCAACAATGCCAAAATGGTACTCGGCATGACCCACGAGGAGGCAGCCGTACACCTTGTACGCGAGTATGCACAGAGCTACACCAAATATCCGTTTATGATCTATCAGATCCAGACAAAATTCCGTGATGAGGCCCGTCCGAGAGCCGGACTGATCCGTGTGCGTGAGTTTACGATGAAGGATGCTTACTCCTTCCATACCAGCCAGGAAGATCTGGAGCAGTATTACGAAAAATGCCACGCAGCATACGAGCGTATCTTTGAGCGTGTCGGCGTGCCGGAGGTGGTATCTGTCAAATCCGATTCCGGTATGATGGGCGGAAACATCTCCCATGAGTTCATGCTTCTGACTCCGGTCGGAGAGGATTCCATCGTTCTGTGTGATTCCTGCGATTACAGAGCCAACATGGAGGCAGCTGAGAACATTTCCGATATCGCAAGAGACACAGAATCCGCTGCACTCGAAAAGGTTTATACACCGAACGTCCACACCATTGAAGACGTCTGCAATTTCTTCGGAGACGAGACAAAGAACTCCTGCAAAGCCGTTGTTTATCAGCAGAATGTTGATGATAAATACGTTGTCCTTTTCATCCGCGGCGATCTCGAAGTCAACGAGACGAAGCTGGTCAACTTCCTCGGCGAGCAGGTTCACGCAGCCGTGATCACCGAAGAATGCGGGTCCTGAACGCAGGCTACATCGGACCGGTGAACCTGAAGGTGAACGGAGATGCCGTTGTCCTCTACGATAAATCCCTCGAGGGAAGAAATAACCTTTCCTGCGGAGCCAACGAGGCAGAGCATCATTACAAAGGACTCGACATGGAGCGCGACGTTCCGAATACCGAGTATCACGATTTTGCAAAAATCCAGGAGGGCGGCATCTGCCCGAAATGCGGCAAAAGACCGTGAAGATTTCCAGGGGGTATCGAGGTCGGAAATATCTTCCAGCTTGGAACCAAATATACAAAATCCATGAATATGACCTATGTCGATGCAAACGGAGAGAGCAAGACCCCGATCATGGGATGCTACGGTATCGGGTGTCGGCCGTCTGGCAGCATCGGTCTGCGAGGCACATCACGATGAGTACGGCACCGATCTGGCCGAAAGCTATCGCCCCGTGGCAGGTACACCTCTGTGCAGTCCGCGTCGATGACGAGGAAGTCAGAGCATATGCGGACAAGCTGTACGAGGATCTGCAGAATGCAGGCATCGAAGTGATCTACGACGACAGAAGCGTCAGAGCCGGCGTAATGTTTGCCGATGCCGACCTGCTCGGCATTCCGCTGCGCATCATCGTAAGCCCGAAAAACATGAAACAGGGCGTTGTCGAGGTTGCATCCCGCGATAAGACTCTGAAAACACAGATTCCGCTGGAAAATGTGATGGAAGAGATTAAACAGTATCTGTAATGATTCAGAACCATGCGAAAGGGAAGAAAAATCGCGATGGGGTTCGGAAGAAGTTCGACAGGAGAAAACACGATATGGAACTCTGGGATATCTATGATGAAAACAAACAGCCGACCAGTGCACGATGAAGCGGAATGACTGGCATATGAAGCTGGACGAGTTTCACCTGACGGTGCTCGGCGTGATCGCAAGACCGGACGGAACCTTCCTTATCACTAAACGTGTCATGACGAAAGCCTGGGCACCGGGCTGGTGGGAGGTATCCGGCGGTGCTGCGCAGGCAGGAGAGAGCTCCTGGGAGGCCGTGCGCCGTGAGGTCAGAGAAGGAAACCGGACTCGATGTGAGCAAGGCAGACGGCGGCTACCTCTTCACTTACCAGCGTATCAACCCGGATGAGGGAGACAACTACTTTGTCGATGTCTATCGTCTTCGTGATGGATGTCAAAGACGAAGATCTCCATCTTCAGGAGGAAGAAACAGACGGCTACCGTTTTGCTGCGCCGGACGAAATCAAAGAGTACGCCGCAGAAGGTAAATTCCTGCATTACGACAGCATCCGCCAGGCATTTGAACTGTAACAGAAAAATAAGATAAGAAAAACGCGTTCCGCCGGAAACCACAGGGGTTTCCGAAAACGGGAACGCGTTTTTTAGCCTTAGAGCGTGTCTGAAAAAGGCTTTTCGAAAGCAGTTTATTGCAGTTAATTGCGATTGAATACTTCGCGGTTGAGTGCCTTTTCCTGATGGCTGACAATCGTTGTGCAGACAGCATCGCCTGTGATGTTGACTGCGGTACGGATCATATCCAGGATACGGTCGATACCCATGATCAGGGCGATACCCTCCGTTGGCAGTCCTACGGAATTCAGTACCATAGCCAGGGTAACAAGTCCGACGCTTGGGATACCAGCGGTACCGATGGAAGCCAGTGTTGCGGTAACAACAACCGTTGCGAGGTTTGCCGGAGTCAGATGAATACCGTACGCCTCTGCGATGAAGATGACAGCGACACCCTGCATAATGGAGGTACCATCCATGTTGATGGTTGCGCCGAGCGGAATGGTGAACGAAGAAATCTGCTTCGAGACACCCATCTTTTTGTTCAGCGTATCAATCGACATCGGGATTGTCGCGTTGGAGGTTGCGGTGGAAAATGCAAATCCCATAACCGGCAGAAATTTCTTCACGAATTTAATCGGATTCAGCCGTGTGAATACGAACAGAAGAACCTGATAAATGACGAAGCACTGCAGTGCCAGCGCCAGTGTTACATTTCCCATGTATTTCAGCATCGGTGCGAACGCAGAAAAGCCGACCGTTGCAAAGGTACGTGCAATCAGACAGAAAACGCCGACCGGGGCCACCTTCATGACCGTCATGGTCATTTCCATCATGACATCGTTAAACTGGCTGATAAAGTTGGAAACGACCGAAGCGCGGTTTCCGAGCTTTGCCAGCATTACGCCGACAAACAGGGCGAATACGATGATGGGAAGCATATCGCCGTTTGCCATGGAACCAATCGGGTTCTTCGGGATGATGTTGAGCAGTGTATCCACCAGGCTGACGCTGGAATCTGCTGCTGTCGAGGACAGGTCGGCTTTCTGAACCGCACTCATGTTAAGTCCGAGCCCCGGGTGAATGAGCAAGGCGGTTCCAAGTGCGATGCAGACGGCAAGTGCTGTGGTAACAAGGTAAAAGCCGATCGTTTTTACGCCGACCTTTCCGAGGGTTTTGCTGTCTCCGATGGACATACTTCCGCAGACGAGGGAGCAGAAGACAAGCGGTACGACAAGCATCTGCATCAGGCGGATAAAGCCCTGTCCGATGACATACAGCACACCTTCTACGATGACGGTGTCCTTGATATAGCTGGACGGGATCAATAGTGAATCACCACGCCGAGCAGCGCACCGGCCAGCAGGGCAATAAAAATCTGGGTGGAAAGCCCGGGCTTCTTTTTGACTTTTCCGTTGTTTCTTTTCTGTTTCGGACCATTATTCGATTCCTCCGGTTTCTTCGAGATATTCTTTCAGTGCCGTTTTTCCAGTCGGGCGGCTCAGGAATACCGGTCAGGCGGAGCATCATGTTGTCCAGAACAGAATAGGTCGGGCGGACATCATCGCGTGCGACAACCGGGTAGAGATCAAGGTCACCGGTTTTCCGGTATACTCGAGGATGGTTCTTGCAAACTCATAGCGGCTGCAGCTTCCGGGGCAGACAACGTGGTACAGACCATACTCCTCGTTGTCGATAAAGTGGCAGATCACGCGCGCAAGCTCAAAAGCACTGGTCGGAGCCGCATACTGGTTGTTTGGAACCTCCATCGTGCCGCCCTTTGCCGCATTACGGAGTACTTCGTCCACAAAATCGCGGCCGATCCCGTAAATCCAGGAGCTTCGGATGATGACAAAGCGGTTCAAAAGCTGTGTCAGGATTTTCTCTCCGGCCTCTTTTGATTTTCCGTAGATCGTACGCGGATGTACGGTATCAAACTCGTTGTACGGGATGCGGGATTCCTTGTCGAAGACGTCATCCGTTGAGATCTGAATAACCTTTGCGTCGATATCATTGGCGGCAAGCGCTACGTTGCGCACACCGATGGCATTGACACGATAGGCTTCGTCGATGTTTTTTCACACTCGGCAACGTCGGTCATACCGGCGCAGTTGATGATAACGTCGGGACGGTTGACATAAACGAACTGTGTGACTTCATCGATTTTGGTAATATCAACCTCGTGAATATCCGTTGGAAGAAGCTGATATTCCACACCCTCCAGCAGTTCCAGAAGGGCAGTACCGATGTGCTTTCTTCGGCACCTGTAATCCATATTTTTTTTCATAGGTTCTCTCCTGTCCTTGATTTATATACAGAAAAACTGTAATTGTATTTATTTTACCTGTGGACTTTACAGAAGTCAATAAATTATGGAAAGTCTCTGTGCAGAACCGGAAAAAAAGTGGTATCATTTCTGTATATGTCTGCGGTGTAAGACTGCATATCTGCTACAAAAGAAGGAGGAGTATTTTTGAAAAAGAACAAATATGAAATCGACATGTGCAACGGCACGATTATGGACAAGCTGATTTCCTTTTCGCTGCCGCTGATGGTGTCCGGCATTCTGCAGCTGATGTTCAACGCGGTGGATATCATCGTCGTCGGACGGTTCAGCGGAAGCCAGGCGCTGCGGCTGTCGGATCGACAACGGCACTCATCAACGTGTTCATCAACCTGTTTATGGGAATCTCGCTCGGTGCGAATGTGCTTGCGGCGCGGTATTATGCAGCGGGGCGCGACCGGGAGATGTCGGAAACGGTACATACATCGATCATGCTGGCGCTGATCAGCGGCGTTGTGATGGCGTTTGTGGGCGTATTTTTTGCAAAAGGCGCGCTGGAGCTGATGGATACACCGGCGGATGTCATTGATCAGTCGGCATTGTATATGAGAATTTACTTTATGGGAATGCCGTTTTCATGCTGTACAACTACGGTGCGGCGATTCTGCGTGCCGTCGGCGACAGAAGCGAAGGCCGCTGTATTTCCTGATTGTATCGGGTGTGATCAACGCTGGTCTGAATATGTTCCTCGTGATCGTGTTCAGTCTCGACGTGGCAGGTGTGGCGATTGCAACGGTGGTTTCGCAGGCGATCTCCTGCGTGCTGGTTCTGCGGTGCCTCTATAAGAGCGAGGGAAGTTATCAGCTCCGGTTTTCGAAGCTGTGCCTGAAAAAGGATTACATCATCCCGATTTTCCAGGTCGGCATCCCGGCGGGTATTCAGAGTACCGTCATCAACTTCTCGAACGTGCTGCTGCAGTCATCCGTCAATTCCTTCGGTTCGATTGCAATGGCAGGCTACACGGCGGCCAACAATGTGCTGGGATTTTCATACACCTCAGTCAACTCCGTCACCCAGGCGTGCATGAGCTTCACAAGCCAGAACTACGGTGTCGGAAAATACAAACGAATGGATAAGGTGCTGATCGACTGCCTGATTCTCTCCAGCGGCATGGCACTGGTGATGGGTGGCGGCGCGTATCTGTTCGGTACGGAAATCCTGCAGATTTACACCGGGGACCCGGAGGTTATCCGCTGCGGTATGGAAATTCTGTCGATCACGACGGTTCCGTATTTCCTCTGCGGCATCATGGACCTCTTCCGGGAGCCCTGCGCGGTATGGGATGCTCGGCGGTGCCGATGATTCTGTCCGTCATCGGAACGGTCGGAACGCGAATCGTGTGGATCTTCGGCATTTTCCCGCAGCACCGCTCGCTGTATGTGCTGTTCATTTCGTATCCGGGATCGTGGATCATCACGATTATCATGCAGGTGATCTGCTATCTGATTGTGCGGAAGAAAGTCCACAGCCGGGCAGCAGCCGTATAAAAAAGAAAAAAAAAAAGACCAAAGCCAGAAAAACCGCGGATAAATCCATTTTTAAGTGGAATTATCCGCGGTTGTGTGATAAGATGGCTGTATGCGAAGAGGCAGGTAGAAGATACAGGGACACCTGCCTCTTACTCTGTGAAAAAAGGAGAGAAAGAGAACATATGAAAAAGTTTTATGCATGGTATCAGAAGCATATTACAGGTGCGATCTTTACCGGACTGATTCTCGGTATCTTAACCGGACTTCTTCTGGCGGACCGCTTTACGCCGATTCTGACCGTAACCGGCGTCATCGGCGGCATCTACATGAACGCCTTGAATATGATGATTTTCCCGATGGTATTCTGTTCAATTGTCATGGGTATCTGCAGCATCGGAAATGCAAAAACGACAGGTAAGATCACCGGCTACTCGATGATTTTCTTCCTGTGCACCACCGCGATTGCAAGTGCAGTCGGCATTATCATTCAAGACTGATCCGCCTCGGAAAGGGAGTCCATTTTGAGATGGCAACTTCCGATATCAGGCGACCGAGATGACCAGCATCCTCGACACGATCAAAAAACCTGATCCCGTCCAACCCGGTGAAGGCGTTTGCGGAGGGCAACATGCTCCAGGTACTCGTGTTCGCTGTCGTTGTCGGCTTTACGCTGATTGCGGTCGGAGAGAAGGGACAGCCGCTCTTAAACGTGATCGACTCCCTGAATGAGGTCTGTTTAAAGTCATCAGCACCGTTATGTACTTCACCCCGATCGGTGTCTTCTGTACGATCGTGCCGGTTGTCGAGGCAAACGGAACCAAAACCATCGTTTCCTTGGCAACCCAGCTCATCATTCTGTATGTGGCATTCTATGGATTTGCGATCGTCGTCTACGGCGGCGCTGTAAAACTCATCGGAAAGACGAGTCCGGTCAAGTTCTTTAAGGCGATCATGCCGGCAGCCCTGAATGCATTCGGAACATGTTCCAGTTCCGCGACGATCCCAATCAGCAAGCGCTGTGTCGAGAAAGAACTCGGCGTTTCGAACCAGATCAGCAGTATCGCAATCCCGCTCGGTGCCACCGTCAATATGGATGCCGTATCAATCCTGATGTCGTTTATGATCATGTTCTTCGCAAATGCATGCGGCATCAACGTCAGCATTTCGATGATGGTGATCATTGCTTGCCAACGTCCTGCTTTCTGTCGGAACACCGGGAATCCCGGGAGGAGCCATCGCATCCTTTGCGGCCCTGGCAACCATGGCAGGTCTGCCTGCAGGAGTTATGGGCGTTTACATCAGCATCAATACACTCTGCGACATGGGCGCAACCTGCGTCAATGTTATCGGCGATATGGCAGGCTGCGTTGTGCTGCAGGAGAAAATCAAACTGGAAGAAAACTAAAAAATGTTACATAGAAAAAGAGGGATTCCTTTCACGGGAGTCCCTCTTTTTGCAATGCGTAAAATAAATTAAATATAGTCCGAAACATATGGAATATGGTGGAAGAGCAGGTCATCCAGGCATTCCACAGTCTGCGGCGTCGTTTCGATGCGCGCCATCTCATACAGCTTGGAAGCCGTCTTGTAGCCGAGCAGCAGTGTCGTGAGCGATGCGATCGTCATTTTCATCACATGGTCCGGCTCGCGGTCGGTCGGCACACAGTGTCCTTTTTCAAAGAAGAATGTGAAGCTGTCATTGTTCCACGGAAGCAGCTCATCCTCGATCTCAAAACGGATACACACATCCGGCTCGTCCGGGTCGCAGGCGTAATGTTCCATAAACTGCACGACATCGATGATACGCCCCATCGAGTACGGGCGAATCGTTTCTTTGATATCGCTGTCCTCAAGCTCTCGAACGCGATGGGTTCACTGTAGTAGTTATTTCCTTTGACCTCATCGATCATGGAATCGTGCGCATGAATATACTCCCAGAGTCCCAGCTGCGCTTCGCGGTTCAGATAGATCATCTCTTTGATATGCATGATATCGGAGCTGATCAGATAGACCATGTAGCCGTACGGCACATCATCAGCGGAATAGTAGATCGCAACGACGGTATCATCCTCATCCCAGCGGAAATATTCTTCCCACGCCAGATTGTTGCGGTAGAGGCAGCCGTGCGTCTTCGAAGCAAATTTGGTATGTAGTTCCTTGAAATCCTTGTCATCCCATGCCACGCGGCGCACATAGCCAGGGGCTTTGAGTTTCCGCGGCACCTGCGTGTCCTTGATGGTGTACGTCATCTTATTGGAAATGATTTCCCATCCGAGATTCCGGTAGAGCGGAATAGAGTAGGGATAGAGAAGCGCAAAGGAACGGTGGTTTTCCCGCATGCGCGTGAGACTCCGGATCATCAGCTTTTCATAATGCCCTGCCCGGTGTACTCCGGGTAGGTGCAGACACTGGTGACAAAACCGACGGGATAGCGGACACCGTAGATATTCATGTCCAGCGGATAAACCGCGAACTGTGATACCAGATCCTCCTCGCAGAAACAGCCGAGCACATCGGCACGGACGAGAACCGGGAATTTGGACTGCTTGATTTCATCGTCTTTCCATCCGCTTTCGGAAAGCTCCTGCTCTGTAACCTGAAAGGCGTAGCGCAGAAGTGCATTGTACTGCTCTGCGTCGTCGATGGTCAGCGGGCGGAAGGTTAAGTTCGAATCTTTCGTTTGAATCATGGATTACTCCCTCATTTTATTGTGAATCAAAGTATAGTGAATCAGATACTTTATTTTTTCGTAAATATTCTATCATAAGAAATGGAATTTGTGCAGTTAAAATAAAGCCCATTCCGCAAATTTGGTAAAAAGATCAAAATAGTGTTAGAAATCGGATAAAAACTTCAAGAAACAGACAAAAAAATCTAATAAAATGAAAAACATACAGGGATAGTCTGCGCGAAAAAGTAGACATACGATTTCCAGGGTGACTGCGTTGAGATCGACGTGTTCAATCCGGAGACAAGAAAATATGTCTGGGACGTATGCAAGAAGAACTACTACGATTACGGCATCAATGCTTTCTGGCTGGATAACTCCGAGCCGGATTACGGTGTTTACGATTTCGATCATTACCGCTATATTGAAGGACCGGCGCTCTCCTGCAGCAACATCTATCCGCAGTTATACAGCCGTGTCTTCTATGATAAGAAGAAAAAACCGACCGCGTAAAACCGGTCGGTTTTTTTGAATAAATTTCCATTACAGGACGGTTTTGTACACTTTTTTCTTGACGAAACGGGAAACAATCGTTACACTATTATGTATAACTGTAATTAAAATGGGAAAATGTAGCAAAACGCGGAAGCACACAAAGGGGTAATGAAGTTTTGTGTGTACCGGGGAGAAGAGAGGGAAACAGATGAATCAGACCGAATTGCCGGAATGTGAAAAAATAAATAAGAAAGAGCCTTCTAAGGATGCTCAGATGACACAGAAACAGGCAGAACGTCTGGTGGAACATCTGAAGAATATTTTCATGTATGTGCGGGTTCTCCGTCCGGATGAGATCGGAGATTTTATTATCGATGAAGAGAATGGCAAGCTGTGTGAATGCTACGCAGTATGGAACAAAAGCGATGCCGTGCCTTAACTGTATTTCGAAAAAGCCCTGCGGGAGAAATCGCAGAAATCAAAACTGGAATGCATTGCGTCGAATGTGTATCAGGTCATTGCAAGATACGTGGAGATCGAAGGAGAACCATGCGTGATCGAGATGATCAACCGTCTCGACGATGAAACACTGATGGACTCCGAAGGACGCCAGAATCTGGTAAGCAAGCTGAACAGCTACAGCGAAGAGCTGTATCGTGACGCGCTGACCGGGTATTCAACCGCCGCTACTTCGAAGACCAGATCCGGGACGCCAGCTTTTGCTGCGGCGTAGCCATGATCGATCTCGATGATTTCAAATTATACAACGATACATACGGCCACAATGCCGGAGATATGGCGCTTGACACCATTGTAAAGACCGTCAACCGCTGCACCCGACGTACCGACCGTCTGATCCGCTTAGGGAGGAGACGAATTTCTGCTGGTTCTGCCGGAGATGGATGAGGAAAACTTTGTACAGAAATTAAAACAGATTCAGTCACAGATCCATGAGGCACAGGTGCCGGGCTACTCGAAGATGCGTCTTTCCGTCAGCGTAGGAGGTGTTCTGACAAGAGATGAGACGATCGGCGAAGCTGCGATGCGTGCCGACCAGCTGATGTATCTTGCGAAACAACGGAAAAACATGGTTGTCACCGAGAAAGACCAGATCCTGGGTTGTCAGGACGATGATGTCCGTCAGGAAAACCGCAGAGAAAAACAGCGCATCCTGATTGTGGATGATTCCGAGATGAACCGTATCATCCTCTCGGAGATTCTGCAGGATGAATACGATATCATCGAGGCTTCCACCGGCGAAGAGTGCCTGCGTCTGCTGGAAGAATACGGAACACCTTGCGCTGATCCTTCTGGATATCGTCATGCCGGGCATGGACGGTTTCGAGTGCTTGACTACATGAACCGCAACCACTGGATCGAAGAGGTTCCGGTCATCATGATATCGAGCGAGGATTCCACCGCATTTGTGCGCCGTGCGTATGAGCAGGGCGTATCCGATTATATCAGTCGTCCGTTTGATGCAAAGTTGTTTACCAGCGTGTCTTCAATACGATCAAATTATATGCAAAACAGCGCCGTCTCGTGACGCTCGTCACCGAGCAGATTTACGAAAAAGAGAGAAATAACCGGATGATGATCGGTATCCTGAGCCATATCATGGAATTCCGGAATGGCGAGAGCGGACTTCATGTCCACCACATCAACGTTCTGACCAGTATGCTCCTCGAGCGTCTGGTACAGAAGACAGACCGCTACCACTTAAGCTGGTCCGATCAGCTGATGATCACAACGGCATCCGCGCTGCACGATATCGGAAAGATGGGCATTGACGAGAACATTTTAAATAAGCCGGGAAGGCTGACGAAAGAAGAGTTCGAGGAGATGAAGAAACATACCCTGATCGGAGCGTCCATGCTGAAGAGCCTGGAACTGTATCAGGACGAGAAGCTGGTACAGATTGCGTACCAGATCTGTCGCTGGCATCATGAGCGGTACGACGGAAAGGGTTACCCGGACGGCTTAAAAGGTGAGGAGATCCCGATTGCAGCCCAGGTTGTATCGATTGCCGATGTTTACGATGCGCTGACAAGCGAGCGTGTCTACAAACCGGCATACACGCACGAGAAAGCCATCGAGATGATCCTGAACGGCGAGTGCGGTACCTTCAGCCCGCTGATGCTCGAGTGTCTGCTCGATATCAAAGATGCCATCTGCGAGGAGCTGAACACCATATCCGAAGAAAAACAGACTTCGATTCAGATTGAAAAGCTGAAAAAGAATCTGAAATCGGGGGGGCAGAGCTGAGTTTTCTGAACTCTGATGAAAAGTTATCCACAGAAGATGCCCGGGAGAACAGGTATCATGCGGATTCGAAAGACGATCTTAAATAAAAATATACCAAAACCCATGGATTTCTGAAAAGATTCCATGGGCTTTTCGCACTTTTGTGCAAATTTTTGTTGTGATTCTGGAGGACAACTGCTATAATAACAGAAAATGTCAAAAATACGACAAAAATACCGGAAGAGGGCTGTGCGAACAAGTACACACAAGTCTGGAAAGGATAAAAACATGAATCAGTTGGAAGTATTACAGAGAGCCTCGGACAGTGCGATGAGATTATTTTGGATGCGCTGCTGATGAGAAACCGTATTGTCGAGGACATTATGGTATATAAAGAAGCAAATAACGTGCCGATTCTCCAGCCGGAGCAGGAAGCAAAGCAGAAAGAATGGCTGGAGCGCCGGATGCAGGAAAAACGCCATAAAAACGAAGTTGCGGATGTTTTCGAGAGCATCACAAGAAACAGTAAAAAGATTCAGGCAAGAAAGCTGTTCAATTATAATATTGTACTGATTGGCTTCATGGGAGCCGGAAAGAGCACCATTTCCGATTATCTCAAAACCGTGTTTGCCATGGATATTATCGAGATGGATCAGATCATCGCAGAGCGTGCCGGTATGAGCATTTCCGATATTTTGAGACTTACGGCGAACAGTATTTCCGTGACTGCGAGACGAATCTTCTGATTGAAATGCAGTCGAGAACAAACGTTGTCATTTCGTGCGGCGGCGGAACTCCGATGCGTGAGTGCAACGTTGCGGAGATGAAAAAGAACGGCCGCGTTGTACTTCTGACTGCAAAGCCGGAGACGATTTTAGACCGTGTCAAAGACAGCCACGACAGACCGCTGATCGAGAACAACAAAACCGTTCCGTTTATCGCAGATCTGATGAGCAAGCGCCGTGAGAAATATGAGGCCGCAGCCGACATTATCATCGAGACGGACGGAAAGAGCGAGCTGGAGATCTGTGAGGAGCTGATCCACAGCCTGCGGCAGATGGATGCAAAAGCGGAATAAAAAGAAAAGCAAAGGGAAAAAGGAAAAGAGACTGCTGTGTGTAACGGCGGTCTCTTTTCCTTTTGCGTAACCGTGGCACAAAAACAGAAAACACAAAATTTACGGGGGAAAAGGATTGACAAAACAGATATTTCCCGATATTCTGATAAAAGTTGGGCTAAAATCACATGAAAAAAGTGAAAAACAAGGTAATATTTTGTATTATTGTCCGAACAAGAGAAAAAATTCAGGATAATTATATGAAATACAATGGTACTGTGTGCAGACACAGCCGGATCTGCCGGGGAAGGTCTGCGGAAAAAAGGAGGAACATCAATGAGAAAAAGAAACAAAGTCGTTTCTCTGCTTCTGGCAGGATGCATGGCAGCCGGTCTTCTGGTACCGGATGCGGAAGCAGCGGAGAAACACAGGTAGCAACTGCTGACAATGCCACGGCGGCATCAACCAGTACTGGAGCAGCAGATACAGCAGCAGCGGATTCAGCAGCACCGGAGACTGCAGGCGAAGTGGACGGACAGATCAATCTTCGTGCAGTAGCCTTTGGAAACAATTTCGATGTGCAGGATATGGGATGGCGCTGGATGATGGCGGAGTGCTATGAAGGACTGATGCGTGACGTGGCAGATGAAAACGGAGACCGTTTCGAGTATGCCGGTGCAGAATCCATGGACGTATCCGATGACGGACTGGTTTACACTTTCCATCTGAGAAAGGATGCCAAATGGTCCGACGGACAGCCGGTTACCGCAGCAGATTATGAGTACGGCTGGAAACGTCTGTTAAATCCGGAATACGGATATTCCTATTCTTTCTTCCTGTTCAACGTAGTAGGAGCAGAGGAGTATTATAACGGACAGGGCTCTGCCGATGAGATCGGAATCAAGGCAGTGGACGATTACACCTTCGAGGTTACCTTAAAGGTAGCGGATCCGACCTTCCAGTCCAAGCTGGTAGCAACTCCGCTTTACCCGACCCGTCAGGATGTCGCAGAGGCAGCCGGAGACCAGTGGGGAAAAGACTGGACAAAATGTGTCTACAACGGACCGTTTGCCATGACCAACCTGGTAGAAGATAACTCCATGACATGGGTGAAAAATGACCAGTACTGGGATAAGGACAACGTAAAACTGAATCAGGTAAACTGGTACTGTGTAGCAGAGAACGCAACAGCAGCAACCATGTTCGATAACGGACAGCTGGACGTTTTCGATGCAGCAGGCGATTACATTGCAAAATATGACAAAGAAGTAGAAGCAGGCAATATGCAGACCATGACCACCGAGTACCGGGAACTATGGTTCTGTGCTACGAGCAGTCTGAGGGCGGAAAATCCGGTCTGATGAAAAACGTAAACATCCGCAAGGCAATTTCCTACTCCATCAACCGTGAGGAGATGGTATCAGCTGTTTACGGAAGATACACCGCAGCTTACGGTTTCGTTTCCCCGGCGATCACGCTCGACGGAACTTCCTACCGCAAGCAGGCGTCGGAGACGATGAAAAAGGAATATGAGCAGTATGCAGGAGATGCAGACAAGTTAAAAGCACTGTTCCAGAAAGGCCTTGATGAGCTTGGTATCACCGACAAACCGGAAGACATCACCATTACACTGCTGTCCCAGGGTTCTGCTACCGAGAATCAGCTCGAGAGAGAGTACCTGCAGCAGTCCATTTCTCAGAATCTGGGCGTAAAGGTAGAGCTGAACACCGTTGGCGATTACCAGATGTTTGCAAACGAGCGCGATAACAAGAACTACGATATCTTTGTAGGCGGATGGTTCAGCGATTACAACGATCCGCTGGATTTCCTGAACGTCATGAAGACAGGCGTTTATGATTCCTACGCCTCTATAGCAACAGCGAGTACGACAGCCTGATCGATTCTCTGACCGGAGAGAACGACAACGCAAAACGCCTTGAGATTTACCAGAAGCTGGAAGATCTGCTGGTTGCACAGGATTGTGGTGTTGCACCGCTGTACTACTCTGATAAACATTACTATTATCAGAACTGGGTAAAAGATTTCTACACATCCTCCTTCGGCGCAAGCCAGGAGCTTTACAGAGCATCTGTACAGAAATAAAAAAGCAGCAAAACAGAAGAAATGAGGGAAGAAGGGCTTATGAAACAATAGGCTCTTCTTTCGCTATCATAATAAAATTCCGGTCGGAAAAGACCGGACAGGGAGAGGATTTTTATGCCAAAATATTTACTGCGCCGTTTTGCAGAAATGCTGATCACACTGTTTCTGATTGCAACGGCCACGTTTTTCCTTCTGGAAGCGGTTCCGGGAGATCCGCTGACGGAGCGTGCGAGCAAGCTCTCGCCGACCGTAAAGGAAAACCTCTATAAGCGCTACGGCCTCCTCGACAAGCCGATGATGGAGCGCTATGTGATCACAATGAAGGGAATCTGCAAGGGAGAGTTCGGGGAATCTGTTGTCTATGCGGGACAGACGGTACAGAAGCTGATTCATGACCGTCTTCCGGTATCCGCCCGCCTTGGTATCCAGCAGGTGCTGGTCGGTATCACGATCGGTCTGTTGCTTGGAATTCTTGCGGCAATGAGGAGGGGAAGCTTCTGGGACTATATGGTGATCGCCCTGTCGGTCCTCTTGATTTCCATTCCGAACCTGATCTTTGGTCTGATGCTTCAGAAAATTTTCGCAGGTAACCTGAAGGTTCTGCCGACGATCGGCTGGCCTGCGGGAAAGGATCTGTGGTTCGGAGGATGGGAATACACGATTCTTCCGACCCTGACAGGATGCTTTTCTTATATTGCAACGTATGCGCGTCTGCTGAAAACCTCGATGCTCGATGTGATCAATCAGGATTACGTGCTGACTGCTGAATCGAAGGGCTTAAGCCGCGGACAGATTATCCGCCGCCATATCCTTCGGAACTCGTTTATCCCGGTTATCACACAGCTTCCGATGTCGGTTGCCATGTGTATCACAGGCTCCTTCTTCATCGAGAGCATCTTTTCCATCCCGGGAATCGGACAGTATTATGTGACGGCGGTCAATAACCAGGATCTTTCCATTATCATGGGAGAGACGGTTATTATCGCAGCACTTTACATCGGTGTTCTCTTTATCACGGACCTGCTGTACGTGGTCGTTGACCCGAGAATCAGCCTGACAGGAAAGAGCAGATAAGGAGGATATTATGGCAGCATTAACACCGGAAAAATTTAAAGTAATAGGATACACCGAGGAAGATGCGAACCGGATTGACCGCCCGACCATTTCCTACTGGCAGGACGCCTGGAGACGGCTCCGCAAAAACCCGATCGCAATGGGGATCTCTTGTTGTGCTCGGTATTCTGCTTGTCATGGTCATCATCGGACCGCATATCAAAGGATATGATTATGTATCCATGAATATCGCCGAGAAAAACCAGGGCGTATCGTCAAAATACTGGTTTGGAACCGACAACCTGGGACGTGATCTCTTCTCAAGAGTCTGGGTCGGCGCGCGGGCATCACTGATCATCGCGATCGTTGCAACGGCAATCAAACTCATCATCGGAACGGTATATGGCGCGCTGATGGCACATTTCGGCGGCTGGGTCGATGAGGTTCTGATGCGGATCATCGAGGTTATCAACTCGATTCCGTCTCTGCTTCTTACGATTCTGATCATGATGATTCTTGGAAATAACCTGTTTGCACTTCTGGTCGCGCTTAGTGTCACCGCATGGTGTAACACGGCACGTCAGGTGCGCGGTATGATCAAACAGCTCCGTGAGACGGAATACGTTTACGCGGCGGAGGTGCTCGGTGCAAAACCGCTCCGCATCATCTTAAAACACTATGTACCGAATATGCTGGGTATCCTGATTCTGGATACGGCGACGGCAATCCCGATGTTTATTTTTACGGAGGCAGGTCTTAGCTTCCTCGGCATCGGTATCAAGGCACCGTCGATCAGCCTTGGTGTCCTGATTTCGATGGGACAGCAGAACATGGATTTCTATCCGTCACAGCTTCTGTTCCCATGTCTCGTGCTCTGTATCATCGTTATGGCATTCAACCTTCTGGGAGACGGTACCTGCGCGATGCCCTGGATCCGAGACTTCGCCAGTAATAAGTGGGAGATAACGATATGAACGAACAAAACAATCCGATTCTGGAAGTAAAAAACTTAAGAGTCTCTTATCACACCTATGCCGGTGAAGTAAAGGCAGTCCGCGGTGTACAGTTTTCTCTCGAGAAAGGTCAGGCGCTCGCAATTGTGGGCGAATCCGGCTGCGGAAAATCTGTAACGGCGAAATCCATCATGGCCTCATCAAGGCGCCGCAGGGTGAGATTAAAGAGAACAGTGAAATTCTCTAGCATCGAGAGAATATTCTGAAATACAACAAAAACAGTGGCAGCATTACAAAGGCGGCGAGTGTGCAATCATTTTCCAGGATGCGCTGGCTTCCTTAAACCCGACGATGCGTGTCGGAAAACAGATTATGGAAAATCTGATGGGTCACAAAAACATGACAAAACAGGAAGCGGAAAAGGAGGCTGTCGAGATGCTGCGCATGGTCGGCATCCCGGAGCCGGAAAAACGTGTCAGACAGTATCCGCACGAATTTTCCGGCGGTATGCGTCAGCGTGTTATGATCGCCATCGCATTTGCCTGTGACCCGAAGATTCTGATCTGCGACGAGCCGACGACCGCGCTCGATGTGACGATTCAGGGACAGATTCTCGATATTATCAAAAATCTGCAGAAGAAAAATCAGACGTCCGTCATCATGATCACACATGATCTCGGTGTTGTGGCAAATATCGCACAGAAGATTGCTGTTATGTATTCCGGCATTATCGTGGAGAGCGGAACGTGTGAGGACATTTTCTATCGTCCGCGTCACCCATACACCTGGGCGCTGATCCGTTCCGTACCGCGTCTGGATCTGAAAAACAAGCAGGAACTCGCGACAATTCCGGGAACTCCGCCGGATCTTTTAAACCCGCCGGTCGGATGTCCGTTCTGCACGCGGTGCAGCTACTGTATGCCGATCTGCAAGGAAGAGATGCCGGAGGCAACGGAATTCGGCGGCGAGCATAAGGCTGCCTGCTGGCTCCATCACCCGATGGCACCGAAAGTAGAAATGCCAGATCTGGAAGGAGAAGAACTGTAATGGAAAATAACGAAAAAGAAGTGCTTTTTTCCGTTTCCCATCTGAAAAAAATATTTTCAGGTCGGAAACCATGCGACCTTAAAAGGCCGTGGATGATGTCTCCTTCGAAATTTACAAGGGTGAGACACTTGGAATGGTTGGCGAGTCCGGATGTGGAAAGACAACGTGCGGTACCGTACCTGCATCGGTACCTGTATGACAAGACCGACGGACAGGTGCTCTACAAGGGAACCGATGTCCATGCGTTAAACGGAAAAGAGCGGTTTGCCTTCAAAAACAGGTACAGATGGTCTTTCAGGATCCGTATGGATCGCTTGACCCGCGTATGACAGTTGCCGATATCATCGGCGAGGGAATCGATATCCATCATCTGGCGAAGAATAAAAAGAGCGCCAGGAGATGATCTACAAATATCTGGAACTGGTCGGACTGAACCGCGAGCATGCGAACCGTTTTGTGCACGAGTTTTCCGGCGGACAGCGCCAGCGAATCGGTATTGCGCGTGCGCTTGCCGTGCAGCCGGAGTTCATCGTTCTTGATGAGCCGATCTCCGCACTCGATGTTTCGATCCAGGCACAGATCGTCAATCTTCTTGTGGATCTGCAGAAAAAGATGGGACTGACCTATCTTTTCGTTGCCCATGATCTGTCGATGGTCAAACATATTTCCGACCGTGTGGCGGTTCTGTATCTGGGAACGCTCGTCGAGCTGACGACATCCGAGGAGCTGTACGCCAACCCGCGCCACCCGTACACACAGGCACTGCTCTCCGCGATTCCGATTCCGGACCCGAAAGTAGAGGCAGAGCGCGACCGCAAAAAATCCGCCTCGAAGGCGAGGTGCCGAGCCCGATCAACACGAAGCCGGGCTGCAAATTCCAGGGAAGATGCAAGTACGCAAAGACATCTGCCGACAGCAGATGCCGGAATTAAAAAGACGTGGGCAACAATCACTTTGTGGCATGTCATTTCTGTGATGCGTTAGAAGAAAATAAGGAATTGTAAAACATGGAAAAGATAAAGAACATCTGCCGTGATCTCGGCAAAGCATTTACAATCGGCCTGCTCTCCGGCGGCGCTGCGGCAGCTGTGCTGCTGCTGGGAGGATTCCTCTTTTGGGGGATTCACGTTCCGCGCTGCCCTTGAGGCGGCGAAAGACGGCTTGCTGCTGATCGCGGCCCTCGGCATGTTCGTGATCGCCGGAATGCTGATGGTAAAAGGCAAAAACCCGGAGAAATTCACGCAGAAGGAAAAATGGCGCGTCCACTTTGCCGTGCTCGGATATAAGAGTGTGTTCGCAGTTCTCTGCGTTTCCTGGGTGCTGTGGGCGGCAGCGGCGGATTATCTTTTGTATCGGATGTGAAAATAGTTTCTATAAATAAAAAGAGAATTTTGCAGACTGTAAAAATGAGGTCCGGCAAAATTCTCTTTTTTTCGTTTAGTCGTTATTCGTCTTCGAGACGGGAGATAACCATCTCCATGGATTTCTGATATTCTTCATCCGAAGAATTGTAGAACAGCATCAGATCGAGGCAGCTGCTCATTTTTCTTCAGTGCTTCCGGGATGGAGTAGTCGATCGTTTTCACATATTCATCCCAGTGCTCCAGCTTCCACGTATCGCGCACGGAGTTGCGGTCGATCATGCGCTGGTGGCAGATCTCCGGTTTTGTGACAACCCAGATCACAACAAGCTTTGCCCCATGGTCAGCGAGCTTTTGGAGAAGTTTTTCAGGAACTTCTCATCATGCACTTCGCGTGTGAATGGTGCGTTGATCAGCACAATATCGTCATACTCGAGTGCTTCCAGTCCGAAATTGACCGTTACTTCATATTCATAATCGCGGATATTCTCCTCGAAGAAATCAGAACTGCGGTTGATTTCCTGTCCGCCCGCTTTGAAAACGCGGTTCGACAGCGGAATGACTGTGTCCTTGTCGAGATAAACAACGTGTTTCAGCTCCTTGGCGAGCTGTTTTGAAATGTATGTCTTTCCGCACGCCGGCGGCGAGGTTACGAGGATCATCTTTTTCATCGTTTGTATGTCTTCCTTTCCAGTTGAATCAAAAAAATCACTCCTAGCATTATAGAAAATTTGGGAAAAAATTGCAAGAGAAAAGACGGTTGTGCCAGAGAAAAAATTGTCTTATAATAAAATAAGATTTTTATGCCATCACGGAGAAAATAAATGGAGGAAAGACAATGAGCAGAGCAAATACACGAGTTGTGAAAATCGGCGACCGGGTCATCGGAGGCGGAAATCCGATTCTGATCCAGTCCATGACGAATACCAAAACAGAAGATGTGGAGGCAACCGTAAAGCAGATCCAGGCGCTCACGGAAGCCGGATGTGACATTATCCGATGCGCCGTCCCGACCATGGAGGCAGCCAGGGCGCTGTCCGAGATCAAAAAGCAGATCTCGATTCCGCTTGTAGCAGATATTCATTTTGACTATCGATTGGCGATCGCCGCGATCGAAAACGGAGCCGATAAAATCCGCATCAACCCGGGCAACATCGGCAGCCGCGACCGGATCCAGGCGGTTGTAGATGCAGCAAAAGAACGCCAGATTCCGATCCGCGTCGGCGTCAACAGCGGTTCACTCGAAAAAGAGCTGGTGGAAAAATACAACGGCGTAACGGCAGAGGCCTGGTGGAGAGCGCTCTTGACAAGGTGAAGATCATCGAGGATATGGGCTATGACAATCTGGTGATCAGCATCAAATCGTCTGATGTGCTGATGTGTGCAAAAGCGCATGAGCTGATCACGAACCAGACGGATCATCCGCTTCATGTCGGCATTACGGAGGCAGGAACGCTGTATTCCGGCAACATCAAATCGGCAGTGGGGCTCGGTATTATTTTATATCAGGGCATCGGAGATACCATTCGTGTGTCCCTGACCGGGGCGCCGCTGGAAGAGATCAAATCCGCGAAGCGGATTTTAAAGACCTTGGGGCTGCGAAAAGGCGGCATTGAGGTGGTTTCCTGTCCCACCTGCGGCCGGACCCAGATCGATCTGATCGGCCTTGCCAACCAGGTGGAAACACTGGTGCAGGGCTACGATCTTGATATCAAGGTTGCCGTCATGGGCTGCGTGGTCAACGGCCCGGGCGAGGCAAAAGAGGCGGATCTTGGTGTTGCAGGCGGAAAAGGCGTCGGCATTTTAATTAAAAAAGGTGAAATCGTGAAAAAAAGTACCGGAGAGCGAGCTGCTGTCCGTCTTAAAGGACGAGCTGGATCACTGGGGCAAGTAGAAAGAAAGCAGGAATAGGAATGGAAAAACAGTTTCAGGAAGTATTTCCGGATTTGAGAATCGAAGGGGGCATGGCAGAGCTTCTCGATACCGTGGAGGTTTCGCGGGTATCGATCAATAAGAAAAAAGATCTGCTGCGGATCTATGTGGTCAGCCATCAGTGGATTCACAAAAATATATTTATCAGCTGGAGCGCCAGATCGAGGAGCAGCTCTTTTCCAACGTGCCGCTGCGCGTGAAGATTATTGAGCGGTTCTATCTGTCGCGCCAGTATACGCCGGAAAACTTTCTGGAGGTGTACCGTCCGAGTATCCTGCTCGAGCTGAAAAACCACAGTGTCTTTCTGAATCATCTGTTTTCGACTGCCGAGATTACCTTCCGGAGACGAACAAAATGCACCTGGTGCTCGTGGATTCCGTTGTGGCAAAGGAGCGCGAGGAGGAGCTGGTCCACATTCTCGAGAAAATCTTCTGTGAGCGGTGCGGCTTCGACCTGATCGTGGAAACCGAGATGAGAAAGCCGGAGGGCGAGAGCCGCGCCATGAGAAATTCCGAGCTCCGCATCCGGGAGGAAGTGCGCCACGTTCTGGCGCATACCCATTACGGTGAGATGCTCGGCGAAAAAGAGCAGAACCGGATGGAAGAGCAGGCGGAAGCAGCAGGCGAACAGCCAAAAGCAGCCGCAGCAGCCAAGGGCGGCGAGGCGAAAAAAGAAAAAAGCAGCAGACGGCGGAAGGGGAAAAGGTTTTTCCGGCGGCGGACGCGGTTCCTTCAAAGAAAGAATTCAGCAAGGGCAGTTTCAGCCGGAATGCGGACAATCAGCCGCGCAAATCCTCCAATCCGGATGTGCTGTACGGAAGAGATTTCGAGGATGAGAGCGTGGAGATTCTGAAAATCGGCGATGAGATCGGTGATGTTGTCATCCGAGGAAGAGTCCAGAGTGTGGATATGCGCGAGATCCGGAATGAGCGTACGATTTTCATGTTCACGATCACCGACTTTACGGATACCATCGGCGTCAAGATTTTCGTCCAGAACGCGGAAGTGCCGGAATTAAAGGATGCGATCAAAAAAGGCGCGTTCATTAAAGTCAAAGGAAAAACGACGGTTGATGCATTTGACCACGATCTGACGGTTATGTCTGTCTGGGGCATCAAGAAGATCACCGATTTCCGTACCGGCCGTCAGTATACGAGTCCGGTGAAGCGTGTGGAGCTGCACTGTCATACAAAGATGAGCGATATGGACGGTGTCACCGATGCTGCCCGTCTGGTACAGCGTGCCTACAAGTGGGGGACATCCCGCCATCGCCATCACGGACCACGGCGTGGTGCAGTCCTTCCCGGAGGCAAACCATGCGATCGAGGCGATCGACGGCGCTTACCGGAAAAAAATACCAGGCAGAGCACCCGGATGCGACAAAAGATGAGCTGAAAAAAAGTTTCGGCTCCGTTCAAGGTCATCTACGGCATGGAGGCTTATCTCGTCGACGACTTGAAAGATATCGTTGTCAACAGCAAAGGACAGGACATCCACGGAAGCTACGTTGTGTTTGATATCGAGACGACGGATTTTCCCGGTTGTCAACAAAATCATTGAGATCGGTGCCGTCCGTGTGGAAAACGGAGCGATTGTCGATAAGTTTTCCACCTTCGTCAACCCGAAAGTCCCGATCCCGTTCCGGATTGAGAACCTGACCGGCATCAACGACAACATGGTTCTTGACGCGCCGGACATCGAAACGGTGCTGCCGAAATTCCTGGAGTTCAGTGAGGGAGCCGTTATGGTTGCCCACAATGCTTCGTTCGATATGAGCTTTATCGAGCACAACTGCGTCCTGCAGGGGATCGAGCGGGAATTTACAACGGCGGACACCGTCGCCATGGCGCGTTTCCTGCTGCCGGGCCTCAACCGTTTCAAGCTGGATACCGTGGCAAAGGCGGTCGGTGTATCGCTGGAAAACCATCACCGTGCGGTGGACGATGCCGGCTGTACGGCGGAAATTTTCGTGAAATTCGTAAAAATGCTGGAGGAGCGCAATATTCTGACTCTGGATGACCTGAATGCGCAGGGGGAAAAGTATCGGAGGAGGCTGTGCGCAAAAAGCTTCCATCGTACCATGCGATCATTCTGGCAAAGAACGAGACGGGACGTGTCAATCTGTACCGCCTCGTGTCAGAATCCCACCTGAAATACTACAAACCGCCCGAAGCTGCCAAAAGAGCGTCTACCTGAAATACCAGGACGGTCTGATGATCGGATCTGCCTGCGAGGCGGGCGAACTCTACCAGGCAATCCTGCGCGGTGAACCGGATGCGGCGATTGCGCGTCTTGTGGACTTCTACGATTATCTGGAAATCCAGCCGATCGGCAACAACGCGTTCATGATCAAAAAAGAGGACGTTTCTGCCGTAGAGAGCGAGGAGGATTTAAAGGAGATCAACAGGCGCATTGTTAAACTCGGCGAGCAGTTCCATAAGCCTGTTGTGGCAACGTGCGACGTCCACTTCATGGATCCGCAGGACGAGATCTACCGCCGCATCATCATGACCGGAAAAGGTTTTGACGACGCGGATGAGCAGGCACCGCTGTTCCTGCGCACCACCGAGGAGATGCTTGAAGAGTTTTCATATCTCGGAAGTGAGAAAGCGGAGGAGGTCGTCATCACCAATCCGCGCAAAATCTCCGACCTTGTCGAGAAAATCTCCCCGATCCGTGCCGGAAAATTCCGCCGGTCATCGAAGATTCCGACAAGACACTGCGTAGAATCTGCTACGACCGCGCGCATGAAATCTACGGCGAGGAGCTGCCGGAGATCGTTTCCGCGCGCCTCGAGCGAGAGCTGAACTCCATTATTTCCAACGGATACGCCGTTATGTACATCATCGCACAGAAACTGGTGTGGAAGTCGAATGAGGACGGTTATCTTGTAGGCTCGCGTGGTTCCGTCGGTTCCTCGTTCGTTGCGACGATGGCGGGAATCACGGAGGTAAACCCGTTGAGCCCGCATTACTACTGCGAGTCGTGTCATTACAGCGATGTTCGATTCGCCGCGCGTCAAAGAGTACGTCGGGCCGCGCCGGATGCGATATGCCGGACGCCGTCTGCCCGAACTGCGGCAAGCCGCTGAAAAAAGCGGGATTTGATATCCCGTTCGAGACGTTCCTTGGATTCAAGGGAAATAAAGAGCCGGATATCGACCTGAACTTCTCCGGTGAGTACCAGAGTAAGGCGCACAAATATACCGAGGTTATCTTCGGCGCGGGACAGACCTTCCGTGCCGGAACGATTGCAACCCTGGCGGATAAGACGGCCTTCGGTTATGTGAAAAATTATTACGAAGAGCGTGGTGCTGCACAAGAGAAACTGCGAGATCGACCGGATCGTGGCAGGGATGCACAGGTATCCGTCGTACCACCGGCCAGCATCCGGGCGGTATCATCGTTCTTCCGTTTGGTGAAGATATCAACTCCTTCACTCCGGTACAGCATCCCGCAAATGATATGACAACCGACATCATTACGACCCATTTTGATTACCACTCTATCGATGCGAACCTGCTGAAGCTGGACATTCTGGGACACGATGATCCGACCATGATCCGTATGCTGGAAGATATCACGCACCTTGATGCGCAGACGATTCCGCTCGATAACCCGGAGGTCATGTCGCTGTTCAAGAGCACCGAGGCGCTCGGCATCAAGCCGGAGGATATCGGCGGCTGCCCGCTTGGTTGTCTTGGCGTGCCGGAGTTCGGTACGGATTTCGCCATCCAGATGCTTCAGGATACGAAGCCGCAGTCGTTCTCTGACCTGATCCGTATCTCTGGTCTGTCGCATGGTACCGACGTATGGCTTGGCAATGCGCAGACATTGATCGAGGAGGGAAAGGCGACCATTTCCACAGCTATCTGTACCCGTGATGATATTATGATCTACCTGATCAAAAAGGGACTGGAGAGTGAGCATTCGTTTACCATCATGGAGAGCGTTCGTAAGGGTAAGGGACTGAAGCCGGAATGGGAAGAGGAGATGAAAGCCCACGGTGTGCCGGACTGGTATATCTGGTCATGTAAGAAGATCAAGTACATGTTCCCGAAAGCCCACGCGGCGGCGTACGTCATGATGGCGTACCGCATCGCTTACTATAAAATTTTCTATCCGCTGGCGTACTATGCGGCGTACTTCTCCATTCGTGCGTCCGCATTTTCCTACGAGCTCATGTGCATGGGACGCGACCGGCTGGAATATTATATGAAAGATTACGAAAAACGGAAAGACACGCTGACTCAGAAGGAGCAGGCAACCGTCAAGGATATGAAGATTGTCCAGGAAATGTACGCCCGCGGCTTCGATTTCGTGCCGGTGGACCTCTATAAGGCACAGGCGCACCGCTTCCAGGTCTACGATGACAAACATCTGATGCCGGCGCTCGACTCGATCGAGGGTCTGGGCGACAAGGCGGCCGACGCCGTTGTCCTTGCGGCACGAAACGGAAAATTCCTCTCGAAAGATGATTTCCGCGACCGCACCAAGGTCAGCAAGACGATTATCGACTTTATGGCGGACCTCGGTGTCTTCGGAGATCTGCCCGAAAGCAACCAGTTTTCGCTGTTCGACTATTAAAAGGAGCGTCCCTTTCCGTTGCAATCCCGTGCGTCTTGGGGTATAATCAGACGTTGTGGAAAAGAACGAAAACGATTTAGATAAAATAAGGTGAAAAACATTGAGAAGAAGATTGGAACAACTGCTGAACGGCAGATTTGAATATGAGGTTCCCCATCTGCTGCTGTCCGAGACGGAGGTCCCTGACGCTGGACGAGGGGCAGAATTTCCGCGGAGAGCTGAATATCGGAGCGGAAGACGGGAGAAGAGTAAAAGGAATTGTGACCACAGATCATCAGAGAATCGTTCTGGCGAAAAATCAGTTCCAGGGAACGGCGAGTACGATTGAGTACGGCGTGGATACCAGCGGATTAAAAGCAGGCGATGAAATCTGTGGAAACATCACCGTCAGCAGCAATCTGGAGGAACGCTGCGTGCGGGTACACGTCTCGATTGCAGGAAAGACAATGAACATTTCCGGACAGGAGATTCATTCCCTGGCAGATTTTGTGCATCTGGCAAGCCATGATTTCGGCGCAGCGTACCGCTTCTTTGTAAAAAAAAGAGTTTGCACGTCTTCTTCAGAAAGAGGCACCGGAGCAGATGGCACTTTATCAGGGACTGTCCCACAAGCCGGTGACATTTCAGCACCTGGAGGAATTTCTGGTTGCCCTCGGTCAGAAAGAGCCGGTGATGCTTTCGGCGGAACAGCCGGAGAAAACTGTGCTTACCGTGGACCAGCCGCGCAAGGAAACACTGTATCTGTATAAAAATACCTGGGGCTACGTCCGCATGGAAATCGAGGTGCAGGGAGACTTTCTGGAAGTGGAAAAGAAAGTCGTCACTTCAGAAGATTTCATCGGAAGCGTCTACGGTGTGGAATACATTATCCATCAGGAGAAAATCGGAAACGGCCGCCATTACGGCAGAATTACGGTGCGTCAGGGAAAACAGGAGCTTCGCTTTGAACTGGAAGTGACAAACAGCGAAAAACATGTGACCAGCAGGAAAAATACGGAGCGCGACCGTCAGATAACTGCCATCGCGCGCGGCTATCTCGATCTGGCAGTCCATAAACGCGACTACCGTACCTGGTATCAGGACACCTGGGAGGCCATCGAGCAGTTCGAAAAAGCCGGCGGAGACATGGCGTGGGTGACGCTGGGAAAAGCATGGCTGTACGAGAACCATGAGGAAACCGGAAAAGCAAGAGAAACGCTTTCTTACGTAAAAAGAGCATCAGGAACTGCTGGACACCGCGGAGAAAAAAGGAGCGTATCTGTATCTGGCATGGAAGCTGAAAATGGAAGTGGGCCATGCCGAGCTGGTATCACGCCTTGGAACACTGATGCGGCAGGAGAGTGCAAGCTATTTTCTGTTAAAGCTTGCCATTGATGCCGACGATTCCTGGCAGCAGTCGCTGACCCGTCAGCTCTACGCGATGGAACTTTGCTATGAGTGCGGGTGCAAGAGCCCGCTTCTGTATCTGGATGCGGCACAGCTCTATCTCCGCCAGGAGGGACAGCTCCGCCGGATTTCGCCGTTCACCGTTCAGGTGCTGAAATTTGCGCAGAAAGAAGGCATTTTAAGCGGGGAACTGTTAAAACGGGCCGCTTATCTTACAGAGACGATGAAAACGTTCGATGAGAATGTCTATCAGATTCTGACTGCGGGCTATGAGCGTTTTCCATCCGATGAAGTGCTCGAAGCCATCTGCTAACTGGTGATGAAGGGCCGCCCGGTGCGGAAGGAATATTTCCGTGGTATGCAAAAGCCGTGGAGCGGAACATCCGCATCACGCGCCTGTACGAGTACTATATCGAAACGATGGATGCGTCGTTCGACGAGGTCCTTCCGCAGGTCATCCGGATGTATTTCTCCTACAGCAACACACTGGCATACCAGAAGAAAGCGCTGATCTACGCCAACGTGATCAAAAACCGCGAAAAAGACCGCCATACATTCCAGAGCTACCGCCCGGCGATGGAGGTTTTCACGGCAAGACAGATCCAGAAAAGGCCGCATGAACCGCGAATACGCCGCACTGTACCGGACTTTTCTGAAAAAACCGGAAGATCCCGACAGCGCAAAAGCGATCGCAAATGTGCTGTTTACCCATCATGTAACGTGTGAAAATCCGAAAATCACGCGTGTGATCGTCTGCCATCCGGCGATGGCGGGCGAAACGTCCTATCCGATGACGGAACGGGGTGCTTATATCCGTCTGTATGGCAAAAAAGCGCGGATTCTTCTCGAAGATGAGCAGCGCAGAAGATATGCGGTGACAGAAACCTGCCGCATAGAGCCATTGTTTACGGATGAAGAGCTTGCCCGTGCCTGCGGCGGTTTTGCCATTGAAAATCCGGGTCTGCTGCTGCACCTGTGCGGGGAGCAGGAAGAGGAGATGCAGCTTACCGCAGAAAATCTTGCCTGGTATCAGCAGGCAGCGCGCACGAGCGCATTTTCCAGTGCTTACCGGAAAACAGTGCGTCAGAAACTGCTGGAATACTATCTTGCCCATCCGGATGAGCGTGAGACCGAGGCAGCTGTTGCAGAGCTGGAGGACAGCGCTTACGCAAAGGTGGACCGTATTTCTACGATCGAGCTTCTGGTACGCTACGGCTGTTACAGCCGCGCCTTTGCCCTGACGGATCGGTACGGCTACGAAAAAGATCCCGGTGTCGTGTCTCTTCCGTCTGGCGCATGCGATGATTCTGGAAAAAGAGTTTACAGAGGACGAGGAGCTTCTCTATCTGGCATCCTACGTGGTAAAACAGGGCATTTACGATGAAATTGTATTGTGCTATCTGAGAGATTATTTCACCGGTTCTATTGAGGATATGTGCAGTTTATGGGATAAAATCCGCGGCTTTCAGATGGAGAGCGACAAGCTGGAGGAGCGCATTCTGACCTGGTCCGTCTTTGTGCGCAGCCACCCGAAGTGGGAGCAGGAAATGCTGGAGAGCTACATCCGCCAGAGCGGAAAAGAGCATGTCATTCTGGCATACCTGACGTATCTTGCGATCGGCTATTTTATGGACGGAAAACCGCTTTCGGATCAGATGTTTGACTACTTGGACCGCGCCTGGAAACAGGGCTGGGAGCTGGACGAGATCTGCCGTTTTGCGATGCTGAAACATCTTTCCACGAAGCCGCAGCTTTCTGAGGAGGAAGAAAAGAGGCGCATACCCTGCTTCTGGCGTTTACGAAACAGGGACTCCGCTTTGCCTTCTACAAGGATCTGCCGGAGCACCTGACCGAAGGCTTCCAGATCGGCGACCGCATGTTCATCGAGGAGCGCCAGAGAGCGGAGGCAAAGGTGACGATTCATTACCGGACAAACGCCGAAGAAACATGGAAGAGCGAACCGATGCGCAATATGTATCAGGGCATTTTTGTGAAAGAGTTTCTGCTGTTCTACGGCGAGAAAATGGAGTATTACCTGACCTTTACGAACCGTCAGGGCGAGGGAAAAACAGAGGTGAAAACCGTCTCCATGACCGGCGAACCAAAAGCAGGAAAGACGCGGTACCAGCTTCTGAATCAGATGAAAGCAGCGCGCGCGGCAGGAGATTCGGAAAAAGCAGAAGAAGCATTCCAAAAGTATCTGCAGCAGGAGGCTCTGGTTCGGAACTGTTTTGCACTTGTGGATGAAAAGAAGCAGCAGGAGGATACGACATGGAACAGAAAAATTTAATTTTAGGATTTGATTTTGGAGAGAAATATTCCCAGTTCTGCTGCTATGACAGGGGAACCCATACGGCCGTCTCCATCCCGGTAAAAGAAGGAGAAGAGGCGGTGGAATTTCCGACCGCCATTGCCAAAAAACGGAATGAGGAAACGTGGAAAACAGGACCGGATGCAGAAAAATCTGCTCACGCGGAAAACGGCATCTGGCTGGACAATCTGTACGAGATCTGCATGGGATCCCGCATCTGCCAGATCGAAAACCGGGATTACACGCCGGGAGAAGTCCTTGGCACGTTCCTTCGCGAAGCACTGAAGATGATCGGCATCGAGCGCCCGGACCAGCAGATCCAGGCGATGATGATCACCACGTACCATCTGACCCGTCCATTTGTGGAAAATGTGCGTGAAGCATACAAGATAATCGGACTTCCGCGCGGCAGAGCCTACCTGCAGGAGCATGACGAGAGCTTTTACTGCCATGTGCTGAACCAGAAGCCGGAGCTCTGGAGCCGTAAAGTCGGTCTGTTTTTCCTGAAAGATGAGGAAGCATCGTTTTCTGAACTTTCCATCAGCCGTAAAACGAAGCCGGCAACTGTGAACGTAAAACGTACGGGCAAAAGCCGCACTTTCGATCGAGCCGATGGAGCGCGACCGCGATTTCTGCCATCTGATGGGAGAAGCGATGGGGAATGAAATTTATTCCAGCGTATTTCTGGTGAGCGAGGAGTTCGACCTTGCCTGGTGCCGACAAACTCTCTGCGTCAGTTAAAGAAAAACCAGAGAAGAATCTTTGGCGGAACGAACCTGTTTGCACAGGGCGCCTGCTTTTCCGCGCGCGAAAAAGTGGAGGAGCGCCGCTTAAAGGGCTATCTCTTCCTCGGAAATGACCTCGTGCGCTACAACATCGGCATGGAGATGACGATCAATGGTTCTCCGGCATACTATGCGCTGATTGCAGCCGGTGTGAACTGGTATGAAGCAGAAAAAGAATGTGAGCTGATCCTCGACGGAACGGAGGAGCTGGAATTTGTTGTGAGCTCCATGGAAAGCGGAAAACGAAACCGCTATACCATGAAGCTGGACGGGCTGCCCAAACGGCCGCCGAAGACAACACGGATCCGTCTGCGTCTGGAGTATGATTCTCCGGTTACGTGTCAGATCACCGCAGAGGATTTGGGTTTTGGCGATATGTTCCCGGCAAGCCACAAAACCTGGCACGAGACGATGGGGAGGTGTAAACGATGAGCGGTTATATTTTATGTCAGGTCAAACGGGCGAAAAATCCGTATTATATTTCCAACATCAGCACAAATATTTATTCCATCGAGGAACTGTGCTATTACCTGTACCACAACATCTATCTGCTGGACGAGACCATCATTAACGAGCAGCTGCTGGTGTGGATGAAAGAAGAACTCCACTTAAGAAGACTGTACCAGCGTCTCTACGTCCTTCTGGAGGAGAAAAAAAGAACATCGGTGAGTTTATCCTGCCGATCTTCAAGGAGATCAATTATCTTTCCCACGATCAGTTCCGTGAGATGAATGAGCGCCTGAAACGGTTCGAGGAGCAGCCGGAGATTGTGCGGAAAAAATCAAGGGAGATTACCTTGTCGACCACGAAAAATATATCAATGCGATCCAGGTTTACCAGGAAACGCTGAAAGATACCGAGGAAAACGAAACCAACATGGGAAGCCAGTTCACCGGAAGTATTTACAACAACATGGGCTGTGCCTACGCAAGTCTGTTCCAGATGAATGAAGCACTTACGTGCTTTCAGAAAGCAAATGAAGAGCTGCACACGAAAGCATCGTTAAAGAGCTGGCTGTTTGCGGTCTACATGAGCAAAGGACAGGATGCCTATGAGCAGATGTGCACCGAACGGAAAGTGGATGCCGAGACGAAACGGGAGATGGACCGCCAGATCACCGAGGCAATGCAGGTCGAGCTCCCGCGCGATCTGGACGAAGCTCTTGCGGCGTGGACACGGGAATATCATAAAAATACCGGACTTTGAACAAAAGAGCAAAAAAATTACTTGACAGCAAAAAAGAATGGGACTATAATACGGCCCATAAGAAAAAAAATAAATACTTTGAAACCGATGAAGTGGAGATAACGTTGGAAGCGCACTCACAGAGAGCCCGGGAAGGTGGAAGCCGGACAGAAAGCGGATCAGCAAATGGACCACGGAGGGTACAGGGAAAAGCGGGAAACCGTCTGAGTATTCTGTAACGTGCAGGCATACGTTAGTTGCCAGGAATATGATCGTATTCTGCAGAGCGTGTGAGCAATCGCAAAACAAGGTGGCACCACGAGTATAAAAATATACCCGCCCTTGGCAAAGAACAAAGTGATTCTTTGCCGGGGGGCGGTTTTTTTGTATATCAGAAATTGGTTCTGAGGACCAGTGTTGATGACAGCCTTTGCAGACACAAGGAGAGGAGATAACAAGATGAAACAGATGACGTTAGAAGAAATTTCAAAAGCAGCCGCATCGGGAGCTTTTCGGAAAATCCCGGTAAGCAGAGAAATTTATTCGGATATCCGTACACCAGTAGAAACACTGAAAGTCCTGCAGGGCGTCAGCAGCCACTGCTACATGCTCGAAAGCGTGGAGGATAAAAAACAGTGGGGAAGATACACCTTCCTCGGCTACGATCCGTCGCTGGAACTCACCTGTGTCAACGGAAACCTGACAATCACCGCCGATGCGGCAGAGATGAAAAAAGTAGAAGATATTCCAGAAAGCTGCAAAGAACAGCTTCCGACCGGACAGATCCGGCTGACCGCAAAGACAGCCCATCCGGGAGCCGTCATCAAAACCCTGATTGAGAAAAATAAAAGTCCGAAGATCGCGACACTGCCGACCTTCACCGGCGGCCTCGTCGGATACTTCTCTTACGATTACATCAAGTACAGCGAGCCGACCTTAAAGCTGGACGCAGAAGATCAGGAACATTTCAAAGATGTCGACCTGATGCTGTTCGATAAGGTCATCGCCTATGATAATTACCGTCAGAAAATCGTACTGATGATTAATATCGAAACCGAAAATCTCGAAGAAAATTACGTAAAAGCCGTACAGGAACTCGAAAAATGGAAGAGCTGATCCGCTTTGGAAAACCGGTACCGAGACGAAAGCCGGCCACCTGAAATCCGAGTTCCGCCCGCTCTTCGATGAGAAAGCGTACTGTGAGAAAGTCGAGCAGGTCAAACATTATATCCACGAGGGAGACCTCTTCCAGCTCGTTCTCTCCAACCGGCTCGAAGCTGATTTTGAGGGAAGCCTCCTCGATACGTACCGCGTCCTCCGAACGACGAACCCGTCGCCGTACATGTTCTACTTCTCGAGTGATGATGTCGAGATCGCCGGTGCATCCCCGGAAACTCTCGTAAAAGTCGAGGACGGAGAGGTCCGGACCTTCCCGCTTGCCGGAACGCGGTCGAGAGGAAAGAGCTATGAAGAAGATCAGCGGCTGGAAAAAGAACTCTTCGCCGATGAAAAAAGAGCGTGCCGAGCACAACATGCTGGTTGATCTGGGAAGAAACGATCTCGGAAAGATCTGTGATTTCGGAACTGTGGAAGTAGAAAAATACATGTCAATCGAGCGTTACTCCCACGTCATGCACATCGGTTCCACTGTAAAAGGACAGCTTCGGAAAGACAAGACCGCAGTAGATCCCATCGATTCCGTTCTCCCGCCGGAACCCTTTCGGGTGCACCAAAGCTTCGCGCCTGTCAGATCATCAACGACCTGGAAAACAACAAGCGCGGCATTTACGGCGGTGCCATTGGCTATCTGGATTTTGCGGGAAATATGGATATGTGTATCGCGATCCGGCTTGCGTTTAAGAAAAACGGAAAAGTGTTCGTCCGCTCCGGCGCCGGCATTGTAGCCGACAGCGTACCGGAAAAAGAGCATCAGGAATGCATCAACAAAGCAAAGCCGTGATGGTCGCACTTGCAGAGGCAGAAGGAGGAAGCAACTTATGATACTGCTGGTAGATAATTATGACAGTTTTTCCTATAACCTGTATCAGCTCGCCGGTTCGATCAATCCGGACATGAAGGTCATCCGGAACGACGAGATGACGATCAACGAAATCCGCGCACTGGCACCGGCATCCATCATTTTATCTCCCGGACCGGCCGTCGGAGCAGGCGAGGCCGATGCATGGAGATTGTAGAAAAATTAGGCGGCGAGATCCCGATCCTCGGTGTCTGCCTCGCCATCAGGCAATCTGTGCCGCGTACGGCGCGACCGTCACCTATGCGAAACAGCTGATGCACGGCAAACAGTCCGAGACAACGCTGGATCTTACCTCGGAATTATTCCAGGGGCTGCCGGAAACCGTTCCGGTTGCAAGATACCATTCCCTCGCAGCTGATGAAGCGACACTGCCGGAAACCTTAAAGGTAACGGCAAGAACTGCAGACGGCGAGGTCATGGCAGTCGAGGACAGTGAGAAAAAGATCTACGGAGTCCAGTTTCATCCGGAATCCATTCTGACCCCGCAGGGCAGACAGATGGTAGAAAACTTCTTAAAAATTACAAGATAGATCACAGGACAGCAAAGAAAAGAGAAACAGAATATGATTCGGGAAGCGATTGTAAAACTGGTAAATAAAGAGAACTTAACCTACGAGATGGCAGAGGGCGCCATGGATGAAATCATGGGAGGAAAAGCCGATCCGACCCAGATCAGCGCATTTTTAACTGCCATGACGATGAAAGGCGAGACAATCGAAGAGATCACCGCATGTGCCAACGGCATGAGAAAGCACGGTGTTCACATGGAACATGACAAGGATGTTCTGGAAATCGTCGGAACCGGCGGAGATAAATCCAATTCCTTCAACATTTCCACAACAGCATCCCTTGTGATCTCTGCAGGCGGCGTCGCAGTTGCAAAACACGGAAACCGCGCCGCATCGAGCAGATCCGGCGCAGCCGACTGTCTCGAAGCGCTCGGCGTCAAAATCGACCTGGAGCCGGAGAAAAACAAAGAAGTTCTGGAAAAACTTGGAATCTGTTTCCTGTTTGCCCAGAAATACCACATGTCCATGAAATACGTGGCACCGGTCCGCAAGATGCTCGGCATCCGGACCATTTCAACATCCTCGGACCGCTGACCAACCCGGCAGCAGCCACGATGCAGGTGATGGGTGTCTACGAGGAAGCCCTTGTCCGCCCGATGGCAGAAGTTCTCTTCAATCTTGGTGTCAAACGCGGCATGGTTGTCTACGGCCAGGACTGCCTCGATGAAATTTCCTTAAGCGCACCGACAAGCGTCTGCGAGATCAAGGACGGAACGTTTGAGGAATACGTCATCACACCGGAAGAGTTCGGCATGACCCGCTGCACCAAAGAAGAGCTGGTCGGCGGAACTCCGCAGGAGAATGCTGAAATTACGAAAGAAATTCTTGCAGGAAAGAAAGCCCGGCAAGAGACGCTGTTGTCCTGAATGCCGCCGCAGCCCTTCATGCAGTAAAAAGAAATCCCGATGCAGGATGCTGTAAAACTGGCAGAGGAGCTGATCGACAGCGGAAAAGCACAGAAAAAACTCGAAGAGTTTGTGTCACTCACCAACAAATTGGCAGAAGAGGAATAAACATATGATACTGGAAACGATTGCAGAAGCCACAAGAAAACGTGTCGCTGCAGAAAAAGAGAAGTGTTCTCTTGCAGAAATGAAAGAAAAAGCAACGGCGATGAACCCGGACACCGGATTCCCGTTTGAACAGACGCTGAAAAAGCCGGGCATGTCCTTTATCTGCGAGGTAAAAAAAGCCTCCCCGTCGAAGGGCATCATCGCAGAAGATTTCCCCTATCTGGAGATCGCAAAGGAATATGAAGCGGCCGGTGCCTCCGCCATTTCCTGCCTGACTGAGCCGGAATACTTCAAAGGCGACAAGCGTTACTTAAAAAAATTGCAGAAACCGTATCCATCCCGGTTCTGCGGAAAGATTTTACCGTGGATCCCTATATGATCTACGAGGCAAAGGTGCTCGGAGCCACCGCTGTCCTTCTGATCTGTGCGCTGCTGCCGGAGGAAACCTTAAAAGAATATCTGGAAACAGCGCATTCCCTCGGCCTTTCCGCTCTTGTGGAAACCCACGATGAGGCGGAGGTTGCACAGGCCATGCGCGCCGGAGCAAGGATCATCGGTGTCAACAACCGCAACTTAAAAGATTTCACGGTCGATATCCACAACAGTGAGCGGCTGCGGAGCTTGTCCCGGAAAACATTGTTTTCGTATCCGAGAGCGGCATCAAAACGCCGGAGGATGTCGGAAGACTGTATCAGAATAAAACCGATGCCGTTCTGATCGGCGAAACGCTGATGCGGAGCAGCAACAAAAAAGCAGAGCTTGAAAAACTCTCTTCAATGTGTTAAAGTGGTAACGTAAGTGCGCAAAACAAAACAGAGCGCACGGGGAGTCAAACGTTATGGAAGAACAGACCAGAATCAAAATCTGCGGGCTCACACGGCTGGAAGACATCGATGCGGTGAATGAGCTGAAGCCCGAATATGTCGGCTTTGTCTTTGCAAAAGCCGCAGACAGATTACAAAAGAACATGCCGTGACGCTGCGGCGCTATCTGGATCCCGAAATCCAGGCGGTCGGCGTCTTTGTGAACGAGCTTCCGGCGATTGTCGCAGGATACCTCGAAGAGGGCGTCATCGATCTGGCACAGCTCCACGGAAATGAGAGTGAAGAATATATCCATTCGCTCCGGTTCCGCACCGGCGGGGAACTGATCAAGGCATTTTCCATCAAAACCAGGGAGGACGTCGAAAAGGCGAAAAAAGCAGCGCCGATTACATCCTTCTCGACCACGGAAAAGGCGGTACCGGCGAATCGTTCGACTGGTCACTGATCAGAAACATGGACCGCCCGTATTTCCTTGCGGGAGGCCTGAACGCCGAAAAATGTGGAACAGGCGATTTTACAGACACATCCCTTCGCCGTCGACATCAGCAGCGGTGTCGAGACAGACGGCGTAAAGGACCCGAAAAAATCACAGAATGCATAAGGAGGATAAGACATGTCTGACGGAAGATTTGGTATTCACGGAGGTAAGTACATACCGGAAACTCTGATGAATGAAATTATCAATTTGGAAAAACAGTACAATTATTATAAAAACGATCCGGAGTTCTGCCAGGAGCTCGATGACCTGCTGAAAAATTACGCGGGCGCCCGTCCCTTCGCTACTACGCAGAGAAAATGACAAAGGATCTCGGCGGAGCAAAAATTTACCTCAAACGAGAGGATCTGAACCACACCGGAGCCCACAAAATCAACAACGTGCTCGGACAGTGCCTCCTCGCAAAAAGAATGGGAAAAACCCGTGTCATCGCAGAGACCGGAGCCGGCCAGCACGGTGTGGCAACCGCAACGGCAGCAGCGCTGATGGGACTTGAGTGTGAGATCTTCATGGGAAAAGAAGACACCGACCGTCAGGCCCTCAATGTATACCGGATGGAGCTTCTCGGTGCAAAAAGTAAATGCCGTTACTACCGGAACTATGACCTTAAAAGATGCCGTCAATGAGGCGATGCGCGAGTGGGTATCACGTGTCGATGACACCCACTACGTTCTCGGTTCCGTTATGGCCCGCATCCGTTCCCGACCATCGTCCGCGATTTCCAGGCTGTCATCAGCAAAGAGGCAAGAGAGCAGATCCTCGAAAAGAAGGAAAACTCCCGAAAGCCGTCATGGCATGCGTCGGCGGCGGAAGCAATGCGATGGGTATGTTCTATAACTTCATCAATGACAAAAATGTCCGCCTGATTGGATGCGAGGCAGCAGGACGCGGCGTCAACACCGCAGAGACTGCAGCAACCATTGCAACCGGAACACTCGGCGTCTTCCACGGTATGAAATCCTACTTCTGCCAGGATAAATACGGTCAGATCGCACCGGTTTACTCGATTTCCGCAGGCCTTGACTACCCGGGCATTGGACCGGAGCATGCATATCTGCATGACATCGGCCGCGCCGAATACGTTCCGGTAACGGACGATGAGGCAGTAGAAGCTTTTGAATACCTCGCAAGAACCGAGGGTATCATCTGTGCGATCGAGAGTGCCCATGCAGTAGCCCATGCGATGAAGATCGCAAAAAGAATTTGATCCGGAAGACTCCATCATCATCTGCCTGTCCGGACGCGGAGACAAAGACGTAGCAGCCATTGCAAGATACAGAGGAGGGACCTTCATGAGTAAAGTAACAGAAGCATTTTCAAACAGCAAAGCATTCATTCCGTTTCTGACAGCCGGAGACCCGAACATTGAAAAAACAGAGAATTATATTCTGGAGCTCGAAAAAGCAGGCGCAGACCTGATCGAGATCGGAATCCCGTTCTCGGATCCGATTGCCGAGGGCGTTGTCATCCAGGAGGCAGACCTCCGTTCCTTAAAAAGCCGGAACTACCACCGATAAAATTTTCGATATGGTAGCCTCCGTGCGCAAAAAACAGACATTCCGCTGGTGTTTATGACCTACTTAAACCCGGTGTTCCATTACGGATACGAGCCGTTCTTTACAAAATGCGAGGAAGTCGGCATCAATGGCGTCATCATCCCGGATATGCCGTATGAGGAAAAAAGGCGAATTAAACGATATTGCGCGCAGCCATCAGGTAGATGTCATTTCCCTGATTGCGCCGACGTCTGAGCAGCGCATCCAGAAAATTGCCGCAGACGCCGAAGGTTTTATCTACCTCGTATCGTCTCTGGGCGTTACCGGTGTCAGAAGCGAGATCAAGACAGACCTCGATTCCATGATCGCCGCAATCCGCAAAGTAACCGATATTCCGGTAGCCGTAGGCTTCGGCATCAACACGACCGATCAGGCGCCAACATTGCAAAAATTGCGGACGGTGTCATCGTCGGAAGCGCTATCGTCAAAATGATTGCGAAGTACGGCACTCATGCGGAGCAGCACATCTATACGTATGTCCGCATGATGAAGGAAGCTGTCATGACAGCAAATAAATAAAACCCGCGTCATTGCGTGTTTGAAAAAACTGTGTTAAGATGAGAGCGTGTCTGAAACAAACCGTTTTGGACACGCTTTTTCAACGTAAAATACCTGACCGGCTTTCGAAAAAGCCGGATAGAATATGGAGGAAAAACGTGTTAGATGTATGTTTACTGGGAACAGGCGGTATGATGCCTCTGCCAGGCAGACGCCTGACCGCCCTGATGACCCGATACAACGGAAGCAGCCTTCTGATCGACTGCGGCGAGGGAACCCAGGTGGCGATCAAGGAAAAAGGCTGGAGCTTTAAGCCGATTGATGCCATCTGCTTCACCCATTACCACGCAGACCACATCAGCGGCCTTCCAGGACTTCTCCTGACGATGGGAAACACTGACCGGAGAGAACCGCTGACCATGATCGGCCCAAAAGGCCTGGAGCGCGTCGTCAATTCGCTGCGCGTCATCTGCCCGGAGCTGCCGTTCCCGATTGTATTTCACGAGGTGACAGCGCCGGAGGAAGTGATCGAGATGAACGGCTACAAAATCACAGCCTTCCGCGTGCAGCACAATATCACCTGCTACGGCTATTCGCTGGAAATCTCCCGCAAGGGAAAATTCGATGTGGAGCGCGCTAAAGCACAGGAAATTCCGATTAAATGCTGGAATCCGCTGCAGAAAGGCGAGACTGTCACCCTGGATGGAAAGACGTATACGCCGGACATGGTCCTCGCCCTGCCAGAAAGGGACTGAAGGTGACCTACTGCACCGATACCCGCCCGATTCCGTCGATCTCCGAACATGCGAAAGGCTCCGACCTTTTCATCTGCGAGGGAATGTACGGCGAGCCGGAAAACAGGCAAAAGCAAAAGAATTTAAGCATATGACCTTCTACGAGGCGGCAAAACTGGCAAAAGATGCCGAGGTTGCCGAAATGTGGCTGACCCACTTTTCCCCGTCGCTCGTCGGCCCGCAGCGGTACATGGATGAGGTACAGAAGATTTTCCCTGGCCGCAGAGCTTGGAAAAGACGGAAGATCAGTAGAACTGTTATTTGAAGAGGAAACGAAAATGAGTGAAAAAGATACCCTGATTCTTGCAATTGAGAGCTCCTGCGATGAAACCGCAGCCTCCGTCGTGAAAAACGGAAGATGTGTGCTGTCTAACATTATTTCATCCCAGATCGCCATCCATACGCTGTATGGAGGTGTTGTGCCTGAGATCGCTTCCAGAAAACATATCGAAAAAATCAACCAGGTTGTAGAAGGGCCTTAAAAGAAGCCGATGTCACTCTGGATGATATCGATGCGATCGGTGTTACGTACAGGCCCTGGTCTTGTCGGCGCACTTCTCGTCGGCGTGGCAGAGGCAAAAGCGATCGCCTATGCAAAAAAAAGAAACCGCTGGTCGGCGTTCACCATATTGAAACCACGTCTCGGCGAACTATATCGAACACCCGGATCTGGAGCCGCCGTTCCTGTGTGAAATCATCTCCGGAGGCCATACCCATCTTGTCATTGTAAAAGATTACGGTTCTTTCGAAATCCTCGGAAGAACGAGAGACGACGCAGCCGGAGAAGCCTTCGACAAGGTAGCCCGTGCCATCGGACTCGGCTATCCGGGCGGACCGAAGATCGACAAGCTGGCAAAAGAAGGAAACCCGCACGCCATCGACTTCCCGCGTGCCCACATGGAGGATGCGCCGTATGACTTCAGCTTCAGCGGCGTAAAATCTGCCGTTTTAAACCATCTGAACAAATGCCGGATGACAGGCGAACCAATTGTCGAAGCAGACATCGCTGCGTCCTTCCAGCAGGCCGTTGTGGACGTTCTGGTGGATAATGCCATCCGTGCGGCCAAAGATTACCATATGGACCGTCTGGCGATCGCCGGCGGCGTTGCATCGAACGGGGCACTCCGCGCGGCGATGGAAGCAGCATGTGAAAAAGAGGGCATCCGCTTTTACCGTCCGTCACCGATCTTCTGCACGGACAACGCAGCGATGATCGGTGTGGCAGCTTACTACGAGTACCAGAAGGGAACACGCCACAGCTGGGATCTGAATGCGGTTCCGAACCTGAAGCTTGGAGAACGATAAGAAAAAGAAACTTCCGCAGCAGAACGGAGAAGAGAGATCTGCTGCGGAGTTTTTGCATTTGTAGAAAACGGAGGAAAAGATGAGCGAGAAGAAAGAAAAATACACTGTGGTTGTCCTGGCAGCCGGAAAGGGAACCCGGATGGGCGGAAGCGTAGCAAAACAGTTTCTGGAAATCGGAGGAAAACCAGTCGTGGTTTACGCGCTGGAGGTTTTTGAACATTCGCCGGAGATTGACCAGATCATTCTTGTGACAGGTGCGGATAAAATAGAATACTGTCAGAAAGAGATTATCGAAAAATATGGAATTAAGAAAACTGTTTCCGTATGCGCAGGCGGAAGGGAACGGTATGAATCTGTCTGGAAAGCATTGCAGACGCTGAAAAGCCTGGAAAGCGAACAGGAGCAGAAGACCGATTACGTTCTGATTCACGATGGTGCCCGCCCGTTTTTAAACCAGGAAATGCTGGAACGTCTCTGCGCATGTGTAAAAGAAGAAAAAGCCTGTGTCCTTGGCATGCCGGTCAAGGATACCATCAAGCTTACCGATGAAAACGGAAAAATCAGGGAAAGCCCGCGAAGAGATCTCGTATGGCAGGCACAGACCCCGCAGGTTTTTGCAGCAGAGCTTCTGTTTCCGGCATTCGAAAAACTGATGCAGCATTCCACAGAAGGAATCACCGACGATGCCATGGTTGTGGAGCAGGAGATGGGAATCGCATCAGTGATGGTAAAAGGCGGCTATGAAAATATAAAAATCACAACACCGGAGGATCTGCTCGTTGCAGAGAGCTTTCTGGCAGAAAAATAGAAAAAAGCAAAATACAGAAAGCAAACTATAAATAGATAAAAATAAATGTGTGAATTGCAAAACGGGGAAAAACAGCGAAAACGAAAAGAAATTGAAAAAAATGTAAAAAAAATTCAAAAAAGTGGTTGACATTCTGAAACACTGCTGATATAATAACGAATGTCGCTGAGCGAGAGAGATAAAAACGCAAAGCTGACAAGCCAAAACTGAGATGATTTCGGGAGTTACCGAGATTTGAATTCACACGGACGGAGAAGCGGTCATAACGAAGGCGGTCTTGAAAACGAAAGGGGCGTGGGGTCTTGCTCAAAACCGTAATTGAATATCTGATTATGAATCAGGCAAAAAGAAGGGCGCTAGGTCGTTGGGTCGACTTTGAAAAAAGTTGAAAAAAGTTCTTGACAAATCGATAAAATCCCAGGGTTCCTCGAAAGTTCTGAATAAGTAATTCAAAACGATCGAAAGATCCTTTAAAACAGTAAAAGGGATAAATTAGCTAGTATGTTGATTTTGAACTTGGAACAAACATTTTATCAGAGAGTTTGATCCTGGCTCAGGATGAACGCTGGCGGCGTGCTTAACACATGCAAGTCGAGCGAAGCAGTTAAGTTGATTCTTCGGATGAAACTTGATTGACTGAGCGGCGGACGGGTGAGTAACGCGTGGGTGACCTGCCCCATACCGGGGGATAACAGCTGGAAACGGCTGCTAATACCGCATAAGCGCACAGAGCTGCATGGCTCAGTGTGAAAAACTCCGGTGGTATGGGATGGGCCCGCGTCTGATTAGGCAGTTGGCGGGGTAACGCCCACCAAACCGACGATCAGTAGTTTACCTGAGAGGGCGACCGGCCACATTGGGACTGAGACACGGCCCAAACTCCTACGGGAGGCAGCAGTGGGGAATATTGCACAATGGGGGAAACCCTGATGCAGCGACGCCGCGTGAGCGAAGAAGTATTTCGGTATGTAAAGCTCTATCAGCAGGGAAGATAATGACGGTACCTGAATAAGAAGCCCCGGCTAACTACGTGCCAGCAGCCGCGGTAATACGTAGGGGGCAAGCGTTATCCGGATTTACTGGGTGTAAAGGGAGCGTAGACGGCAAGGCAAGTCTGATGTGAAAACCCAGGGCTTAACCCTGGGACTGCATTGGAAACTGTCTGGCTCGAGTGCCGGAGAGGTAAGCGGAATTCCTAGTGTAGCGGTGAAATGCGTAGATATTAGGAAGAACACCAGTGGCGAAGGCGGCTTACTGGACGGTAACTGACGTTGAGGCTCGAAAGCGTGGGGAGCAAACAGGATTAGATACCCTGGTAGTCCACGCCGTAAACGATGAATGCTAGGTGTTGGGGAGCAAAGCTCTTCGGTGCCGCCGCAAACGCAGTAAGTATTCCACCTGGGGAGTACGTTCGCAAGAATGAAACTCAAAGGAATTGACGGGGACCCGCACAAGCGGTGGAGCATGTGGTTTAATTCGAAGCAACGCGAAGAACCTTACCAGGTCTTGACATCCCGATGACCGGCCCGTAACGGGGCCTTCTCTTCGGAGCATTGGAGACAGGTGGTGCATGGTTGTCGTCAGCTCGTGTCGTGAGATGTTGGGTTAAGTCCCGCAACGAGCGCAACCCTTATCTTCAGTAGCCAGCAGGTAAAGCTGGGCACTCTGGGGAGACTGCCAGGGATAACCTGGAGGAAGGTGGGGATGACGTCAAATCATCATGCCCCTTATGATCTGGGCTACACACGTGCTACAATGGCGTAAACAAAGGGAGGCAAAGCCGCGAGGTGGAGCAAATCCCAAAAATAACGTCTCAGTTCGGACTGCAGTCTGCAACTCGACTGCACGAAGCTGGAATCGCTAGTAATCGCGAATCAGAATGTCGCGGTGAATACGTTCCCGGGTCTTGTACACACCGCCCGTCACACCATGGGAGTTGGTAACGCCCGAAGTCAGTGACCCAACCTTTCAGGAGGGAGCTGCCGAAGGCGGGACTGATAACTGGGGTGAAGTCGTAACAAGGTAGCCGTATCGGAAGGTGCGGCTGGATCACCTCCTTTCTAAGGAAGAATCAGTAGAGAATGAGTTTCATTGTTTAGTTATTAAGGAACGGCAGAAGAGACAGAGACATAAGAAACAGAAAACGGAAGATGCCGCAGACTTTACAGTTTCAAAAACTGAATAACTACTGCTGGTGGCGATGCGCCTCGGGGACACACCCGTACCCATCCCGAACACGACGGTCAAGACCTAAGCTAGTGATGGTACTGCACTGGAGACGGTGTGGGAGAGCAGGTGGCTGCCAGCTCCCTAAAAAAAACGGGGACAGGGGAAAATGTTGGAAATAAAACAGCTGCCCACAGAAGCGCAGTAACCCATAACAGCAGGGAAGTGCTGATGAAAGCTGGTTACCAGTGATTAGAGTTTAAAAGAATTATGTTTCACAGAAAGCACGCCTGATAAAAGGTCTTTTAAGTTCTAATGACTGATGAAACATTTCAGTCAAAAAGATGTACCTTGAAAACCGCATATACAATCTATATTGAAAACGTTAAAACGTTAGAGATAGGAAAAGACATCCGAGGCATCATGTGTGAGAGCATGTGATGTTATCAAACCAGAGATAATCGAAAGATTATTCAATCAATTGCTTTTAAAGCAGAGAACACAAAAGCCTGTCATCAACGCTATGATGGCAGCGGACCAAGAATACAGGTCAAGCATTAAGAGCGCAGGGTGGATGCCTTGGCACTGAGAGCCGATGAAGGACGTGATAAGCTGCGAAAAGCTTCGGGGAGGAGCAAATATCCATTGATCCGGAGATATCCGAATGGGGAAACCCACTTGAGCAGACCTCAAGTATCCATACGCCAATCCATAACGTATGGAAGGGAACCGGGGAACTGAAACATCTAAGTACCCCGAGGAGAAGAAAGAAACCTCGATTTCCAAAGTAGCGGCGAGCGAAATGGAAAGAGCCCAAACCGTGGTGCGTGCACCGCGGGGTTGTGGACTGCATAAGGTACTCGAATCAATAGCCGAACAGTTTTGGGAAATCTGATCAGAGAGGGTGAAAATCCCGTAGGCGAAATTGATGAGAGGCTGGCAGGATCCAGAGTACCACGAGACACGGGAAACCTTGTGGGAAGCAGGAGGGACCACCCTCCAAGGCTAAATACTCCTCAGTGACCGATAGCGCATAGTACTGTGAAGGAAAGGTGAAAAGGACCCCGGGAGGGGAGTGAAAGAGAACCTGAAACCCTGTGTTTACAAGCTGTGGAAGTGCCTTATGTGCACAACCGCGTACTTTTTGTAGAACGGTCCGGCGAGTTACGTTTACTGGCAAGGTTAAGTACTATAGGTACGGAGCCGAAGGGAAACCAAGTCTTAAGAGGGCCAGAAGTCAGTAAGAGTAGACCCGAAACCGGGTGATCTACCCATGTCCAGGCTGAAGCTGCCGTAAGAGGTAGTGGAGGGCCGAACGCACATCCGTTGAAAAGGGTGGCGATGAGGTGTGGGTAGGGGAGAAATTCCAATCGAACCCGGAGATAGCTGGTTCTCCTCGAAATAGCTTTAGGGCTAGCCTCGATGGAGTCTTACGGAGGTAGAGCACTGAATTTCTAAGGGGGCGTCAAAGCTTACCAAGGGATATCAAACTCCGAATGCCGTAAAGATGCTCATCGGGAGTCAGACTGCACGAGATAAGTTGGGCAGTCAAAAGGGAAAGAGCCCAGACCTGCTGCTAAGGTCCCAAAGTACGTGTTAAGTGGAAAAGGATGTGGGATTTCGAAGACAACTAGGATGTTGGCTCAGAAGCAGCCACACATTCAAAGAGTGCGTAATAGCTCACTAGTCGAGAGGTCCTGCGCCGAAAATGTCCGGGGCTGAAACACGACACCGAAGCACAGGATACCGTAAGGTATGGTAGAGGAGCATTGCTGGCGCGAAGAAGCAGTACCGGAAGGAGCTGTGGAGTGCCAGGAAGAGAGAATGCCGGAATGAGTAGCGAGAGAGAGGTGGGAATCCTCTCGGCCGAATATCCAAGGTTTCCAGGGTAAAGCTGATCTGCCCTGGGTAAGTCGGGGCCTAAGGAGAGGCAGAAATGCGTATCCGATGGACAGCAGGTTTGAGATTCCTGCACTATCTTAAGACAGAACTGTGGGGACATTTGTGGAAAGCACAGGCGCGGAATGGAAAGCCGCGTGCAAGCGAAGGAGGAGTCACATAGGAAAAACCGTGTGGCAATCCAGAGGCGTGATGCGGACCGAATGAAAGTAGGGAAGTGTGTGAGCCATGAATCAAGAAAAGCCGCTATTGTTTTTAAGATACCCGTACCGTAAACCGACACAGGTGGATGAGGAGAGAATCCTAAGGGCTACCGGCGGAAGAAGCATTGTTAAGGAACTCGGCAAAATGACCCCGTAACTTCGGGAGAAGGGGTGCCAACGAGAGTTGGCCGCAGAGAATAGGCTCAAGCAACTGTTTAGCAAAAACACAGGTCTATGCAAAACCGTAAGGTGAGGTATATGGGCTGACGCCTGCCCGGTGCTGGAAGGTTAAGAGGAGAGGTTAGCGCAAGCGAAGCTTTGAATTTAAGCCCCAGTAAACGGCGGCCGTAACTATAACGGTCCTAAGGTAGCGAAATTCCTTGTCGGGTAAGTTCCGACCCGCACGAAAGGCGTAATGATTTGAGCGCTGTCTCGACAATGCATCCGGTGAAATTGAAGTACCAGTGAAGATGCTGGTTACCCGCGCCAGGACGGAAAGACCCCATGGAGCTTTACTCCAGTTTGGTACTGGGGTCCGGCAGTGCATGTACAGGATAGGTGGGAGGCTGTGAACCTGGAACGCCAGTTTCAGGGGAGCCGGTGTTGGGATACCACCCTTGTGCTGCTGGGCTTCTAACCAGCGGCCTTTATCAGGCCGGGGGACAATGCCAGACGGGGAGTTTGACTGGGGCGGTCGCCTCCGAAAGGGTATCGGAGGCGCTCAAAGGTTCCCTCAGAATGGTCGGAAACCATTCGAAGAGTGCAAAGGCAGAAGGGAGCTTGACTGCGACACCGACGGGTGGAGCAGGTACGAAAGTAGGACTTAGTGATCCGGTGGTATTAAGTGGGAATGCCATCGCTCAACGGATAAAAGCTACCCTGGGGATAACAGGCTTATCACTCCCAAGAGTTCACATCGACGGAGTGGTTTGGCACCTCGATGTCGGCTCATCGCATCCTGGGGCTGTAGTAGGTCCCAAAGGGTTGGGCTGTTCGCCCATTAAAGCGGTACGCGAGCTGGGTTCAGAACGTCGTGAGACAGTTCGGTCCCTATCCGGCGTGGGCGTAGGATATTTGAGAGGAGCTGTCCTTAGTACGAGAGGACCGGGATGGACTGACCTCTGGTGTACCGGTTGAACCGCCAGGTTCACGGCCAAGATGGGTAGCCAAGTCGGGAAGGGATAAACGCTGAAGGCATCTAAGCGTGAAGCCCCCTCAAGATGAGATATCCCATTCGAAAGAAGTAAGACCCCTTGAAGACGACGAGGTAGATAGGGCAGAGGTGGAAGTGCAGTAAGGTATGGAGCTGACTGTTACTAATCGGTCGAGGGCTTGACCTAATTGGTTGTGTTCACAAAATGGAATGATAGATGTGTAGTGTATGCGGTTTTGAAGGTATATATCAAATATCTTCAATTAAATAATCCTCGATAGCTCAGCGGTAGAGCATCCGGCTGTTAACCGAAGCACAGCCGCGGATATCTTTATTTCCGATATGTACGATTTCCGCCTCAATACCGTTTTCTGTAAAGACTTTTTCCATTTCGTGCAGGGCAGTATAAGTGCTGCCTTTTGCGTGAGGACTTCCGTTGATTAATAATACTTTCATTTGATGGTACCTCTCTTTCGTAATTTCCTTTATTATAACACCGGAAAAGATGCAAATAAAGACGCTTTTTTTGGGCAAAAACTGATCTTAACAGAAATAGCTGCTGGACGGTATAATACAATCAGCAAAGAAGGCAAAACTTGCAATGGGAGGTTACCAAATGAAGATAGAGAGAATTCTGATTGAAGATCAGATGGCACCGATCGGGCTGGATGAGAAAAAACCGGCATTTTCCTGGCTGCTGACGGCAGAAGAAGGAGAACAGAATCTGATGCAGAGCGCATGCCGGATCGTTGTGCGCACCGGAGAAGATACTGTGTGGGACAGCGGAAAAATGGAAACCGGCGTATCAACAGGGATTGGTTATGAAGGAGAAGCACTGCAGCCCTGTACCAAATATGAGGTAAAAGCAGAGGTGTGGGATAACCACGGCGGAAAAGCAGAAGCAGAAAGTTCCTTCGAGACAGGCCTTTATGGATTCTTTGTATGCAGCATGGGAGGGAGCTGAGTGGATCGGCGCACCGCATGCGACGGTATGCGCGGAAAACCGCGGTGTTTTTACGATCGAGAGTGAATTTCGGATGGAAGGCGGGAAGGGAGAAGCGGGTATCGTCTTTGGAGCCAATGACTTCCGTCTGAACGATCATACGAAAAATGAGCTTGGCATGGAAGGGGAGAACTATATCCGTTATGCTGTGTGCCTTGAGGAGGAGATGCACGCCTCGAAATTTACCGCGTGGGCTATGCGCCGGAGGATACAGCGGAAAAACCGTTTGCCGTTACGAAACTGGTCAACCGGAAAGAGAAAACACAGGAACTCCTGCCACCAGAGAATGCCAATGCCTTTCATAAGCTGACCGTAGAGGTTGACGGCAATGTGGCATACGCCTATGTCGACGGCATCCTCGTGGATGCCATTGAAGAGCATGGATTTTTTGGAACGAAAGTATCGGTACCGCCAGCTGAATCCGAGAGGAAATAACGATGTGCTGCCGTATCCGAGACTGAATGAGATCGGATTTTATGCAGGAAAAGGGACGACAGGATATTTTAAGAATCTGACCGTAAGAAACGTAAGAAAACCATCCGCGGAAATTGTTCGTGAGACGCCGGAAGGACGGCTGGATGGGGGAAAAAGTATCTTTGCGGATCAGATTCCGGTGGAAAACGGATACTTTAAAGTAGAAGACAGCCAGATTACGGCAGATCCGTCCCATCATTCAATTCCAATGCTGCGGTCGTGTATTTCCTGCCAGAAAAGAAAAAACTGGCATCGGCACGCCTTTATATTACTGCGCGCGGTATCTACGACTGCCGGATCAACGGACAGGAGATCACGGAAGATCTGCTGCGTCCGGGTCTGACACAGTATGACCACAGAATGAACTATCAGACATACGATATCACAGGGCTGATGAAACCGGGCCGAAACGGAATCGGCGTGACGCTGGCATCGGGCTGGTGGAGCGAGGCACAGACCTTTGTGGTGAAGAACTTCAATTACTTTGGAGACAAGGAGAGTCTGCTTGCCAAGGTTGTCATGAAGTACGAGGACGGCAGCCGCGAGGTCTTTGGAACAAATACCGAGGATTGGAAGTATTTCGGAGAAGGTCCTTACCTGTTTTCCAGCTACTTTGCCGGAGAGCAGTACGATGCGCGCCGGGCAGAGGTTTACGAAACTTATTCTCTGCCGGCGTTTGATGACAGCACCTGGGAAAAGCCAGTTGTTGTGGATACCGTCATGATCGAAGAGTTCTGCACGATGCCGGGCTTTGGACGGTCCTGGCGGCGGTTCATGAGCAGAAGCCGGAATATATCGGTGAGTACGATGCGCCGGTGCGGATTGTGGACCGGAGAACGGCAAAGACGAGAAAAGAGCTGTTCCCGGGTGTGTATCTCTACGATCTGGAACAGGAGATGGCCGGTGTACCGCGGATTACACTGCATGAGAAGGCGGGCACAAAGATCATCATCCGCTATGCGGAGGTGCTTTATCCGGATCTGCCGGAGTATGCCGGAAAAGAAGGCACGATGATGCTGGAAAATTACCGGGATGCGACGAGTACGGATGTTTATATCTGCCGCGGCGGGGAAGAGGTGTTCCAGCCGAAGTTTACCTTCCACGGCTACCGCTATATTGAGATCAGCGGTGTGGAGCATGCGCCGGAGCTGGAAGAAGTAGAGAGTCTTCAGTATTCTTCTGTGACGGAATTCCATGGAAGCCTTACGAGTAGCCATAAACTGCTGAACCGGTTTGCCGAGAATGTTTCCTGGTCACAGAAATGCAACTTTATCAACATTCCGACCGACTGCCCGCAGAGAAATGAGCGCATGGGCTGGGCGGGCGATACGCATATTTTTCTGCCATACGGCGCTCAACAACAGCAGCCTGAAGAAATTCTATGAGCGGAACCTGCAGGCGATGTGTGATCTGCAGACACCGGAAATACCAGTACCCGGAGATTGCACCGGTGGGCGGCGGATTCGGCGGCATTACGTATGAGTGTGCGAGTATTTTTATGGCGTGGGAACTGTATGAGCAGTATGGGGATATCCGCACACTGGAGAAATTTTATCCTGGCATGCAGAAATATATGGACTATATGAAGGATAAGGGTCTGCCGGGAACGAAGGTAAATCCGGCGATCGGACCGCTTGGCGACTGGCTGGCACCGGAAGAGACGGATCTGCTGCTTTTATGGAATGCATTCTATTATAAAGAAGCCGATCTGATGAGCCGGATTGCCGGTGCGCTCGGAAGAACAGAGGAGCAGCATCAGTATGAGGCGCTTGCTGCGAAGGTGAAGAAATTCTGGAATGAGACATTTGTACTTCCGGATTCCGGAAAGACCTGCAATGCGGAGGGAACGCTGTGTGATACGCAGTGCTCGTATGCAATTGCACTGTCTTATGGTGTGGCAGAAGACAGAAAGAGAATAGGAGAGCATCTGATCCGAAAGACGAGAGCGATCGGTACCATACGGTCGGAACGGGATTCTTTGGAACGGGTATTCTGAACCAGATGCTGACCGAGCAGGGCGCTGTGGAGGATGCCTGGAAGATGATGCTGCAGACGGCATTCCCGTCGTGGCTGTATCCGGTGACCCAGGGAGCGACGACGATCTGGGAGCACTGGGATTCCTACACGAAGGAAAAAGGCTTCGGCGGACAGAATGCGATGAACTCGTTCAATCATTATTCTCTCGGAAGCGTTCTTTCCTGGCTGTATCACACGGACTTGGTATCCAGAGAGACGAGACAAAACCGGGTTATCAGCACATTCTGCTGAAACCGCAGCCGGGCCCGCTCGAGTTTATGAAAGGTTCCGTAGACAGCCCGTACGGCGTGATTTCTGCCGGATGGGAGCGGAAAGGTGACAAAATAGAGTATCAGGTTACGATTCCGGTCAATACAACGGCAACCCTGTTTAAAAACACGCAGGATCCGGCGGATACCGTGGAACTGGGAAGCGGAACGTATACTTTTATGCTGTAAAGAAAACCCGAAAGGCTCCGGCAAATAAATGGGAGACTTTCGGGCGGAAAGAGAAACGCTGTCGGAGAGAAGAGAACTCCGGCAGCGTTTTCTTTGTCATGTTTATTTTTCGGCAGTCATGTGCAGATGACGTTTGATCGCTTCAAAGCTTTCCTGGCTGATGACATGCTCGATGCGGCAGGCATCTTCCGTGGCGGTCTGCTCATCAACACCAAGGCTCATCAGTGCCGCGGGAGAGGAGCTGGTGGCGCTCATAGATCATCTCTGCGATCGCGCGTCCGCTGTCGGTCAGGTAGATGTAGCCTTCCGGCGTTACGCGGATCTGCTCTTTTTCTCTTAAGTTTTTCATGGCAACGCTGACACTTGATTTTTTAAAGCCAAGTTCTTCTGCAATATCAACACCGCGTACAACGGGTTTTTTCTGACTTAAGACTAAAATAGTTTCCAAATAATTTTCTGCGGATTCGTTCGTTTTCAGCAAGATGTTCACCTCGTTTTTCTAAATAGCTGAAGATTCATAAATATATATACATATAGAATAGCATATTTTTCGGAATAGGGCAAGGATGGTTTTTGATGGTTTTTCTTAATTTCAGAAAAGTTGTAAGATTTCAGAAAAAAAAGACAATGAGGATAGAAGAAGAAAAGCAAGATAAAAGATGACAGGGGGCAAAAGAGAGGTAAAATAGGAAAAACAATGAAATTTAGATGGAGGTTAGGACATACCATGGAACAGGTGATAAAAAGAAAAGACTGCAGCAGGTGATGGATGCGTCCGTTGCAAAAGGAGAGACACCGGGCTGTCTTCTGATGGTGATCAAAGACGGAGAGGAGCAGGTTTATCTGGAGAGCGGATATGCGGATATCGAAGCAAAAAGCCGGTTTCCCGCGATAATATTTTCCGTCTCTACTCCATGAGCAAGCCGATTACCGCGACGGCATGATGATTCTGGTAGAGCGCGGAATCGTCGATCTGGCGGATCCGGTCAGCAAGTATCTGCCGGGCTTCCGGAACCCGGTTGTATGTACAGCGGATGGGAAGATAGAAAAAGCGGAGCGGGAGATCCTTCTGGAGAATATTATGAATATGACATCCGGGCTGACGTACGGCGGAACGGATGAGACGGGACGGCAGACCGATGCACTTTTTCAGGAGGTGATCCACGGACTTAAGGAAGAAAACGGCGGAACGATCAGTACAGTAGAATTTGCAAACCGTCTTGGAAAAGTCCCGCTTCTGTATCAGCCGCCAGTCCTGGAGTTATGGAACGTCGGCGGATGTCGTAGGTGCTGTGATTGAGGTGGCAAGCGGCATGCGCTTTGGGGATTTTCTGAAAAAAGAAATTTTCGAGCCGCTCGGCATGAACGATACCGATTTCTGGGTTCCGGCAGAAAAGCAGGATCGTCTGGCGAAGGTGTATGACTGCAGGGAGGGACAGCCGTCCGTCCGTTATCTGGACAATAACCTTGGCATTCAGAACGATATGGCGTACCGCCCGGCATATGAGGCAGGCGGAGCAGGCCTTGCATCTACCATCGACGATTATGCGAAATTTACGCAGATGCTGCTGAACGGCGGCACCTACAACGGTGTACAGATTCTCCGTCCAGCGACGGTAAAATTTCTGGGGAAGCACACATTAAGCGCGGTACAGCAGGCAGGCTTTGATAACTGGATCGGTCTGGAAGGATTTTCCTACGGAAATCTGATGCGTGTTCTGGTAGATCCGACGCGTGCGGTAACGCTGGGAAGCAAGGGTGAGTTCGGCTGGGACGGCTGGCTTGGATGCTACATGGAAGTCGTGCCGGAGCAGAATATGACATTTCTGATGATGACCCAGAAAAAGATGCCGGAACGTACACCCTGTCCCGGAAGATCCGAAATATTATTTTCAGCGAATAATTTTTCATGAGAGTGATTCTCAAGTAAGCCTTCCGGCCAGTCAGATCAGACGAAAAAAAGTGCCGGAAAAGAAACAACTTAACGAATCAGACGGAACATATGAGCAAATTGCTGTAAAACTACGTCGAATTTTGTCCAAAACGGATATTTGCAGTGAGACAGATGTATGCTATTTTAGTGTCAGTCGAAAAGGAAGGCGATTTCATTACTACTTTCAGAAAAAACAGCAAAAAAGGGATATCGTGTAAGTTTTGACCGATTTTGAAGGAAATAAAAGAAAGAATTCAAAATCATGAAAAGAAGACTAAAAAGCAGAAAGGATGCAGAAAATATGATTTCGTTACCGTTAAAGTTTGATGAAGTAGAGAGTGTAGAAGAATTTGTAAATATGGTGAAACGTCTGGATTACGACGTTGACGTAAAAATAGGACGATGCGTCTTTGATGCGAAATCCCTGAATCATCTGAAAGATTTTTTTGATTCCGATGTGGTGGCAAATGATGAACTTCTGACAAAGTATCTGGCGAAAAACAAGAAGGCGGTGCTCGTGAGATCATTGCAACGATTCAGAAAGAACAGAATCTGATTATCCGGCGTTCGCCAAAGACCAATATCATTGTACAGGGTGTAGCCGGTTCGGGAAAGACAACCGTCGCCATGCACCGTATTTCCTATATTTTATACAATTACAGCGATGATTTCCGGCCGGAAGATTTCTATATTATAGGGAGCAACCGGATACTCTTGAATTACATTACAGGGGGGGTATTGCCGGAACTGGATGTGTATGGCATTCGACAGATGACGATGGAACAGCTGTTCATCCGCCTGTTGTATGAGGAGTGGGATGAACGGAAATATCGTTTTCACCTCCTGGAAAAAGATGATGAAAAGAATGCGCAGAAAGGAAACCGTGAGTGGTTTCATGATCTGGAATTATATTGTGCAGCTTATGAACAGAGGGAAATTTCACACGAGGAAGTTTATCTGGAAAACACAAAGACACTTCTGGTCGGGCATGTGCTGATCAATACTTATCTGCGGGAACATCCGGATCTTTCCATGCAGAGCAAAATTCTTATGCTCAACGAGGTTTTATATTCCAAATACGAAAACGAAGTTCTGGGAAAACAAATATCCTATCCGGCAAAAGTAAAAAAGGCACTGGATAAGAAATATGCTTCTTTTTTTGGAGATGGAAAATGGAAGACATCTATTTACGATTTTTACCGGGAATTCTTACAGGTGCAGGCAGTTGCCGGGAAAGAAGTAGATATACCAGAAACTTCTTTTGATGTATACGATCTTGCAGCGCTTGCCTATATTTACAAGCGGATCAAGGAAACTGATCCGGTGCGGGAGGCCAGTCATGTGGTCATCGATGAGGCACAGGATTTTGGAATGATGGCATATTGCTGTCTGCACTATTGTCTGCGGGGATGCACATACACGATCATGGGGGATACCTCCCAGAACATACATTTCCGGTATGGGCTAAATGACTGGGAGGAATTGCGGAAACTGGTGCTGACCGGCAAGCGCCAAAAGTGCCGTCACAACCAGGAATTTGCCATGGAGACGCTGACGAAGGCGAAGGAGTATGAGAAGGTTTCGCTGACGCAAAAAGAGACGCGTGAGGAGAACCGCGCGATCGGCATCCAGGAGATGGACGAGCGGAACAGCCACGGACCAAAAAGGATTGTAATTAAGCCGGAGCAGATACCGGGAAGGGCGCCTGGAAATACAAGCACGACGGGAACAGCGGTGATGCCAAAAAGCAGTACGGGCATGCGGAAAGCAGCGGCAGAAACAGGAAAGAAATTGCCGCAAAGACGATGCAGCAGCGTGCGCCGGAAGGAGTTTCTGCTGTCTTTGCCGGTGCCGCCTACCGTGGAAAGACAGGCGGCAAAGCACCGGGCAGCAGACCGGCGACTGCAGGAATACAGTCAGAAAAAGCCGAACAGACAGAGCACATGAATACATCGCCCTACGCTTTCGGGGCAATTCCGGAAAATGAACTGCTGCGCATGAAGGGGCATTCGAAGATCAAGTGCGCGGTGAAATGGGCAAAGAAAGGAAAAGCAGCGGTTGAGATGGCGAGCATGTACGGCATTCTGCGCATCACGCCGATTGCGCCGGAGGTCATCCGCATCAGCTTCGTAAAAGGTGTGACGGCAAAAGTCCAGGACACGTACTGGAAGCCAAAGGCGGATACCTTGTTCCCCTGGAGTGCAAAGGAATCGAAGACGGCGGTTCTTGTCGAGACAGAGAAGCTGCGTGTCATGGTGGAAAAAAAAAGGACGGCGCGGTGCAGTTCTTTACGCCGGATCACAAACTGGTTCTTTCCGAGAAACGAGACGAGCCGCGCATGATCGACGGCGGCATGACATGGACATTTTTTGACTGGAGCGGTTCCGAAAAGCTGAAAGCCAAGGGCATTCTCTCGACAGAGTGGCTGGATCTGACCGCGAAGGCGCGCTACGTCTCGTTTGGCGGAAAGCAGGCGCGGATGCCGCTTGTCGTCTCAAACCGCGGCTATGGTATTGCAGCCGCCGCTTCCAGAACGGCACTGCTGTGCAATGTGCGGACGTTTGGAACGTATCTTCATACCGCCGGGGACGGACAGATCGATTATTACTTTATTCTCGGAAAAGACCGGGATGAAATTATAAAACAGTATAAAGAGCTATAAAAGGAGCAGACATTTCATGAAAACTCTGGTAATTGCAGAAAAACCATCTGTGGCACGCGATATTGCACGCGTGCTCGGATGTGCGAAAAAAGAAAACGGAGCACTGGAAGGAAACCAGTATATTGTGACCTGGGCGCTCGGCCACCTCGTGACCTTAAAAGACCCGGAGGACTATGATAAAAAGTATAAGGAATGGAATATGGCAGTTCTGCCGATGATGCCGGAGAAACTGCAGATCAAGGTCATTCCGCAGACGGGAAAACAGTAACACGCTGTGACGACACAGCTTGCGCGGAAAGATGTCGGTGAGGTGGTCATTGCGACAGATGCCGGTACCGTGAAGGCGAGCTGGTGGCGCGGTGGATTCTTGACAAGGCGCACAATCAGAAGCCGTGTAAGCGTCTCTGGATTTCGTCCGTTACCGACAAGGCAATCCGTGAGGGATTTGCCAGCCTGAAAGATGCGAAAGAGTACGATAATCTCTACCGGGCTGCTGTTTCCCGTGCAGAGGCGGACTGGCTTGTCGGCATTAACGCAACGCGGGCACTGACATGCAAATACAATGCACAGCTTTCCTGCGGCCGTGTGCAGACGCCGACGCTCGCCATGATTGCACAGCGCGAGCAGGAAATCCGAGAATTTGTCCCGAAGCCGTACTACACCGTAACGGCAGCAGCAGGCGGCGCAGTATACACCTGGAAGGATGAAAAATCGGGCGGAACACGGATTTCTGATCCGGAAAAGGCAAAGCAGATCGCAGAAAAAAGCAAAACGGTATCCGCTTGTCCTGCAAAAAGTAGAAAAGAAAAAAAAAAACAGAAAGAGGCGCCGCTGCTCTACGATCTGACGGAGCTGCAGCGCGATGCCAGTGCACGGTTCGGTTATTCGGCAAAACAGACCCTGAATCTGATGCAGAGCCTCTATGAGACGCACAAAGTCCTCACGTATCCGCGGACGGATTCGCGGTATCTGACAAAGGATATTGTACCGACTTTAAAAGAGCGCCTCGATGCCGTGAGTATCGGGCCGTACAAAGACGCTGGCACAGCAGGCGAAGCGCCGTCCGCTGAAGGAAAAGCCAGGTTTTGTGAATGATGCAAAGGTTTCCGACCACCACGCCATTATCCCGACGGAGCAGTATGTGCAGCTTTCTGCACTTTCCAATGAGGAACGCCGCATTTATGATCTCGTGGTGCGCCGTTTTCTTGCAGTGCTGCTGCCGCCCTGCGTATACGAGGAGACTGTGATCCAGGCTTCCATCGAAAAAAGAATGCTTTACGGCGCGTGGAAAGCGCATGGTCGAGAAAGGCTGGCAGGAGGCGTACGAGGATAACCGTTATGACGACGAGGACGAGGCGAAAGAAGAGGTGCGGGAGCAGAATCTGCCGCTTTTGCAGGCAGGCATGAAGTTCGACCAGTCAAAGATCAGCCTCCGGGAGGGAAAGACAAAGCCGCCGGCACGCTTTACGGAAGGAACGCTGCTTTCCGCGATGGAGAATCCGGTCCGTTACATGGAAAATCGCGACAGCAGTCTTGTGAAAACGATCGGCGAGGCGGGCGGTACCTTGGAACGGTTGCGACCCGCGCAGATATCATCGAGAAGCTGTTCCGCAGCTTTCTGCTGGAGAAAAAGGGGAATGAGATCTATCTGACCTCGAAAGCACGCCAGCTTCTGAAGCTGGTGCCGGCGGATCTCAAAAAGCCGGAGCTGACGGCAAGCTGGGAGATGCAGTTAAACGAAATCGCAAAGGGAAAGAAGCGGCGCGATGCCTTTATGAAAGAGATCCGGAGCTACACGGTGGAACTGATTGAGGAGATCAAAACGGAAGAGGGAACATTCCGCCACGATAACCTGACAAACAAGAAGTGCCCGAACTGCGGAAAACGGCTGCTGGCAGTCAATGGAAAGAATGCAAAGATGCTCGTTTGCCAGGACAGAGAGTGCGGCTACCGTGAAACGGTTTCCCGTACGACGAATGCGAGATGTCCGGTCTGTCATAAGCGCATGGAGATGATCGGAAAAGGCGAGGATGCGATGTTTGTCTGCTCCTGCGGGCACAAGGAGCGCATGACAAAATTCCAGGAGCGCCGCAAAAAGAGGGCGGCGGCCTGACGAAGCGGGATGTGGCAGCCTACCTGAAAAAACAGAAAAAGAGAGAAGAGCCGGTAAACAATGCATTTGCCGCGGCATTAAAAGGAATCAAATTATAAAAACGGAGCGTGTCTGCCAGAATGTGGAAAGCGATGGCAGGCGCGCTTCTTTTTGTTAAAATCGTAGAGAAAAGAGTCAAAAAAATAGATTGTTTTATGCAGAGTTATGCCGTAAAATAGAAACAAATGGGATAGAAAACCAAAAATTCTGAAAATAAAAAACAGGAGGTTTTTCAATGAAACAGACAGATTTGGAAAAGCTGCTGGCGGATATGTCGCTGAAAGAGAAAGTGGACCAGATGCTTCAGTTAAGCGGAGCATTTTATCTGGGAGATGAAAACAGCGTCCTGACCGGTCCGGCAAACGATATGGGAATCGGAAAAGAGGATCTGGAGATGGCAGGCTCCATTCTGGGAGCAGCAGGCGCCGATACGATGAAAAACTGCAGGACGACTATATGGCAAAACAGCCGCATCACATCCCGATGCTGTTTATGATGGATGTAATTCACGGCATGAAGACGATTTTCCCGGCGCCGCTGGCGCAGGGGCCACCTTTGATCCGGAACTCTCCGGCGAATGCGCATCCGCAGCTGCAAAAGAAGCATCCGCAGCCGGACTTCACGTTACCTTTTCCCCGATGGTGGATCTTGTGCGCGATGCAAGATGGGGCCGTGTCGTGGAATCCACAGGCGAAGATCCATACCTGAACAGCCGCTTTTCCGAGGCGATCGTAAAAGGCTTCCAGGGCGATGATTTAAAAACACCGGGAAAAGTTGCCTCCTGCATCAAACACTTTGCAGGCTACGGCGGAGCAGTCGCAGGAAGAGACTACAATACTGTAGAGCTTTCCGAGCATACCTTCCGTGACTTCTATCTGCCGTCCTACAAAGCCGGCATCGATGCAGGCGCAGCGATGGTAATGACATCATTTAACACGATCAACGGCGTTCCGGCGAGCACCAACAAATGGCTGATGCGCGGCATCCTGCGTGACGAGATGGGATTTGACGGCGTTCTGATTTCTGACTTTGCAGCCATTCTGGAAACCGTTGCCCACAGAAGCTCGAAAGATGCCGCCGATGCAGCGAAAAAAGCGCTGGAGGCAGGCGTTGACATTGATATGATGACATCCGTTTACGCCGCAAACCTCTGCCGTCTCGTAGAAGAAGGTGAAGTGGACGAGCATCTGATTGATGAGTCCTGCATGCGTATTCTGGAACTGAAAAACAAACTGGGACTGTTTGAAAATGCGTATAAAGATGCGGATGCCGAGAAAGAGAAAGCATACAACCTCTGCCCGGAGCATCGTGCACTGGCGAAAAAAGCAGCGGAGGAATCCTTCGTCCTGCTGAAAAACGACGGTGTACTGCCGCTCGACACTGCGAAAAAAGATCGCATTTATCGGCCCGTATACCAACAATCATGAAATCAAGAGCAGCTGGTCCTTCACCGGCGACAGCAAGGACTGCGTGACGATTCAGGAAGCAGCCGAGAAAGTATTCGACGCATCACGCACCACGTATGCAGAAGGATGCCCGGTTATCGGAAACGATGTGGAGCTGATCGGATTTACCGAGACGACACCGAAAAAATACAGTGAGGAAGAGCTTGCTGCCATGGAGCAGAGCGCACTTAAGGCTGCAAAAGAGGCAGATCTCGTGGTCATGCCGCTTGGCGAGCATTATCTGCAGAGCGGTGAAGCGACAAGCCGTGCCATGATCGATGTGCCAGAGATCCAGATGGAGCTGTTCCACAAAGTGCTGGCGTCAACCCGAATGTGGTTGTCGTTCTGTTCAACGGTACCGCCCGCTGGATCTGCGGGAAATTAGCGTTAAAGCAAAAGCCATTCTCGAGGTATGGTTCCGGGAACCGAGGGCGGAAGCGCTGTTGTGGATGTTCTGACCGGAAAGAAAAATCCGTCCGGCCATCTGCCGATGAGCTTCCCCGTACTGCGGGGCCAGGCACCGGTCAGCTACAACGAGTATTCCACCGGAAGACCGAATCTGCCGGGCATGAAAGAGCGGTTCCGCTCCAAATATCTCGATATTCCGAACGCACCGCTGTATCCGTTTGGTTACGGACTTTCCTATACCACGTTTGATATTTCCGCGGTAACACTGGATCAGAACGAGATGGATAAAAACGGCAGAATTGCAGCGCATGTGACCGTGAAAAATACAGGTGATACGGCTGGCTGTGATGTTGTACAGCTGTACATCCGTGATGATTATTCCGATGTGGTTCGTCCGGTGCGAGAGCTGAAAGGCTTCCGAAGAGTAGAGCTTGCTCCGGGCAAAGAGCAGGAAGTGACCTTCTATATTACCGAAGAAGATCTGCGCTACTACCGTCTCGACGGAACTTTTGGAAGCGAGCCTGGAACGTTTACCGTATTTGTCGGTGACAGCAGCACGACGGAAAACAGTGCGGTATTTACACTGAAATAAATGCAGCAGGAAAAAGGAGAAAACTTATGGAGAAAACAACGAAAAACGGAATCCACCGCATCACACAGGCAGACGGAAAAACGATTGCCTGGGCAGAGGAGTCCGGAGTTAAGGTATTGGAAAAAGATGGATATTACTTTAAAGATCTTGCAAAAACCGGCGAACTGCTGCCGTACGAGGACTGGCGTCTTTCCGATGAGGAGAGAGCGGCAGACCTTGCGGGTCGTCTTTCGATTGAAGAGATTGCAGGCCTTATGCTGTACTCGCCGCATCAGGCGGTACCGCCGATGCCGGGCGGACCATTCCAGGGAACGTTTGACGGAAAAACGTATCTCGAATCCGGCAAAGAGCCGTATGCCATTTCTGACCAGCAGAAGGAATTTCTGGAGGACGAACACATCCGTCATATTCTGCTGACGAATGTAGAAAGCCCGGAAATCTCCGCAAAGTGGAGCAATGAGCTGCAGAAAAGAGCGGAAACACTGCCGTACGGTATTCCGGTCAACCTCTCCTCCGATCCGCGGAACGGAGCAAAGGATTCCGGCGTGGAGTTCAAGAGCGGCGGAAGCGAGATCAGCAAATGGTAGGAGGGCGTTGGTTTTGCAGCCTGCTTCGATCCGGAAGTAGCCGGACAGTTTGCAAAGGATGCCTCCCGTGAATACCGGGCACTCGGCATCACAACGGCACTCGGACCGCAGATCGACCTCTGCACCGAGCCGAGATGGATGCGCTTTGTCGATACGTTAGGCGAAGAAGTGGAGATGTCCAAAAAGCTTACCAAAGCGTACTGTGACGGTATGCAGACAACGGAAGGGGAAGCAGACGGCTGGGGAAAAGACAGCGTCAACACGATGGTCAAACACTGGTAGGGCGGCGGCACCGGAGAGGCCGGACGCGATGCACACTATGCATTCGGACAGTTTGCCGTTTATCCGACCGGAAATTTTGAGGAGCATTTAAAACCGTTTACCGAGGCAGCCTTCCACCTGGACGGACCGACCGACTGCGCATCCGCGGTTATGCCGTACTACACCGTATCCTACGGCGTGGACAAGAAAAAACGGCAAGAACGTCGGAAACTCCTACAGCGAGTACCTGATCAAGGATCTGCTGCGCGGAAAATATGAATTTAAAGGCATTGTCTGCACCGACTGGGGCATTACCCAGGATCCGGAGAAGACGATTGAGGGATTTGGAAGCCGCTGCTACGGCGTGCAGGATATGACCGAGGCAGAACGGTGTCTGCTGGCGATCACAAACGGCGTTGACCAGTTCGGCGGAAACAGCGAGTCCGGTCCGATTGTCGAGGCATATAAGATCGGCTGTGAGAAATACGGCGAGAAAGCGATGCGTGAGCGCATGGAGCTGTCCGCCAAACGTCTTCTGATCAACATTTTCCACTGCGGCTTGTTTGAGGACCCGTATCTTGATCCGGAAGAATCCGCAAAGATTGTAGGATGCGAAGAGTTCTGCCGCCATGGCTATGAGGCACAGCAGAAATCCATCGTCCTGCTGAAAAACAGTGCGAAACGTGCACCGGAAGGACAGAAGGGTGTGCTGCCGCTGAAGAAAGGTTTGAAGGTTTATATTCCGGAGAGAAAGATCGGACCGTCCAAAGCGTTCTTCCGCATCGATCTGCCGGCAAAAACCGAAGATCCGCTGCCGGATGGACTGCCGTCCAAGTACGGTACACGCGTGGCATCACCGGAGGAGGCCGATGTGGCGCTGGTATTTATCGAAAGCCCGGCATGCAACCCGTATTCCACCGAAGATCTTGCGAACGGCGGCAACGGATATCTGCCGATTACACTGCAGTACCGCCCGTATACGGCGAAAAAAGCGCGTGAGGTGAGCATTGCCGGCGGTGATTTCCGCGAGAATTTCACGAACCGCAGCTATCTTGGAAAGACAAACACTGCCTACAACGAGGCTGATCTCGACAATATTCTCGAATGCCGCCGCGCGATGGGCGACAAGCCGGTGATCGTCTGCGCAACCGTCAACAACCCGATGGTGATGCATGAATTTGAAGCCGAAGCCGATGCGATCGTCGCAGAGTTCGGTGTTTCGAGAGCCGCTGTGCTCGACGTTGTCTTCGGCGGTTACAACCCGACCGGCCGTCTGCCGATCCAGATGCCGAAGGATATGGATGCGGTTGAGGAGCAGAGCGAGGACCGTGCGTTGGATATGGAAACCTATATTGACAGCGAAGGACATAACTATGACTACGGTTTAGTCGAGCACCGCGAGACCTCGGATCGCTTCCAGCTTTTGAACGGAAGCTGGAAATTTCGGTACTACGCCAGTATTTATGACTTGCAGGATGCTTTCTATGAGGTCGGCTATGATGCCTCCGCTTTTGACAGCATCCCGGTCCCCAGCGTGTGGCAGAACCATGGCTACGACCACCACCAGTACACCAACATCCGCTATCCGTTCCCCGCTGATCCGCCGTATGTTCCCAAAGAGAATCCCTGCGGCGCTTACCTCTACGACTTCACTTACCAAAAAGATGCCACCGCCCCGCGTGCATTTCTGAACTTCGAGGGCGTTGCCTCCTGCTTCTATGTCTGGCTTAACGGTCAGTTTGTCGGGTACAGTCAGGTCGCCCATTCCACAAGCGAGTTCGATGTAACGAAGTTTTTGCAGGACGGCACCAACCATCTGGCGGTCCTTGTGCTGAAATGGTGCGACGGCAGCTACATGGAAGATCAGGATATGTTCCGCATGAACGGCATTTTCCGTGATGTCTACCTGCTGCGCCGCCCGGAACAGTGCATCGAGGACTATTTCATCACCACCGACATCCACGGCAGCAC
>VOFE01002263.1_pt1 | contig 70000 bp, 99 predicted proteins | sample 5384071 | NCBI WGS metagenome assembly VOFE01 (sample SAMN12384724, study PRJNA508395) | human gut metagenome | isolation source: healthy gut D | host: Homo sapiens
AAGCGTTGGACAACAGCTGTTCCAGAATGAAGCCCAGCCACTTGCGGTCGGTGACGATGGTTTGATGAAACGGCGTGAAGTTCAGCTGCAGCTTTTTTCAGAATGAACGGCAGCGCCTGCTTGCGGATCACTTCCCGCACAGTTCGCCCAGATCGCATGGTTCTAAAATCAGATCCTCTTCAGATTTTCAATCTGTCGCTTTCAGCGCGGTTTGCGCGTATTGTTCCGTCCGCATCAGCGCCAGCTTCATTTCATTGAGATGACTGGCAGAAATTGTGTCTTCCGGTTCCAGACTTTCGAGAATCAAGCTCAGCGAAGCCAGCGGCAGTTTAATCTGATGCATCCACATCGTGACCAGTTCTTCCCGCTGTTTCTGCGCGGCGTTCTGCTTTTCCTTTTCTTCTGTCAGAATGACGCGTTGTTTCAGGATCAGCTGTTGATAGCGCTGCTCCAGCGGATCGCGGGTGTCCGGCATTTCCCGTTCCAGACTGATCCACGCTTCTGTCAACGAGTCCAGCTGCCGCAGCCGGCGGCGGTAACGGCGGTAATCCAGCGCGGAAATCAAGACCAGAAGCGTCAGGACGATCAGCGCGGTGTAGCCGGTCGATTCCAGCGGATACCAGTAGAGATATTGCAGGAAGGCGTAGATCGCCGAGAACGATCCCCGTCCAGAGAAACAGAAACTGGCGATAGCGCAGATAGCTTCTAAGCATGAAGCTGATACCCCAGTCCCTTGCGGGTTTCGATACAATCGTCGATCCCCAGCTGTTCCATTTTCCTGCGCAGGCGGTTGACGTTGACGGTCATGCGTATTCTCATCGACAAAGCAGTCGTTGTTCCATAGCTTCAACATGATCTTTTTCCCGCGATACGACTTTATTTTTATTTTCCAGAAGCAGCTGCAGAATTTTGAATTCATTCTTGGTCAGCTCGCATTGCCGGCCATCTTTGCTTAAGGAAGCGTCGGCAAGATTGAAGACCGCGCCCTGAAACTCCATCAGCGTACCCGATGGCTCGTAGTTGTAAGCCCGGCGCAGCAGCGCCTGAATTCGGGCAACCAGAATTTCCATGGAAAACGGCTTGGTCAGATAATCGTCGCCGCCCTGGTTCAGGGCCATGATGATATCTAAATTTTCGTTATGCGAAGACAGGAAAAGAATCGGTACCTTGGACAGCTTGCGGATTTCCGCACACCAGGCATGACCGCTTTTCCCCGGCAGCGAAACGTCCAGGATGATCAGCTGCGGCTGCACGCTTAAAAACTCTTTTGTCCAGCTGATCAAAATTCGTCGCTGCTTCGCAAGGATAGCCCCATTTTGTTAAATTTTCCGAGATCAGCCGGGCCAGGCTGGCGTCATCCTCGATAATCCAGATTTTGTTCATAACGGATTCCCCTCCATTTTCCTTATTATAATTGAAAAAAGAGGAGATTTGGGGATTGTGACAAAAATGATCGGTACCGTTTGCCGGATCAGGGTCGTTCAGCTCAGTCCCAGTTTTGAGATCCGAGATGAACACCGGCGGCGCGTTCGACCTTCTCGAGCTGATTCCGATCAAAATCCACGGGCAGAATTAAAAGGATCGATCTCCGTCTGCGATAAACCACTGAGTCATCGGACGGTTGACGACATAGACCAGATCCGGCGCGAAAGGAGAGATGTTCAAGTCCCCATACTGATATTCTTTGCCCGGAAACAACGACGCAGGCATCATGTCCCTGTTTTCCAGCTGGATTTCCAACTCGCCGACCTGTAAAGAACCGTGAAACTGATGAAATTGATCGACATTTCCTTGTAGATGAAGGTCGATGAATTCTGCCGGACACGCGCCGATGCAGCGCATGGACAGCGTCTGATGAATCTGACGCGGCCGGATGATCGAAAGGGTCTGAAGCACGAGAAAACCGACGATCATCAGGATGAAAATTCCAATTGCGGCCAGGATCCGGAATCGCGGCGGGGTTGTTTCTTCATAAAGGGCCTCCATTCTAAATTGAGAAGGAAGAAAATGCGGGAACGTAAGGTCAGGTCTGTCCGGCAGAACAGACAAGCGGCAGTCTGTGATTTCAGCCTGCGCGGCAAACCGGGAACAATTTCGCACTTTATAACGAGATTTTTGGGATCGGCTCTTTCTTTAATCCTTAATTCTAGTTTATAATAAAAAAGACAGAGAAAGAAAGCGGATGACGGACAGAGCTGGGGGAGAACAGGATGAATCAGGAAAAACCAATGAGAAACGACTGCGGATTCTGAAATCGGCGGCGAATTTGATCGCTCAGAAGGGTTATTACGGCGTCGGCTTGAAGGAAATCCTGGATGTCTGCGGTATCCCCAAGGGGTCGTTTTATTATTTCTTCCCCGGCGGCAAGAATCAGCTGGGCGTCGAAGTCTTAAATTATGCCTACGAGCGCATGGAACAGGGATTCAGGCTTTGATCTTCCCGGTATCGGATAACGCTGAGGACGTGTTTGTCAAGATGGCGCATCACATTGCGGATATGCTGGAAAATCACAAGGGGTATGCGACGTCGCTGGTCATTACATTCATCGGCATCGAAGCTTCCGATATCAGCGCCGAAATGGAAGCGGCCGCGAAACAGGTGTATCAGCGTTGGATTCAGTTATACTGCGATAAGCCTGATTGCCTGCGGATACAGCCTGGAACGGGCTCGGCAGATCGCTCCGCAGATTTGTGCGCTGATCCACGGCATGACGCTTTCCTGCTGGATCCGCAAAGACACTTCGGAAATGTTGGCACTGGAACCGGCGATCCGCGCGCTGCTTCAGTGAGGACTTTCCTTTGCGAAGATAGGCAGTGACTAGTGATAAAATAAAGCTCTGCTTTGAACAATCTCGCCGATCAGATTTTGGATCGGGAAGGGAATTCAGCGCAGAGTTTTTGATGAATGAAATGAACGGGCAACAAGGAAAATAAATAAAAGGTTCCCCGAGCTGAAAACTCAGGAAACCTTTTGAAAATTAAGCGGCAATAGTAGCCGCGGCTGCCTGTCGTTCCTGTTCAAGAAACGCTAAGAGCGAAGGCAGCGTGCTTTCGTTCACGTTAAAGAAGAAAGCCATATACCGGCATTTCTGAAATGACTCACCATCCAGGGTGAATGAATAACCCGTCTGACAGCGGGGGATTGCAGTCGTCCGGATCGATCAGCCGCTTACAAACCGAGGCTTTTGCGGATCGCTTTTTCATCGCTTCCGGCAGCGTGCTTAAAAATGCTTCATACCGGGCTAAGCCTTCCGGGTACAGGCGCAGCTTGACGCCGGTTTTCCGGCAGACGAAGTTCGCCAGCGTTTTGCGTTCTGGCTTCAGATAGCTGACGGTGTATCCGCTTTTGGCTTCCTTGATCTCCGCCTGACAGCCCTGGTTTAACAAGGCGTTCATGCAAAGCCTGAACTCCTGCTTGTTCCGCAGGCTTCAGACTCTGCTTAAAATCGTCGAAGGCGGCGCTCATTGCACGTTGCCGGCTTGAGGGCGAACAACAGGAATCCATACTTCAAAGCGGGCTTGAGACGGATCGGGTTCCAGATAAACCTCGATGTCCGGGCCGTTGTCGTATTCATACCCGGAGGTCGGCAGCCATTCCGTGACAATTCTTCGTTCCAGATCCTGAATCGCCTGCGGACAAACCCCTTCTCCGGAGAAGATCGCCCATGTGAACGCCGGCACGATGTACTTCTTCTAACGGGGCTTCCGCTGGCAGATCGCTCGCCACGGAGATGAAGTATTTCCAGTTTTCATTTTCAAAGCAGGCGCTGACGCCCAAGATCCCCATCGGCTGAGCGTTCATCATCGCCGCCAGTTTTCCGATCCAGCCTTCCTCAGCCGCCCGGCCCCACAGCTGCGGGACGACGCTGAAATTCTCCTCGGTGTTGCTTTTCATCGGGGCGGATAAGCCAACGATCCGAAACGCTTCTTTTCTTTTCAATCCGATAATTCATTTCTTCCACTCCTTTGACAGTGATCCGAAACTGATCGGCGGGAAGGTTTTGACGGAGCAGCCCGGCTTGCGAACGGCCGAGGGTGCAAGGCCATGCACGCTTTGGAACGCCCGGTTGAAGGCGGTCGGCGAAGTATAGCCGTATTTCAGGGCAAGGTCGATAACCTTGATTTCACTCTGCTGCAGCTCGACCGCGGCGATCGACATCCGCCGCCGGCGCAGATATTCGAAAGCGGAAGACCCGCGATGTACGTGAACATGCGCTGATAGTGATAGCTGGAACAACAGGCGATCCGCGCAAGCTCCTCGATCCTGATTTCTTCCGTTAAATGTTCCTCGATGTAATTCAGCGAGGCGTTGAGGCGGTCAATCCATTCCATAGTTTCCAGATCCTTTCTGTATTTTTGATTGTACTTCATGCCGCAGGGAACATCCTCGCATTTCCTGACCGGAAAAAAGCGAGCTGTCAGAGGTTGATCGCGGCTTTGCGAGCCTGACGGGTGAGTTCCTTGACCGGCAGCGTATAGAGCCGGCCGTCTTTGATGAAATGCGTTCCGCACTGGCGGAATTCAGTGCTTTTGTGATGACGTTCGCACTGGGCGCGCAAATCCAGAATCCAGGCGTAGTCTAACGGCCGGGCGCAGCGGTCGGATTCCCGCCGGCGACGACCAACTCAATTGATTCGTCATCCAGCCATTTTTCCAGATCTATCGCTTCCAGCATCGGCTGGCAGATAATGTTTTTATGCACGATCGGCAGCGAGGCGAACAGCGCTAACCGTTCATCTGCGCGGCGCTGATTCTCGACGGTACAGCCGATCGTCACATTCGGATAGCCTGCGCCCCAGTCGTCCGGCAGACCGATGGAAAACCGTTCGATGCGCTTGGTCAGAAACAGAAAATGAAGATCAGGACGCTGACGGATGATCTGCCAGGCCTCCGCGCGCCATGGATCAGCGTCTTCGACAAAGAAGTCGGAGGTGAAGCAGACATAGACGATCTGCCCGCTTTTCATCTTCCATTCGTCGTTGGCTTTCTTTTCCAGCGGGTGTTAAAACGCTCGCTGCGCACGATTTTATCCGTATCGACGCCGCGGCGGGCGTTGCCTTTGTGGATATAACAATAGCGACAGCCTTCGCTTTGGCGGTGACAGCCGCGCCAGGGTGTCCAGAATGCCATGATTTCCCCTCCATGATTCTGCGGCTGACGGCCGATTGCCGGATCATCCGCAGGCTTGTGACAGATCGTTCCATAGTAGAACAAATCCGCTTCGCTCAGTTCTTCTTCCATTATGCGAGAGGAATGCAGGAAAGTAAACCGGGAAATTCAGGTTTTTCCTGGCTGCAGAGGGAAGGTGTGCTGACAGAAAGCCGGTTCAGCTGCGTCGCAGCGCATCCGGAAGCGTATATTCTCTACTTTGACCCGGTAAGAAAAGGGGGTTAACCGTTGCCGGTCAGGGGGTGTTTTCACAGGATAAGCCGGTGGATCAGAAGAATCTTGAAATAAAACAAAGGTCTGCCGCAGTGGACAGACCTTCTTGAATCCTTGGTGTTGATATACTGTAGTTGGACGCTTATTCGCTCAGGCTGTTGACCGCGCTGATGCCGGCCAGCCGTCCGACGTATAAGCCCAACCCTGAGCCGCGCCGCCGTAGGTGACGTACTCACGCTGTTCTGAGAACAGGACGCCCAGGGAATCCGTGCCGACCGCGTACAGACCGTTGATCGGTGTCGCATTGTCGGAGCCTAAGACCTGCATGTCGGTGTTGACGTCCAAGCCGCCGACCGTGGAGTAAATGTAGGAAGCGCCGACGAAGGCGTAATATGGACCTTCTTCGCTGATCTTCATCGTTAAGAAGTCCGCGGCCTTGCCGAATTCTTCATCCTTGCCTGCTTCCACCGCAGCATTGTAGCGGTCGACATTGTCTTTCAAGACCGCCGGGTCGAGGTTCAGCTGCTTTGCCAGATCTTCCAGCGTATCCGCTTTAACAGCGATGCCTTTTTTCACGCACAGGTCGATCAGCTCGTCCACCGGCAGCGGTTTGCCTGCGTCGATACCGCCCTGGCAGGTCAGATCGTCGTTGAAGCTGACCGGCAGACCATTCTTCTCAACGTCGCGGAAGAAATCGTCGGACCAGATTGTGTAGTAGCGCGGACCGGATTTCCAGGTCTGGAAGGTGCCGGCTTCGTTGGAGAAGCGTTCGCCCTTCATGTTGACCTGTAATGCGTAAGCAGCGCTGGCCAGCGCATTCGGGAAATCGTTGAGCGAGTTGCGGCGCGGCAGCTGTGTCCAGAAGCCAACGTCGTTTTCATCGCCGACGACTTCAACCGGATATTCGTGCAGCGTGATCGGCGCGCCCTGTAAGTGAACCATCGGCGGCATTCCGATATTGTAGGTGCCGGCGCCCAGATCCAGCGCGGAGCTGATCATCGTGCCGTCGTTCTGCTGCATGCCGTACATCAGCCAGCTGCCCTGCAGTGGATAATACTGGTTAGACAGGTATTTCTCCTGCAGCGCGGCGTTGTTGGAGAAGCCACCTGTGCCGATGATGACTTTCTTGGCATTGATGGTGTACTGCTTGCCATCGTAACGTTCTGCCTTAACACCGGTCACCGTGTTGGTGTCCTTGTCATAAATCAATTCTTTAGCTTCGACTTCCAGCAGATACTGACCGCCGGCCTTTTTCATAGTCGGCGATGATGGCGTCGAACATCTCGCCGGTCTCCTTCTTCCAGTTGCCGTAGCCCTGGCCGGTGTACTGGAATTTGACGTACCAGATATCCTCGTCGGTGAAACCGCGCTGCGGTCCGCCGTATTGATAGCCTTCGCCTTCCGGGGAACCCTTGCCGTAATCAAAGCCATGGCTGATCAGCCAGTCGACCGTCTTGCCGGATTCGCCGAAGAACAGATCCAGAAGATCCTGCTTCGCGTCGCCCTTGGTGAAGTTGTTCCAGTCTTCCTTCATCGCTTCAGCGTCGACATAATCCTTGCCGCCGTGGTAGGTCTTGTCGTATTCCGGGGCGTTGATGCCCATCGTGTCCGCGGTGATGCAGGAGGTGCCGCCGTATTTGCCGGCTTTGTCAATCGCCAGAACGCTGACCTTGAGGCATCGTTGCCGTTGGCTGCGTACTGAGTTTCAGCCGCACTCATCGCTGCGGCTGTGCCGGAGCCGCCCAGGCCGACGACTAAGACGTCAACGTCGATCGTTTCCTGCTCTGTGGATTTGGCCGGCGTCTTATAGAAATTCTTGATCGCCGCCGCTTCAGAACCCCCTTCGGCCAACGCCTGGGCAACGGCTTTTTCCGTAGCCTGCTTGATGCCCGTGCTGGAACCGGTGCAGCCGGTGATCGAATCGACGGTGACCGACTGATTTTCCAGAATCCGCGGAATCAGTTTTTCCTTTGCCGCTTCCAAGAACGGGTAGGTGTCGCCGTTGTCCAGCACTTCAATGTTTTCAATCTTGTCTTCGCTGACTGTGACCGCGACTTCCATTTCCTTCAACAAGGAGAAACCGCTGGCTGTGACGGTGTAGGTGCCGGCCTTCATCTTGGCGGCCGGGATTTCCGCGCTTGTGCCGTTGTATTCGTCGATCGCTTCCTGCACCGCGGTTTTAATTGCAGTGGAAGTGATGGTTGCGCCTGCGACGCCGTCCACGTCTGTGCTGCCTGCGTCAACGATTTTCGCCGGCAGTTCCTGAATCGCCTGACCGCCGATCGTCGGTGTTTCCTCATCGCCGGCCGCCTCCACGCTGGTCAGCTTGCCGTCTTTGTCAAAGTTCACGGTGACGGTGACGTCGCCGCCGAAACCTTTGGCTGTTTTTGTGATCGTCGCTTCGCCTTTTGAACTACCGCTTCCCTGGGCCGGTTCGTTCTTCGTCCCGCAGGCCGCGGTGGTCATCATCAGGCCCGCAAGCAGAAGCGCCGTCAGCTTTTTACTGCTTTTCATCATTATTTCCTCCCTTTCCTGATCCGCGGACGAGAAACACTCCGCTGATCTCGTGGGTATTTTATCATGAGAAAGAATTATCAAGGATTAAGTGAAGATTAATTTTTTGGTTTATTAGTTTTAGTATTGAACTGTCAAACATTATAGATCATGATCTCCCGCAATGCCGTGTCCGCTTCCCGCTTCGCCGTGAGGTAAGAAAATCCGGTGGAAAGAATTGATTTTCCGCCGGGGGTTCACTATAATGGAACGCACAGAATAGGAGTGAAAAATGCTCAAAGAATTTAAGAAATTTGCGCTGAAAGGCAACATGATCGATCTGGCAGTCGGCGTAATCATCGGCGGCGGCTTCAATGCGTTAGTCACGTCGATGGTCAACGATATCATCATGCCGGTGATCAGTCTGTTTACCGGCCGGCTGGATTTCACCAATATGTTCATTGCGCTGGACGGCCAGCATTACCCGACGCTGGCGGAAGCGCAGGCGCATACTTCCACGATCGCTTACGGCAGCTTCATCACCGGGCTGATCAATTTCCTGTTAACCGCGTTTGTCATCTTCCTGGTCATCCGCTGGATGAACAAGCTGCGCGCCAAGGAAGAACCAGCGCCGCAGCCGAAGACGACCAAGGTCTGTCCTTTCTGCAAGACCGAGATCGATCTGCACGCCACCCGCTGCCCGCACTGCACTTCCCAGCTGGAAGCGGAATAAACAAACTTGGCCGGAAGCTCTCCTTCGAGGAGAGTTTTTCTTTTTTTTACAATTCTTTAAATTCAACTTTCGTCAGATTGATTTGTGGTACAGTAAGCGTATTGAATCACAGAAAGAAGGCGGTTGACTTGGAAAATAAAACGTTGCTGCAGGCCTTCGAGTGGTATTTGCCCGAGGATCAGCAGCATTGGAAGCGGTGCGCCGCGATGGCGGAAAGCTGGGCCGCGCTGGGAATCAGCGGCGTCTGGCTGCCGCCGGCCTATAAAGGCACAGGCGGAAAAAGCGACGTCGGCTACGGCGTGTATGATACATACGATCTGGGAGAATTTGATCAGAAGGGCACTGTCGCGACGAAATATGGAACACGCGGAGTATCTTGAAGCTGTCGCAGCGCTGCATCAGGCTGGAATCGAAGTGATGGCCGATATCGTGCTGAACCACCGGCTGGGCGCGGACGCGCAGGAGGAAGTGCTGGCGGTGCAGGACGCCGGGGATAACCGGAATCAGGCTGTTGCGGATCCCCGTCCGATCCAGGCCTGGACGAAGTTCACATTTCCGGGACGAAAAGGAAAGTATTCCGATTTCACCTGGAACTGGAGCCATTTTGACGGCACGGACTGGGACAGCGATTGAAGTACAGCGGGATCTTCCGCTTTGTCGGGAAACAATGGGATCAGGAAACCGACGGGGAGAACGGCAACTACGATTACCTGATGGGGGCGGATCTTGATCTGTCCAATCCGGAGGTGATCGCCGAGCTGGACCGCTGGGGCCGCTGGTATTATGACACCGTGAAAATGGACGGTTCCGGCTGGATGCTGTGAAGCACATGGATTTTACGTTCTTCACGCACTGGCTGGACGCATTGCGCCGAGACAGCGGCAGGGAATTGCCGGCGGTGGGCGAATATTGGAGCTGGGAATTGATAAGCTGCGGCATTATCTGGACGCCTGCGGTCATTGCATGCGGCTGTTCGACGTGCCGCTGCATTACCAGTTTGTCAAAGCTGCCACCAGCAACGCTCAGTTTGATATGGCTCAGATCCTGAACAACACTTTAGTTCAGACCGAACCGGACGCTGCCGTTACGTTCGTCGATAATCATGACCCAACCCTCTCAAGCGCTGGCGTCATGGGTGCCGGCCTGGTTTAAGCCGCTGGCCTACGCGCTGATCCTGTTGCGGAAAGAGGGCATTCCGTGCGTCTTTACGGCGATTTAGCCGGAATTCCGCATGACCGCATTGCGCCGGTGATGGGCTTAGAACGAATGATCCGGGCCCGCCGGGATTATGCCCTACGGCGATCAGCGCGATTACTTTGATGATGCTAATCTTATCGGCTGGACGCTGTCCGGGGACGATCAACATCCGCATTCCGGTCTGGCGGTGATCCTGAGCGATGCGCCGGGCGGAACCAAGACGATGGAGCTGGGCAGAACGCTGGCCGGCAAGACGATGCGGGATGTGCTGATGAATCAGACGGAAATCATTCAGCTGGATGAAAACGGCTGCGGCACGTTCCCGGTCGGCGGGGGCAGTGTGAGCGTCTGGGCGTTGGACGAAGCTTATGACGCGCTGACGCTGACCTTATAAAGCAGGTTTCGCAAACGATCCAGAAAAGGACTAAATTATCGCAGGCCGCCGATGGATCGCCTTGGCATCGCTGCGGAAGCCTTGAAAAGGCAGCGCTTTTCGAATTTCAGATCTAGCTTTCATTTAAACAAATTTGCTTGTCGAAATCCGACCGATCGGTTATCCTGAAAACAGAAAACAGAAAACAGAAAACAGAAAACAGAAAACAGAAAACAGAAAACAGAAAACAGAAAACAGAAAACAGAAAACAGAAAACAGAAAAAACAGAAAACAGAAAACAGAAAACAGAAAACAGAAAACAGAAAACAGAAAACAGAAAACAAAAACAGACCGGAAAAACCCCGGCCCAGGAGGAATGACGCATGAACCAAGCGGAAGCGGCACGCAGAGCGATGGCGGAATGGCTGGCTGACGAACACGAACTGGGCAGCATGCCTGAATGTTTGGAACAAACACAGGAATTTGATCTGCATGATCTGCATTATTATATCTTTCGCTACAAACCAACCCGGAATCATCCCGACTGGCTGTTAGGCGTCGCGGGTGGTTATGAAAAGGACGCGCTCGATCATTGCGGGCATGTGTTCAGCGAAATGGAAGTTTATCAGGAAGCCAACGCCGTCGATCAGGCGATTGCGCTGGTTGAACAGGTCCGCGCTTACTGCATGCGGGAAGCGGCGAAGCAGGAAGAAGCGGCCGGGATCGGTCCGTTCGCCGGCTTTGTGCTGCTGCGGGAAGCCCGCTGGGATCCGCGGAAGTTGGCGGAAGATTTTACGCGAGACATGGCAGATTGAGATCCGTGAGCTGCCGGACGATCCAGATCAGCCGCTGGTGGCCGAAGTTGACGGGATGACCGTGGCCGTCAGCCTGATGGGCGCGCCGGTTCCCTGATCAGGAAGCGGAACGCAACGCAGAGAACAATTACCTGTGGCCGCAGGCCGTCGAGAGGACGAAGCTCCATCAGGCGCATTTGCTGGTGGCGGTGTTAGGCCGGGATCAGACAGCACTGAGTCAGGCATCGCTCTATACAAAGCTGGCGGCCAGCTGCTGCCGGCAGGCCGGCGTTCTGGGGGTCTATACGACCGGTACGGTGTACGAACCGGAGCTGTACCGGGAAGTTGCGGAACAAATGAACGAGGGTGAACTGCCGATCTACGATTTGGTGTATCTCGGACTGTACCGCAGCGAAGCGGGGATGTGCGCGTACACCTATGGGCTTCAGGCTTTTTGGAAAACGGGAGATGGAGGTGCTGGACAGCGCCGCTTCACCGCAGCAGCTGCACGATTTCCTCTATGCCCTCGCCAGCTATGTCCTCGACCAGGACGTGACGCTGAACGATGGGGAAACAATCGGCTTCAGCGCTGAGGAAAAACTGCCGATCACCTGCGGACCAGGCCGGTCGCTGGATCAGACGATGCTGCAAATCAGTTATCAGCCGGCATAAAGAAAAATAAAAAACGTTGATTCTCAACCGCCCGGGCAGAAGCCGAAGCGGAAAGCGCGGATCAACGTTTTAATTTCTGGTCAATTGTTGAGAAAGGGATAAATTCTCAGCGGAAAAGCGGATATAACCGGAACGAAAATACGACCGGATTGAAATCGTGAAACTTCGGGAACACAATGTTTTCCATTTTCCGCAGTTTGGCGAAGCCTTGTCATAAAGCCTGATTTTTACAGAAGATTCAGATTTTCCAGCCGTTCCTGTTCATTTTCCTTTAAAATCAAATCGATGCACTCGGCCACTGAGTCGACGATCGTTTTCGCCTTCGCCTGGATATCCGGCCGGGCATGACTCATACAATAGCTGTGCGGGATCATCGCGAACATTTCAAAGTCGTTTTCCGAATCCCCGACGACCGCAATTTCATCGAGACTGACGCCGGTCAGCGCGGCGATCTTGGCGATGCCGGTTCCTTTGTTCGCCCCTGTCTTTCAGGGATGACGATTGAATACGGACTGGTCTGGATGATCTGATACCGTCCGAAGAATTTCCGCTTTAACATATCCTTATAATAGTCGACGCCTTCTTCCTGCTGGAAGTGGCAGAAACAGGCCGTGATGTGCGTGTGGTGCGGATCCCGGATGTATTCGGAAATGGACTCGTCCAGCACCTGCCGGCAGTCGCGGATCCGGTGCTTGGGATTCAGCTTATATTCCATCGCCTGTTCCCCGAACGGATCCTCAAAGATGTAGTCGTTGTCCTGTGTGACGACCAGAAAACGATGCTCATAAGCGCTGTCGGAGAAAACCTCCAGAAGCGCGTCGATTTCATCGTGGTCGAAATCTGTCTGGTAGATGAAGCGGCCGTTGAGCCGGATGGAAGCGCCGCAGATGCCGACGGTGTCGAACACCAGGTCGGAGCCGAAATGAAGCGGCAGAAAATTCACAGACCGGCCGGTCGCAATCGCAAACCGCACGCCATGATCCTGGAGCCGGCGGATCGCCGCGCGGTTTTCCTCGCTGACGCCGCTGGTCAGTACCGGCGGGATATACAATAAGGTACCGTCCAGATCGGAGAATAAGATTTTGATCAAAGAAAATCACCTCCATCCCATTATATCAGGGTTTTCCTGGTTTTCTTTTCCACTTTGTTAAAAATGCCGAAAAAGAAGAAAACAGACGAATTATTGATCCAGAACGCAGCGTGCGTATTTTGACCGCTTGTTTTCCCTGATAGGTCAGGCCGGCCTGGTTTAACAAATCCAAGAAAAACGCTTTTCCCGCCTGCGGATCGCCGGTGATCTCAAATTCGATTTCATAATCGCTGCGGCCGTTGATCAGGCTGTGATCCAGGCATAACTCGCCCAGCGGATAAACACGCAGATGCCGGTGTGTGATCATTTGACCGCAGACATGAACGGGCAGCGTGAGTCCCAGTTCGTCAAATAAAGCCCGGATTTCCGGATTATCCAACGCTTCCGGACTGTTTTCCGGCAGCTCCATCTCCATTTCCCGCACGCCCTCGGCCTGAGGAATCTTCATTGTGAACCAGTGTTTTCCCTGGACGTCGCGGATCCGCATTGCGATGTGCTTTAATGTCGAGCTGGGCGTGCAGTCGTAATACACGTTGGACTGCACGAGAACCTGATCGACGCCAGTCAGATCGCGCAGCTGGTTAAACTCCTGTTCGCTGACCAACATTTTATATTCGATTTCAAGATTTTCATTCATTGAAAGTTCACCTCTTCTCTGTATGATATAATAAGGAAGCAGAAAAGAAAAGGAAAACCGCGAGGGAGAAAGCTTTGCGGCGTAAAGGAGAAGCGCATGAATCAACGACCGGCATTAATCTGGGATTTTGATGGAACCCTGGCTTATCAGGAAGGCAATGGTCCGGCGCGATGCTCGCGGCGATGGATGAGCTGGTCCTGGGCATAGTTTGACATTGAAGGACGTCCGGCCGCTGATGAGCAGCGGATTTCCCTGGGACGAACCGGAAAAGCTTCACCCGGAACTAACGGATCCGCAAGCCTGGTGGACCTTTTTGGAGGCGTACCTGATGCGGGTGGCGCTTGCGCTGGGCTTCAATGAAGATCAAGCGTGTCGGATCGCCCGCCAGGTCCATCATGTCCAGGCCGACAGCCGTTCCTATCATCTGTTCCCGGATACCCAAGCGACGCTGGATCGCCTGAAAAGCGAAGGCTACCGCATGATTATTCTGTCCAACCATGTGCCGGAGCTGCCGCAGATTGTCCGTGACCTGGGCTTGACGGATGCCTTTGAAGCCGTACTGGGTTCCGCGCAGACGGCGGTGGAAAAGCCCCATCCCCGGGCGTTTGCGCTGGCATTGGAAACGCTGGGAAATCCAGCGGCAGCGGTGATGATCGGCGACAATCCAATCGCGGATGGCCAGGGCGCTTCTTCAGGCGGGCTTGCAGCCGTTGTTAGTGCACAGTTCCGATAAATCCGCTCTATTTTGGCATTGTGGTCAGCTGTGTGAAATTCCCGCGCTGCTGGCATCGCACAGTTTTAGCACAGAAAGATAAAGGGTTCGAGCGATCCTGGTTTTACGCTTCTGCCGCTGATCTTCCGCTTGCCGGACGGGCGGAAAGGAATCGGGCAGAGATCCGCTCATTGTGCGGAAACAAAATTGAAGAAGAAACGACAGAAGAAAATCAGAAGGGGATAAACCCGCTTTAAAGGGAGTGCGCCAGACCGCCGGACGAAGGAAAACTCCTGCGGTCCTTAAAAGAAACAGTGAAGAAAGCGAGAAAGAATATGAAACAAAAGTTTGCGGTCGTCCACCGGCCGGATGAAACGTCGCGGCAGCTGAAAGACGAGCTGGCCGGCAAGCTCGGCGAGGCAGGCTGGACGGAAGATGAACGGCAGCCGGACCTGGTTTTTGCGATCGGCGGGGACGGACGTTTCTGTATGCCGTGCACGAATATCTGGATCAGCTGGAAAATGTGAAGTTTGTCGGAATCCACAGCGGAACGCTCGGCTTCTTCTGCGATTACCGCTGTGATGAAATGGATCTGTGCGTCCAGGACGTCACGCACCGCAGTCCCCAGTGCGAAAGCGCGCGCTTGCTTCAGGTCACGGCACGCGGCGGGGGGACAGGAAAAAGACGATTTACGCGTTAAACGAAATGCGGATAGAAAACGTGACGAAAACGCAGCTGATGGATATTGATATCAACGGATCTTTCTTTGAAACCTTCCGCGGAACCGGCTTGTGCCTGTGCACGCAGATCGGCTCTACCGCGTATAACCGCTCCTTAGGCGGAGCGGTGATCGAAAGTGGTCTGCCATTATTGCAGCTGAGCGAAATTACCGGCATCCATCACCGCGCTTACCGTTCATTGGCGTCGCCGCTGATCCTGCGGCCGGAATCGGTGATTCAACTGCGGTCCGCCAGCTTCGAGGGTGCGTTTCTGTGCTACGATCACCTCTGCTTCAACCTCGATCAGGAGACCGAAATCGAAGTGTTCCAAAGCCAAAAGCAGGTTCAGATTGCCCGGTACCGGGATCTGGCCTATCTGCAGCGGCTGCGGATTCTATTTTAGCCGGGAGCCGGTTGAACAGATTCACGGATGGAGAGCCGGAACGGATCGGAACCGAAGGAAAGTAGCCGGGGAAGGTTGTCTTAAAGCGCATGGAAGGCCGTACTGAAAACCCGCTTGAAACCGGCCTTCGTTATATAAAGGAAAAGGAGTGATGAACATGCAGCCGAATGTCATTATGATCTTGATCGACGATTTGGGATGGATGGATTTAAGCTGTCAGGAAGTTCGTTTTATGAAACGCCGCACATCGACCAGCTGCGCAGGGAAGGCATGGCTTTCGATCGCCTTTACGCCGCCTGTCCGGTCTGTTCGCCCAGCCGCGCCAGTATTCTGTCCGGCAAATATCCGGCCCGCTTAAAGGTGACGGATTGGATCGATCATGAGAACTATCATCCTTGCCGCGGCAAGTTGATCGACGCGCCATATCAAGGAGCTGTCGGTCAGCGAGTTCTCGATGGCGAAAGCGTTTCAGGAAGCCGGTTATCAGACCTGGCATGTCGGAAAATGGCATCTGGGAAAAAGAAGCGACGTATCCGAGCATCACGGCTTTGATGTCAACCTCGGGGGCAGCTGGTGGGGCCATCCGAAGAAAGGGTATTTCAGTCCGTATCACATGGAAAACCTCAGCGATGGACCGGAAGGGGAATACCTGACCGACCGGATCGGCGCGGAAGCGGCCGCACTGATCCGCAGCCGCGACCCTCAGCGTCCATTTTTCCTGAACCTCTGGCACTACGCGGTGCATACGCCGCTGCAGGCCAAGGCGGAAGATATCGCCTATTTTGAAGAAAAAGCGAAGCGGATGGGACTGGATCAGCAGGATCCGTTTGAGATCGGCGATCCGTTTCCGATCCTGCAGAAAAAGGATAAGCGGATCACCCGCCGGATTGTTCAGTCGGATCCGGTATGCCGCGATGATCAAGGCGCTGGACGACAGCGTCGGCCAGCTGATGGCGACGTTGAAAGCGGAAGGGCTGGACGAGGACACAATCGTGATTTTCACTTCGGATAACGGCGGACTGGCAACGGCGGAACATTCGCCGACCTGCAACTTCCCGTTATCGGAGGGCAAAGGATGGATGTACGAGGGCGCGGTGCGGGAACCGTTATTTGTGCGCTGGCCGGGGAAGATCGAGGCGGGAAGTCTGAGTCATGCGCTGACGACCAGTCCGGATTTCTATCCGACATTACTGAGCTGTGCGGTCTGCCGCTGCGTCCTCAGCAGCATTGCGACGGGGTGAGCCTGGCCTGGTGCTGTTGAATCCGCAGGCAAAGTTTGACCGCGGGCCGATCTTCTGGCATTATCCGCATTATGGCAATCAGGGCGGAACCCGGGCTCCGCGCTGCGCTGCGGAAAATGGAAATACATCGAATTTTATGAAGATCACAGCGTCCGGCTGTTTGACCTGGAACAGGATGTTTCGGAGAAGCACAATGTGGCTGAAGTCTATCCGGATTTAGTCCGGCAGTTCCACAGTCTGCTTCATGAATGGCTGGAAGCGGTGGACGCGTGGTATCCGGAGGTGAATCCCCATGCGGAACAAGACATGGCGTGACGATATCCGCGCTTACGTTCCCTTCAACGAACAGGAACGCAGCGATAAAGCACGGTTTCTGGAAATGCTGGATCTGGAAAATATCCTGACCCGGGAGAATGAAGAAGCGCATGTTTCCGCCTCGGCCTGGGTGATGAACGAGACACTGGATCAGGTGCTGATGGCCTACCATAATATTTATCAGTCCTATTCCTGGCTTGGCGGTCATGCGGATGGGGATCCGGATTTGTTTGCGTCGCGCTGCGGGAAGCTAAAGAGGAAAGCGGAATTACGGAGCTGGCGCCGTTTTCGCAGGACATCCTGGCATTGATATCCTGCCGGTGCCGGCCCATATCAAGCGGGGGCAAGCCGGTGAAGGAACACGAACATTTGAACGTGACCTATTTGTTTATCGCACCGACGGATCAGACGCTGACGGTCAAAGCGGATGAGAACAGCGCTGTGGCCTGGATTCCGATCGCGGACTTGCCCAAGGTGGTCAGTGAAGCGCGGATGCTTCCGGTCTACGAAAGCTGATCGCGCGCTCCCGTCAGTGGAAAGCGGAAGCGCTGCGTGAAAAGGAGCCGCGATGAAAAAGAAATCGTAGTGGCCGGCGGATGTTTCTGGGGTGTTCAGGAATATTACCGACGGTTAAAGGGCGTCGAGGAAACACGCGTCGGATATGCTCAGGGAAGTCTTGAAACCCAAATTACGTGCAGGTGAAGCGGCAGATCAGCGGGCACGCGGAATGCGTGCGGATCGTCTATGATACTGATCAGATCACGCTCGAGCAGTTGTTCGATCATCTGTTTCCGGATCATCGATCCAACGTCCCTGAACTGTCAGGGCAACGATGTGGGAAACGTCCTACCGCACAGGGATTTATCCGGCTTGCGCGGAAGACGAAGCAATCGCGCGGCAGTTTGTGGCCGAGCGGCAGAAAGACTATGATCGTCCGATCGTAACGGAAGTCGAACGTTTAGTCTGCTTTTATGATGCTGAACAGAACATCAGGATTATCTCGTGCGTCATCCGCAGGGGTATTGCCACGTCGATTTTTCTCGTGATGCTGCCGCAGGAGCGGAAAGCATAGCGGGAAATCTCAGGTATTAAGCTTCGATGACGATGGATCGGATTGATCACGATCGAATTTCAGTATTGAAGAGCATTAAGTTTCTTCAAATTTTAGAATGAAAAGAAGGTTGTCGGCTGGGCAGCCTTTTTTTCATTTTTTTGAGCGGAAAGTCGTTTTCCGCAGCGGTTTCCTGCGTTCTCTGGTGGGATCCGGGAATTAGTCTTTCCAAAGCGGGAGAACTCCGGTATCATTAAAGAAGAAAACGGGAGGAAATTCAATGTTAAAAAGAATACGCGCTTCACTATTATGGGCAGGGATATAATTGTGCGGAAAGTCTGGTATGGGGCGAATACGGCGTGGAATCTGAATTTAGATGAAAATGCCTGTCATTTGATGGCGGGTTTGGGCGGCGGCCTGCAGGTAGGAGACGTCGCGGAGCGTTGAGTGGTGCAGTGCGCGCTGAGCTGTCTGATCGTGAAGACCAAGGCCCATGACTGCGCGGAGTTAAAGCCCTTGACGCAAACCGTTGTCGGTAAGTGCGGCAGCGGCTGGGATCGCTGCGTTGTGAGGAAATTAAACCGCGGCTGTTTCAGCCGGAACGCCGGTGCGCGGCGACGGTGGAAAACTGCGCGGATGTTTTGGAAACGGTGCTGCGGGACGCCGGCTTGTTGCCGGAACCGGTAAATCGCGCGGATGAAAGCGCGGCATAAGGCAGAACTGGATCGTGAAGACAGGCTGTCGAAGGGAACCGGGTAGGAAAAGCCTCAATGCGTAGTTGTTAGCCGCTTACGCAGGATTTTTAAATAGAGAAAGCGAGGAAGAACAATGCGGATAAAACCTCATCTGCTTTATGTATTTTTGATAGCAGTTAACTTTTGGATTCTGCCGGCAGTGATCAGGAATACGGGGATGGCGATGGTTATGATGTTGGCCGGCCTGCCGCTGATCACGTTGATCATCGCGGCTTTCCACGCATGGAAAGCCGGTTTGGCGATCGTTTTTGCGCTCGTGACCGGAATCTTGTTTATCCCTGCGATATTTCTATATTTTAATGAAAGCGCGTGGATTTTACGCTCCGGCGTATGCAGTGATCGCGCTGATCGGCGGAGTTGTTGGAAAGAGCTTGCGCTCGGGGAGAGGAAGCGAGTAAACGTGCCTTTTTGAGATTGTCAGGCAGAATTTGTGCGAAGTAACCGCCGACGCGGTTGTTCGTTTTGCGGGCACCGGTACCGGTGTTCGGGTGCTTCATCGCGGAAGTTTGCCGCCGGGTTTCATGGCTAAAGAGCTGGAATTTGCTTTCACGCCAAAGGCAGTCATCCTGATCGAGGTATCCTTGCCGCAAGGCGGGGACGGGGAATTTAATCCGGCGTTGTTATTGACGCAAGCTTATCGGCAGGCGCTGACGGCGGCGGTCCGGGAACATTGCGGGTCGGTCGCCATCTTGTGGCCGAAGTTCAGTTTACCAGGATATCGGAAGATGACCTGTTATCCATACTTGTGCAGGGGGAACGCGAACTTTGACAGAACAGGAATTATGGGTGACGCTGGTTGTAGAGGATGTTCGCAGATTACGGCTGTCAGATTCGTTAATCAACGCTGTCAGTCGTTATATTAAGGATCATTACATTCAAGCGCTTCCGCGAGAAAAACAGGTCATGTTCTTGCGAAAGTGAAGAACTTCATCGCGCCCGTTGAAGCAGAGTTGGAAGAAAACGAAGAACTTACAGATATTCCTGCGGAAGAAACATGTCTTTTTAAAGAGCAGGAAGAGGCTCAGGCTCCATCGGATAAATTTTATGCTGAACCTAAAATGCGGTCGGTGGATCCGCGCTTGTTTGAACAGTTGATCGCTCAACATGAGGAATCGTTTTTCGGAATCGCTGCTGCGGATGATCGACGAGAGAGGAATGAGTGATCCGCAAAGTTTATAAAAGAGCGAATCTTAACCGGAAATTGTTTTTCCAAGATTCGGATTCAGAAGGATTACCGGCCGAGTAAAACGACGGCGCTGGCGCTGGCAATTGCGCTGGAGCTGAATCTGGATGAACTGAAGGTTCTGATTGGCCGGGCCGGCTATGCCCTGACCCATGCCAGTAAGCTGGATATTATCGTTGAATATTTCATTGGTCAGGGAATTTATGATTTGTTTCAGATCAACGAGGTGTTGTTCGCTTTTGATCAGCCGCTTTTTGGGCGGTCGCTCGTTTTAATTTGTTTTGTCGCCTGCAAGCGACCTCCACAGATGGCTTTCAGTTTAAACTGGAAGCACAGAGGCAAAGGCAATGAAGAAAATCATGAAGGAAACAATGGAAATCGTATTTATTTTGGATCGCAGCGGCAGTATGGCGGGTTTGGAACAGGACACGATCGGCGGATTTAACGGCTTGATTGAAAAACAGAAGCGGGAAGCAAGCTCGGCGCGGGTATCGTTGGTTTTATTTGATGATCAGACCGAGGTGATTTTGGACCGTGTTCCGATTGAGGACATCGGGGAGTCTGAGCGAAGAAGAATATTATGTCGGGGGCAGCACAGCGTTATGGGATGCGGTTGGTCGTTCAATATTGCATATCGCGCGGGTGCATCAAAAGATGAAAGCGGAAACCGACCGGGAAAGACGTTGTTCATCATCACGACAGACGGTATGGAAAAAATTCCAGCGTTGAATATTCTCTGGATCAGGTGAAGCAGTTGATCGAACGGCAGAAAGAACGGGATCATTGGGAATTTTTATTCCTGGGCGCGAATATCGACGCGGTGCAGACTGCGGGCAGTATGGGAATCGGGGCGAGCCGGGCTGTGAATTTCCATGCGGATAAACCAGAATGCGAAAGAACTTCGGAATTTTGGCAAGAGCGATGAAATTATATGAAGAATCTGAAGAACTGGACGAAAACTGGGCTGAGGATATCCGGAAAGATTTTGAAAGTCGGGAACAAGAAGATCGTTTTTCGAAGTAAGAAAAAATAGAAAAATCATAATGAGCAGAGTTTTGAATTAAGTATCCATGGATGGTTCTGCAACGATCGATATCAGAAAAGCGGCAGTCAGATCTGCCCTTTTTATTTTCATTTCTATGAGTAAGAAAAGTCGCTGAGAAACAGGAAAGCTAAATTGAAATCAAAACGTTTCTGAGTTATAATAAGAACGTAAAATTAACTCAAAAAAGTATTTTTAGTTTTTAATGATTTTAGGGGGCTTTTTTCGATTTTCCGCAATATTAATGATAGGAGGTATCCTATTATGCAGAGAATCGACCGGCTCAGAACTTTAACCAAACAGGAAATTCAAAAAGTCAGATTTGTGTTCGCTCCCACGCATCCCGTCTTAGCGGCCTTGGATTATCGGAGTAACGATCTCTTTCGTTACACATTTGGTTCAGAGGATCAACTGTCCAACAAAATACTGATTGCGTTTTTATCGGACTTGCTCGGCATTCGGATTGTCCGGCTGAAGATCCGGGAGAGTGAACCGGTGAAAACGAACGAAGGTGAAAAAGGGATTCGCTTTGATCTGTTAGTAGAAATCTTTGATGATCAGGGAAGGGAGATGGTGGTTAATTTAGAAATGCAGAATTACCGCATGAAGGGTTCTTTATCGCTGCGCTCTCAAGCCTATCTGTCGCGGATGGTCAGCAGTCAGATCGTTGCCGGAGAGAATTATGAATTCTGCCCGGTTATTCAGATTATGATCGTTAACCGGCTGCCCAACATGAAGAAGCATTCTCATTTTACCCATCAGAGCCGATATTGCGTGATGGAAGATCACATCCTCATGCCGGATGAGCGCTGCCGGATTCTCTGGGTAGAGATGGATTATCTGAATGAAATGGTCAAGAAACCGATTGAAGAGTGGCGGATGGCAGAAAAGATTCTATACATGACACGGTACAGCTTAGATCCAGAAAAGCAGGAAGTCATTCAGGAATTAAAAGAAAAAGAGGAGGTTATACAAATGATGGAAGAAAAGCGGATGGAGTTTTTGAGAAGTACAAGCATGGACATCGCATTAATGCGGACACGGTTTGATGAAATTGATGAACAGAAGATTTACGAAAAAGGACAGCGGTTAGGGAAGAAGATCGGGGAATGCATTGGAGAACGTAAAGGGGAAGAAAACAAAGAAGGATGCTTCAACAGATGTTGAGTATCCGGATTCCGATGGGTGAAGAAGAAGCTGAACTGCTTCAGAAATTAAACGGTGATGAGCTTTATTATTGTCAGAACGGTATGAGATGATAAAGACGTCCAAAGATCTGGCTGAACAGATTCACGAAATTGTAAATCAGAGAACGAACTCAACCCCACGGCCTAAGCTGGCGGCCACGGTTTAGAATTATCTGCAGAGGTGATTCAATGATCAGAATGACAGAAGAACAGCGGGCGGAGTTTTTGAGAAGTACAAGCATGGACATCGCATTAATGCGGACTCGGTTTGATGAAATTGATGAACAGAAGATTTACGAAAAGGACTGCGGTTAGGGAAGAAGATTGGGAAAATCATTGGAGAACGCAGTGCCGAGCTTAAAGGGCTGAGAATGATACTTCAACAGGTGTTGAGTATCCGGATTCCGATGGGTGAAGAAGAAACGACACTGCTTCAGCAGCTAAACGGTGCCGAGCTTCTGTTATTATCGGAGCAGTATGAAATGATAAAGACATCTGAAGATCTGGCAGAACAGGTTCATCAGATTGTAAATCAAAGAGCTCACCGTTAGCCTGGCTTCAAGTGAATTTCCACTTTCTGAAAAAAGGCTCTAATTAAAGAAAAATGCCAGGATCAAGGAAAAATCCTGGCACAGGAACAACAATCTAAAATGATTGTTTCTTAACTATTTCATGAACTTCCGAACCAACTTTGCTTTCCAAGGAGAAACAGGCTGATAGCGGATTGGCAGGTCGATGAGGGTTGATTTATCGACGATACTTTTGGTATGGGAGAAGGCTTTAAAGCTGGCATAACCATGATAACCACCCATACCGCTGTGTCCAACGCCGCCAAAAGGCATCGCCGTGGTCGCTAAATGAATGATCGTATCGTTAAGGCATCCGCCGCCGAAGGAACATTCGCGCAGGAAGCGATCCTGATGTTTATGATTTTCACTGAACAAATAAGCGGCCAGCGGTTTCTCCCGCTGCTGGATGAAATGCAGCGCTTCGCTGAAATGTGTATAGGTCAGAATCGGCAGGATCGGTCCGAAGATTTCTTCCTGCATTAGACTTGAATTGGGATCCGGATCGACGACCAATGTCGGCATGAGTTTGTGCTGGTTCCAGAGTCCACCGTAAACAACAGGCTGATCCATCAAGAGTTCATTCAGCCGCTGTTCATGTTTCTCATTGATGATTTGCGGATAGTTTTCATTTAATGTTGATTTGTGCCATACTGGCGTATGATTTCAGAACGCAGCGCTTTGATCAGCGGTTCTTTTACACGGGAATCCACTAAAATGTAATCTGGGGCTACAGGTTTGTCCGGCGTTGAGCAGCTTGCCGAAAATGATCCGGCGTGCGGCCAGTTCGATATCGGCGGACGCATCGACCAGACACGGACTCTTTCCGCCTAACTCCAAGGTTACCGGCGTCAGCCAGCGCGACGCCTTTTTCCATCACCAATCGGCCGACCTGGACACCGCCTGTGAAAAGATCGTGTCAAAACGTTGTTCTAAAAAGCTCGGTATTTTCTGCCCGGCCGCCCTCGATGACCGCGACATAACATTCGTCATAAATGATGTTCAGCAGCTTAGCGATACAATGGGAGGTTGCCGGCGCATAGGCGGACGGTTTAACGATCGCGCAGTTGCCGGCGGCCAGTGCGCCGATCAGCGGGCTCATCGTCAATTGGAACGGATAATTCCACGGTGCCATGATCAAAGCCACGCCAAACGGTTCGGCTATCGTAAAGCTAACAGCTGGAAATTGAGCTAATGGCGTCGGGACACGCTGGAACCCCATCCATTTCTTTAAGTTTTTTCGTGCGTAATTCAGTTCTTCAAAGACCATGCCGATCTCAGTCATATACGACTCAAAATTGGATTTTCCCAGATCCTGTTTCAGAGCCTCCATGATTTCCAGTTCATGTTCCTGGATTACGCGTTTCAATAGCGTCAGCGCTTCAAAACGAAACGCATAGCTCAATGTTGCGTGCGTATTAAAATAAGCCCGCTGATTATCCACACAGGTTTTAATATCCATACATCAATCCTCCTGTTTTCCTTATTGTATCACGAAGCGGAAATCATCAGGTGAAAGAATGCTGAGATTCGTTAGCGAGATATCGATCAATATGGAGGAAGTCTCATGATAAAATTAAAAAATCAGGATTTTAGTTACAAGTGTTTAAAATTTACTCAATTTGAATTGGCTTCGAGGAAGTCCATTAATTCCTGCCGGGAACGGCACAGGATCATTTTTTTATAACAGCTTTCATCGATCAGAATATCAAAGATCAGATTGTAGATTTTAGAAGCTTGTTCATCATCGCTTCGGCTCAGAATCAACAGGACTAAATTGACCCGTGAGTCATACCAGCGGATCGGTTCGTCACTGTAATAATAGACGACCTTGGTTAGTAGCGCGTCCTTTTCTAACGAATGCGGTACGGCGAAACGGTTGAAAAAACGCCGTAGAGGACAAGCTTTCCCGCTGTCGGACGGAATCCATAAACTGATTGTCGATGACACCCCGCTGTTGAAGCAGCTGATCGAAGAAAGTCAGGATTTCAACTTCTGTGGTCAGTCCGTGGTTGCAGAAAAAGAGTTGATCATCGAAAAACGAAGCAGATTCTGGCGCAGTTTGCGGCGTTTTTGGGCTTTCATAAACTCGAGGTTTTTCTTCTCGATTCGATGGATTTCAAGCGGGGATAAAATGGGACTGATCGGGATCAGATCCGTAAGACTGTTTTCCGTCTTCACGGTGGACAGATAAAAATCAGCGTGATCCTGGTCTGTAATTTCCGACAGACTGGAAACGATTTTCACAATATCCAGCGTACAGCTTAATTTTTCTGTCAGTTGCTGAACCATCAATTTGCGCAGCTCATGATACTGCGGACAAATACAGATCACACGGGGCAGATCATACGTCGGCACATAGGTGGCGATCGAGCCGAGATAAATCGCGATTAAGCCGATTTCATCACCGGGGATTGCGGCCTGGAATTCTTTTTCCAGCTGATAAGCGAGATAGACCGCGACATCGTAAATAAACGGATGCGATGTGCGCAGCGACGTTGCGAAATCATTGTGGAAAAAATTCTGATGACGGCAGCGCAAAAGCAGAAAATGGACATGCAGGACAAAGTTGTCGAAGACTGCGGAATAATCCAGTTCCAGCTGAAAATGACGAAAAGTCTTGTCCAGCAGTTTCGGATCTGACCGCGGAAACGTTCGTTTTGAAGGATCTGTTCGTTTTCTTCCGGGAAGGAACCCGTAATGAATGCCAGAATCGTCGCTTTATCCGCTTCGGTAAACGTCAGCTCGAGCTGTTCCTGCAGCCGTCCGCAGGTCGTATCGACAAAGCGGGTCAAAAGCGGAGAGGTTGAGATCGGCAACGCGTCCGCTTCGGTTTCACTGCCGTCGCTGGGATAGCCGTTGATCATCCGCTGGACGCAGACCGCAATGCAGATAATGATGTTTTTTGATATAGATGTCGTCGATCTGAACATCCAGTTCATCGAGCGTTTCATGGATGATTTGCGCCAGCTCTGCCAGGCCGAACGGCGAAAAATAACCATCGAAATTGACGAGCGTCGTAGCTAATGCGTTAGCTTCGGCAAAGAAAAAATGAGAAAGCATCCGGCGTTTATCGGTTTCCTTACCCTGGCAGCTCAGCCATTCCCCCACGCCGCTGCAGACTCAGCGAAAAACTGTGAAATTTCGGCATCATGCGTTTCACCAAACTGTAAATCGTGGATTCGCTGACGTATAACTTCTGCGTCAGGTCGTAAATCGACGCTTCCTTGCATTCGAGCAGGGCTAAGATCAGTTGTTTTTCCAGCTGGCGGTCATCGTCCACACGGCAGTCCTGGATCTGTTGGAGAACCGCTGGATCTTCGTTCAGCGTATAGCCTTCCTTATTGGAAAGAATGATCGGCTGACCGGCAATCCGGTTGATCGCGCTGACTTCATACCGGAGTGTGCGCGGCGAAACGTTCAGCAGCTGGCTGAACTGTTGACCTTTGATCGGTTTCTGATATTCCCAGCAGGCGCAGCGCTAGATATTGTCGCTGAGAAAGTTCAATCATGATTTTTCCTCCTCTGCCTCTTCAACATCATTATTATCAAAATCCTTACAAAAAACACAAGGAAAGGTGAAAATAAAAATTGCCAGGATCGTGGCAATTTCTTAATCATCCCTTTATGAAACAAGAGGAAATCGAAATTAGATTGAAAACCCAGGGTTATTTCTACTCAATCGTTCAATGAAAGAAAGCGAAAGCGCTAGTCAAGGTCAAAACAGAACGTCTTCGTCATTCTGAACATAAACTCTCAGATTCTTCCGGCCTTTCTGAACGATCGAGTGTCCTTCGGCTTCCAGCTTCGCTTTCTGCGCCAGGACGCCGCCGGGATACTTCGGATTCAGTTCTCCCGATGCTTTAAGCGTCCGCCAATAGGGAGTTTCATCCGCTGACCGTTGAAAGCTGGCCCAGGCGGCAATCGATACGAAGATGCCGGCAGTGATCGGTTCTGTGAAATCTGCGCCATTGATTCGGGTGAAATCTTCACGGAGTGTCCCCACAGTGATCATCTTACCCCCAAGGTACGTGTTTCATCATGCGGTTGTAGTCGATCGGCGGAGCGAAAAACATCCGGGTTCCTGCACAGGGTCGATATCCATGGCCATTATTTCTTATAATAAGATCAAGCAAGATTGAAACCCATTAACTTATGATCAAGAAGAAGCAGGCGAAAAATGTTTCTTATTTGCCAACTTCTTTTTTTTGCTTGCACAGCTTGGATCCAGTCTTGAGGGCTTGCCGCGGTCGCGGCAAAATCCAGATTGTCCGCACGGTTTGAAAAGAAGTATGCTGACAACGGAAAAGATCCCGTATTCTTTTCAGCCGGGAGAGTTGAGACCGTCGGTCAGCCATGCCTGTGATGTGGGCCGATGGACGCTGCGCCGGTCTTGACTCTCCACCATTCAATACGCTGGAAATCAGCGGTAGAAGGAGTGAAAAATCAATGAAAACACCGAAAGGTTTTCTATGGGGCGGCGCTTCGGCGGCCAATCAATTTGAAGGCGCTTATCTGGAGGATGGCAAAGGATTGAGCGTGGCGGATTGCTTTACCGCCGGTTCTCCGAACGCATCGCCGTGAATACACCGACGGCGTCGTCGAGGGGAATTATTATCCGTCGCACATCGCGACCGACTTTTATCATCATTGGAAGGAAGACGTCAAGCTGTTTGCGGAAATGGGTTATAAAGCCTTCCGCACCTCAATCGCCTGGAGCCGGATTTACCCGCACGGTGACGACGAACAGCCTAACGAGGCGGGACTGCGGTTTTATGACGAGCTGTTTGACGAGTTATTAAGCTACGGTATCGAACCGGTGATTACACTGACGCACTATGAGGTTCCGTATGCGTTGGTTGAGAAATACAATTCCTTCGCTGACCGCCGCTGTGTGGATTTCTTTGAACGCTACTGCCGCACGGTGTTCACGCGCTACAAGGGGAAGGTCAAACTGTGGATGACGTTCAATGAAATCAACACCATGATGCATGGCGGCGAGCAGCAGACCGGCGTGCGGATTCCGGAAGGTGCGGACCGTGATCAAGTCCTGCTGCAGGTTGCTCACCATCTGCTTCTTGCCAGCGCGAAGGCAGTCAAACTGGGGCATGAAATCGATCCGGAAAACAAGATCGGCTGCATGGTCTGCAATCCGCTGTTTTATCCGGAAACCTGCAAGCCGGACGATCAGATTCAGGCGATGAAGGATAACGACGCGATGTTCTATTTCAGCGATACCCAGGTTCGCGGCGGCTATTCCAACAAAGCGAGGAAGCTGTGGGAAGCACGCGGCGTGCAACTCAAGACGGAGCCGGAGGATGAACAGATCTTACGCGAAGGCTGCGTGGATTATGTAGGATTCAGCTATTACATGTCGGCGGTTTCCTCAACCCGTCCGGTTGAAAAAGTTCAGGGGAACATGATGCGGATGGTGAAAATCCGTATGTCCAGGAAAGCGACTGGGGTTGGGGGATTGATCCGGTCGGCCTGCGGATCGCACTGAATCAGTTTTACGACCGCTATCAAATTCCGGTTTTCTGCGTGGAAAACGGCTTCGGCGCAGAGGATGAGGTCAGCCCGGACGGCCATGTTCACGACCCATACCGGATCGATTACTTTCGCCGGAATATCCAGGAATTGCTCAAGGCGATTCATGAGGATGGCGTTGACGTGATGGGCTACACGGCCTGGGGCTGCATCGACTTCATCAGCGCCGGCAGCGGCGAGATGAAAAAACGCTATGGAATGATTTATGTCGACCGCGACAACGAAGGCCGCGGCACGTTAAAACGGGATTAAAAAAGACAGCTTCGACTGGTACCGCCGCGTGATTGCTTCCGACGGCGAGGATCTCGGCTGACGCGGCAGGAGAAGAAAAAGGAGGGACGGATGGCGAAGAAAAGAACTGGATCTGCTGCAGGACAAACCCGCCTCAGCGATTCTTAAATTTGCGGTGCCGATGTTGATCGGCGCCTTGTTTCAACAGGCCTACAGTCTGGTCGACACGGTGGTGGTCGGTAACTTTATCAACAGCGATGCACTGGCAGCGGTGGGCACCAGCGGCGTCATCATGAATATCGTAACGATGGCCGGGATGGGATTAGCCGTCGGGACCTCGGTCGTCACGGCGCAGTATTTCGGCGCAAAGAAGCTGCGCGAAGTCAAGACAGCGATCCGCACGTCGCTGATTGTGTTTGTGGCGCTGGGCTTGGGCGGCGGCGTGCTGGGCCTGGCGATTATGAAGCCGATGCTGCAGCTCATGAATACGCCTTTGGAAATGATGGATTATGCCCTTTCCTATCTTGGCGTGATCTTTACCGGTGTCGTGTTCGTCATGCTTTACAACATGTTTAATCAGGTATCCATCGCGTTGGGCGATTCTAAAACCCCGATGCTCATGCTGCTGGCGGCCAGCGCGATCAATGTGGTGCTGGATCTGGTCTTCACCCTTGTCTGCCATTGGGGAACAGCCGGCGTGGCGGCGGCGACCGTGATCGGCCAGGGCTTCGCGGCCTTGACCTGCTGGCGGCTGATTCAAAAGAAAATGAATCAGATGGTCACGGAACAACCCTGCCTGGTTTGATAAGCAGATGTTAAAATCCATCTGCGCGATCGGACTGCCGGCCGTGGCGCAGAACGCGATCTCCGCGTCCGGCATGCTGGCCGTGCAAAGTCTGCTGAACAGCTTCGGCAGTGTGACCGTGGCGGCTTATACCGCTGCCAACAAGGTCGACGGGATCGCGATGTCGCCAATGGTATCGCTGGGAAACGCCATATCCACTTATGCCGCCCAGAATATCGGCGCGAAGCAATACGACCGGGTCAAAGCGGGACTGCGCTTCACCTTGGGCCTGGCGCTGGTCTGCTGCCTTGTGACCGGCGTTCTGATCTACGGCGCGACCGACGCAATTCTCGGATTGTTTGTCAGCGGCAGCGCCAGCCGCGAGCTGTTTGATATCGGCGCGGAATACCTGCATGTCGCGGTCTTCAGCTACTTTGTCATGGCCGTCATGTTTATTCTGACGGGTGTGCTGAAAGGCGCCGGCGATGCCAAGCTGGTGTTCGTCTGTTCGATCACCGATCTGTTGACGCGTGCCGGGTTCGCTTATGCCGCGGTCGGCGTCTTAGGCCGCTATGCGCTGTGGCTCAGTTACCCGTTCGGCTGGTTCTGTTCCATCGCGATTGCCTGGCCGCGTTATCTGTCGGGCAAGTGGAAAAAATTACGATTATCGCAAAGGAGTCGGAGCATGAAACATACATTCCATCTGAGAGCGGCGAAGGAAGAAGTCTTTGACTATTTTATCGACGTCCTGCTTCAGGATGTGCTGGCCTATACGGGTCAGACGCTTTCCCCGCAGTCAGTTAAAAAGAAGGCTTTTTACTTACCGGAAAAACTTATCGAGCAACCTGAAGAAACCCCGGATCGCGACAGTCCGGCTGACGGAATATCACTATCCGGAGCATTATGCATAATGATTTATACGCGCGATGATTTCCGCAAACGCGCGGTCTATGATCTGAGCGATGAACCGCAGGGTTGCCGGTTTGTGATGACACAGCAGCAGGAAAGAAGCTGCGTGATGAATCCGGAGCCCTGTTGTGGACGGTTACGGAATCCGCAGAGGGGAGGGAAAACCATCACTGATGACGCGTTTGCGGATGCGGACGGTGGTCCGCCAGCTGCGGAAAAAAGACCGAAAACTGCCGTCGTTCTGTAATGGGGCAAGGCTCTGCCGCGAAGGCGGCAAATGTGAAATTGCCCAGATAAGCCGTTGACGCTATACTGATTTCAGAAATACGGGATAGTGAGGACGGAGGTGTTTTCAGCCACAGGTTTTGAGAAAATAAGGGAATCTTGCAGAAAGGGGAAACTCATGAATAATTTCTTGAGACAAACTCGATCACGTTTTATCGCCGGTCGCGGACGTATTGTCCAACAACAAATTCCTGCGCTCAATCGCCAACGGTTTGATCGCGCTGATGCCGTTAACGATGGTCGCCGCGATTTTCCAAGCATTCTGGAGGCGCTGCCGAAGGTGGCTTCCTTCTTACCGCAGTGGAGCGAAGCGGTGGATGCCGCACTGTTGGTTCCGTACAACGTCATCTTTGGTTTAATGGCGTTGATCGTATCGTTCACCGTCGCTTACCAGCATTCCAAAAACTATGAGGATTCCGACAGTATGATGAACGGTCTGTTATCGCTGTTATGTTTCGTGCTGATGGCGTCGACCTATGAAAACATGACGTTCAGCGCCCAGTATTTCGGCTATGCCGGAATCTTCGCAGCCGTGCTGACGGCGTTGGTTTCCGTGGAACTTTATCATTTTCTGGTCAAACACAACCTGCGCATCAAAATGCCGGACTCTGTGCCGCCGCTGGTCAGCAAGTCGTTTGAAGCGTTGATTCCGCTGCTGATTCTGGTCACGGTGTTCTATGGCGGCAACTGTCTGGTCGTCAGTCTGACCGGTAATTCGATTCCGGCGCTGATCCAGTCGCTGGTCACTCCGGCCATCAAGGGCTCCGATTCGATCTGGTACCAGGCGATCCTGCACTTCCTGATGCAGCTGTTCTTCTGGCTGGGCATGCACGGCTGGGCGATCACGGCGGGGTTCTCGATGCCGATCTCCAATGCGCTGCTGGCGGAACAATCAGCCGCCTATGCCGCAGGGACACCGATTGCCGAGCTGCCGTATTTTACCACGGGCGGCGTCAACATGTGCAACGTCTTCTACTTCATCCCGCTGATCCTGATGTTCGCGTGCAAAGCCAAAGCGCAACAAAGCGATCGGCAAGATGACGTTCATTCCGACCTTGTTTAATATCTCCGAACCGATGACCTTCGGCATTCCGATCGTCCTGAATCCGATTCTGGGCATTCCGTTTATCCTCTACCAGCCGATCATCGTTTCGATTAACATGGCGGCGGTCAAATACGGCTTCATGAACCGTTCCGCAATGTCCGGCATCGCGGCTTTGCCGCAGCCGTTCTCAACCTTTGTCGCATGCTACGGCGACTTCGCGTCTTCTTAGTTTTCGCGGTGATGATGATCGTTGCGATTGCGATCTGGTATCCGTTCTTAATGGTGTGGGACCGGAAATGTCTGCGGAGGAACAGGAAGCGATCGCCGCAGGTCAGGTGGAAACGGCGGATTAAAGAAAGAAGGATATCATGAAAATTATACGTTTGTTCTGCGCCAACGGCTTCACTACAGAAATGATGACCAAAAGATGCAGCAGGCGGCTGAAAAGCTGGGTCTGGATTATGACATCAAGGCTTTCCCGTATGCCAAGATCCGCGACGAGGGACCGAAAGCCGACGTCATTCTGTTAGGCCCGCAGATTCGCTACAATTTAAAGCATGTCGAAAAGGACTATCCAACAATGCCGGTGATCCTGATGGATATGCGTCTGTATGCCGCAATGGATGGCGAAGCGATGGTAAGGCAGGCTCAAGCTGCTTTTGGAAAAATAGGAAACACGACGGAAGGAGGAATACAGATGCAACAGGAATTGACAAACGTCAGCTGCGAAATCATCGCGAAGGTGGGGACGGCCAAGGGGTTGTTCGTGGAAGCGATCGAAACTGCCGCGGCCGGCCAGCTGGATCAGGCCCGCGCTTTGTTAAGTGAAGGCGAACAGATTTTTAATCAGGGACACGAAGCTCACGGTCAGCTGTTGACCCAATTCGCAGCCGGGGCTGAGGTCAAGGTCGACCTCCTTCTCGTTCATGCGGAATGTCAGATGATGAGCGCCGAAGACTTTAAGGTGATTGCCGAAGAAGTCATCGCGATCGCAGAAAAGAGGATTCACGCATGAAGATTAATGTGGAAACCGGCAAGCGCGCCGCGATGAATGATATTGTCGAAGCGCTGGAACAATCTGAACTGCACGCCGTCTTTTGCGGCAAGGACAAGATGAATCCGATTGCGCTGGTCTTTGAGATCGACGCGGAAGACACGAAAGTAGTAATTCGTCAGGCTGAAAAAATCATTAAGGCCCGGTTGGGCAAATCAGTTTCTTTTTCGGGTCGTGCCGCACGGCAGCTTGCTGTACTATGGCTGATCCCGCCGGAAAAACTCGCGTCAGAAAAGAATTTAAAATCAGAGGAAGATGAATGGAACATTCCGTTCATCTTTTCAAAAGAAAGAACGGAATCTCAATCTACCGTTTTAAATCGTAAAACGAAACCAATCTCCGTTTTCCCGGGAAATATCGATGGAATCAAACTTGCCTTGAAACCGATTTCATCAGAAGCTGACTCTCTGCAATCTGAATTCACTCAGCGTCCGGGATCATTCAAGCAGGAATCTCAAACATTAAAAAGAAAGAAGGAGCGCTATGCAAACTCATTTTACCCATCTCTTTCACACCGCTGCGAGTACGCGGCATCATGTTTCCAAACCGGATTTTCCTCTCGCCTCAGGGCCATTCGCCTAAGCATCGCCACCCGTCTTCGTATGATTCCTTATACGATGCCGGCATGTTGTTTTTTGATAAATCCCAGGGTGGTTTCGGCGGCTGCACGCTTGCTACAGGACCAGTTCTGGAAGACGGCCGCTATATGAGAAATATGCCCGCGATCAGATTCGCGAGCTGATGTCGATGGCTACCCAGACTGGCGCCAAGGTCGCCGCCGGGGTCATGCCGTTTACTTTCCATCCTGATAAAATTCCGCCGATCACAGATTTAGAACCTCAATACGCGGAAATTGAAGGCGGTACGCCGAAAGGTCAGCCTAGCAGCGGAAACCAGCCGATGATGCCGAACTACCGTGCATCCAATGGCCTGTGGGACGGTTATCCGTGCGAAGAAATGCCGAAGTCCATGATTCTGGAATCCATCGAAACAGCTCGCAGAAGTGCGAAAGCAGCGCGGGAATTCGGTTTCGATTACGTGGAAGTCGGCGGCTTCGCCCATGGCAGCGCGATCGCATCCTTCTTTGTCAGCCAAAGAAAATCACCGGACGGACGAATTTGGCGGGTCGCTTGAAAATCGCTGCCGTTATCCGTTAATGCTCTTACAGGCGGTACGCGAGGCGATCGGTGAGGATATGCCGATGGCGATTACGATTTCCAGCCAGCTGTATGATCAGCGCAGTGCTGATTTGTCGCATACCGAAGATGAAATGATCGAATTTCTCAAACGGGCGCAGGGAATTCTCGATATGGTGATCATCTCCTCTGGGATGGACACGACGAACCTGTGGAATGAAAACGTGTTCCACTGCGGGACGATCTTCCAGAAGAAAGACTTCACCGTCGAATTCTCCAAGCGGATGAAAAAAGAAACACCGCAGCTGATCGCAATTCCGCGCGGCGGCATCAACACCGTTCAGCTGGCGGAGGAAGTCATCGCTGAAAACTGGGGCGATGCGTGTGTGTAGGCCGTTCCTTTGTTGCGGATCCTTATTGGCCGAAGAAAGCGATGGAAGGCCGGGAAGAGGATATCGTTCCTTGCCTGCGCTGCGATTACTGCTATCACAGCGCGACCGATCACATGAATTTATTTTGTTCCGTCAATCCGCGGCTGTTCCGGGAACGGCGGGTGCCTGCCGCTATTGAACCTGCGGCGGTGAGGAAGAAAGTCGTTGTGATCGGCGGCGGACCGGCTGGATGCAAAGCAGCGTTAACCGCGGCAGAGCGGGGACACGAAGTCATCCTTATTGAGAAGAGCGCTGCGGTTGGCGGTCAGCTGAAGCATGCGCCATATGATCATCACAAAGAGGATCTGGATAATTATAAAAAATATCTCCAGGTTCAGATCGCAAAATCCAAGGTTCAGGTGATCTACAATACGACGGCTACGCCGGAATGGGTGCGGTCCATGAATCCGGACGCGCTGGTGATCGCGGTCGGCGCTGAACCGGTCTGCCCTCCGATTCCAGGCATTGAGAAAGCGCAGGAAGCGACGAGTTTCTATACCCGGATGGATGAGATTGGCCAGCGGGTGGCAATTATCGGCGGCGGGACGATCGGCGCGGAACTGGCGCTGACTTTAGCGGAAACTGGACGCGATGTGACGGTCATTGAGATGAATGACGAGCTGGCGGCGCAAGGCCATTTCTTTTTATAAGATCGGCTTAAAACACGCGATTCTTGACGTTAAAGAAAACTACCATGCGTTGTTGAAAACCCGCTGTCTGGAAGTGTTGGATAACGGTGTCAGAGTCATGGACGCCGAAGGTCAGGAACAGATTGTGGAAGCAGATACCGTGATCTATGCGGTCGGCATGAAATCCAAACGGGAAGAAGCGCTGGCGTTCTATGGTATTACACCGCAGACGGCGGTGATCGGCGATTGCAAGCGCGTCGGCCGGGTGATGGAAGCGACGCATGACGGATATTTCTTCGCAATGAGCTTATAGAGGGAATCAGTTTTCAATCCTCATGATTAAAATGAAAGAGGCTGTGACAGATAAGGAATAGGAAAAATAAAAAATGCGTAACTTCGAGAGAAGAAAGCGCATTTTTTTAGTATCATTAAACTATGCAAAAAGTATTAAATCCACAAGGAAATTATAAGGGATACCCGACAAAAATGCTACTGAAATTTCAATATCCCAATCGGATTGTGGAGACATGACGCTGTTTCAGACGATTCAGGAAGTCATCGGGAGGATCAATATCGGAAAGTGGATCGACTTCCATCGTCAGCGTCGGGATGCCTATGATCCGATCGCGTTACTTACGATTCTTCTGTTTGCCTATGCCCGCTATGGCTATGCGTCCCTGCGTCAGCTGGAAGAAATGAGTCGTTACGATCTGCGCTGCCGATGGCTTCTTCAGGGACAGACACCGTCCTATAAAACCTATCAGCGCTTTATCAATGATCAGCTGAAAGGAACCCTGGAAGAAATCAGTCATCAGGTTTGTCTGTGCATCCAGGATCAAAAAAGTGCTGGAGGCTGCGATCCTGATGATCGATGGAACGAAGTTTGAGGCGAATGCGAATAAAATGACGTTCTTTTGGGGTGCCTGGGTCAAACGGTATCGTCCGCGTCACTGGCAGAAAGCGATGGAAATCGTAAGACAGTTGAATCGCTATTTTAAGGTCCAGGGAATCGCAGTGCGATATTCGATCCTGAAGGAACCGACACTGAAGTATTTGATGGAGATCGATGAACGGCTGGATGCGTGGCTGCAGGAAGTCGGAGCGATCCGGAAAGGACGGGGAATCCATCCTGTGGCGAAGCTGAAACGGAATTGGGCAGCGTTGCCAAAAAGTCTGTTCAGTTACGCCTTAGCGAAAGATATACTGGGAGAGCGAAACAGTTTCTCCAAGACTGATCCGATGCGACAATGATGCATATGAAATATGACTATTACAATCACACGAACGTGTTTAAACCAGGATACAATGTCCAGATCGGAGTGAATAACGGGTATATTGCCTATTCCTATATCAGTCCGGATGTCAATGATACAAAGACCGCAATCCCCTTTCTGGAAGGATACCGAAATCAATTCGGAGACGATCCGAAAATGGTGGTGACGGATGCCGATACGGCAGCTTTGAGAACTATGCCTATGCCCAGCTTCATCAGATTCAGGCAATCCTGAAATATCCGGGGTACCAAAAGAAGAAAGAGAAAGTGAAGGAAAAGAACCAGTTTCAGTTAATGCATATGAAACGGAATGGGAAGGAACCCCTGATCTGCCCGCAAGGGTATGATTTTGAAATCGAGAAGATAAGAGTGGACATGAAGACCGGAGTACCGAGAACGACGATTCATTATCGGAATCAGCACTGTGAGAATTGTCCGCTGCGGAGCCGGTGCACGACATCGAAGAAGGGACGCAGTGCGAGAATCAGTCCGCGGCTGGAGAAATATCAGAAGGAAGTCGATGCCTATCTGGAAACGGAAGAAGGAAAAAGAAGGATGGCGCAGCGGAGCAGTGAGGCAGAAGGGGCGTTTGGAGACATTAAGAAAAACTTCGGGTAGTAGTCTGCTTCGCAGGCGGGGAGAAAGCGGAGTGCGAGTAGAGTTGGGGCTGGTGATCCTGGGGTACAATTTGAGACATTATCATCGACAAAGAACAAAGTTGATGAAGTAAGGAACAAGTTATTCACAAAAGACAGGAAAGGAAAGAAAAAGCAGGCTGAGAAACAGCCTGAAAGGGTCAAGGTGTTTTCAGAATGCTTTCTTTCCATTCGTTTTATCTAAAATTGTGGAAAACTTAGAGAAATGGCTGTGAGCTTATGGTTTTTTCTTATTTTCCTGATTTGTCACAGCCCCTATCATTTTCTGCATTTTCAGCATCGGGACAGGAGTTTGAGCTAGTGCATCAGCCGGCTCTTGTTTTCTGAACTCATCTGGAACACGATCGCCAGCGGAATCATATACGACAACATACTTGAGCCGCCGTAGGAAATAAACGGCAGCGTAATGCCGGTGATTGGAAACAAAACCGGTAATCATGCCCATGTTGACCAGCTGCTGGAACAATAACATGCCGATCATCCCGGCGACCATATACCGCTCGCGCGGCTGATCATGTCGTGAGGCGATGCTGATGAGCTTTAAATCGAACGCCGTCAATAATGCGACGACCGAAGTCGTACCGAGAAATCCGAAATTCTGACCGATGACAGAGAAAATGAAGTCGGTCTGCGGCTCTGAAAACGAATCAGGACTTCGCGGAAGCCATGGCCCGTCAAGCCGGAGGAACCGATCGTTAATAACGAAGTATACAGCTGGTTGCCCCAGGTATTGATGTATTTCTCCGTTTCCAGCCAGCCGTAAATCCGCCGGATTTTATACCCCCGCCTAAGATCGAGGATAAAAGATTCGGATAGAACTTGAACATGAAGATCAGTCCGCCGAAGCCGATGACCAGGCAGGCCGCGCCCAGCCAGACCCATTCCTTGCGGACGCCTGAGACCGCCAGCATGACCAAGATACTGACGATGATGATCAGCGGGATGCCGGTATCCGGTTCTAAAAAGATCAGGATCAGCGGCGGAACGGCGATCTTACCGACTTTCCAGAACAGCTTGAAGTCACTCGCAAACGACATTTCCGTCTTCCCGAGGTTATGCTCGTGGATAATGTTGGCGACCATGATGATCAGCACGACCTTCATGAACTCGCTGGGCTGGAAAGTACCCCAAGCCGGGATCTGATACCAGGCTGTTGTTCCATTGACTGGACGGATAAACCGGTCCGGCAGGTTGATCACATACTTATCCACCAATAAAATCGCTAACAGCACCATCAGAATCCAGTAAAAATTTTGACGCCGGTAAATAACCGGTCGCTTCCAAACCGCGTCAGAAAGGCCAGCATCAGAAAGCCGATCGCATACCACATGCCCTGTTTCAGCCACAGATGCGTGCCCTGCAAGCGCGTTGCCATGATCGGATCGGCGCAGTAGATCGCCAATAACGAAACGCAGGTCATCGCCAAAAGCAGAAGCATCAGCGTCCGGTCGATATGGAATTTCTTGTGGATCCGTTCCGGCTGTTGGCTCATAACGCTTTCTCCATCGTGACGTGACGAATGCCGGCCTCATAAAACGGCTCGGACACCGTGGTATAACCCAGCGATGCGTAGAAACCTTCAACCTGAGCCTGGGCGTGCACAACAATCTTCTTATAACGGGCCAGATGCGGATCCTTTTCAATCTCACGCATCATCAACGCTCCGATATGCTGGCCGCGGTAAGGCTTCAGGACGGCTACCCGTCCGATATGGATTTCCTCGCCGAAGTCCAGCCCCCGGCAGCAGGCAATCGCTTCGCCCGCTTCGTTTTCCACCAGCCAGTGCAGGGCGGTCTCGTCGTCCTGATCCTGTTCAATATGCAGGTCGACCTGTTGTTCTATGACAAAGACTTCTGTGCGGATTCTGACAATCCGGAAGAAATCCGCCTGTGTTTCAGCAAACTTGGTTTTCATGAAAGTCAAACCACTCCTTTCATTTGAATCTGATGTACAATAATGGTATCATAATAGGCGAGGTGATGGTATGAGAAGATGGCATTCTTTGTTAGAAATCATTCAATTTCCATTGAAAATGCTGTTTGTGGCAATCATCCTGACGGGGCTTGGAACCTTGATTACCAACCAGAGCTTATCGGTGTTCTGGTCGGTGAATGACCGCAATATCCTGCTGCTGGCAGATCTGTTCAAACGGACGGGCAGTTTATTATCGTCAATTTTCCTTTCTTTGTCATGATAAAGTTTTTAGCGACGAAAAGCAATTCGTCGGTTCCGATCATGATCGGAATCACCGGCTACGTGCTGGTGCTGGTCATCACGATGCTGTTTCAGCCAGCGGGCCTGCCGACGTCGGCATCCTCGGCGATTCTGGGATTAAGCTATTCTTCCTCCCTGTTTGACCGAACCCGCTATCCGCTGCAGACGGGATTCTTTGCCTGCGCCGCGGTCGTTCTGGCATCACGGATCGCGTATTCCAAGTCGCGGACGAAGTCGATTTACGGTTTCTTCTCGTTTGTTGACCGCGATACCTGGGGTTTGATTTTAACGTTGATTTTATGTATGATCACCGGCTTCGCTTGTCTGGCTGTGGCCGATCGTGCTTAATCTTCTCAATACGATCTTTGAGTTCATCGCTACCGATATTACCAATCCGATGAACCTGTTTGTTTACGGCGTCATGGACCGGCTGTTAGCGGATCTCAACCTGGGCGCGCTGATGCGCACCTTGTTCTGGTATGGTGAACAGGGTGGTACCTGGATTAATAATTTAGGCGTCAATTACATGGGCGACGTGGGAATCTGGACAGCGCAGATGAACAGTCTGATCACGCCCAGCGGCGTCGGCCGGCTGATCACGCCGTATTATGTTTTGAACCTGTTTGCGGTTCCGGGCATGTTGATCGGATTCTATACGATCTTTACGGATAAAATGGAAAAACGGCGGATTCGTCTGTTCTTCCTGTTGGCGATTCTGGTATCGTTAGTCACAGGCACCCCTGCTTCCGCTGGAACTGTATCTGTTGATTCTGACCCCGTTGTTGTTTGTCTTCCATCTGGTCGTCACCGGCGCGTTGTTCGGTATCTTCCAGTCGATGAGCGTGACACTGGGCTTCAGTTATACCGGCAGCACCGTCACCGCCATGCCGGGGACCTTATTTGATTTTATGCTGTATGTGCGGAATCCCAATATGCAGAATACAATTCAGATGATTTTCCTAGTCGGTGTGATTCTGTTTGTGCTCTACTTTGCGTTCACCCGTTTCTACTTCAAATATCTGGCATTGGACTTATTCAATACCGGCGCCAGTAAGCGGCGGGTAGAAGCTTTATCTTAGCGGTAGGCGGATTGGAAAACATCAAGATGATGCATTCCCTCGCCGACGCGGTTAACGATTCAGGTTGTGGATTCCTCGCTGATCAACTTCTCCCAGATTCAGCGCTTGGGGGCCAGCCGGGTGGTAGAGAGCCGTGCCGGATATTCCGTTAACTTTGGGGCCGGCAGCACGATTATTAAAAATGAGATTAATAAGCGGATAAAGGAAATGAAGCGCAGCATAATCAAAAACATTTGGGATTGAAACGATACGGGAGATCAGGACAATCCCTTTTTATTTATTCAAAACAAAGAATAAGAATCTTATCATTTTATGCTAAAATAAAATTAATAGGGAGATAGACTGAGGAAAAAGATTATCCGGCTTTATCAATTGACTTGGGTATTAAAAAGCAGACTTAATCAAGATTCCTGAAGCTTATCTTTTGGATAGTTCAAAACGCAATCAAACAATAAAGTTGGAATAATCGAAGGGAAAAAATGAAAAAATTCTTATATCGTCATGGATGGTCTTATGATCAAGTTCGTCACCTTAAAGTGGTTCCTCTTTGCTTTTGGTATATATCTTAGCAACTTATGGTTTTACGGAAATGACCAGGAATCAATCTATAGGTCAGGAAACTCCGCTAATAATTCATCTTTCGGATTTTGGTTTTGAGGATGAAAGCGTAGAAAAAATCATAGCTGGACTGATGGATTAGGAAATAATCGGTATGAATGTACTCTCTTGGGAATGGATCCGGCTGCCAATCAACATGTCAGGTTTAATATTCAAGTGGTTGATTACCAAGAAGATATAAATCCTGTGGTTGGCTATCTGCGTGAGATGGGAATAAGCGTTCCTCAAAATACGTTTCAAACGCAAGATCTTGAACACTATCTTGAAGAACTGCATGAATTAAACGCTGAACAATGGGGATCGGAATTGGCCTATTCAAGTCAGACGTTTGATGTAGAACTCACATCCTATGGCATACCAAGTAATGCAATTTATCTGCTTTCCGGGAACAGAGCTATAATATTCCGATATAATACTAAAATTGACATAACCCAGGAACTGATTGACAGCGTGGTTTCTATCTACCAAAAATCGTTTTACTAACAATTGTTAAGTTCTTATTCATAAAGAGGAAAGAGAACGAGCTCAATTGGGGAAGCATGAGATGAATATGTAATTTTAGGTAATGAAGGATGCGGCATCATTGAGATACTGAGTTGTTTCGGAAATTTTTGGAGCAGAAACCGCTCAGCTGTTTGTTAAATTTTTGAGGAATAAATCAAGGCGTATCGATAATAACCGAGTATAGATCAAGTTAACGATCAGGGGACAAAGAAAATTACGCTGAAGAAAATCAAAGAAGAGGTTATGTCTGCTTTTGGGATAACCTATACCCAGGCTGAAATAATTAAAAAGAGGTTCAAGAAGAACTAATCAAACTTTCTTTGTAACTTTAATTCTATTCGGGTTGTTTGTCTATGCGTCTAATCATGATGTCCAACAAGAAGTACCGCAAATAATACACATGACAGACTTTGGCTTTGTAAATGAAACAGTGGATCGAAAGCTTTCCGAAGCGGATTCCTTGGAAAATTTAAGATACAGTCTAATATTATCGGGCATGACTCCTGATTTAGAAAGAACGGTTGAAATTTATCTGGAAGTCATTGATTTTAATGCGGAAGAAGATCCGGTTATTAGTTACCTGAGAGAAATGGGAATAACAATTTATCCTAATCAATTTAAAGAATCGAAGCTCAGTGAATATTGCCAAAATTTGAATTTGTTGGATGCTGCACGATGGCAATCGGATTTAGCTTATTCTGCGAAAGAACTCGATTTCCTGTTTCCATCGGATCGCAGAGAACAGAATGAAATTTATTTATTATCGAGCAGGAGAATGATTATTTTACGATTTAACAGTTCTCTGGATTTTACTGAGGAATTGATCAACAAAATAACTTCTTTTTACGATAACACAGAGATTTTCTCCAAAGTAGAACCGCGGCAGAAACCATGATGAAACACTCTGTTATATTTTGGGAGTGTATTTGTGTTAAACTTAGGTTACAGATAGAGGATGTTTTGGTTATAAAAACCAGGAGATCGTTCTTATTCAAGGTCAGAATCAGGGCATTGAAATGATTCATATTCCTGAAATTAAAGACAGCTCTGTGTTTAGAAAGATTAATAATCACGCAGTCCTGATCCTCGATTTTAGAAACCAGATGATTCAGTGGACATTGAAGAAGGATCCGGGCAAGCGGAGTAACGCGTTAAGGATGATTGCTTTTCAAGGTTCGCTGTGATAGAATAGCCTCGGCTTAGAAAAAAGGAGGCGAAACGCAATGCTTTTTAAACAAAGAATCGTTCTTCAAAGACGAAACAGCTCCGTACAAATCAAGTTGATGAAGCATTGTGCGGAGCCGGAACGGGGAATTATTTAATTTTCCATCATCTTCATCTGTCATACGAGGATTGAGAAATTCATGGCGAATTTCTTGTTTTTCATCGTAGGCAGAGGAAGCGATTTACGGATTCAGGTCACAGATGCTTTGTCTGTGGCCTTTGTTATTTTTGAAGACAGAGGCCTGGGAGAGAAACTCCGGAAAGTCTCTGTTTTATTATGGAAAAAAAGGTTTGTTTCGAAAAGAAAGACAAGCTTCAGAATACAGATCAGGACTAAAATCGATCGCTTCCAGCCAGAAAAGATCACCCAGAAGAAATGGAAAGACCAATCAATAAAGTAAAAATACGAATCAGTTTTTCTCAGCTAAGCATAAGAACAGGAAACTGAAATTTCAATAGAAAGCAGGAATAAGAATATGAGTATTTGCAATGTAGCACATTTAACCCATCAGTTTGATGAGAAAATATTATATCAGGACGCCGAATTCGAGTTGTTTAACGGCGAACATTGCGGAATTGTCGGACCCAACGGCGCAGGAAAGAGCACGCTGATGAAAATTCTGACTGAGCAGATCAGTCCGGATCAGGGCGATATCCGGTGGCAGCCGGGAATAACGATCGGCGCTTTGAATCAACAAGCCTGGACAGATCAGGCGGAAATGACAATTCTGGAGTTCTTAAAAACCGCATACCAGACCTTGTGGCAATGGGAAAGTCAGATGAATGAAGCCTATCTGAAAGCGGCGGAAGAAGTGAAAACAGCGAACATTGGCTGAAAAAGCGGGACGGCTGCAGGAACAGCTGAATGCCGCCGGGTTCTATGAAGTGGAAGTCATCATTGAAAAGACAATTACCGGACTGGGATTGGATCAGATCGGACTTGATAAACCTTTGTGTCAGTTAAGCGGCGGTCAGCGGGCCAAGGTGATTCTGGCGCAGCTGTTATTAAAAAAAAAATCCTGACGTTTTACTGCTGGATGAACCGACAAACTATCTCGATCATGAACATATCGTCTGGCTGGCAGAGATGTTAAGACAGCGCACCGGCGCATTCTTGGTGATCACACACGATTTCGATTTTCTCCAACAGATCGCGGCGTCGATTCTGAATGTAGAATGGGGACATATCACGAAATATTATGGCAGCTATGACGCATTTTGCGCCAGAAGGAGCATCGGCAGAAAGAATACCGCCGTCAGTATGAAGCCCAGCAGGAGAAAATTAAAAAGACGGAGGAATATATCCGCCGCAATATTGCCGGGGTGAATACCCGCATCGCACAGGGCCGTCGTAAGCAATTAGAACGATTAGAGCGGCTGACGCCGCCGGATTCACCGGTGCCGCTGCATTTTTGATTTCCCAGTTGCTTCAATCGGACAGGGTATTCTGTTAGAAACGTCAGAATTGAGCGTCGGTTATGAAAGACCGCTGCTGCCTGAGCTGGACCTGAAGATTCAAGCAGGAGAGAAATGGGTGGTGACAGGATTTAACGGCATCGGGAAAACGACGCTGTTGAAGACTCTGATTGGGGAATTGCCGCCGCTGCAGGGCAGCGTGCGCCGTTTTGAAACACTGCGGATCACTTATTTTTCGCAGACGCTGAGCTGGCCGGATCCCAAACAGAGTGCATTGGCCTTGTTTTCTGACTGTTATCCCCGCAAAACTTTGCAGGAGCTGCGTTTTCTTCTGGCACGATGCCGGATTTCGCATGAGCTGGCAACCCGGCCGTTAGACACGTTGAGCGGCGGGGAACAGGCGCGGGTTAAGCTGTGTCTGGCGCTGCAGCAGGAAAGTAATTTGTTGATTTTGGATGAACCAACCCAGCATCTGGATGAATGGGTCAAGAAAGCGCTGAAGGAAGCCTTACAGCGGTATTCGGGCGCAATCGTCCTGGTATGCCATGAAGCGGATTTCTATACGGGTTGGGTCGAACATCAGCTATCGCTTCGCAGTTTGGTTCGTTGATTTCAGAGCATAAGAATACCTGAAGCAAAACTTAATTCTTCTATTCAAACTGAAATGAAAAGAAGACTAACAGAATATTACTTAAACAAAAAAAAGAAAAATATCAAATTTATTGATAATATTCTTTTTAAAATGATAATATTCTGAGAAGAGAGTATAATAAAGCTGATAAGTAAAGGAGGGATCGATGTGAAAGAATATCTGTATGTCAGAGAAGCCGCAGCGCTTTGAATGTAACACCCCGAGCTGTAACGGCGCTCTGTAAGGAAGGTAAAATAGAAAATGCCCGGAAGGAAAACGGAGTCTGGGTAATTCCTGCGGATGCGGAAAGACCGCTGGATCATCGTGTAAAAACGGGAGCTTACCGAAAATCAAAACAAGCGGAGAGGTTGCCGCTGCCAGTGGGAATCTCAGATTATCGTTTGGCTTCTTCCCAATATTACTATGTGGATAAAACGATGATGATCAAAGATTTCATTGATGAACGTCCGATGGTATCGCTGTTCACCCGGCCCCGGCGTTTTGGGAAAACGCTGAATATGGATATGCTTAGAACCTTCTTTGAAAAGACAGAGGAAGATACTTCTGTTTACTTTAAAAATATGAAAATCTGGAAATGCGGGAATAAATATCGCGAGGTTCAGGGAAAATATCCCGTAATCTTTATGACATTCAAAGATGTTAAGCGGAATACCTGGGAAGAAACCTATGAACATCTGATCACGTTGATCAGCGAAGAATTTCAGCGTCACAGCGACTTGCTGAACAGTGAACGCTGCAGCGATTATGATAAGGCTCTTTATCAACAAATCGTTTCTCGTCAGGCACGGGAAACGGATTATATTTCAGCGCTGAAGGTGCTTTCTTCCATGCTGTATAAGCATTATGGCGAAGCGGCGGTGATTATCATTGACGAATATGATACTCCAATCCAACAAGGCTATCTTCTTGGGTTTTATGAATCAGTCGTGTCATTTATGCGGAATTTCTTTTCCAGCGGACTTAAGGATAACCGCAATCTTGCGTATGGTTTTCTGACGGGGATTCTGCGGGTAGCGAAGGAAAGTATTTTCAGCGGTTTGAATAATCTGGTGGTGAATTCCGTGCTGGATAAAAAGTATAGTGAATATTTTGGATTTACGCGTCAGGAAGTAGAAATGATGGCGCGTTATTATCACAGGGAAGATAAAATGCAGGAAATTTGCGAATGGTATGATGGCTATCGTTTTGGAATTACGGAAATCTTTAATCCCTGGTCGGTAATTAACTATTTTCACAATGCCTGCGAGGCAAAAGCTTATTGGGTGTCCACAAGCGGGAACGAGGTTATCGGCGAAATTCTGGCCGGCGCCAGTTCGGAAGTAGTCGATCAGCTGGCGGATCTGCTACAGGAAAGTCCATTTTAACCTATGTCGATTCCAGTGTGATCTATCCGCAGATCAAGGATAATCCTTCGTCAATTTACAGCTTTCTGCTAGTCTGCGGCTATTTAAAAATAACGGGTTCTGACAAGGCGTTCGGATTAGGTAATTTGTGCCAGGTCGCGCTGCCCAATCGGGAAATTGAGTTTGTTTATCAAAGCGAGATTTTAAATCAATATGCCGGAATGATTCCTCAGTCTGCGGCGATTGCTATTCAGGAGGCTTTGTTTACAGGGATGCTGAGCGGCTTCGGGATCGGCTGGAGAAGTTGTTAGAAACCTCAGTCAGCTTTTTACGATACCGCGAAAGAGAGCTTTTATCACGGCTTGATGTTAGGCTTGCTTGCAACCCTGGATAATCGCTATCAGGTATTGTCGAATCGGGAATCTGGATCTGGGCGGTATGACTTATGTCTGCTTCCGAAACAAGAGAAGCTGCCTGGCATTCTGATCGAGCTGAAGGCGGTTAAAAACGGAACGAAAGACGAACTGAAAAAGCTCGCTTCCGACGCGGTTCTTCAAATTCAACAAAGGCAGTATGATGTGCAGCTGCGGGAAGCCGGCGTGAAAAAAGGTGCTGCACTTTGGCGTCGCGTTCAGCGGCAAGCATGTCGAAATTGTATCAGAATGGGCATAAATCAGTGTTGTCTCATAGAATAGCGGATCTTGGCATCAGACTGTAGTTCACAAAGTAAAAACAGATCGAAATTCACAGCGGCATTTTAAGCCATCTTAGCGGGGCAGTGATCAGGAGCCTGTTTCTCAACAAGGAAATAAGTTTGGAGAGAAGGGAGATCGCTGCCAGGTCTCTGTCAAACGCTCCGCTGATGACTTAACACAAAGACACCCGGGCAGTTTCCAATCCCGGGTGTCTTTTAAGATCCGATTTCAAGAACTCACATCGAAATCCACGTTTTCGATGAAACAGCGCCTGCGGTCTCCTGATCAATAATAAATCTGTTTCTGAATGAATTCTTTCTGTTCGGTTCCCTGCAGCTTCTCAATGATCGCAAACGCGAAATCAATGGTGGGCCGCCGCGCTGCGTCCGGTGATCAGGTTGCCGTCGGTGACGGTGTATTGATCGACGTACGTACCGCCGAAATCCTCGTTCATGCTTGTGAAGCAGGTGTACTGCTTCCCTTTCAATAAGCCCAGATGTCCCAGTATCGTCGGCGCCGCGCAGATCGCCGCAATTGGCTTATCCAGCGCTTTAAACTTCAGGATGATCTGTTTTACGTCCTCGCTGCTTTCCAACAAAGCGTAATGCGGCCCGCCCGGCAGCAGCAGGCAATCATAATTTTCAGGGTTTAAGCCGGATAACGGAAGCAGGCCGCAGATCGGCAGATCATGCTTGCCCGTCGTCTTTTCTCCGCTGATGCCAAACAGATCCGCTTCCAGTCCGCTGCGCTTCAATAACGCCAGCGTGCCGATCCTTCGATCTCCTCGTAGCCCTTGCCTAAAATCGTACAAATTCTCATAACCGCACCTCCATTTTCCTTATTATAAACCCAAAACTCCCCTGACCTGCAGAAAAAATGATGGTATAATAAGAACAGTTTTTTAGAGGTGAAAGTATGGAACAATATACGCCGATGATGCAGCAGTATCTCGAGGTAAAAAAAGAATTATCAGGACGCCCTGGTTTTTTATCGTCTGGGCGACTTTTATGAAATGTTTTTGAGGACGCCAAGATTGCTTCCTGTGAGCTGGACCTGGTGCTGACCGGCAGAAACGCCGGGGTGAAAGACCGCGTGCCGATGTGCGGCGTGCCGTTTCACGCCGTAACGGGCTATATACAGCGTCTGGTTCAGAAAGGCTACAAGGTGGCGATTGTCGAACAGATGGAAGATCCGGCCTTAGCGAAGGGACTGGTCAAGCGCGATGTGATCAAGGTCGTGACGCCCGGCACGGTGATCGACGAACTGTTTGATGAACGCTCCAGCATTTACCTGGCGGCCGTCGTGGACTATCAGTACGGATTCGCCCTGTCGATCTGCGAAATGTCGACCGGTGAAACGACGGTAACGCATATTCCGCGCAACATTCTCCATTTGCAGCAGACGCTGCTGAAAAACAATATCCGCGAGATCGTCGTGAAGGAAGGCTTCGACGAGAAGTTTATTCGCGGCGTCCGCGATCTGTCCGCCGTGGCGATTTCCTATTGCGCCATAGACCAGATCGGCGAGGAATATCTGCCGCTGTGCGAGGAAGTGAGCGACGGGGCGCAGCGGGAAGCCTATGGGCTGATGCTCAATTACCTGATCGAAACGCAGAAGCGGATGATGCACCACCTTCAGACTGTCGAGATTGAGAATGAAAACGACGTGCTGTATATGGACTTCTCAACCCAGCAGAATCTGGAACTGGTCGTTTCCGCTGCGCACGCAAAGCAAATCAGAAACACTGTGGTCATTTCTTGACCGCTGCCAGAGCGCAATGGGTTCCCGCCTGTTAAAAAATGGATTGAACGGCCGCTGGTGGATAAAAAGAAAATTCTGTTCCGCCAGGACCGAATCGAATATTTAATGAAAAACTATCTTGTCCGCGAGGATCTCAAGGACAAGCTGAACCAGATCTATGATATGGAACGGCTGATTGCCAGAGTGGCCTATGGTTCCGCCAATGCGATCGACTGCCAGCGCCTGCAGAAAACACTGAGCCAGGTGCCGGAAATCCTGGCGCTGTTTCAGGACGCGCCAGTTTTTCAGGAATACCGGGACATCGACTGCTGCCTGTCGCTGACGGAGCTGCTGGACGGGCGTTCGTTGAGAATCCGCCGGTGTCCGTCAAGGAAGGCGGGATGTTTGCGGAAGGCTTCAGCGAACAGCTGGACGAATACCGCAGCGCCCAGAAGGAAGGCAAAACCTGATTCTCCAACAGGAAAACTACGAACGCGAGCGCACTGGAATTAAGACGCTGAAGATCGGCTACAACCGGGTGTTCGGTTATTACATCGAAGTGTCCAAGGGGCGCGGCGGCGCAGGTCAAGGAAGAATACGGCTATGTCCGCAAGCAGACGTTGACCAACGCCGAGCGCTACATCACCTCTGAGCTGAAGGAAAAGGAAGACGCGATCCTGCATGCGGAGGAACGCTCCATTCGTTTGGAAACCGAGCTGTTTGCCAACCTGCTGGAACAGATCCGCAGCTATCTGCCGAAGCTGCAGAAACTAGCCTTGATGCTGGCGAATATGGACGTCTATTACGCCCTGTCCTCGATCAGCGCGGATAACGGCTACGTCCGTCCCCTTTTCACAGAGGACGAGCTGAAAATTGAGGAAGGCCGTCATCCGATCCTAGAAAAGATCAGCACCAACCGCTATGTTTCCAACAGTCTGGCGATGGATAAAGAAAATCAGATCCTGATCATTACCGGGCCGAACATGGGGGGTAAAAGTACCTATATGCGGCAGGTGGCGCTGATCATCCTGATGGCGCAGATCGGCTGCTTTGTGCCGGCGAAGAAATGCGAAATGCCGATTTTCGATAAGATTTTCACCCGCATCGGCGCCAGCGACGATATCCTGTCGGGACAGTCGACCTTCATGGTGGAAATGACGGAAGCGAACAACGCATTATCCCAGGCCACGGAGCATTCCTTAATCCTGTTTGATGAAATCGGCCGCGGCACTTCCACGTATGACGGCATGGCGCTGGCCCAGGCCATGATCGAATACATCGCCGTCTGCATCCACGCGAAGACACTGTTTTCCACGCACTACCACGAACTGACCAGTCTGGATGAAAGTCTGCCGGTGGTGAAGAACGTGCATGTCGAGGTTCATGAGGACAACGGCCACGTCACCTTTATGTACCGTGTTAAAAAGGCAAAGCCGACCGGTCCTACGGCATCAACGTCGCCCGCCTGGCGCAGCTGCCGGAAGCGGTGCTGGAACGGGCCGGCGATCTGTTAGCGGAATACGAATCGAAAAACGCGTCGTCCAGCAGTCGCTGGGCATCGTCGAAATGGTCAAAGCGCCGGTCAAGGAACAGGGCGTGCTCGATAAATTGGAAATGGTCGATCCCAACCAGCTCGCCGATTCAGGCGCTGCAGATGATCATGGACTTGCAGCAGGAGTTGAAGGAAGCACAGAAAGCATGACGGCGGTCTGCCGGGTCTTCCTATTTGCTTTCGCTTCCAGAAATTAATGAATTAAAGCAGAAACGTGGAAAGTAAAATCAGAAACGAGGAAAAGCAATGAAGATGTTCAGAATGCTTTGCCTGGCGTTAAGCCAGGGTTTAATTCTCGGCTTGATCGCCAGCGCGATCCGGCAGACGCTGCGCCGCGGCAACCATCCGGATTTCACCTATACGCCTAAGCAGCTGGAAGAAGGCCACCGGCGCTGGAAGACCGGTTCGCGGATTCTGACCTATGTCACCTTTGCGATGCTGATCCTCGGTTTTATCTGGTGCCTGTATTTCCTGGTGCTGGCGCTGGCCGATCCGGCACAGGCGGAGTATGCCAACAATCTGTCGGAAATGATTGTCGGCTTGCTGACGATCATCTCGATCGGCTTCGCGTTTTACGAGTTTCTGCGGCATGGACAATAAAAGATAAGAAAAACCGGCAGTCCGCCGGCGTATTTGAAAAGAATGACCGGTTCCCTGAATTTACCGCATCCTCTGGGAATCGAATCGGAAGCAGTTTCACAGAACAGGAGGGTGAATCCACGATGGCAAAAATACAGCAGCTGGACGCGCATTTAACCAACATGATCGCCGCCGGGGAGGTCGTCGAACGGCCGATGGGCGTCATCAAAGAACTGGTCGAAAACGCGCTGGACGCGAAAGCGACCCGGATTGAAGTCAACATCAACCAGGGCGGCACCGAGCTGATGGAAGTAATTGACAACGGCGTCGGGATGGATCGGGAAGACGCATGTCTGTGCTTTGAACGGCATGCCACCAGTAAAATCAAGACGACGGAAGATCTATGGGCGATTCACACGCTGGGTTTCCGCGGCGAAGCGCTGCCTTCGATCGCTTTCCGTCTCCAATCTGACGCTTTTGACCAACAACGGCGAAGATTCCACCCGTGTGGAAATCCGCTACGGTCAGCGCCAGTCCGCGCGGCCTTACCCCTGCAATCAGGGGACGCAGATCACGGTCAACGGCCTGTTTCAGAAAACACCGGCCCGGCTGAAGCATCTCAAGTCGATTCCGTATGAAACCTCGCTGATTCTCGACGTCATCCAGAAGTTTGCGCTGAGCTATCCGGACGTTGCGTTCCGGCTTGTCCATGACGGCAAGGAAGTGTTCCGCAGCGCCGGCAACGGCAGTCTGCTGGAAGTCATGGCGATCATCTACGGCCGCGATCTGGCCCGTCAGTGCATCGAGGTGGAAGGACAGGACTTCGATTACACGGTTCGCGGTTTGATGGCGCTGCCGGCGCAGACCCGCGCCAGCCGCAATTATATGACCGTCTTCATCAACCGTCGGATGATCCGCTCCTACCGAATTCAGAAAGCGATTCTGGAAGCCTATAAGAACTATATTCCGCAGGATCGCTATCCGATTGTCATGCTGGATATCGAGATGGACAGCCATCTGTGCGATGTGAACGTCCATCCATCCAAATGGGAAATCCGGCTTTCCAAGGAGCAGCAGCTGGAATTTTTAATCCGCGATACGCTGACCCGCACTCTGCGCGAGCACATGCAGGCGCCAGAGGTCATGCGCGTGGAAACGCCGCGGGAGAAAGTGGAAATGCCGCAGTTGTTTGAAACGCCCGTGGTTGTTCCTGCCAACCAGGTGCGTGAAGATTCCGTCGAAGCCAATGAATGGCGCAGACAGGCGGCCCTGATGAGCGAACAGCGCGAACGGGAACAGATCGCCGCGCCGCTTTCCCGGGAAATACCGCAGGATCCGGAAGTCACTGGAAAGCGGAAGCATCCGCAGTCTTGCCAGCGGAACCTGAAGCTCTGATTAAAAAACAGAGGTGGAAAACCGGGAAGGTTCGCCATTAACGACGCCGAAGCCAACCGCAAAGACCTCATCTGCGGACAGCCTTTCCGATCAGCTGCCGGAGCCAGAACCACTGGATCCCCGGGTTCAGCAGACGGAAGCTTCGGCCGAAGCGCTGCGCTCGGTCCCAAAACAAACCTTTCCGCAGATGCAGGTGCTGGCGCAGATGCATGGCAAATACATTCTCGCTCAGGACGAACACGCGCTTTATATTGTCGATCAACATGCTGCGCAGGAACGTGTCCATTTTGAAGAAGTCCAACAGCGCTTTCTGGATCAGGAGCCTTTAATGCAGGAGCTGCTTGTGCCGATCATTTTGGAAGGCAGCGCGTCGGTGGCAGCCCGGCTGCAGGAAATGAACGAACTGCTGGAACCGATGCACATCCATTTGGAAAACTTCGGTCAGAACAGTTTGATCTGCCGTCAGCTGCCGGCCTGGATGAGTGAAATTGACGAACAGGCGTTCTTACAGGACGTGCTGGATCTGTGGAAAGATGGTCGCGAAGTCCGTGCTGAGGATCTGCAGCGGCACCGGTTGGCAACGATCGCATGTCATCATTCGATCCGCTTCAACCGCGTATTGTCGCTAGGCGAAATGCAGGAGGTGATCGAACAGCTGGCGCGCTGCGAACAGCCGTATCACTGTCCGCACGGCCGCCCGACGTTCATCACCATCACGGAAAAGCAGCTGATCAAGGAGTTCCAGCGATGAAGAAAGTACTGGTGCTCGTCGGTCCGACAGCCGTCGGCAAGACGGCGTTTTCGATTGAACTGGCGAAGCGGTTTCACGGTGAGATCATCAGCGGCGATTCGATCCAGGTCTACCGCGGGCTGGATATCGGCTCGGGGAAGATTACCGAAGCGGAAAAACAGGGTGTGCCGCATTACAATATCGACACGCGGGATCCGAAAGAAAAACGAGCGTCGCGGATTTCCAGCGGGAAGCCCGCGCAGCAATTGAAGCGATCAGTGCCCGGGGCAAGCTGCCGATGATCGTCGGCGGCACCGGTTTGTATATCAAAGCGGCGTTGTATGATTATCAGTTTCAACCTGAAGACCCGCGCGCGCAAAGCTTGAGCGAAGAACTGGAGCAACGCGATGAAGCCGAGCTGTATGCCTGGCTGAAACAGGTCGATCCGCAAACCGCGGATCAGATTCATCCCACAATAAGCGCCGGATCGTCCGTGCGCTGGTGATTCATGAGCTGGCGCAGACGCCGAAAAGCGAGCTGGAAAGCCGGCAGGAGCACAGAATGATTTACGATACGTTCATTTGCGGTCTGACTTGCCAACGGCAGGCGCTGGTGGAACGGATTGAAAAGCGCGTCGACGGAATGATCGCCGACGGGCTGATCGAGGAAATCCGCGGCTTATTGCGGCAGGGCGTCAGCTTTGACGATCAGTCGATGCAGGGCATCGGCTACAAGGAATGGCGCGGCTACTTTGAAGGACGGGAAACGATCGATCAGGCGCGGGAACAGATTTTAACGCATACCCGGCAATTTTCTCGCCGTCAGATGACCTGGTTTACCCGGCAGACGCCGATCCGCTGGGCGGCGGTCGATCAGCCGGGCGAGAAAGAACAGGCAGTGGCGGAAATCGCCGGCTGGCTGAAGGAGGAATGCTCGTGGAAACACCGCTACAAAGACTGAATTGTTAGTCGGTCCGGCCGCGATCGAGCGGCTGAAGCAGGCGTGCGTGCTGATCGTCGGCATCGGCGGGCTCGGCGGGTATGCCGCGGAGGCGCTGGGCCGCAGCGGGATCGGGAAATTGATTCTGGTCGACGCGGACACGGTCGCCCCCAGCAATCTCAACCGGCAGATTATCGCCACGCTACAGACCCTGAACCAGTCGAAAACCGAAGTTATGGCCGCGCGCATCCGCAGCTTTGCCCCGGAATGCGAAGTCCGGGCAGTGAACGCGTTCTTTAACGAGCAGAGCGAGAGCCTGTTCGATCAGAAGATCGACTACGTGATCGACGCGATCGACACGCTGTCAAGCAAGCTGGCGCTGATTGAAATGGCGCAGCGTCATTCTGTGCCGTGCATCAGCTCGCTGGGAATGGCAAATCGGTTTGATCCGACCCAGCTGACCGTCACGACGCTGGATAAAACCTGCAACGATCCGCTTGCCCGGGCCCTTCGCCAGATGGTGCGCAAGCGGGGGATTCACTGCGAAGATTCCGGTTGTCTGGTCCAGGGAGCTGCCGCGCACGCAGAATCAGCTGGTCAATGCCGAAGGACAAACCTTGAAGCAGAAATATCCGCCGGCCAGCACGATCTTTGTGCCGGCCGCCGCCGGGCTGACCTGCGCTTCGGTGGTGTTTCAGGCATTGATCGAGGAAAATAAAGTGCCCGAGAAGAAGGATTGAAGATCATAAAATATTGAAGATTATAAAATAAAGAAAGAAACGGGATGGGTTATGACCGATCACCGTCGTTAATTCACATGAATAAGGATGGAATGCGAGCAGAATACATTCCATCCTTTTAACTTATCCGGTAAAAATTGAATGATGATTGTGTTTGTCCTTCAGAACTCTCAAATGAGATCAAAAAAAGAGGGTTCATTATCATTCCTGATTGCACAAGACGTAGCTCTACGGCTAGGAATAAAATTAAAAAGCCAAGATAATTTGGCTTAGTTAAAATGTTCCCTCATAATAAGCTCTTACGATGACCGGCAAGGGTTCATAATGAGCCGATGTTCTTGGATCGTCAATGATTTTACAGATTGGACTATGATATACATCGATGACCGATTGAACTAAATCTCCGTCATTGATTTCCCATATAAGCGATGAATAGAGCCTTGCCATATACATTTCCGATAGAGCTGTATTTCGCTGTTGCTTCTTTGATGATTTTAACATCGTATATTTTTGAATTAGCTCAGAACAGGTTTGATCAAAATTTTGATTGTGCAGCATCGTGGCAAAATTAAGTAAATGTTCAATACCGTCATAACCTAAACTATCAACAACATATTCGTTCAGTTGATTTAGCAATCGAGCCGTCTTCTCAATTATAAAACAAGTGAATTTTACATCATCCATTGTCACTTCTTCAGAAAATTTATTGATCATTCGCTATAAAACTCCTTTCAAACTTCAAACACTGAAGCGCCCGTTCTGTGCAAAATGTAATTTGATGCGTGGGATATTTAAACTTAGCAAATTCAAAAAAAAGTTCTTTACTGATCCGACCCGCGATAAAATCATTAACATAATCCCAGACTGTGTCATCCGCCATCGGCCCTTCAACAATATCGAAGGAATGTGTTTCTCCGGCTCGGCATCGTGCAATGAATTCCAGCCATTCATCTGTCATCGTGTCAAACTTTTGATATTCAGATCACCGTTTATTTCAACCTGAAACACGCTGACGATCGGATGCGTCAGAGATTTAGTCATTGCCCACTTCTTGGCCTGTTTTTCGATTTCAGAACAATAAAATCCATACCCAAAATCTTTATTAAATCCATTCACTAAAATCCTAGGCTTTTTTAATCTCTTGTTTACCTCCATGATAAACGATCATCCAATATTCTCCTTTCTTTATTTTTAGAAATCTATTTACTGTTATTATACCTCATTCATGAGGTGAAAAATCATTTACAATATGCAAATAATCCAATGACTGCTTTTTATGCTTTGTGTATGACATTTTCGAATTAAGATCAGGCTCAAGATTATTGCAAATTTTATTTTAATATTAAGCGGGCGATCGTCAATGAAATTGAACGGACAGAACGTAAAAAATATGCAGCAGGAGTGATCCGCTGCTTTTTTTTTTTTGAAATCGAACAAAGCGAGAATAATAAATTGAATGAAAACAGAAAATTTAGTTCCTTCTTTTTACAAAATCATTAAATTTTACGAAAGAAAGATGAAATTACTGAAATAAAAGTACTCAACACCGACAGTTTTCGATATAATACCACCGTTGAGGGGTATTTTATGAAGCAAATCAAAAAATTGGCCCGCCGGGGGATGGCGCGGACGCTGGCCCTGCTGACAGCGATCTTCTTCGGTGTCGCGGCAGTTTTCGGGCTGATCATGCTGGGTGAAGGCGTCCAGCAGGCGCTGCTTATGGCTGTGACCATGATCGTGATGTTCGGCTTTATTCTGTTAATCTTCGTGCTGATCGGCAGCGTGCCATATCTGCGCGTTGGCAAAATGGTTAAGCGTCAGTGTGAGGATCTGGGGATCGAGTTAAACGAAGAGGAAGACTTCGAGTTCGTGACCAAAGAGATTTCAATGAGTAAGAACTGGATCGTCAGCGGTCTGTATGGTTCTAATTTCGCGCTACATCGCCGCAGTATCGACCATGTCGAGGAAACGAGCTATTATCAGAAGGGCCGCACCTATCCGATGATTCTGTTGTTTGTCGGACCGAAGAAAAAGTATAAGATTATCTGCAGCCGCAAGGGCGATTTCGAGCGGGTTACGGATGCGCTGGATCAATGGTTTCCGCCAATAGATACACCGACAGCGGCCGAAGATCAAGCGGGTGAAAAAGCCTGGGATCCGGCAGAAGAAGATCGTCAGGCTCGCAGGGATCGGATTCTGCGGCAGGAACAAGGTCAGAATGGTAAGAAAACCATTGCGGCGATCTTAGGGGTTGTCGGGATGGTCATCGTGTTCTCCGTGATTTATAATCTGCTTCCAGCCCGTACTTCGGCGCCGAAAACGACGCCGAATATCGTCGGACAGTCGCAGAAGCCAAAGACGAAAGATCGACAGGTTGACGCGTATATCGCAACGATCAACGACGATCAGTTCCAGCAGATTGCGCAAGGATTGATCGTGGAAACCGACGGCGACGAGGATTCGATTGAACCGCTGATTGTATCTAAAGAAAACAATCAGACGTGGTTTGCGGTTTATAACGGAACACCCTATTTCTTCTATGGCCAGATGGTGGTCTATGATGACAATAACAACGAATTAGGCACTTTGGAAATTCCGCTGGCGAAGCCTTATGAATACTGTTTCCTGAATGACTATGTCGACGGAATTGCCAGCAGTTATGATTTTTCTGCCGCGGAATACTATTCACTAAGTTATGCTGCAACGGAAGCGCATTATCAATTCACGCTTAATGGTGACGAGACTACCAGCTGGAGCGATATTCTGTTAGCGTCGGGAAGACTTAAATGAGGACAATGTGAAGGAAATCTGCATGGCGGAATATTATTCCAATGTGCTTTCGCAGATCGCGTCGGAAGAGCTGATGTTCTTTGACGAAAATGATTTGAAGTATGTGAATGACGATGAAAACGAAGGCCTGGACCGGACTTCGGCGAAATACCGCGCGGTATTGGATATTGATCGCGGCGTCATTGAGTGGTATTCTATTAACAACGGAACGGAGACCGCGTTGTCTTCGCTCACTATGAAATAAAGGAGGATTTATGACGGATCATCAGGAAGTTGTTTCGTCCTTAGGCGGCGTCAGCCTTTCTCAGCACCTCACCCATACGTTTTTATGGATGACTGCCGGGTTGGCCGTCACGGCGATTGTCGCTTTTCTTACGCTGTTCAGCGGACTGTGGATGACGATTTATTCATTTTCATTAGCGCCGCTTGTGTTGTTAGTCGCGCAGCTGGGCGTGGTTATTTTTCTGACCGGCAAGCTGGCTAAAATGCAGCCGTCCACCGCGAAGCTGTTGTTTCTCGCCTATTCGGCGCTGACGGGCATTACGTTCTCGATTCTGCCGCTGGCTTATGGCTTCGGCACGATGTTTATCGCTTTCGGCTTTACCGCGCTGATGTTGGAAGCATGGCCGTCATTGGCATGACCACGAAGAAAGATTTAAGCGGTTTGGGTCCGATTTTGATGGCCGGTCTGATCACAATGATCGTGATCACGATCGTCGGCTGGTTCATCAATCTGGACGCCATTTCGATGGTGATGAACTATATCATGATCGGAATTTTCCTGGGCTTGACCGCCTATGACATGCAGAAGATGAGAGCGATGTACTACGCCTGCGAATCAGAACCGGCGATGCTGGATAAGATTTCCATCTATTCCGCATTGGATTTGTATCTCGATTTCATTAATATTTTCCTGTATGTTCTGCGGATCTTAGGCCGCAGTCAGAAAAACTAATTCTCAGATTAAACGAGAAAGCTGACTTCTGTGAAGAAGCCGGCTTTTTTTCAATTCTGAACTCCGTTCAAGAACGTTTGTGGCAATGACAATATCGGAAAAATCCAAGGGATTAAGTTTAAGCCATAAATAATTTCACTTTTTTGTCTTTCTTCTGCAATAATAGAGATAGAGGAAAGACACGTTTGAATGGGAAAATGAAAATCGCGTCGTTAAAAAGGAGGAGAAAATGAAAACGCAAGCCGAGAGGTCAGCCGCTTTTACGTCGAAGTGATGGACGACTCAAAAATGAATTCGCAAACCGCCGTTCTGACGATTACAGACAATGACTTATTGATTGAGGGGGAACAAACCTTGAGTATCCTGCGGACGCAGATCCGCAAGGTGCAGCGGTTTCTGAATGCCGGGCGGATTCAGGCGGATGCGGGATCCGGAAACCGCAGGGAAAAGAATCGGATCTGGCGCTGACTGTGGCCGGCACATCCGGCGTCGACCGGCTATTGTTTATCCGGGTGCTCAAAAACGAAGGAATACAAGCAGAAAGCTTATTTGAACAGTTTCTGCCAATAACCGCGCTCGCGGTTATTTTCGTATCGCCACAGAGGCGGTTATGGTGTAAAATAAAGAAGTCTATTTTAAACAAAACGGAAGGTGGGAGGATCGTGAAGAAATGGTTTAAAGGACTGGCGGCGCTGGCGCTGGCGATCAACATGATGCCGGCCCTATCCATCAAAGCGGAAGAAGAATTAAATCTGGACGGGGAATCGGCGGTTCTGATCGACGCCGACAGCGGCGCGGTCTTGTATGAGAAAAATGCGGACGACCGCCATTATCCCGCCAGTATTACAAAAATCATGACGGTCTATCTTGCCTTAAGCCAGGGCAATCCCGATCAGATGCTGACGGCGACCGATACGGCGATTGATAATATCGACCGCAAATCCAGTCATATCTGGCTGGATTATGGCGAAGAATTATCGCTGAAAGATGCCTGTTACGCAGCGATTATGGCCAGTGCGAACGACGCGAGCAACGTCCTGGCGGAAGCGATCGGCGGCTCGCAGGAGGAATTTGCCGGGCTGATGAACGAAGCTGCGGCGGCGGCCGGGGCGAAGAACACGCATTTTGCCAACGCGCACGGCCTGCCCGATGAGGATCACTATACGACAGCCTACGATATGGCGATGATCACGCGAATGGCGATGAAGAACGCCGCGTTTGCGGAGGTCTTCGGCACGGTTAAATATGAAACGCAGCCGACGAACAAACAGAAGGATGTGCGCTATTTCGCTTACGGCAACGATATGCTGAAGAAAGGCGAGTTCTTCTATGAATATGCCACTGGCGGCAAAATCGGCTGGACGGAGGACGCTGGGTATACCATCGTAACCACGGCTTCCAAGGACGGCGTAAATCTGATCGCGGTCGTGCTGAAAAATTCCAACAAGAACGCTCGTTATACCGATACCCGGGCCTTGTTTGATTATGGCTTTGCGAATTACAAGCAGATTACCATTCCGGCTTCTTCGTTTGAAGAAAAGACAATTGAAATCAAGAAGCGCGGCCAGCTGTGGGCGACGGCGAAGTTTAAGATGAGCTACGACTTCAAGATTCTGGCGAAGACCAACGATGATGAAAGTCAGTACACCGCCAGCGTGATCTTTGAGAATGAGAAGGATCCGGATACCGTTCAGGCTTATGCGATTTTAAATAAAAACGGGGCGGAGATTGCCCGGCAGGCGATGGAAAAGGAACTGGAAGTCAACGATATCAGCTTTAAGGCAACGACCTGGCCGATCATTCAGAAGGGATTGGATCTGTTCAGCGTCGGTGTGTTCGTTCTCTTTATGGGCTTGTTTTTGATCGCGGCCCTGGGCCGGATGATTCGCCGGCGTTCATCAATCAGGGAAAGAGGAAAACCTCTTTTTTCTTTTTGGAAAATTCAGGTACAATGATCATCAAAGAGAAGGATATTGGAACAGAAAGAGTAAGAGGGGACAGGAAATGCTGAAACTGTTGGTAACTGATCTGGATGGAACCTTGCTGAAAATTGAAACGAGCTGTCCGCCGGGATTAGCGATGAAAACCGCGAAGCGCTGACTGAGTTTGTCAGGGAAGGCGGGCATGTGGCGATTGCCAGCTCGCGGGGCCCAGACGCCCAGACGATGATCAGCGGCTTATTGGGAGTACCGGTTGCGGCGATCGGCATGAATGGATTTATTGTCTTAGATGAAGAGGGGGAGAAAATCAGCGAGCATTGGATGGACTTCGCCGACTTTGCCGAGCTGGTTGAATTCATTCAGAAACATCAGATCAACGGATCGCTGATCACCCGCGGCGACGATAACGGCGCTTACGGCTATGGCGGGGAGGAAACCTATCCGCAGCGCTTAACGCCCGGCAGTCCGGCAATCCGCCAGAATTGGCGTTTGAATTCGCCGATTTCGCTTACCGGTCAGGGCGCTGCTCAAAAATCAGTTTGTTTGTGGAACCTGGCCAGCACAGCGAAGCTTCACGGCTCTTGCACGCGCAGTTTGACGGCCGGTTTGAGATCGCGGCCTCCGATGTGGATATGCTGGACGTAAGTCCGGTGGGAATCAATAAAGGCAGCGGTATTCTGGAACTGGCGCAGTCGTTGGGCCTGGACAAGGATGAAATTGCGGTGGTCGGCGATAATGAAAACGATTTGTCAATGTTCAGGGTTATCCCGGCAAGCTATTGCATCGACCATGCGGCGCCTGCCATTCAGGCCGCAGCTTCCCGCAGCGTCGCGTCGGTGGCGCAGGCTTTGGCTTTAGCCCGGGAAATAAAGGGATAAAGCTTGAGCTTGTCTGAAAAGCAAACGTAAAAAAATCTGGGGTTCCAGATTTTTTTTCAGTCAGCGGATGAAATTTGTCGCGGTCTTGGGTTCCTTATCCGGCATCGGCAGCTGAGCTTTCCCCAGTTCCAGGCACTTCAGAAGATAGCTCATGTTGCGGGCCAGCGTCCGCATTGTCTGCAAGCCTTCCTGATCCTGCAGGACTTCTTCCGGCGTGTTGCCGTGCACGCTGTTCCAATATTGGGAACTGACGATGGGCATCGACGAAATCGTAAAATATTTATTCAGCTGGTCGAACGTGGCGCTTGCGCCGCCGCGCCGGCAGCTGACGACGGAAGCTCCCAGCTTGTACCGTTTGTCAAACGCTGCGGCATAGAACAGGCGGTCGAGAAACGCGGTAAATGTTCCATTGGCGGAAGCGTAATAGACAGGCGATCCCAGGATCAGCGCATCGGCATTTTCCCATTTTTCCAATACCAGATTTACGGAATCCGTGGTGAAGACACAGCGTCCTAATTTCCGGCATTGGCCGCAGGCAATACAGCCCCGGACTGCTTCCTGTCCCACCTGGATCAATTCGCAGCTGATTCCTTCTTGCCGGAAGATCTTCTCCATTTCATGCAATGCCGTATAGGTGCAGCCCTTTGCATGCGGACTGCCGTTCAACATCAAAACTTTCATACCGATCACGCCCTTTTCTGCTTTCATTATATCGCGTTCTCAACGCAAAATGAAAAAAACCGGCGCTCTCCTGCAATGAAGAACGTCGGTTTCAGATTGATTACTGATAGGCGATGGCAGCCCACATCTTGCCGGAGTAGCCAATCGCGATTTTTGTCGAGCTGCTGCTCAGGATGATCGAACGATGGCCTGAAGAATTCATCCACCAGTTGAACTTATCCTGAACGGTGCTGCCGGCATACGTCAGAATTTCCAGCGGATGACTGTAAGAAACTCCGTATTCGTCAAACGCCGTTTTATAATGGGAACCATCCGGGCGTTTGTGGAAACATAACCAGCCGCTTCCGAGGCACGGACACCGATCGCCGCCTGCGCGCTTTCATCTCCCAGGGACAGCGGATCCAATCCGGCGTCAGCCCGGGCGATGTTAATCAGATTCAACATCGATGTAATCGCGTCGCCCGCGACCACGCCGCTGGACTTCGGTTTCGGTTTTTCTTTGACCTGACGCCCAGCGTGGCGGAACCCACATTGCCGGAAGCGTCAGCGATCGAGAAGTAAAACTTCATATTCGCCGCTTTGAGAAGCGTCGACATAGTTTTCAACCCACAGCTGCTGGATATCGAGCGATTCCAGACTGTTGTCAGAAACAGATTCCACCCAATCGAGCGGATTCCATTCCTCTTCGTACTCAAGACGGATGTGCGGATACTTTAATTCAATGACCGGAGCGGTTGTATCCTGAATGTCCAGGGTCACTTCGCGCGACAAGGTTGTCTGCAGCAGGCTGTTCTGCGCAGCGGTGTTGTTCAGCGTCAAATGAACCATGACGTCCTGTTGTCCAATTTTGCTCAAGTCTAACTGATCGATTTTAATTTCGGCATTCGTCAGATCAGCGGCCGGGGCCATCAATGTCGTTTCTTCGGCCGGGACACTGACAGCGGCTTCCTGAAATAACGCTGTTTTAATTTTATCAGCGGCATTCAGGTCGTTAATTTCCAGACGGATCGTTGGCTTGACGTCTGCTTCGGATTCACCCTCGGCTCGGATCGGAGAAGTGATCGCCGCAGTGGTAAAGCATGTAAAGCAAGGTAACGATCGTTAATGAACTGGAAAGAGCTTTATGTTTTTTGAGTCATAATTTCCTCCTTCGGTTCACGACCATGATTATTGTATAATGAAATAATTTCGATGGCAAATTGAATAAGGAAATTTTCACAGAATTCACATGAAATTCCTACATTTGAAGGCCTTTTTGTTAAAAATGGAGAAAATTCCTTGGTTTTTCTTTTCTTAGAAATTCATAAAATTTAAGAATTCCGTAGACACTTCTTCAAAAATGACTAAAAAATCACTGCTTTTTTTGAGTTATTGGGCAAACAAATGACGTTTTTGTCAGGTTTCTTTTGACTTTCCGCGTGGACAGAGATCTAAATAGGTAAAATTATTCTGCTTATTAATCTTCATTTTTTCAATGACACCGCTTGCATTATCAAGATGAAAAGGAGATATTGGGACAAAAATTCAAGGCAATTCCGTCTGTACCGCAAAAATCAGAAGTGCAGAAATGGGAATTGTTCGCAGGACACATGTCCGAAAACAAACAAGCCTGATCGTCATCAGGACGTCCAGACTTGTAAACGGGATGGGTATGCTGGAATGCGCGCGGGTTATTTTTCCCCGCTTCAGCTCAGCCAGGTTTTTAGAACGGGCATAGCGTTTTAATGATTCATAGTTGGCGGCCAGCTGTTTTTCATACGCCGAAGTCGCTTGCGGCTGGTAAAACCGTTTAGTCCGGATCGCGTCGGGCAGGTATTGGATTTTGTACCACAAATCCGGCCGGTCATACGGATATTTGTCTTCTTCCTTCATCCCGACCGGGGTGAAGCGCAGATAAGCCGGTACCGGCGGATCGCTGGCTTCCGCTTCCGCCATCGCGGCCTGGATCGCCAGTTCGCCGGACTTGGATTTCGGCGACAGCGCCAGATCGATCACCGCGACGCCCAGAGGAATCATGCCTTCCGGGAAGCCTACGCGCTTGGCAGCGTCGATCGCCGAGATGGTGCGTGCTACCGCGGCCGGATTGCCCAGCCCGATATCCTCGTAGGCAATCACCAGAAGCCGCCGTTCGATGGAATCCATGTCGCCGGCCTGAATCAGACGAGCCAGATAATATAAGGAAGCGTCCACATCGCTGCCGCGGATTGCTTTCTGAAACGCGCTGACGGCGTCGTAATGTCCGTCGCCGTCCTTGTCGATTCCCGTACCGGGCGCTGGACATACTGCCGCACCAGCTCCGGGCTGATGACCGGTTCATCGCTGGCGATCGCGCACAGCTCGAGGACGTTCAGGGCATAGCGGATATCTCCGCCGCAGTAGCTGGCGATCAGCTCAGCCGCTTTGGGATCCAGCTGAACCTGGCCGTTTAAGCCTTTTTTTTCACTGGCGGCCGCGCGGTTAAGCGCCGCAATAATATCCGCGGTTTCCAACGGCTTGATCGCAAACAGATGACACCGGGAACGGATTGCCGGATTGATCGCCATCGTCGGATTGGAGGTTGTCGCACCGATCAGATGATTCGTCCGTTTTCAACATGCGGCAGAAGCAAATCCTGTTTATCCTTATTTAAACGATGAACTTCGTCGATGATCAGGACGAGCCCATCGTAAAAATTTAGCTTCCTCAAAGATCGTGTCGAGTTCCTTTTTATTCCCGGTCACGGCGTTGAACAGGCGATAAGGCAGATGCAGCTCGTTGGCCAGCACCGAGGCCAGCGTCGTTTTGCCGTCCCCGGCGGCCCGTAAAAGATCATGGAAAACAACCGGCCCTGCTCGATGCAGCGCCGGATCACCTGTCCGGACCGATGAGATGCTGCTGCCCGATCACCTCGTCTAAGGTTTCCGGCCGCATCCGAAAGGCTAATGGTTGTTTCATGCGATCAACTCCTTCGTCTTATTTTACCATCTGGAAAGGAAATAGGAAATGATTCTTCAGCACTGCGGGAGTGACATTCGCATTCCTCCTCCAAGAAGACGCCGGGCAGGACGTCCGGCAGCCGCAGCCGCTTCGCTTCACCAACGCCTTGTTGGATCAGATAGTCCAGCGACGAATCGAGCAGACGTTGCAAGCTGTGATAAACGGCATGCGCAAATTCACTGATTTGTCCCTGTTCCATGGCCGTCAAAACTTGTTCAAGATCCGATGGATAATCGGGGACAGCCCGGCGGCGGGCAGCTTGCGGGCATGATAGAGGTAGGGACCGCCGGCATAGAGAAATTGGAAAATCTGATTCACAAATGACGCTCATCGAGGGGGAGGTTTGCGCTGCGGCCAGCCAATCGATCAATTCGCCCAGCGGATTCGGGGATTGCCGGATGCGGGCTGCAATGATTTTCCGTTGTTGAAAATCCAGTTGTTTTTTCCAGCGTTCAGCGCCGCTGGAACACTGATCAGGCAGAGCAGCTGCAGGGCGCACAGATACGTTAAGGAATTCCGCTTGCTGGCGGACTGGCCAAGGGATCGAAACAGTTAAGATCCGGATCGCAGATCTGCGAACCCTTGCCATTGAGCGTGCGGATGAACTGAAGCTGCCGCAGATAGCGCAGCGCCCGGCGCAGGGTATCCACCGAAACACCGTACTGTTCAGCCATCGTTTTTCCGCGGGCAGAAAGGAATTCGGGGGCAGCTCACCGGAGAGAATCGCCTGAATGAGCGAGCGGGCGATCTGCCGGCTTTTTGAATTCTGATTCAATTCTGGCCCGGTATGCCATTGAAAAATCCCGGCAGGTTCCATCGACAGATCAAAATGGCTGGACAATTGCTGCATATAAACTTCCACATGGCTCTGAGTTCGGTCGATCATACGCCGGATCCGGTTCAGAATCGCCAGCGGAGCCTGACTTTGAAGACCCTGAAGCAAGGTGGAAAAGTCACGGCTCTGCGGATGACTCCGCCATGATTTCATAGGGGTGTTCATATCCGGGGATTACCGGCAGCAGGCATGCCTGTTCCAGGTTTTGATAGAGATCGTCAAACAGAGGGTTGCCGGAATAATTCAATAACCCGTGAAACAGCTGGGCTGACAGAATCCAGGAATGATCGCCTTTAAACCGGATCATCTTCTTATTCAGCCGGTAAAACTGATCGAAATCCGCCTCCTTCATCAACCGCCCGCTTTGCCAGAGTAAGATCGGAAGCAAACCTCGGAGGGTCTGATAGGCATCCTGAACGACGCCGCGCTGAATCAGCGTGGCGCGAATCAAGGTTTCTTCCGGCTGCGGCGGTCCGGTTAAAATCACAGCCCGGCGGCGTGAGCGGCATGCAAGATAGCCATCCTGTTCCAACAAAGCCAGAGCTTCCCGCACTGTGCGCACGCTGACCTTATAAACCTGGCTTAAATCGTTAATCGACATCAGCCGCTGTCCCGGCTGCAGCCGGCCGGTCTGATCTCCTGACGCAGAGTCTGCGCCAGCTGCCCGGGCTTGGTTGATTTAGAAAACATGGCGATCACCTCTGGTAAAGGATTATAGCACATTTCAAGAAACCTATAGGCTGATGTGCATAGATTTGATCTTGTTGTAAAATTCGCGGTACTATACAATGAAAAAAGAAAGGGTTGAACCATGAACAAGAAGCGGAATTTGATCATTATGAGCGCGGCTTCAATGCCGCTGAAAAATGGAAATCGTCCTTCGCTTATTATTTTCATCGCGGCGCTGTTTGTCGTCATGACGCTCACCCGGCGGCTGCGGCTGGCCATCGACCGCAAAAACGCAGAGCTACGTGACCGACGTCGCGCTGCAGAATCCGCCTACCGCATTGAAGAAAACTGCAGGTGCTGCAGCAGGATCTGGAACTGATCAAAGCGCATGTGAATGATGAACTTCCTTCGCATCAGCCGATATTTCTGCAGGAAGCCGCCGCCTTGTTAGGCTTTGATTCGCTGGTCATTCACGCCAACGACAGCGAAACCGGCGTCATTGTCCGGGAAAATCAACAAATTGACGTGACGGTGGCGTTGGATGAACAGCGGCAGCTGACCGGCTCGATATCGCAGCAGCGGATGCAGCAGATGATCCAATCCCAAAGCTTCGGCGGCCAGGGGTTATCCTGTATTTCCGACGCCGAAGGCCGGGTGATCATTTCGCCCACGTCGCTGGAACCGTTTTTGAAGCTCGACGAGCTCTTTGTGGAAAAGCGCGACGCGCAGGTGGTTGCCGATATTGAACAGATGCAGGCGCGGATGCGCAGCGGCGAACGCGGCGTACTGCAGTTTGTCGCCCGCGATCAAACGGAGCTGGTGCTCTCGTATATCCCGATTCACAACGGACAATGGGTGCTGCTGACCCTGGTGCCGGCGGCACTGATGTCGCGCGAGGTCGATTTGTATGCTTTCTGGAATTACATCGTACTGGCCCTGTTGTTAATTTTCTGCGGTCTGATTTTGATGCTCAGCCTGTACCGCAACTGGAAACATCGCCGGCGGTTAGGCGAGATCGCATTTATGGATCCTTTGACCCGGGCGCCGAACGATTCCGGATTCCGGCTGTTATGTCGCCGGCAGCTGGATATGCCGGGCTTGAGTCCGTCGTCGATTGTTTTTATCAACCTCAAACATTTTAAATTGATCAACGAAAATTACCGCAGTGAAACCGGCGATATCGTGTTGAAAATTTTTATGGAATGCCTGCGTCAAACCTGTGGTCAAGGTGAACTGGCCGCACGCATTGAGGCTGATCACTTCGCACTGCTGGTTCGTGGTCAGGCGTATGACGGTTTGCTTGCGCGGCTGCAGCGGCTGCAGGGTCAGGTTAAGCAGGCTTTGGCGGCTCAGCAGATTGATTTTACCCTGGCCTTCAACGCCGGTTTCTATGCGATTTATTCAGTGTCGCAAGATGTTCAGGTGATGCTTGGCCGCGCAAAAACGGCTTGTTGGAGTGCTGAAAAGCAGGAGCTTCTGCTTTGCCAGTATGATCAGCGTCTGATCGATTACGCTGAATCAGGAACATGCGATGACCGCAGCGCTGCCGGGAGCGCTGCGCGACGGTCAGTTCATGATCGTTCTGCAGCCGAAAGTGGATCCGGCCGGCGGCCGGGTCGCAGGCGCGGAAGCGCTGGTGCGCTGGAAGCATCCGGAAAAAGGAATGATCCCGCCGGGCCAGTTTATTCCCATCCTTGAAAACAGCGGTCAGATCGTGCAGCTGGACGAGTTTGTGTTTGAACAAGTCTGCGCACTCTTAAAGCGCTGGCAGGAAGACGGGATCGCACCGCTGCCGATTTCCGTCAATTTGTCCCGGCATCATTTTAAAAACCGGAATTTCCTTGGGCGGCTGCGGTCGATTGCGGAACATTATGGGGTCGATCCCGGTTGGATTGAGCTGGAAATTACGGAATCGATCTTCTTTGACGAGTCCTCTATCGAACGGGTAAAAACGATTGTGCATCAGATTCATCAGAGCGGATTTACGTGTTCGCTGGATGATTTCGGTTCCGGCTATTCTTCGTTGGGCCTGTTGAAAGAGTTTGAGATCGATGCGATTAAGCTTGACCGGATCTTTTCCCGGCGACGTTGGATCCGCGCAGTCAGGTCGTGATCGAGGGGATCGTCGCACTGGCGAAAATCTGAAACTGACAATCGTTGCGGAAGGGGTGGAGTCGGGCGAACAAGCTGATTTTCTGCGCCGGATCGGCTGCGATCTGATCCAGGGCTATTACTATTCGCCGCCGTTAATGCCCACGGCGTTTGCCGAGCTGCGGTGCAAGCAAAATCAGGAATTCGAATCTTAACGAAAGTCTTCCCGCCGGCTGGGGAGACCTTTTCTATCTGAACGGAATCCGGAAATTCCCGCTCTTGGCAACGGTCGGTTTTCCGTTATAATTAAAAGAGAAGAAAACAAAAAGAAATCAGGCGATTTCTTGACCAGGGAGGAAGTCAGGCTATGCGAGTAGTTTTTACAGCGGGTAACGGAAGCATCCGTCACGATCGACGGACAGCTCTTTAATGAAATTCAACAAGGGTATCTTTTACTGGTGGGGATCGTTGACGGCGACGATCAGGAGATCGTTGGAAAAATGGCCGCGAAAGTCCATGATCTGCGGATTTTCGAGGATGAAAATGGTAAAATGAACTTATCCATCGAACAAATCGGCGGGCAGGTGCTGTCGATTTCCCAGTTTACGCTGTATGCCAATTGTAAAAAGGGCGGCGTCCGAGCTTCGATCAGGCAGCCCGGCCGGAGATTGCCAGTCCGTTGTACGACGCCTTCAAACGACGCGCTGCGTCAGACGGGATTGGTCGTCAAACCGGGAATTTTGGGGCTGAGATGAAAATCCGGCTGCTTAACGACGGGCCGGTGACGTTGATTCTGGACAGTAACGAATTATTTTAAGCGAATAGTTTGCCCGGATTTTTGGGCTTGATTTAAAAAGATGCAGGAAACAGACGGTCAGTCTGATGAAGGAGGGAAACCATGGCACAGGTGATTTATGGTTCAGAGGTATCAAAGGACATTCGCAGCGAACTGAGCGAACAGATCGCGGCGCTGCGCGCGTCCGGCCGGCGGATGCCGAAGCTGGCGGTAATCCTGGTTGGAGAATCCGGCTTCGCTTTCGTATGTCACAGGCAAGGAAAAAGCCTGCACGCAGGTCGGTATGGAATCGGAGCTGATCAAGCTGCCGGCCACGACTTCGCAGGAAGAACTGATGGCGGTCGTCCGGCGGCTGAACGCGGATCCGAACGTCGACGGGATTTTTGTGCCAGCTGCCGCTGCCGGACGGGCTGGACAGCGCAGGTGATCCGTGAAATCCGGCCGGATAAGGACGTCGACGGCTTCCATCCGATCAACGTCGGTAAGCTGCACTTAAAAAAGAAGACGGCTTTGTGCCGTGTACGCCGCTGGGATGTATGGAGCTGCTTCACCGGATGGGAATCAATCCGGCAGGCAAACGCGCAGTCGTCCTGGGCCGAAGCAATCTGGTCGGCGCGCCGGTCGCGCGGTTGTTGTTAAACGAGAACGCCACCGTTACGATCTGCCATTCCAAGACAGAAAATCTGCCGCAGGTGTGCGCGGAAGCGGATATCCTGATCGCCGCGGTCGGCCGGGCTAAAATGGTCACGGCGGATTACGTGAAGGAAGGTGCGGCGGTGATCGACGTCGGTATTAACCGCAGCGCGGAAGGCAAGCTGGTCGGCGACGTGGACTTCGCGTCGGTTGAGCCGAAGGCCGGCTTCATCACGCCGGTTCCGAAAGGCGTCGGACCGATGACGATCACGATGCTGCTGAAAAACACGCTGAAGGCTTATCGTCAACACGCCATTACGAACGCGGGCGCGGAAGTCGCCAACTATGCGTTCTGCACCATCAACCCGAACGTCGGCATGGTCTCCGTGCCGGATGCGCGGCTGGATTATCTGGCTGAGATGTATCAGCCGAAGAAAAAGACCCCCGCGGTGATCGAGTTTGTCGACATCGCCGGCCTCGTCAAGGGTGCGTCCAAGGGCGAGGGCCTCGGCAACAAGTTTTTGTCCAACATCCGCGCCACGGATGCGATCGTGCACGTCGTGCGCTGCTTTGACGATGAAAACGTCATGCACGTCGAGGGTTCGACCGACCCGCTGCGCGACATTGAGATCATCGACCTCGAACTTATCATGGCGGACATCGAGATGGTCCAGCGCCGCATCGACAAGGCGGCCAAGGCCGGCAAGAGCGGCGACAAGGCCTGCCTGCACGAGGCGGATGTGTTCCGCGGTCTGCTCGAGCATCTCAACGACGGCAAGAGCGCCCGCACCTATGACTGCAGCGACGAGGAT